>Ga0182030_10022628_pt1 | contig 11686 bp, 18 predicted proteins | sample 812S3MmetaG_FD_121299 | JGI IMG/M metagenome (GOLD analysis project Ga0182030, IMG submission 121299) | Permafrost microbial communities from Stordalen Mire, Sweden - 812S3M metaG (Illumina Assembly) | ecosystem: Environmental > Terrestrial > Soil > Wetlands > Permafrost | place: Sweden... | reverse complement strand
ATTGGTACTATGCTTGGTTCAACCGTTGAGTTTGTTAACTTTAAAGCTAAAGTTAACTGTCCAACTACACCTGTTGTTCCTACACCCCCAGCTCCTTGTGGCACATGTAACCTTCTTAGCCTAACCGGCACAGAACCTACATATACTGCAAGCGCTCACTACACCGTAACAAACGGTGCTAGCGTTAAAGGTGTAAGTTTCAACTGGGGTGATGGTGTTACAACTAACGGTGTCACAAATGGCACTAACGTAGTAACTTCAGCTCCACACACTTATGCGACTCCAGGTACGTATAAGGTTGTAGCAACAGTATCTTTCAATAGTACTGGTACTGCTGTTGCCAACTCAAATTGTTCAACTAGTGTGACTATTCCAAAGCCTCCTGTAACTCCTCCTACTACCCCTACCCCTCCTGCTACACCTGTAGCTTTGGTAAACACTGGTCCTGGTGATGTAATTGCTATCTTTGCTGTAACTACAGTACTTGGTGCAGTTGCACATAGTTTGTACAGCCGTCGTTTTGCTCGCAGCGAATAATACGCTGTCTAAAGCGGAAGCACAATCGCCACATCATTGTGGCAATAAGCTCCAAATAATGAGCAATGACTGGCCGCTCTATACAAACATAGAAGAATCCCCGAAGCCGTTAAAAGCCTAGGGGATTTTTTTATGTCCTCTATTCGTAGCCTGATATAAGGTCATCGTCTCTCACGTATACACTCGGGTCGATTGGGGGCTTATTACTACCGGTTTCGGTTACTCCCTCAATGGGTTCGTCTAATGCTGGGTTATCTAACAATTCTTTAGTCATAGTAGTGATATTATCCTATAACAATAACTATTTGACAATATGTTATTTAATAGTTTGAAACCGGAAGCAATCAGGGGTGTGATCGTTAATTAATCCGACAGCTTGCATAAAAGCGTAGCAAATAGTTGGGCCAACAAACCTAAAGCCTCGTTTTTTCATATCTTTACTCATCTGTTCACTAACAAGAACTGCTTTTTCATGATTGTTAAGTTGTAGTTGTCTACCGTCAACGAATTGCCATACGTAGTTATCAAAACTGCTATACTCGGCCTGAACTCTCAAATATGCTTTAGCGTTTTCAATAAAAGCATTAACCTTGAGACGATTGCGCACAATACCCTCATTAGACAGTAGTTGTTTTCTTTTGTCATCATCGTATTTGGCGATTTTTTCGGCGTAAAAATTATCAAAAGCTAGGCGGTAGTTATCTCTTTTCTTTAGTATCGTTAGCCAACTAAGCCCGGCTTGAGCACCTTCTAGATTTATCATCTCAAAGAGCTTACGATCATCATGCAGGGGGACGCCCCACTCCCTGTCATGATAAGGAATAAATACGTCGTTGGACTCGGCCCACGCGCAACGTCTCTTGTTGGCGGCAGCTGAGCCGGGATTATCATTACTTGTTCGCATAAGCTACTATTTTATCAGATTAAAAGGCGCGCTGGCAGCAGCATTCAAATGCTCTTGGGTGGTTCAGCGGTCTTAACTCGCAGTATTGGCAACCAGCGTCCTTTTATGGAAGGACTTTCACTGAAATCAATCAATTCGGCGCCCATCTTATCATAAAACCGAAGAGCATGTGGGTCAGATACAATCTCTAGCTCGGTAATACCTAATCTCTTGGCATGAGACACAGCTCTTTCGAATAAGGAGCTACCTATCCTTCTGTTGGTATAACCTGGCTCAACGAATAAACTATCAAGTTCGCCGACCGGTTTATTATTAGTTAGTTTATAAAAACCCAGGATTAGCTTTTCGTCCTCAACAACTCTCACCAAACCCGCAGCGCAGTCTGAAACGCTAATCTTTAGTTCATCAGCGAAAATTGCCATAAACTCTGGCGAGTACCCCCAAGAGGCCTTTGACCGTACGGCTAACTCGCTGAGCGTTGGTGCATCTGCACGATTGGCTACCCTAAACTGAGTCATTGATATACCGTAGCGGTATAATCCGAGCCCGTCAATACTGCTTTTGGTTGTCGCTATAGATATCTACTGCCTATTTACTATAATTAGACAGAGACTAATTGGTCAACGGGTATCTCAAGCACCTGATAATACTCATAGTTTTCTTCCAGCGTACCATTATCAATCCTCAAATAACTTTCGGTCGGCAGGAGCTTGATACCATCTCTGTCTCTAAGACTTAGGCCATTTTCGTATGGCCTTTGCCAGTAGCCATCTGTAAATGTGGCTTCGATGTTAACCCTACTACGTGCATTAATATCAAATAATGCTGCGCTGACCGCAACCTTACCGGTTTGCCTAGAGGTAACTTCTTTCACAGTAAACGGCAGTCTGATTGCCTCGTGGTTAGCTGAATTGGCCAGTAAGGAAAACGTTGCAACATATAACCTATCAGCAACTATCTCTTCTCCTATGCGACGTAAAACTTGCGATTTTCGGTATTCATTAATACTAGTGAAGCCAAAGTTTGGGTTACTCATATTTCGGACACTAACAATACCACAAAATAGTCTATATATCAATAGACGGTTTATCTAATCAGAGAATCAAATTACTTAAGTAAAAGGAGTTTCGTTACTGCGCCTAATCGGAGTCAATAGGTCGAATTCATCTCTGCTTAGCGTTCGGGCTGCGATTTGCTGGGCTTCGCGTCTAAGGACAACCTCTTGATCTTTATCCGAGAACCCAGTTGATTTTGCTAAGGCGCTCTTAACTAGGTCAGATTCAGCATCATAATCGAGGATTTGTCTTGGTTTTTCCGCCGATGAAACATTATCGGGTATAGCTGGGGGAGGTAGTTCTTCCATATAGCAAAAGTATAGCACCGATACAGGTTCCTTGCATGATGGGCGCAAGCAATCAACTCGTAAAAAGCCGTGCTACAATAGCCAGTATTGTGAGTAAGAGCGCTAATCTTCCAAACGTCATAGTATTTGCTGGGCCAATGGCATCTGGTAAAACCAAGGCCCTATATTCGTTAATTGGAGAGTTTCAAGCTACTCATCATCCGTTCGCAACCTTTAAACCCTCACTTGATATACGTCAAAAAGGTATTCGTCCCCGCGGCGTGTCTGAGGCTGATGCTTATAAATGCAAGGACATTGCCTCACTAGCTGATATTAATGCTAAAGCGCTTGTGCATAGGGGCATACGAACAATACTCCTCGAAGAGTTCCACATGTTTGGCTATGATCAAGACCGCAAACCAAATATTAATATCTTTTTATCAACTATGAAATCTTGGGGAGCTTCTGGCATCAAGGCTGTTTACGCCGCTGGGCTTGATTTAGCAGCTAGTGGCAATCAGTTTTCAATATTCACTGATGCCCACCGTTTTGGGGCTCATATCGAACTTTTTGCAGCCAAGTGTGAATATCCCCTGTCAGATAAGGGTCCAACTTGCCGTAAGGAAGCCCATAATAGCCAGATCTATAGTCTTTCTAAGAATAAAGTCTACCGCATGGATAGCTTGCCAGATTTATTACCCGAAGGCGGAGACTCTGACCAGTCTTATCGAGCTGTTTGTACTGAGCACCTTATCTTACCTGAAGTGCTAACAGTTGATTTTGGCGTGTAACTAGCAATTGCGTGCTCAAAGTATAATGCAGTTCTTTAGTAAAACGGCATTTGTTTGGCGCTCGGCGGTAGCTGCTTCGGCGAGTACTGTGAGGTTATCACCTTTTTGTAGCCTGGTTGGTGTATTACCCAAATCGCAGAGAGATTTATACGAGGAACTTGTCCTAAGACCGATTATCCAATCATTACCCTGGCGGTTTATCGTAGAAACCGTGCCCTTGACTAGCAGCGTGTTCTCGTTGTAGTTACTAAAGAAATTATCGTCCTTCATGGCGTTGGCTATTTGAGTTGGGCTGACTGTCTTAATAGTCAATTTATTTAGGGTCATACGCCAAGTTAGAAAAGAGCTGCCACCAGCAACGATAACCAGTAACGATACGACGATAATATACTTAAGTAATAGCGATTGTTTCATATAGCTATTATACCAGTCTGGCTGAATTACTGGAGCCTTCTAGGCTTTTGCTAATCGAATTGCTTCTCTAGCGTAAAATTTATTTGTTTCGGACAAACCGTACTTAGGATTCTCTAACTCTTCTTCATTTAACCACTGCATATCAGTATGTTCGGCTGACAAAATGTGATGATCGTTCTCTGCCCTAGCGAAATAGACTAGCGTGATGTGTTTGTGTGGAGGATTTGCCTCGTGCACGTTAACGAAACTTGGCGTAAGCATAAATTTAGTTTCGGGAGATTTGTCACTTGGTTTTGTTGCGAGTATCTCCACCTTTAAACCTGTTTCCTCTTGAATTTCACGGTATAGAGCTTGATCAGGATCTTCGTCTAACTCGATGTGCCCTCCTATTGGGAACCATTTATTATACCGGGGGTGGTTAACCAGTAAAACTTTGCCTTTATAGACTATATAAGCAGTAACAGTGAAGTCATATTTCTCGTGGATATGGGGCATGAACTAATTGTATCAAATGCTACTAAACCTGTTTTGATACAAACTGCGCCCATGGGATGGTGTCACTCTACGCTTGTGGCTATAAGTTTGATTAGAGTTATAATCCGATTATCATCAGGAGAATCCGCAATGTCCAAATCACCTAGACCAGAAGATTTCTTTAGTGAATCACCTCCGGCTCGTATAATTGGTACCGAGAGTGAGTGTAATATACAGTCGCGAGAAGGCTTAAGCGAATATAGCTATATATCAGCAGAGGCTATCGCAGCTAGCGGACATAATGCCGTTGGTGAGTTCTTTGATAATGGAGCTCGTATATACGTAGATCTTCAACACCTTGAAGTTGATACGCCGGAATCGTTAGGCCCTAGACAGGCTGCTGCTGCCGACATGGCGGCGGTTAGATTGCTAGCGGACGTTGTTGAGGCGTCGGGTCTTCCTCACGGCGGGTTATACAGACAGTCTGGAACTGTAATTAAAAATATTCAGCAGACTAGTGGCTACCATGAGAATTTTTTGATACCACGTTCGATAACCCGGCAAGACTCATTCCGGCCCATTATAGCTAGTCATCTGACGAGTCGTGTTTGGGCGACTGCAGGTATTGTGGCAAGGAACTTTCAATTATCTCAGAAAGTTAGTGGAATTGGCGACCCGCCTATAACAAGTTCCTATCTTAGACGAACACACCAAGGCCGCAAGCCGATGGCTATGGTCCCGTCATTCGAAAATGATCAGGGCACACTTGGGCCTAACCCAGAATGGGCTAGGCTTGAAGTCAGGTTTGCTGACCCATCCTTCTCATCAACCTCTCGCTATCTAGGGCTCGCCGCAACGTCACTAGTGCTTCGTTTGATTGAACATCATGATTTAATAGACACTGAAGAATTAATTAATCTCTCTTTTTTGGAATACGCAGCCAGTGCGCGGAAATTTAGTAACGACTTATCATTTTCAACTGTTGCCGAAACTATAAGTGGTATTAATATTTCCGCTATCGACTACCAAGAATTACTAATCGAGGCTTGCCTTGAGCTATCCGAGAAGATTGAGCTGCCCCAGGATGAACTTGACGCTATCGATCCTTGGCTTGATGTTTGTGATCGACTTAGAGACTGTGATCTAAATGCTGGCGAGTACGCTGGACTACTCACTTTACTTGATTTTGCACCGCGACATAGATATTTGACTAGGCATTTCGAGTCTAAAGATCTCCATAGTTACAACCCTAATGCAGTTGAGGCAAATTTAATTTGGGATCGGATTCTACCAATCGGCGGGGGCTTAATATATTGGCAGAAAACCCCATCATCATACATTTCAGAGGATGAAGTGGACGAACTACTCTGGTCCCCACCGGATACAAGAGCTGCTATCCGAGGTAATTTGATACGGAAATATCCAAATCGAATTAAAAATGTAAAGTGGGCTTCAATAGATGTAGAAGGTAAAACTGGCAACGTGTCATTAGACGACCCGTATGCTACTTCAATCAAAGACTAATCTATTGACCGCCTCGTTGCTGGTAGTTTGCCACAAACTCTTCAGCATTCTGTTCTAAAACTGAATCAATTTCATCTAGAATCTGATCAATATCCTTTAGATCAACAGTAGTATCTACATGCGGCAGGACAGTTTCCTCCTCTAGCTTATAGGCCGCTTTCTCAGTTCGCTGTTGCTGTAGTTGTATTCTTTCACCCATAAAGCCTCCCCGTTTAGACATTTAGAGTCCATTCTCTCACTAGAAATGGATGACGGCAAGAAAAACATGCTAATGCTGTAATTTTTATTCCTAACTCCATAAGTGAATATGAATGACTACCCGGTTACGAAATCGCAAGTATTAGCATATTGGAACACTATTGAGACGAATTTTCAGTCCCGCCACCATTTATTCTCCCCTGATAAAGTATTTCGAAGCCAGGGTCAGGAGGTGCCGGGAGGTATCCGTCGGGATTAAAAAGATAATCCCGCTCTAATATTTCTATAGGTGAGAATCGTGTTGTTTCCATACTTACTACTATATCAAATCAATGTGCCTTGTTCTGATTAAAATCTTGTACTCAGCGTCACAGACTGAAAGACATATGGCGACTATACTGGATTTAGGATCTGGTTAAAGGAGGATTGATATCGGGAAGCCGCTTCTATTAATATCGCTTGTGTGTTTGGTATTCTTATCTATCGGCACATTTATGTTCACCCAAAATCCTATGTTTTGGTTAGCTTCGACTATGCCAGCATATCAATATCTTCGTGAATCTTTAGTTCTCGTATTAGTGATGCAGCTCACTACAAGTCCTCCTCGCCACATGTGGTTTCGTATTATATCTGGTGCTATAGCTGTCGCGCTAGCTATCTGGTCTGTTCAGGAAACCTACAATAATCAGATGCAGTTACTTGACTCTCTTTCATTCCTTGCCACTTCGGTTGCAATAGGTATTTCAGCTCTTGAACATAAAGTTAGTATCTTGGATTTGGTTATTCAACCGCTTAAAAAGAATAGAATTAACTTACAGCAGGAGGTTTGATGTTATTAGTTATTGCCGCCATTTTGTTCATACTGTGGATATTTGGCTTTATTGGTCACATTGGCGGCGGTTTTATTCATATTCTGCTTATAATTGCCATCGTTTGTATTATCTATCACTTCATCAAGAAGTCGTAAAACGGGTTCATTAGGTTAGAGTCTAGGTTATGCTTGGCTCGGCCTAGTGTCGGCGTTTCGAACTTTATCTATCAAAGCGTCTACTCTACACCATGCCGAGGCATTAAAAATTCATTTCCACTTTTATCTTTCGCAAATATAGCTCGCAAACCAGTATTCAGCTTATCTAATTCCCACTGCAGATCTATAACAGCATTGGAGATGTCATTTATTAATCTAAAACCTGCTTGTTCTCCAGCGATATTAAGGACTTCATACCGGGGAACATCAATATATGCAAGCTCAATAGTATTAGAAGAGTCAGTTTGCGTAAACTCCCAGCATGTCGCTGAGGTACCATCGTCAATTGTAGGGTTCTCTGATAGTCTTCTTATACTGTAAGTAAATTCTCCACCACCTGCTAGCCACTTGAATGATTCACTATCTCCATGATTTAAGATTGCTATATCAAACCGACCATCTATAATGCCAAATTCTAAAGGGTCAAATGCAATCTGGCTCTCTGGAGGATTAGCGAGATAAGGTGGTTTCTCTCTCATACCCATAATTATCTAATATAATCGTTACTTACGCAAATAATATATTTTTGGCTCGGGCTAGAGTCGGTATTTCGAACTATCCTGTTGAGCGAAAATATTTTAGAACTTCATCCCAGTTATTAACTCTTATAACGCCATCGGGTAATACTTTGTCGTGATTCCAAGGATAATCGCCGAATAGCAGTCCCTTAATCCCTAATTTATTAGCCGACTCAATATGTTCAAAACTATCATCGATTATGTAGTCGGCATTAACTGATTTGGCAACTTCACTCTTTAGCCTAGACTTGCCCTCAAGATTGTATGCACTGGTAAAATGAACAGTTTTGAATAGTTCTTGGAAATGCCTATCTAGCCAGTTTCGTGTCATTTCTTCAATAATGTCATCTCTAGCCGTAATAACTACCAATGTATATTGTTTGCTTAGGATGCTAACCGCGTCTATTGCTTCTTCGAATGGTTGTGAGTTTTTAAACGTATCTGTATCAAAGAATTTTTCTACACGTCTAACAGCTTCCTCCATCGATTTAGTGCCCCACCTGGAGGAGTCCTTGGGATGATTGTCTTCAAGTGTCAACTCAGTCCCGTAAAGCTCGTTATAGTAGTTAATTAGGTCTTGGAAGTGAGGCATCAAGACTTCGTCAATATCTACTGCTATAACCTTTTTCGCTAAATAAGACATGGGTTAATCATATCAAAGTACGAATATTATAGTTTGGATAGTCACATGGTCGGTATTTAGAACAGGCTTATTTGCCTTTGAAGAGATGAAACCAGATTAAGTCCGAACTAACAGAGATGTGGCAGATATACCAGATTACGAACAAATTGAATCTGATATAATGAGAACAGAATGATAAAAACCGATCACCTTAGTAAGAATTATCATAAAAAAGCTGCAGTTGATGACATTTCGTTTCAAGTTGAGACGGGTAAGGTTACGGGCTTTTTGGGCCCGAACGGGGCCGGTAAGTCGACGACCATGAGATTGATGCTTGGGCTTGATAACGGCAAGGGCACTACCCTATATGATGGCAAAAATCTACATGAATATTCGCTGCCAGCGCAGGTTGTCGGAGTGCTGCTTGAAGCAAAGGCCTTCCACCCGACACGTCTGGCCAAGCGCCATCTTTCTGTTTTGGCAGAAGCTGGCGGGGTTTCAAAAAGCCGTGTCAGTGAAGCGCTGGACATGGTTGGGCTACTGAGTGAGGCGAAGCATAAACCGGGCAAATTTTCTCTCGGTATGGCGCAGCGGCTCGGCATAGCTGCCGCAATTTTAGGGAATCCGAAGTATCTGATTCTCGATGAGCCGGCCAACGGGCTTGATCCTGAAGGCATGGCTTGGCTGCGTGATTTTCTGAAAGATTATGCTGGCCGTGGCAACGCGGTTTTTATTTCTAGTCACCTTTTGGATGAAATGTCTCAGATGGCCGACAATGTGGTGGTCATCGGCAAAGGCAAGCTTATAATTAGCACATCGATGAAGCAGCTGATTGCCGGCAACTCACGTTCGAATGTGTATGTGCGGTCGCCTGAACTCACCAAACTCGAAACCCTCTTCAAGGGAAAGAAATTTTCATTTGAAAAAGCTGATGGTGGTTTGAAAGTTGAAGGCTCAAGCACAGATAATATTGGCAAGCTGGCGTTCAATGCCGGCATACCGATACTTGAGCTATCCAACCGCAACGCATCGTTAGAGGACGTATTTCTGGAATTGACTGAAAGTGCTGAAGAGTTTCGTGCTCACATCAATAAGCAGAAAGGCGGCAAACCATGATGGCCACGCTTAGAGCTGAATTTCGTAAATTGTTAACCGTCCGTTCGACGTATATTATTACCGTTCTTATAGTAGCCTTTGTGTTTTTTATTGCTTTTTATGTTGAAGGCTGGAGACTTGGGCCAGCGGATTTGCATAATCCTGGCCAATTATCCAGTGACGTTTTTGGGGCACTGACCCTTTCGGTATTTGGGGCAGTTATCGCAATCTTACTAATGACGCATGAGTATCGATACAATACCATCATATACACGCTCACGGGTAGCAACAGCCGAAGCCGAGTTTTGATTTCAAAGATAATCGTCATAAGTGTCTATGCACTGTTTCTGACCGCTGTTATCGGCGTGCTGTCGCCAATAGCAAGTTACCTAGGAATACACGCTCACGGTCATGTGTTGGCAGCGCAGACATTGCATGTAGGCAATCTAGCTTGGCGCAGCTTATTCTACGGATGGAGCTACGGCATGATAGGCTTACTGCTTGCGGCGTTAATACGAGTTCAAGTGGGCGCTATCGTCGCCCTATTCGTGATACCAACTGCGATAGAGGGCTTACTGTCGGAATTGCTAAAGCACAGCGCGGTCTACTTACCCTTTACTGCTCAGTCCGAAGTAATCGGCAACTCAGGCTTCAGAGTGGGTGCACCATTATCTCCGGGCAGAGCAGCTATTGTAGTTCTTACATATCTAGTTATTGGGTGGATTGTTGCCTGGGTCCTCTTTATCAGGCGCGATGCTAACTAAAAAGGATGGTGGCTATTAGCCATAATGTAGATCGCAACTTTACTGAAAATAAGGACAAAACTTAGCTTTTTAGAACATCGAGGTCGACTTCGAGATCTGCTAGTTTAGTTTGAAGAGACTTCTTCGCATCATCAATAGCGGTGTTGTATGCAGTCGGTCCTACATAGTTTGAGACAATATCAATTATTTCCCCAGCAGCAATTACTCCAAATGGCGATCCGGCTTGTTCGTCGATTCGCGCTAGAACCTCTTCGGCGCATTTCTTTTGCGACTGCTTGTCTTTAATATTCCATTTTCTTAACATGTTTATATAGTAACAAAAAAGCATCTCTCTCAAAGCGCTAATGTTTGGTTACCTAGAGTGGACGGACTTCTCAACTTCGAGTAGAAGCTAATTAGAACCACGACCCTTTTATATCAGATATTCTTTACTTTAGAGTTGCCATATGTCTCATGCCTAGCAATACAAGTACTGCCATGACAGCTGCACCGGCAAAAGCGGTAATAGCGGCGTACTCAGCGATTTGACCAAACGTCCAGTATGAGTAACCATCACCCAGTAGCAAGCCGCGTAGTGTTTCTCCCTGAAATAGAGTTTGAGCTTCTTGCTTTAATTGGGCGTTGGTTGGATTTGCTAAGGAAGCGGAACTGACTTGGGCATATGTTTGACCGCCAGCCACCTCAGTCAAGTGAAACGCTATAAAATTATCAGCATAAACTTTAGCTTGTGCTCCGTTCACCAGCTGATCACCAGCATACTTATTCATTGCAGTCTGGTCAGCTACTGGAAGAGCTGCTATTTCAGGGCTACCTTTTGGTGGGAAGAAGACCTTCTGAGCACTTAATTGACTGGTTACGCTGTCTTTTGCAAAGTCGTAAGCATGCCAGGCTAGTCCACCAATTATTATTAGGACTACAACCATAGCCGCACCTAGCAACACGAACACCTTATCAATTGTTTTTCTGTCTGATTTTGCCATTTTAATCTTTCTATATTATTTAAGTAATCATAAGCATAATAGCATAAAGCCTAATTTATGGTTGTGATTCGGCTCACCTCACTCCTACTGTCAATGCACTCTTGGGGTTTGCTTGGCCTTCTAGGTCAGTTGCTTATATAACTTATGAAAACTATGTTTGATATAATTATGTCTAACAATTAAACAAGGAAGTCATTCTATGAATATTAATTTTTTTGCCGTAATAGTTGCATCGGTTGCTGAATTTATTGTAGGTGCAGTTTGGTTTATGCCAATCTTCGGTAAGCTATGGGGTAAAATCCATGGCTTCAAAGAACTGACCAAAGAAGAACAGAAAAAAGCCCAAAGTATAATGGCACCTATGTTACTAGTTCAGTTTATAGTAACGGTAATCACTACTATCGTTTTGGCAAAATTTATAGTGTTACTGCCGCATCACTCAGCTTATCTATTAGCTATTTTGCTATGGATTGGTTTTGTTGTCCCGACTCAAGTT
>Ga0182030_10022627_pt1 | contig 11687 bp, 11 predicted proteins | sample 812S3MmetaG_FD_121299 | JGI IMG/M metagenome (GOLD analysis project Ga0182030, IMG submission 121299) | Permafrost microbial communities from Stordalen Mire, Sweden - 812S3M metaG (Illumina Assembly) | ecosystem: Environmental > Terrestrial > Soil > Wetlands > Permafrost | place: Sweden... | reverse complement strand
GTGGATGCAAATCTGAATCGCCAATTCGGCGTTGCTTCGCTATTATTGTAAAGAAGCCTGAAACTGCCGCGGAGCGAATTGTCTTGGAATGCTGGTCAAGTCGACTCCGGGCAAAGTGCCTCCGCCGCGGATCGCCCCAAGTCGTCATTCGACGGGCGTTAGGGCAACATTGGTTTCCACGGAAGTTGTTTGCCCGAAGGGCTGACTAGGATGACATCCCATGGCCTTGCGCACGGCAATCAAGCGGTCTCTTAGCCGGTTTCCGCTGCTGGACGGGAAATTTCGGCGCCACATCCTCAGCCGGATCCATTTCCCCGAAAGCGAGCAGCGATGGCTCAATGCGCTGCACCCCGGCAGCATCGACATAGCGGTCGACGTCGGCGCCGCCGTCGGATCATACGCGTGGATATTGTCGCGAAAATCTCGGCAGGTTTTTGCGTTCGAACCGGGTCAGCAACACGGAAGCTACCTTGCCAAGGTGGCTCCCGGGACCAACATCACGGTGGTCAGAGCTGCGGTCGGAGCCGTGGCGGGGAGCCTTTCCATATTCACCCCCGGGGCGGACGAGGTTGCCCGGCAAGCGGCGACTTTAAGCGTCCATAACCCCGTCATTCACGTTCCTGGGACCACGAGCCAATTGGTCGAAGTCGTAGCGCTGGATGAATTTTTTGCCGGCAGGATCGCTTCCGGGCGCACTATCGACCTGATCAAGATCGACATAGAAGGCTATGAATTGGAGGCGCTCAAGGGTGCGCGCGGATTGCTCGAGCAATTCAAACCTCTCCTGATCTGTGAAATCGAGAAGCGACACAATGCCGACTTCGGTCAGGTCTTCGATTTGCTGAGGTCGCTCGGATACCGATCGTTCATCTGCCGAGCAGGCAACTTTCATCCGTTCGACGGACGAGACATCGCGCCGCTTCAGTCTGAGGAGGCCTGGCGTCGTCGGAATGGCCCCGCCTTCGATCCCGCGAAGAATACTTACATCAACAATTTCGTTTTTCAGCACCAAAAATCGAAGATCAACGTCGCATCATAGTGAGCGCGCGCGTCTACGTCATTATTCTGAATTGGAACGGATGGCGCGACACCCTATCTTGTTTGGAAAGCGTACTTCAGTCGGACTATGAGAATCTCTGCGTGATAGTTTGCGACAACGGATCCACCGATGGTTCCGTGGCGCACATTTTGAACTGGGCAAAAACGGAGCTGCCAGGTCGCATGGAGAGGAGGCCCCTCATGTCCTCCATGGTGATCGTCGATGCGCCGGCGATCGCTCGAGTCGGCCCGATGCCGGATGGGAATCTGATCTTGCTGCGGAATCCCGAGAATCTTGGTTTTGCCGGAGGCAACAACGCGGGCCTGAAATTCGCACTCGCTCGAGGCGACTTCGATTACGCATGGTTGCTGAACAACGATACCGTTGTCGATCCACGCAGCCTGACGTATCTGGTCGAGAAGATGCAATCGAGCCGCAACGCCGGAATCTGCGGGTCCACGCTGTTATACGATCACGATCCCGAGAGACATGTGCGAGGGGCCGTCTACAGCAAATGGTTCGCGCGCACGAAGCTTTATGGCGCGCTCGCCGGCACACAGGCGCGGATCGACGAGGATGCTTTTGCTCGCAATGTCGATTATGTCGTCGGCGCATCCATGCTGGTGCGAAAGAGATTCTTGGAGGAGATCGGACTGATGAGCGAGGAGTATTTTTTATATTTTGAGGAGCTCGATTGGTTGCTGCGGGCGGCCCCGAGATACGAGTTCGCACAAGCGCCCGGCAGCATCGTTCATCACAAAGGCGGCGCGGCCACGGGCGCCACGCGCGTGACGAAAAGCGTAACCGGGGAGTACTACGGAACCCGCAGTCGCATCTTGTTCACCCGAAAATTCTACCCGTATGCTTTGCCCACCGTCGTTTTGGCCATTTTGGTCGGCGCGTTCAGTCAAGCCCTGAGAGGGCGGTTCAAGATTGCGAACACGATAATCAGCGGTGGGTGGGACGGTCTGCGAGGGCGAACCGGTATTCGTTGAAAATAAGATTAAGCTCGCAGTGATCGCTCGACGTCACCATTCACGGTCGGTCTTTCAAATAGATGGAGGAATATCGCTGCGAGCACCAGGGTGATCCCCCCGGCAAACAAGTACATGTTGGCGAAAATGTTGAGAAATCCAAGCGAGCTCAGAATGCTCGATGCGGCAACGAAATATTTGCTTCCCCGCAGTATGGTCAGGCAAACGAGAACGATGACCACGAAGTAAATGAAGGAAAAAACGACGCCGAGCCATCCCATCAGCAGATAGGGTCGCGCGTACATGGTGCTGACGTTCAGTTCTTCGGTCACCTGCAGAGGGATTGTCGAGGGGCGGACATCCTCCGATACGAGCCTCTTGGACACGAAGTCCGGCAGCAACTCCAATTCCATGTACAGAACCGGCCTGTCCGTGGCGACTCGGTTCGTCATGTTGAGCTGCAGGTTTGAAAGCGGAGACGAAATGTAGAGATACGGCCAAAAGAACGCGGTAGGGATATTCGAGTCCAAGAACTTATCGCTCGCCCGGCCTACTCCCAGAATTACGGACTCGCCCGATACGTTATGGGTTCTGAGGTCCCCCAGCGCGCCGAACCCCCACAGCATTGCGGTGATCACGATGGTGAAGCTGATAATCAGTCTGCGTTCCAAACCGCGACGCTGGATGTAGAGAAAAATGGCGGCCACGAAGTCGATGATGAACCCCCCTCGGTGAACCATCAGGATCGAGGTGCTGGCCGCCAGCACCGAGAACAGGAGATATACGCGTCCATAGCGCAATAGGAAAAGGTCGAGCCAATAGACCGCAAAGAAAAGCGTAAATCCTACGAACGCCACATTCACGGTAGGAATGCCAAAAGTTTCGTAGTCGGAGTCGCCGCCGGCCGCCGCGGAGAGAAACGGGACGCCCCCGCTATATGCGCATTCCGCCACGAACAAGCCCGCCAGCAAAAGGAAGACCACGACGTGAAACCTCAAGGATTCGTGCCCGTACTGGCATGTATCGGTAATGGTGCCCACGACGGTGGCCAACCAAACGCATATCGCGCAAGTGGCCAGCAAAAAGGACACGAGCGAAATCTGCAACGGCGGATATAGGTCGGAATACCCCAGGGAATAGACCCACATCGCGAGCAGGAAGCCGGCCGAGTAGGCGGAAAATGGACTTGCGAGACACCGAGTCAAGTAACTGACCGGCGGCGAATGAATCGTGCTCACTTGAGTTTCCCCATCGAGCGGGACGGCTATTGCACCTTCACCGGCTCAGATTCTCGATCTCGGAAGGCGACCAGCAAAAGCCATATTGTCGCCCCAATACCCGCCCCGAAAGCGGCAAAATACGTGTGTTTGGGGAACGATTTGTATTGGGGCACGACCGCCGGGTCGACCACGCGAAATGCGTAGTGCTTGTTACCCATCGCAATCATCTGCTTTTTTATCTCGGTCTCCATGAGCTTGTAGATGCTGTTCTTGACCTCGATGATCGAGGTTCTGTCGGATGCGGCTTGAAGATAGGCGAGATTGTTCGTGCTTCGCTCGATCTCCTGCTGCCGGATGAGTTCGTTGGCGGCGTCGACGAGGCCATCGGCCCATTGCTTGGCGAGTTTGGGGTCCCGCCAGGTGATGTACACGGTGATGACATTGGTCTTTCGATTCTCGACGATATTTCGAACCTGTTTGTCAAATACTCTGTAGCCGTCCTCCAAGGTCGGCACGTAGCTTTTCTTGTCGGATTTCCATTTCCTCGCCGCCAAGTCCCACTTGTTCGGGAACAGGATGGGCAGCAGTCCGTTCTCCTGCATGTAGGACCAAATGAGGCCTCGAGACTTGAGAATTGCCAGTGCTTCACTTTCTTTGCTTCCCAGCTGACCGGCGCCGACCAATGACGCGAGGCCTCCGACAAGCGAACTTTCATCCGTGCCGAGCGTTTCTTCGGTGGGAACCAATGTGACATCGGCTTTGTATTCCGTGGTAAACGCATAGCTGATCGCCAACGCCGTCGCCGCGCACGACACGGTAAGCAGTAGAAACAGACGTATGTATCGAAGCAGAAGGCGAAATCCGCGATTGAACAACGGTTCGGTTGTTTGAGTCACTCAGCAAGCCTCGGTCAAGATCGGTCGATTATCGGCATTGAGCAGCAGCCTGCCGAAGGGTAAACTCCAGATATCAACCACGTAATATATATCCTTCGGGGGTTTTCAGGTGGCTCGATGCGATCCGGGTGCACCCCGGCTCCAGCCTGAGGATCCCCGGGCTTCTGCGGCTCCTGGGCCTGGCGCGGACGTTCCGTCGCCCATCGCCCGACAATCGATGAATCGACCCAGGGTCTTGGTGCTGCTTGCTGCCCACAACGGCGCGAAATGGATCGTACAACAGCTTGAGACCATTCTGAACCAGCGAGACGTCGACGTCCGGGTCATAGTCAGTGATGACGGCTCACACGACGATACGGCTGCAAAGGTGCGTGAGCTCGCCGCCGATCCGAGAGTGAGCATCGTCACGCCGCCCGTTCCGACCGGCTCGGCGGCGCAGAATTTCATTTGGTTGATCCGTAATGCGCGCGCCGACGAGTTCGACTTCGTGGCGCTCGCCGATCAGGACGATATCTGGCACGAGCGTAAGCTCGCTCGGGCAAGCACTGCTCTGAATCGGCACGGAACGGCGGGATACTCATGCTCGGTGACCGCTACTTGGAGAAGCGGTCGCCGCAAAACGCAGAGGCAGTCGCCGAGGCCGAGGGCACTCGATTTCATGTTCGAAGGAGCCGGACAGGGATGCACCTTCGTGCTGCAGGCGCATTTCTTTCGGCGGATCCAGGATTTCTTCAGCTCCCACACCGCGGATTTACGGAAACTTCATTATCATGACTGGGCGATCTACGCACTATCTCGATCGTGGGGGCTCCAGTGGTACTTTGACGCCCAGCCAATGGTCGAGTATCGACAACACGACCACAATGATACGGGTGCGCGATTCAGCCGCAGCGGTATCGTTCGCCGACTTCGGCTGATACACAATGGCTGGTATCGCGGGCAAATGGCGGCAATCGCCCGCCTCTGCGCGATGGCTGCACCGCAGGATCCGAGAATCGCAAACTGGATGTCGTTGACCATGAGGCCCATCGGTTTCACTCGCCAGTTGAAGGTCGCCGGCATCTGCTTGATCGATGGCCGCCGACGCCTGCTCGACCGGCTCGTGCTCCTCACTGCCGCGCTCGGCGGCTGGGTGTGACAGAGCCCTGCGATAGCTCGGGTTGTCTGTCTGGAAATCGCGTGCTAGTCTGATTTGGAATGACTATCGCTGGGCCTCGCGAGCTTCCATGCCGACCCCAGAATGTCCCCGAAACGAGAGGTAAATGTCCGATCTGCAGGACGATTTGTCGGGCAAGCGCCGAATTTGCCCGGTCTGCTTCATCATTCCCACGTTCAATCGTGTGGACGCTCTGATGATCTGTTTGGAACATCTCGAGCGCCAGACCTTCAGGGAGTTCGAAGTAATCGTCGTGGACGACGGTTCCACCGATTCGACGGCGCAGCAAATGGAGTCTTACGCCGCTCGCACGCCGCTTCGGCTTCGCTACCGGCGCCAGCCGAACAGCGGGCCCGCCCGAGCGCGCAACGTCGCGATATCCCTGACGCAGGCGCCGCTCTCCCTGATGATTGGGGACGATATCTTCGTGTGCCCGGAGTTCACCGAGATTCATCTCCAACTTCACCGCGAGCGCCCAGCACTCAACGTCGCTGGATTGGGATTGACCCGCTGGAGCGAAGCGCGCCAATCCGTGACGCCGTTCATGCGCTGGATGGACGAAAGCGGAGCGCAGTTCGCCTATGGCGACCTGCTCCACGGAACTGCGCCGAGGTGGAGGCACTTCTACACCAGCAACCTCTCGGTGAAGACCCAGCTGCTGCGGGAAAATCCCTTCAACGAGGCCTTCACTCAACGCCGCTGGATGATGGAGGACATGGAGCTTGGGTATCGACTCGAGCGCAACCGGTCCCTGGAGATCGTCTTCCTGCCGCGAGCGCTCGGCGAGCATCTCCATCCAACGGACTTTCGTAAGGCCTGCGACCGCGCCGACAAGGCAGGTGCCTCTTTGCGCCTCTTCGACCAGCTCTGGCCGGATCGCCCGGCTGCTCCGCATGGCCCGGTGCATCGCGCTTTGCGAAAGATTCTTTTTTGGAATGCCTGGCTGCTGAAGCCCCTGACACTGTTTACCGACCTTCTCACCCGAGTCTGGTGTCCGAATCCGCTGCTGCGGCCGGTACTCGCGTACCACGCGGCCCTCTCCCGGCGCCGCGACGACTGAGTGTCAGAGCGGCCGCTTGCCGCCATGAGCTCGGCTATCGCCCAAACACCCGATGAAAATGATAGTTCGCCAACTCAGCGGGCTGGGGAACCAGATGTTCCAATATGCCGCGGGTCGATACTACGCCCGGCAACTGGCGGCCCAGGTAGCCCTGGCTTTCGACCCTCCGCATATAGCGCTTTCTCATGGCCATCCACGGCCTTTTCTGCTGTCGCATTTCGCAATCGGCGCCCCATTTCGTGAGCTCAACTCTTACGAACGCTCGTTGCTTTTCGTCAACGGCCTCGTCACGAACAGTCGGCGTTTGAAGCCCGCTCGGCCGATAGTCGGCTCGCTTCTTCAGCACGGTCTGCGCCTTCAATTCGTGACGGAAACCCGCGAACAGTTGTATCGATTTCAGCCCAAGCTGCCGTTCAATGACCGGGCAAAAACGATTTATCTCGTGGGTTATTGGCAGGTCCATCAAATACCCGAGTGCATGTCCATCGACCTGCGACGGGAATTTTCCTTCCGCGAGCCACCCACGGGCAAGAATCTGGAGATGCAGCGCCGGATAAAGGACGCGGAAAACTCAGTGGCCGTGCATATTCGCCGAGGCGACTACACACTGGACGTCGAGGGCAATGTTGCGCTGCCGATGACCTATTACTCCGCGGCCGTCACGCAGCTGAGGCAAGCTCTGCATAATCCGAGGTTCTTCATTTTTTCCGACGATATCAGTTTCGCCAGGCAAAACGTGGGTGCGGATGTCAGCGCGATCTACGTCGATCACAATGACTCATTGTCGGCGCACGAGGATCTGAGGCTGATGTCCTCGTGCCGTCATCACATAATCGCCAACAGCTCTTTTTCCTGGTGGGGCGCCTGGCTTGGCTCTCGCGCAGATGGGGTCGTCATCGCACCTCGCAACTGGATGGTGGGCCAGCGCCCCTCCTACGACGATCTTTTCCCCCCGAACTGGCGCTTGCTCGGTTGAAATTGCTCGAAGCCATCCGTCGGAACAGTGATTGGATTTTCTCATGAGCAGAAAAATTCTAGCCAAAAACGCGATGTCCGCAGTTCTCCAGGTTCTCGCGACGGGCGTGCTTACCTTTGAGCTTTACAGATTTCTGAACCGTCATCTGACTGTGGCTCAAATCGGCATTTGGTCGGTAGTTCTTGCGGGAGCTACCACGGGTCGACTGATAGATCTCGGCTTGGGTGGCGGCGTCGTAAAGTTCGTCGCAAAATACATGGGTGAGAATTCCCGCGCGGAGGCCGGAACGACCATCCAGATGGCACTTGCGGGCATGGCCGTTTTATTTTGCGTCGCGAGCTTGTCGCTGTTTCCGCTCCTCCATTCCGGCTTGGCGTTGCTCATCAAAGATCCGTCGTCGCTGGCACAAGCGAGAGCGTTGCTGCCGTACGCTCTTGCCACGCTGATCATTGGAGCACTTTCCGGTGTCACTCTATCGGCGCTCGATGGCTGCCAACGCATGGATCTGCGCGCAATTCTCGGTGTCACCGGCTCACTTGTTCAGCTCGTGAGCGCATACTGCCTCGTTCCCAGGCTTGCACTATTGGGGCTGGCTCTCGGCCAGGTGATTCAGAGCGTCGTCGTATTTGTTTCCGGAATCTTGTTGCTCCTAAGGCTGGTCGGGCCGGATTTGTGCGATTTCCGAGGTTGGCAGAAATCAAAATTCGCAGAGCTGATACGGTACGGCAGCGGATTCCAAGCGGCGGCTGTCGGTCAAATTTTATTCGAACCAGCCGTGAAGGCACTCCTCACGCGGTACAGCGGCCTGGAGTTCACGGGCTATTACGAAATGGCAAATCGAATGGTGTTGCAACTGCGCAGTCTGCTCGTGTCGGCCTACCAGTCGTTGGTGCCATACGTGGCCGGCGCCTTGAAATCGGAAGAGGATCTGCGCCGTATTTACATCTCCTCATACAGGCTCTTGTTTCTGTTCAGCGCAGTAGGTTTTGGTCTCGCCGGACTGTGGTTGCCGCTCGCCTTGCAGCTGTGGCTCGGTCGATTTGTTCCCAAGTTCGTTGAGATCGGTGACCTCTGCTTGCTTGGTTGGGCGCTCAACACGCTTAGCGCTCCCGCATATTTCATCTTCATAGGCGCCGGCAAGCTTGGGTGGCCGGTCTTGTCGCACACGGCCATTGGCATGCTTTCGGTGGCCTTCGGCATCCTATTTGGGAGCTTATTTGGCGGATTTGGAGTGTTGGGCGCCGCAATGATGGCGCTTACGATTGGCAGTCAGCTTGTGACGGGTGCGTTCCACCACCGGCACAAAATACCGTGGCAGTGGCTGATTCCGAGGGAGAGTTGGCGGAGTTGTTTGGGTGCGGTGCTGGGATCGATCTGCGTTTCGGTGGCGACCTTGGCCGTTGGAACGAGCACGCAGCCGCGAATCATCATGCTTATCGTGATCCTTTCCGTCGGTTTGCTCTATTCGTCGCGCGGGAATCCGAATGCGGGGGTCATGCTCACGCTGATCGAGGAAATGCGCAGGCGCAGGCATGACAGTTCGCGCATTCCCCTATAACCAGTGGAAATGACAAGGCCAGCGGGTTCGACTGCGAGCCAAACTAGGGAGTGAACTCCGCTGCCTTGGTGAATTCGAAAAGCCCGCAGGCCATTTCGTTGTCGGGCATTTCCAGCGGATCTGCATGTTGATACAGCAAACCGTCGTCGCCAACAAAGGAGAAGCTTTCGAGCCTGAGCCGCGAAAAGTGCTGCAGAATCGTACCTGGACTGAACACGCGGTGCGCATTGAACTCAACTCGCTCCCTGCCGACCGGGACGGAAAAATACAACTTTCCTCCGGGAGCGAGCACGTGCTCTAGAGCATGCATGAATTTGAAGCATGCATCGGGATCGATGGGGTCCGAATATCGCCCGAGGCCGAAGTGCTCGGCCGCATGCAGGCTCGACAGCGACAGGACGCTGTCCTTCTGCATCATTGAAAGAGACGTGGCGTCGTCCTGCAAAAAAGTGAGTCCCTCTACCGTGCTCGCCATCGGCCGAATATCGACTATGGTCACCGGCATAAAGGTGAGTAGGTGTGCGACGAAACCGTCAACGCGGGAACCAATGTCTATGTGCTGGACAGGTCGGTTGCTGAAAACCTTGCGAGCAGCCCAAAGATCTTGGTGGAAATAGTGGGTCTCCATGAATCCGGCGCTTGCACGACGGTCGGTCAGGATCGGGAATGCCTCTTTGACCCGCAAGCGGAATGATGGATTGGTGTTAAGTCTCTGATACTTAAACCAGTCCGATACGAATGCCGGTGCCGCCAAAAGACTCTTGACCAGCGTCGTTGGGCGAAAGCCGGTTATGTGATTTTGCTTCGCACGAAACGAGCTGATACGCGTCCTCCGAGTTTGGGTGCCTGCTGGGGCTTCTCGCCGGCCGGATAAGAAAGACCGCACGAGGCGCGAAGTTTACAATCTGCCCGCCCGGTGCGCCACCGCATATGCGGAGGCCATTTTGTCCGTCGGGTCAGCTCGGGCGGCGCCTGTTGGCGGCAATGTAGTTTGTGGTCGTGAAATACTCGTCGCTCTCCGTGTACCGTCTGACGCTCTGCGCGCCAAAGGGAGTTATGCGGTAAATATCAAAATTGTGCTCCTTGAAGAAATACCAGAAGTCTTGAAAGTAGGTCCTGGTGTCGATGTTGCATCCCCCGAACTCAAATTGAAGGACTCTGCACACATCGAGTGCGCTACCAAAACCCTTCAAGGCCGCGAGTTCGTGCCCCTCAATATCAATTTTCACCATGTCCAGCTGCCGCTCTTGAAGGGTGGTGCTCCAGTAATCCTCAAATCGAACGGTATTGATGGTTTCCTTGGTGTCGAAAGGTATGTCGAAGTGCTCGAGTCTTCGCTTGGTGAGGCTCCCCAAGCCCGAGCCGAGTTCATTAGAGTACAAAGTGGCCGGCCCCGCCGCGTCGGACAAGGCGAGCGGAACGAGCTTTATCAAGCCGTCATTTTGAAATCGCGCGGTGAGTTTTTCGATGTTGGAGGCGGACGGTTCAAACGTGTGTATTTCCAGTGACGGATTTCTCTTGCGAAGCTCCGCTGTGTAGGTCCCGACGTTTCCACCAATGTCTACTGCAAGTGCGGCTTGCGTCTGGAGCAACTGTTGAAGAAGCCTCGTTTCTTGTTCCACCGTCGCCGCCCCATAGCCTTTCCCTTGTGCGTAGGCGGCCATTCGCTCGACACGATTTATCAGTTTGAACAGAACACGGGGAGGTGTGAGGGGCATCCGGTTTTCTCGCTCCTTTTGTGCGGCGAGCTATGTTAGCAGGTCCTCCACCATTCCCTTGCTGCCACGGTTGAACCGCGCGGACATCATTTCGATGAAAGATCCAGGATGGACCGAGTTGGTTTACAATCGAAAAAATGAGCGATCCCTTGAGGCCTTTGGCGGAGTTGAAGAAATCAGGCCGCTGGTTGAACGATCACAGCCGGGACGTTTATTCGCAAACCGGTGAGGATGGCGTCATTGCACAGGCGCTGACAACACTGCCGAACCGCAATCGTTGGTGCGTCGAATTCGGCGCTTGGGACGGAAAGCATCTCAGTAACACATTCAACCTCGTCGAAAACGACGGCTATAGCGTAGTGCTGATTGAGGGAGACCCCGCCAAGTTCGAGAGTCTGCGCAAAGAGTATCCTTACGGCGATCGTGCCATATTCGTCGGGCAGTTTGTCGGTTGGACCGATGACGAAAATCTTGACCGAATTTTGGAGAAGACTCCAGCGCCGTTGGATCCTGACCTTCTCTCGATAGACGTGGATGGCAATGACTACCACATCTGGAAGGCAGTAAAGAAATTCAGGCCAAAGCTGGTTTTAATCGAATTTAACCCGACAGCCTCCAACCGCTTCCAATTCATTCAGCCAGCCTCTGCGAAATCCAATCAGAGCAGCAGTCCGGCGTCCCTGAATGAACTGGCCAAGTCCAAAGGATATGAGCTGATTTGCGTGATAGGACCCAATCTGCTTTTTGTCGACCGACAATATTATGGAGCTTTCGGCATTCCCGACAACTCACTTGAAATCATGCGCGATGAGGCGGATGTGACGCATCTGTTCTTGGGATTCGACGGTTCACTCATAGTGGACGGTCCCGCGTATCTGCGTTGGCACGGCGGCCTGCCGTTGAAGTTGAGGCAGCCTGTACCGAAACTTCTCAGAGGATATCCGCCCAACTATTCTCCGTGGCAGAGATTGATGTTCAGGCTTTGGAAGCGCCTTTACCGATTCTTTTGAGATCCGCGTATTTTAGCGGGCTGCTGCGAAGTGTCCCAGGGGGCTCCCTTAGATTTCGGTGTCCCGCAGCCAGTCGGCCG
>Ga0182030_10022626_pt1 | contig 11687 bp, 8 predicted proteins | sample 812S3MmetaG_FD_121299 | JGI IMG/M metagenome (GOLD analysis project Ga0182030, IMG submission 121299) | Permafrost microbial communities from Stordalen Mire, Sweden - 812S3M metaG (Illumina Assembly) | ecosystem: Environmental > Terrestrial > Soil > Wetlands > Permafrost | place: Sweden... | reverse complement strand
GGTACGTGGTCGGCGCTGCTCTACCAAGCGCCGACGAGCGCGACAATCAACGGCGGCACGCTCTATCGCGCTGAGCGGGCCGAAGGGCCTAACGACGGCTTCATGGGGATCATTCAGCAGGGCGGCGAATACAACGTCCTCTACTCACTGCCGCGTAACTGCTGCGATCAAGGCGATTGGTTCGTCGGCAACCTGGCAGCACGAGGCACGTTCGCCACCCCGTTCTCACCTGAAAACGTCGTGAACCTGACGATCTCCCCGGACGCCGGACATTGGGATGTGAACGCCACTTGCGACCCGAACGGGAACAACAACAGCAGTTGCACGCTCGCGTCCGGCCAGTGGGAATATCGCGTCTTTGGTGGCGAAATCAGCTTGAACGCACCGCACGATCCGCAAGCAAGCAATATCTCCGGTCCTCTAGTAACAGAAAATCCGCTCCGAAGTACGGAGTCGATCACGTTCTCGGCCACGGATGAAGGGCCGGGCCTCGCCTACGTGAAACTCTTGGTGGACGGCAGTCTCGTCCAATCGCAGATCATCGACACCAACGGCGGGCATTGCATTCCTGTCTCCGGACACGACGCCTACACCTGGGCGTATCAGGTGCCGTGCAGAACGTCGGTCGGGGGGCGCACATACTCGCTGAACACGGCGGGGCTGCCGAACGGACTGCATCACGTACAGGTCATCGTTGAAGACGCGGCCGGCAATCAGTCGGAAGTTCTCAACCGGGTGGTGGCCACGGAAAACGTCGGCGTGGGATCGCTGGGCGCGCTGCCCGGCCCCGGAGCCTCAGCCCTGATGGCCGGAGCGCCCAATGGCACCGGCGCGAGCGAAAGCGCCGATCTGAGCCTGGGAGTCCGGCCCAACGTCTCGCGCGCCTTCGCACACCGGGCGCTGCGGCTTCCCGGTCGGCTCGTGGACTCGCACGGCCAGCCGATCGAGGGTGCGAGACTCGAAGTCCTCCAGCAGATCGCGGGCAGCAGCGGCAGCCGACTGGTCGCCTACGCACGCACCGGTGCGGACGGCTCGTTCATCGCCAGCGTCCCGGCGGGACCGTCACGACTGATAGAGGTGGCCTACCGTGCGTTCTCAGGTGAGCGGGGCTACGCCGCTCAAGCCAAGATGCAGGAGTCGGTCGGCGCAGGCGTGCAACTCAGCGTGAGCCCGAACAGGACAGGGCCAGAAGGCACGATCACGCTCAGCGGCAAGGTCTCGGGACCGATCCCCCAGCAGGGCGCGATCGTGGATCTGCTGGTGCATTATCGTGGCCGCTGGGAGCCCTTCAGGACCCCGCGGACCAACAGCCAAGGCCGCTTCCGCGTGGCCTATCACTTCGAGGGCGGCGTCGGCCGCTTTCCGTTCCGGGCCGAAGTCCCTGCGGGCCAAGCAGGGTTGCCATTCGGCAACGGCAACAGTCGGGTGGTAGATGTCAGCACAAACTAAGGCGACTCGGTGTGCGTTGCTGATGTCCCGGCGTAGCCGGAGGTACATCGGCGCGGCATGTCTAATGCTCGCCTTGTTCCCGGCAGCGGCCGGTGCCGAGTCAGGCACTACCACCCAGGCAGTCGCGGATAACGGCGCTTTCCTTCCCTACGCCCCTCCACCAGCGCAGCTTGCCGGCCTTTGCCTGGTTGATACGGGTGTGAATCTCAACCGGGATACGGAAGGCGTCGTGATCGAACGAACCGCGCTCGACGGCGGCTCGGGGGGAGACGTGTCCCCCACGCTGCACGGGACTGTGCTTGCCATGATGGCGGGGGCACCCGCAAACGGCTGGGGTATGGTCGGCACCGCGCCTCGAGCCGTTCAGATCGTCTCCGTGCGAATCCTTGAGCCAGGACATACGACCTTCCCGTTCAGCGCATATGCCACGGGAATCGTCGCTTGTCTTAGCCTCCGCTCTCACTACAACATCCGGGTTATCAATCTTTCGCTCGGGACTTCTGAATCACCATCAGGCGAAAGCTATGAAGCGCTGACCAATGCGCTTGAACGCGCTACGAACTATGGCGTTGCGGTGGTGGCAGCTGCGGGTAATGACGACGGCGGCGCGGTCGAGTATCCCGCCGCCCATCCCGGCGTACTGTCGGTTGGCGCAACGGATACGCAGGGCGGCGGCTTCTGCTCGTTCTCCAACCGTGGCGAAGGATTGCGCCTGCTCGCGCCCGGCTGCGACCTCGACGGCGCGGACCCCGTGACGGGCGAACCCGACTACAACTACTGGCAAGGCACCAGCGAGGCGTCCGCGATTGCCGCGGCTGCGCTCGACGCACTCGACTCCTACCAGCCGGGCTTGTCGCCCGAAGCGGCCGAGAAAGACCTGACGGAAGCCGACAGCGGAGTGCTCGACATCGCGCAGACATTCCGCAACGCCGGCCTCGGGACGATCGTGACGGCCGGCGAAGCGGCCACGCCTGGAGCGCAGTCGAGCGCGTCTCCAGCGTCGTCTCCCCAGCCGGTGACACCATTGACCGCGATGACGCTCACGCGACCATTCAGACGCCCGCAGGCTCGACTGAAACGAGTCAAGCACCGACTTGTGCTCGCCCTCTCGGGACGGCCCAGCGAAGCTCAAGTGCAGGTGCGCTATCTCGGCCGCAGGGGGCGATCGCGGCGACTGCGCGTGCTACGCACGCTCCAAGGTGCCTTCACGAGCCTGACGCTCCCGACCTCCGGCGTAGTCGAGGTATCTGTGCGCTATACAGACCCCTACGACGTAGAACGAGGGAGCCCGTGGACAACGCTGCGCCTACCGGCATCCGCAGGGACAGCGCGAAAGGCCCGGCGCGGGTAATGAGGCGGTCATGCTTGACGCTCGTGCTCATGGCCGCCGTCGTGGCGGGGGTGTCCGCCCCTCGGGCGCTCGCGGCGGGGAGCTATCAGGTGAGTGCCTGCGACTTCGCGCCGGAAGCTGCCAACAACTCTTGGGCGTGGGCGAGCAACGATCCCGCGCAGCCATCTCACTACGCGGAGCACGCTGACTGCCCATATCGGCTTGGAGGCAGCGGCGGGAAGGCCGACCAAGAAGGCGGGCTATCAACAACCGACGCGCTCGGCCTCTCAAGTGGAGCGACGCCTGGGACGAGCGCTGGCTGGACGTTCACGGCACCGGCGGGCACGTCGATCACCGGGCTCACCTATGAACGCTACATCGGGCATCAGTTCGACGGCTTCAATGATTGGTCGCCCGCGCTCCGCGCGGACGGGACGATCGTGCCAGGAGAAACCTGCCTCGATTCGGTCGAAAACGGTGAGACGTGTTCGGTTGGTGCCCCGCCCGGAGAGGGAGGCGAACCGGCGGTTATCACAGGGTTGTCAGCGCGCGAACTCTCGCTCGGCGTTGTGTGCCAGGCGCCCGCCGAGGATGAATGCGTTACGGGAGCGACCCAATATGCCGTGTGGGCGGCAATGTATGGCGCGACGGTCACACTTTCTGATCCGACACCGCCGACTCTCGGGGCGCCTTCTGGCGTCCTGTGGGGACCGGGCGAAGCCGGCGGGTTTCATAAGGGTACCGAGAGCGTCGCCGTGTCGGCCAATGATGTCGGAGGCGGCGTAGCGAGCATCGTCCTATCTGCAGATGGACGGCCGGTAGAGACCTACACCGCGCCGTGCAACTTCACCTTCACCCAGCCCTGCCCGTCATCGACGGGCACGCAGACCTTGACGCTGCCTACTACGGGTCTCTCTGATGGAACTCACACGCTCGCGCTTGTAGCGACCGACGCGGCGGGCAATCAATCGACCGTGGCCTCCGAGCAGATCACCGTGGAGAACAGCTCGCCGGCGCCGCCCGTGGGCTTGTCTGCAACTCCTACGCAGGCAGGCGGCTCGACATTCACGGCCACCTGGACCGATCCGGCGGGTCAGCTCGCACCGATCACGGGTGCTCTCTACCAAGTCTGTCCGGCCAGCGGCTCGGGGTCGTGCAGCGCTCCCGCACAGGCGCCAGCGGCAGGCCCGGCGACTGTGACGGTTCCCGGCCCTGGAAGCTGGAGCATCGCCGTGTGGCTCACTAACGCGGCAGGCAACGCGAGCCCCGCCGCCGCGGCGCACACGAGCGTCGTCGTCTCACCGTCCGGCCCCGGCGGCTCGGGCTCGGGTACGGGCACCGGGCACAGCGCAGGGACCAAGCCGACGATCCGTGTCACGGAGGTGCTGCGTGGGCGCGAGCTGGTGGTGCATGTGAGCGGCCACGCGAGCGGCAGGGTCCGCGTGGGCTTCACCGGCCGGCTGCGAGGCCGGACCGTCGCCTCGACCGCAAAGACGGTCACGCTTAAGCGCGGGCGGCTGACGGTGGTGTTCAAGCTCGGTCCTCGCACTGCAGCGCACGCGCTGATCCGCGTCAGCGCGAAGCTCGATCACGAGCTGGCCGTGACTAGCACCCTCCGGCGCAAGACATCGCCTCACGCGGAGCCCAAGCGGTAGAGACGCTCAAAGGCTCGTCCTCTAGGACGGGCACACTTCGCTCGTGGACATCGACTCACAGATAGCGGCTGTCAGGGCGGCTCAGGGCACGCCTGCGATCGAGCGAGGGATGCTCGGCGAGGCTTTCGCGGGTCCTCCGGCGCCGACGAGTTCGCCTGGCGTGAACGCGACAAAGCGACTTCGGCTCTCGGATGGTGCCGTCGTCTTTCACAAGCCGTTCTCGGGCGTGCATGTAGCGAACGCGCTTGCTTACGGGCAGACTGCCGAGACGCCGCCCTTGCATGATGCGGTTGGATGGCGGCTCGCCGCTGCGCTTGGAGAGCCGTGGCGGGAGTTGGTCTCGCCATGTGTGCTGCGCGACTACGCTGGTGAGGATGGTGCGTTGTCGTTGCAGGCGCCGGGATGGCCGGGCGACCTCGCGCCGGCCCTAAACCCGACTTGGTGCTTGCCGACCGCGTTCTTTGACGCGTTGATCGCGCAGCAGGACCGTCACGCCGGCAACTGGCGTTGGGACGGAAATCGGCTCACGCTGATCGACCACGGGTATGCGTTTGCGCGGCCGGACGACATTCTCAACCACACCGACCTCCTCGCTGCTCGGCATCGTCATGGTGCCGCCGCGCTGCTCTCAGGAGAGCGCCAGGTGCTCAAGCGCCTACTCGACGACGCTGGCCTGCTCGGAATTGCGAGCCTTCTGACGCCTGACCGTGCTCAGGCGCTCAGAGAGCGCGCACGACAGATGCTCGCTCGAGATGAGGTTCTTCGTCCCGGCGAGTTCTAAAAGGACTCGTGTGTTCCGTCCGAGCGTGGTAGCATCATAACTCAAGAGGTCAACTTGAGTGGTCGATACTGAAGGAGCCTCGCCATGATCCGAGTCCGTTTCACAACCTCCGAGTTCAATGCAGAGACCCAGCAATGGGTTAAGCTGCCCGTCGCCGAGCTGATCGCCGACGGCGAGGACGTGAGGATCAGTGGCCCTCGCGCAGAGTGGATTAGCCCTGACATCGCGATCATCGACCCCGAGACCACGCATCGGGTCACGCGGACTGACGGCGCCGAGCGCTGGGCGCAGCTGCTCCCCTTCGCCTACCGCAGCGGAGACCTCGATGTCGAGGTCACAGAGGTCGCCGCCGCCGAGCCGGTTGGCGCGGCCTTCCATTACTCGACCGCCGCCTAACGTAATGCCGCGCACGGCGGTCTCCGATGTTCACGCGAAGGTCATTGGCCGCGACCTTAGAGAGACCCGCAACGCGCTCGGACTGAGCCAGGCCGAGGTCGCGGGACGCCTCGGCGTTTCGGCGTCCTACATCTCCGCCGTCGAAGCCGGCAAGCGCAACCTCACGCTCGCCCAGCTCGCCAATATCGCTAACGCGATGCGCCTCGGCATCGAAGTCTCGTTCATCCGGGCTGACGGAACACCTGTCCGCATCGAGCGGACGTGAGGCTCTGCAACTAGAGCGCGAGCCGGGTGTAGGCAGGCGCGAACACGAGGCAGTAGTTCCAACGCGCCGTCTTGGCGCCACAGCTATCGAGAATCGCCCGGCTCGAAGTGCTCCCCCATCATCGCTTCGGCCGATCTGAACGCGAGCATCACCGCGACGTTCTCCGCGATGCAATGAGGGGTGATGCCAGAGCCATGACCGACATTCCTAATCCAAGCCGTCTTGACGACAGCACCAAGCGGCGTGGAGACCTCAGCTCTCACCCCCACCCGCCGAGCGTTCTCCCAGGCATCAGTCGTGGCCCTGATGCTCTCCACCGTCGGAGGCCAGCCTGATGAGGACGCAGCGGGAAGCGGTGGGTCAAACATCCACCGCTTGCTGTAGCGGGTAAGACCGAAACGAGACGCCTTGTGCTGAGCCTCCGCGCAAGCGACCGCAAGAGGATCGTGCTCCATCTCAGCGAGAACGCCGGCCTGGAGCACGAGATCCTCAACGTATTCGTCACGCTCCGATCCGACCAGCTGGTCAATCGTGTCCCTCTGACCCTCCATCATCTCCTCGATCAGATGACTTTCCTCTCGGTGACTGACGAACTGCGCCACGATGCCATCGAGGATTGTTAGCGACTCCTTCCCGTCGAGCGCTTCGATCTCCTCGAAGGAGACGACAACGAGCGGGTATCCAACTTGGCTAGTTGCCCGCAGCTTGAAACCCATCTTCAACTGCCGGTGCGGATCGACGGTGGCACGGGCTTGGTGGTACTTGCCGTTGGAGCTGTAGCCCCCACCGATGCCGTCGAACTCGACCGAGAACAGGGGCTGGCCCTCAGCAGTGCAGAACGTGTAATCGACATTTGTTGCGTAGAAGAACCGCCTCTCGCCAGGAGTGAGCCGGTCGCTGGCGTCGAGCTTCATGAGCTTCGCCAGTGGCAACTGCGGATATGGCTTGATCTTGGGCGTCCAGCGCGACTCGAGCGCCACAAACGCTTCTCGCTCGGCATGGCTGTCAAAGATCGACTCGGAGATCCGCATCGGTGACGCGAAGCCTACTCTGGCCGCCTCCCGGAATAGCTACCCCGTGGGACACGCAGTTCGGCCGCGGCGATCTCCTCGCCGGCGGGCAGGAGCGCCCAAGCGAGCAGACCAGCGCCCGCCCCCCGCTTAACACACAAGCCCCGCTCTGCGGGAGGCCCTGATGGCGCTCGTCCTATTCACCCAGCGCGCATTCGCCTCCGACAGAGACTCGCGCCCAAGCGGCACGTTCGTAGACCGCCCCGGATCGGATACAGGACGACGGCTCAGGATCAAGCCGTGCCAGTCCTCGCGTCCTTGATGTGGCGCTTGTGCGACGTGACGAGCTGGTCGCGCACCGTCTTCAGTGTGTTCTTCGCCGGTGGTGCATCGTCGTGTGCGCCTGGGCTAAGGCGCGGGCTGACATTACGCCAGTTGCCCTTCTCCTTGTCGTCATCAAGCACTTCGCAGAGCTTCGGGACGAGCTTCTCGAGGGACCACTTCTTGTATTCCCCCAATGAGGCTCGCTCCGCAGCCTCTTGGCGCTTTTGCACGAGGATCTCCTTGGCGAGGCGCTCAGCTGCGACGCGGAGCTTCTGCGCGCCCGTGTCGCGCAACGACGGCGTCTCCTTAATGAATCCCTTCACCTCGTCCAACAGGGCCTCAGCGGTGTCGGTCCCCTTGATGACGACGGTGCCCTTCTCGGGCTCGTCCAGTGTCACGGTGAACCCGTCGATCTGTTGCACGTTGCTCAGCAGGGTGCGCATGTGGGAGTCATGGGTGGTCACGATCACTTGAAGACCCGCATCAACCAAGGCAGGCAGGACCACGTCGATAAACGTGTCTCGGTGCTCGTCGTCGCCCGCCTGAACCGGATCGTCAAGTACCACGAATGGGACTCCCTGTAGGATCGCCCGAGCGAGGAATGCCGCGAGCCCGAGCGCGTTGAGTTGGGAGTCGCTGAAGATGCCCAGGGCATCGCGCTCCTCGACGATCCCGCCGGCGCTTAGCTTGGCCTTCAGATCAACGAATCGGCGCCCGCCTGCTCGCGGCTCTGCTCGCTGGAACACGACAGGCTCGTCGGGGCGCAACCGGTTCCACCATGTCAGGATCTCGTCGCTCATGCCCGCGAACTTCTCGCGGAAGACGGCGAGCTTCGCGCGCTCGATCGCCGCATGAGCAGCAGAGAACTCCCTCTTCGCGCTCGCCACGGCTTGGCGATGACGCAACTCGGCGACGGTTCTCGCAGGTGCCTCCGTCAGTCGCACCAGTGCGTCCCAGCCCGAGGTGCCAACCTGTTGATTGAGTGCCTCCGCGACTCGGCTGAGCGTCGGCCCGACTTCGGCAAGATAGCGACCTCGAGCCGCGTCGTTCGCCTCACAGGCGATGCCGACGCTCTTCAACGCGCTCTCGATTGCCTCCAGGTCGAACACTGCGAGAGCATCCAACTGCTCGCTCGCGGTTGCGGACGCGCTCTGTGCCTGGGACGCGGTGTCCGCCAAGCTACTAGATGACGCGGCGAGCTCGCGCGCTTTGTCGCGGTCGCCGGAGAGAGTTACGGCGTCACCAACGATCACTGCAGCAGACGCCGCTGCCTCCGCCAGCTCCTCGTCCTGAAGTCCCGATGCTCTGGGAGTGACGCGTCGGGCCGCGTCGCTAACCGAGCGAAGCTGCGTTGCGAGAGCCTGCAGCTCGCGTCGCGCGGCAGTCTGGCGGCCGCGCAAGTCGGTCCCCGCGGCGACCTCCTCGCGCAGGACGTTCATTCGCTCGGGCGTCAATGTTCCGTCGTTGCAGACCGGGCAGCGGACTCCGTGCTCAAGGTGTTCGTGGGCTGGCACCTTCAGGACCGCCTCGTAGACCACTCGTAGCTGCTCCACGTCTCGGTCAACGCTCGCAGCTGCGTCCAGGTACTCACGGCACGCCTCGAAGCCGGTCTCCGGGGCCGTTACCGTCGCGCCGGGGCGCCACGCTCCAAGGTCGAAGCGACCGCGTTGGACCTTCTCGATCTCAGCACGCAGCTGATCACGCAGATGGTGCAGCGAGACGTCAAGGCCGGGCGGATCGCCTGAAAGGGCGGCGATGCCCGCCCGGCACGCGTTTGCCAAGCGGTCCGACAGGGCTGACTCCGTCAGCGGCTCGTCGCCGTGCAGGTCACCGATCACCGGTCCGATCAGCCCATCCGCCGAGCAAGCCCGAATCTCGGCCTCCAGCCCGATGGGCGGCGCGTTCAGACCATCGATCTCGCCCTTCAGCGCATCGGCGAAAGCATCCAAATCGCCAATCTCAAAAAGCGCCTTAAAGTATGTGAGCCGATCACTCGGTGCCGCCGAGAGTGCGTATCGGATGCTGTGCTGGAACAGCACCGGGGCTCTTAGCGGCGGCTCGGCGAGCACAATCCCGATCGATGAGAGATCCTCGACCTCAACGCCATCGACCGTCAGACGCGACGCGCACTCCTGACCGCGTCCGAAGTCCGCCGTCAACTGGCGCTCGACTCGCCGCTCCTCCCCCTCGTGGTCCTCGATCCCTGCCCGAACGACTGTCGGCTCGCCGTCCGGGTGGTATGCGTTGCGCAGCGACCGGTCGTACTCGTTCTTCGCTCCGCCAAGCATCGCCGGCCGCACCACCGTGCCCGACAGCAGAAACTCGATGGCCTCGGCCACGCTGGTCTTTCCCTGACTGTTGCCGCCCCAGACGAGCGCGACCTTTTTGTCGAAGATGAGGGACTGCTCGATCCCGAAGGAACGCAGACCACAAACCTCAACCCACTTCAGGCGGGTCATCCTGCCCCTCCTCGATCGCGGCGACTCGCGCGCGCAGCCGGTCCGCAAGGATCTGCGACGCATCTGCAATCGATCCGATGTCCGAAAGGGCGTCAACAACCTCCAGCGCGAGCCCGGGCGGCAGATGCGCTCTGAGCGCGGGAAGGTTCGGAATCGGATGGTCTGACTCGGCCACCGGTGCAGTGTGACGCCATCGAGCAGAGCGAGCGCGTGCCGTAGCTCTGCCACGCACAAAGGCCCAGTCCCGCGCACCGGGTTCCGCAGGTGCGATTAGGCGCGTGAGGGTGCCCGAAATAGGAGCTAGTCGAGGGTCTCTCGACCATGAGACCCACGGTCAACTGAGATGTCTGTCTGAGGAGCTGGATCAGATCGCAGCGCCAGCGGGATTGTCCGCGACTGTCACGCAGGCGGCGGCTCGACCTTCACGGCCATTTGGAGCGATCCGGCAGGTCAGGTCGCACCGATCACGGGTGCTCGCTACCAAGTCTGTCCGGCGAGCGGTTCGGGGTCGCAGTGCTCCCGCACCGGCGCCAGCGGCCTCGCCGAGCTGGATATTGGCCCGGACGCGTGGCCGCGGCATTGTTGCCGGCGATGATGAGGGCCTGCGGAGCAGCGGACAGCGCGTAGCCGCCTCCGATGTCGACGTGCGCAGTCGTGAGGCAGGAGGGTACGCGCGAGATGCGGGCGCGGTAAGCCTGTACGGCCTCCGCGGGAGTTCTAGCCGGCGAGGGGGAGCAGCATCGCGACCCGCATCACGTCCGGCTCGTCGTCGGCGTCTATCTCGCCGGCCTCCCAGCGAGTGCGAAACTCCTCCCCGGAGATTCCGAGGTACTGACGAGCCTTGTCGTCGAGGAGCTGCTGGCCCTGCTCGGGGGTCAGCTCGCGGATTTCGTTGTCGATTTGGGGAGGCATACAAAAAGTCAGCTCGGAGAATCGGCCGCGGGTGCGTTGTCCTTGAAGCCATCGTAGGCGAGCACGCGGAGGCGTTCAATGCGCCCGTCGTTCGGATCAGACCCCGCGGTTATCGCGAGTAGGGCGCCCGCCAGAGCGGCTGCAACCTGCTGATGCTCAAGTCATCTGCGACCGGCCGACGAGCAATGTGGCGCTGCCGGGCGTTGTGCTCGACGCTTGGTCGCGTAGGCCCGGCGAGCGTAGCCCGCCGGGCCCTGTGGCGTTAGGCCGCGGCCACCAGCTGCAATGCGCGGGTCTTCTCGGCTCCGTCATCGAGGGCTCGCGCGAACCGCTGACCGTTTGAGCGCAGCGGGCGAATCCAGTCGCCGTACTCGATGATCGCGTTCACGGCAGCCCACTTGGAGCCGGGCGCGTTGCCCTGCGTGTCGCCGCGCAGGAACAGCTCGGCGATGCGGTCCTTCGTCTGCTGGCGCGAGCGGCGAGAGCGGCTGCTCATTGAGTCACTTGTCCCGTTGGGGTAGAGCTCCTCCAGGACAGTGCGGAGCTGGCGCTCGGTGCAGCGTTCCGAGGCGAGCTCGTCGCCGTAGCTCTTGAACTGCTTGTAGTAGTTGATGGAGAGGTCCAGCACTCGCCGTGCCTCATGGACGCGCTGCGTGACGGCTTCGGTGTGGCGGATCGAGAACTTCTGGCGGGCGCTCTGGAGACCCCAATTGAGCGTGTTCTGGCAGACCACGCGGATCGGGGCGGTGGCGGCGATCACCGCCGTCGAGCCGTCGTGGCTGTTCATCAGCAGCACGTAGGGCCACACGGCGTCGCCGCCGACCTCGACGTGATCGGGCAGCGTGGCGAGCACCCATACCCGGCGTCCACCGTGCAGGCTTCCCGCCGTCTCGAAGTTGATCGAGCTCCCGAGCAGTTGGTCGACGAACGCGAACGCCTCGTGGTTTTGCACGATGCGGTAGCGCTCACCGACAATCCCAAGCACCTCGCGGGTGTCCTGACGGACGGTCGCGTAGAAGCCGGGGATCTCCTCGCAGCGAGCGGCCGACCAATCGGCGGCCGATGTCTCGCCGCGGTCGATCGCGATGGGCTCCTTCGCGACGCTC
>Ga0182030_10022625_pt1 | contig 11687 bp, 8 predicted proteins | sample 812S3MmetaG_FD_121299 | JGI IMG/M metagenome (GOLD analysis project Ga0182030, IMG submission 121299) | Permafrost microbial communities from Stordalen Mire, Sweden - 812S3M metaG (Illumina Assembly) | ecosystem: Environmental > Terrestrial > Soil > Wetlands > Permafrost | place: Sweden... | reverse complement strand
GATCTCTTTGATCCGGACCTTGAGGTCCTCGATGCCGTAGTTGATCCCAGCTTCGGCCCCGTGTTCCACGCACAGGGCGATCTTGTCGGCGGACGAGGCCGCCGCCACCACCCGGGCTCCGAGCACCGCGCCCAACTCCACCGTGGCCAGCCCCACCCCTCCGGCGGCCCCCAGTACCACCACCCATTCGCCGGGCTGCACCCGGGCCACGCTCCGTAGGGCGTGGTAAGCGGTCTGATGGGCCACCCCTGAGGCCGCCGCCGCGGTCAGCTCGACAGCCGGGTCGACCGGTTGGAGCGAGGTGGACGGCACCACGATCTGCTCGGCGAAGGCTCCGATCAGACTCGAACCCATCACCCGGTCCCCTACGGCCAGGTCGTCGACACCGGCCCCGACCGAGCGCACCGTGCCGGCAAACTCACTGCCCACGGTGAAGGGCAGGGGGATGGTGATCTGGTAACTGTCCGCCACCACCAGTACGTCGGGGAAGTTGACGGCGGCCGCGGCCACGTCCACCACCACCTGACCCGGGGCCGCCACCGGATCGTCGATCTCCTCGATCACCACCGACCCGGGCGGGCCGTACTGCAGGCATCTGGCAGCACGCATCGATCGGGCCTCAGCTGTTTCCGACGACGTGTTCGAGCATGACGGCCAACTTCTCTTTGGCCTCGGCCCGCTTGGCCGGCAGGTGGGCCGTCGGCCACAGACCCGGGGAGGGCTCGTACCCCTTCAGGACCTCGCGGGCCACGGTGACCTTGTGGACCTCGGTGGGCCCGTCCACCACACTCATGATGGGCGCCATCATCCACATGCTGCCGAAGGGCATCTCGTTCGACACCCCGAGGGCCCCATGGGCGTGCATCGAACGCCACACGGCATCGTGGACCACCTTCGGGGTGAGGGCCTTGATGGCGGCGATGTTCTTGCGGGTGCGCCGGTAGTCACCGGTCTGGTCGATCTCCCAGGCCGTGTACAGCACCAGCAGGCGGAACTGGGCCAGCTCGGCATAGGAGTCGGCGATGTCACCTTGGATGAACTGCTTGCGGGCCAGCAGGCTGCCCTGGGTCTCGCGACTGAGCACCCGTTCGCACAGCAGGTCGAGGGCCCGCTGGCAGCAGGCCACGGTGCGCATGGCGTGATGGACCCGGCCACCACCCAGACGGGTCTGGGCGATGGCGAAGGCCTGGCCCTCACCGCCCAGGAGACCCTCGGCCGGGACCCGCACGTCGTCGTAGTGGATGAGGGCGTGCATGGCCTGGTCCTCGGACTCCCCGGCCAGGCCGACGTGGCGCTCCATCACCACCCCGGGGGTATCGGTGGGGACCAGGAACATGGAGGCACCCTGATAGATGCTCACCTCGGGATCGGTGATGGCCATGACGATGAGGAAGGTGGCGGTGCGGGCGTTGGAAGAGAAGAACTTCCACCCGTTGATGACCCACTCGTCCCCGTCTTTGACCGCGGTGGTGGTGAACTGCTGCGGGTCCGACCCGGCCTGGGGCTCGGTCATCGAGTAGCAGGAGAAGCATTCCCCGTCGAGCAGCGGCTGCAGGTACTGCTCCTTCTGCTCGTCGGTGCCGTAGTGGGCGATGATCTCGGCGTTGCCGGTATCGGGAGCTTGGGTCCCGAAGATGATGGGGGCCCAGCTGGATACCCCGAGGATCTCATTGAGCAGGGCCAGCTTGACCTGGCCGTAGCCCTTGCCACCCAGCTCGGGGCCGAGGTGGGCCGCCCACAGCTCGTGATCCCGGACCTCCTGCTTCATGGGATCGACGATCGGTCGCAGTTCGTCGTCCAGCGGGTGGAACTGCCGGTGGGGATAGAGGATGTCGAGTGGCTCGACCTTGTCCGCCACGAACTGGCGCGCCCAGTCGAGCTTTGCTTGGAACTCCGGTTCGGTGGAGAAATCCCAGGCCATGGGAGTCCTTTCTACAGGGTTAGGTGGTGATGGAAGGAGGAACAGGTGAAGGAGAAGAGGTGCTCGGAGCACCACCGGCATGGTCGGACGACCCGTTTTCGGATCGGTGGGACGCCAGCCCGGCCAGCAGCCGTTCGTTGCACTCGCTGATCTGGCGCCGGGCCGTGGTGGGATCCTCAGCGTGGGCCACGTACATGGCCGAGCCCACCCCGAGGGCCGCCAGCAGATGGGCCAAGGGCTCCACCGGCTGGGGTTGCAGGGTGCCCTCTTCGATGGCGTCGGCCACGTACTCCATGATCTTGCCGGTGGGTCCGTCGCTCCGTCCCGACAAGTGGTCCCAACCGAGGACTGCCGGCCCGTCGACCAGGACGATCTGGCGGTAGGCCTGGTTGGAGGAGGCGGCGTCCAGATAGACCTCGCTGTTGATCCGGAACAGCGACCAGGCATCGGTGGGGCCATCCTCCGACCGCCGCCGCAGGAACCGGACCACCTCGCCGGTGACCTCGGCAAAGACCGCCCGGAACAGGTCCTCCTTGTCGCGGAAGTGATGGTAGAGGGCCCCCCGGGTCAGACCGGCCTGCCGCACGATCTCCTCGGTCCGGGTGGCCTTGTACCCGTTGATGGCGAACAGCTCCCGCGCCGTATCGAGCAGCGCTCTCCGGGTGTCCTCGACATGGGCGGCCCGAAGACCGGGAGCCGGACCGGAATCGGCCACGGCGGGAGCTTGATGCATATCGTTTCTAACATACACAATGTTTGCAACGGACCCCGGCCGGTTAATGACGGGCCCGTTGAACAGGGAGTTTCTCGTCCAACCAAGGAAAGGAGGTGGGTACCATTTAGTAGGACGTTGTAGTAATCTCGGGAGATGGTTACTCCCCCGGCCCACGGCCTGGCCCAGCTCGAGGTGCCGGTACGACGGGCCGGCTGGTGAACGAACTCCACCGGCCGAACCACCCGGTCCGGTTCGTGACGGCGGCCAGCCTGTTCGACGGGCACGATGCCGCCATCAACATCATGCGCCGGCTGTTGCAGTCCCAGGGGGCCGAGGTCATCCACCTGGGCCACAACCGCTCGGTGGGCGAGGTGGTCAGGGCGGCCGTGGCCGAGGACGTCCAGGGAGTGGCGGTGAGCTCCTACCAGGGCGGGCACATGGAGTACTTCCGCTACCTGATGGACCGGCTGCGGGCTGCCGGTCGGCCCGACATCGCGGTGTACGGCGGTGGGGGTGGGGTGATCGTCCCCTCGGAGATCGAAGAGCTCGAGGCCTACGGGGTTCGCCGGATCTTCTCGCCCTCCGACGGCCAGCGGCTCGGCCTCGAAGCCATGATCAACCTCCTCATCGAGGAGTGCGACCGCGACCTGTCCGCGGCTGGGCCCCCTCCGTTGGAGGCGTTGGAAGCCGGCAACCAACGGGCCCTGGCCCGTTGGATCACCTGCCTCGAAGCCGACGTGGTCGATCCGGCCACCGTGGACGCCCTGTTGGCCGCGGCCGGCCGGCATGGCGCCCCGGTGCTGGGCATCACCGGTACCGGCGGCTCGGGGAAGTCGTCCTTGACCGACGAGCTCATCAACCGGTTCCGTCTCGACCAGGAGGGCAAACTGTCGGTGGCCGTCCTGGCCGTCGACCCCACCCGCCGCCGGGGTGGCGGGGCCCTGCTCGGGGACCGGATCCGGATGAACGCCATCGACACGCCCAACGTCTTCTTCCGCTCCCTGGCCACCAGGGGTGCCGCCTCCGAGTTACCCGACCGGTTCCCGCTGGTGGTGGCGGCCTGCCGGGCCGCCGGTTTCGACCTGGTCATCGCCGAGACGCCGGGCATCGGTCAGGGTGACGCCGCCGTCACCGATATCGCCGACCTCTCTCTCTACGTGATGACCCCCGAGTACGGAGCGGCCTCGCAGCTCGAGAAGATCGACATGCTGGAGCTGGCCAACGTGGTGGCCATCAACAAGTTCGACCGACGGGGCGCCGACGACGCCTTCCGCCAGGTGTGCCGGCAGTGGGGTCGGGACCACCCCGCCGACCGGGGAGGACCCGAGCCGGTGTTCGGCACCATCGCCTCCCGGTTCAACGACGACGGTGTCACCGCGTTGTTCCAACGCCTGAAAGGCGACCTGATGGGACTGGGCCTGGACGTAGTCGAAGGCGTGCTCCCACCGGTGACCGGGCGGGCGTCCACCCTGGCCTCCCCGATCGTTCCTCCCAAGCGACGGCGGTACCTGGCCGAGATCATCGAGAGCGTGTCCGGGTATCACGCCACCACCGAGCGCCTGGTGGCCGAGGCCCGGAGGTCCGAGCAGATGGCCGGGGTGCTGGCCGAGGCCGCAGCGCGTGGCGTCGACAGCGGGGATCTGGGGGAACTGGCCGCACGCCTCGAGCAGGAGCGGGACCCCGAGGGTCGCCACCTCCTCGAGCAGTGGGCCGGGCTCCGGGCCGAACGGAGTTTCGAGGATCAGGCCGGGGACGACCTGACGGATCCCACCGGTCCGACCGGGGGCCCGGCGCTGTGGCGCACCTCTCTATCCGGCACCCGTATCCCCAGAGTGGCGCTCCCCCGCTTCGACGAGCAGGGCGAGCTGGTCCGGTGGCTGCGCACCGAGCACCTGCCCGGTCACTTCCCCTTCACCGCCGGAGTCTTCCCCTTCAAGCGGGAGGGTGAGGACCCGGCCCGCATGTTCGCCGGCGAGGGTGATGCCTTCCGGACCAATCGTCGCTTCCACCTGCTGGCCGAGGGGCAGCCCGCCACCCGGCTGTCCACGGCCTTCGACTCGGTGACCCTCTACGGGTTCGACCCGGATGAACGGCCCGACATCTACGGGAAGATCGGTACCTCGGGGGTGTCGATCGCCACCCTCGACGACATGAAGGCCCTCTTCGACGGATTCGACCTCTGCGACCCGACCACGTCGGTGTCGATGACCATCAACGGCCCGGCCCCCACCATTCTGGCCATGTTCCTCAACACGGCCGTCGACCAACACCTGGACCGCCTCCACTCCGAACAGGGTCGGCCGCCCACCGCCGAAGAGGCCGAGGCCATTGCAGCCGAGGTCTTCGGGACGGTGAGGGGCACCGTACAGGCCGACATCCTGAAGGAGGACCAGGGTCAGAACACCTGCATCTTCTCCACCGAATTCTCCCTCGGCGTGATGGCCGACATGCAGGAATGGTTCATCGAGCACCAGGTACGCAACTTCTACTCGGTATCGATCTCCGGCTATCACATCGCCGAAGCTGGGGCCAACCCGGTGACACAACTGGCCTTCACCCTGGCCAATGCCTTCACCTACGTCGAGTCGTACCTGGCCCGCGGCATGGACGTCGACGACTTCGCTCCCAACCTCTCCTTCTTCTTCTCCAACGGCATGGATCCCGAGTACACGGTGATCGGGCGGGTGGCCCGCCGGATCTGGGCCATCGCCATGAAGGAGCGCTATGGCGCATCGGAGCGTTCGCAGAAGCTCAAGTACCACGTCCAGACCTCGGGACGTTCACTCCATGCCCAGGAGATGGCCTTCAACGACATCCGCACCACCCTGCAGGCCCTCTGTGCCATCTACGACAACGCCAACAGCCTCCACACCAACGCCTATGACGAGGCGGTCACCACCCCCTCGCCGGAGTCGGTGCGGCGGGCCCTGGCCATCCAGATGATCATCCACCGCGAGTGGGGTCTCTCCCTGAACGAGAATCCGCTCCAAGGCAGCTTCATCGTGGAGGAACTCACCGACCTGGTCGAAACGGCGGTCCTGGCCGAGCTGGACCGGATCAGCGAGCGGGGCGGCGTGCTCGGTGCCATGGAGACCGGCTACCAGCGCGGACGGATCCAGGACGACTCGATCCTCTACGAGCACAAGAAGCACGACGGATCCCTTCCCATCGTGGGCGTCAACACCTTCGTGGCCCCGGGGACGGACCAGCGGGTCGAGACCGTCGAACTGGTCCGGTCCACCGAGGAGGAGAAACAGCGACAGCTGAGCCGGCTCCGGGAGTTCCAGAGTCGGCACGCCGTCGATCGGGACGCCGCCCTCAACGCACTCCGACAGACGGCCCTGGGCCACGGGAACGTCTTCGCCGAACTGATGCACACCGTGCGCCACGCCACCCTGGGCGAGATCACCGCCACCTTGTTCGAGGTGGGCGGGGCCTACCGGCGCAACGTCTGCCTCCGACTGACTCCGGTGAGCCTGGTCCGAGAGCCGTGCTCACCGCGGCCGACAGAGCGGCCCGGGACGTGGCCAGCGACGGCCCGTACCAGGTCAGGTCGCGGCCCGACATCAGCGCTGTGGCCATGCCGGCGAAGACCTCAGGACCGTCATCGGGTCCGAACGGGTAGGGCTCGTCGGGCAGCAGCACCAGGTCCGGCCGCCGGTCGACCAGGGCCTCGAGGTCGACCTTGGGGTACCGGTCTTCACCGTCACCGAACAGGACGGTGAGACCCAGGCGCTGAAGCAGGTCGCCGCTGAAGGTGTGGGCGCCGACCACCATCCACGGGTCGCGCCAGATCGGGACCACGACCCGGACCGGAGGGAGGGTGGCCGGACGGTTCCACTCCGCCGTGGCCGCGGTGAGCCAGCCGGGTTCGTCGGCACCCAACACCTCCACCAGCAATCGACGGAGTGACTCGAGGGCCTGGTCCACCGATTCGACCACCGTGACCCACACCGGGATGCCCGCCTCCCTCATGCGCTCGACATCGATACGCCGGTTCTCCTCCCGATTGGCCACCACCAGGTCGGGCCGGAGCAGGGTGATGGCCCGGTGGTCGGGGTTCTTGGTGCCCCGCACCCGATCCACGTCGAGGTGGGAAGGATGGGTGCACCAGTCGGTGGCGCCCACCAGTACGTCCGGCACCGTGGCGGCCAGCGCCTCGGTGAGCGACGGGACCAGCGAGATCACCCTGCTGGGCCGCTCAACCATGTCCAGCCGGTGGCCGGTGTCATCGTCGAGGGTGGGCACCGACCCGGTCACGGCTCGGGCTCAACCGACCTCAGGTGGGCGGAACGGAGCCGATGCCGTGGAAGATCAGCTCCCACAGATCCTCGGCCGAGTTCCCTTCGTGTGGGTGCACCGACATGCCGCCGATGGTCGACGAGAAGGTGTTGAACATGATGGCCTCGAGGACCACGCCGACGATGGGACCGTGGCTCTGCCCGGCCCGCACCGCGCCTGATTCGACCGCCTGGTCGAGAACCTCCTCGAACAGGGCCACCAGGGGGGAGAACACCCGGGCCGCCTCCTTCGGATGTTCGGTAAGCAACTGCTGGGCGAACTCGGCCATGAAGGGGGCCCGGCCGCTGACCCCGGTCTGACCGTCCTCGGCGGGGCGGCACAACCGGTAGTACTCCACCACGAAGCAGTGCAGGCGCTCGAGCGCATCGTCCTGCGCCGCGACCCTCTCCCGCAGGTACTCGGTGGTGGTCCGGACCGACTCTTCGAACAGGGCCAGGAGGAGCTCGTGCTTGCCTCCGAAGTACTGGTAGAAGCTGCGGAGCGACTGACCCGAACGATCGACCACCTCCTGGACCGTGAAGTCCTTGCCCGAGCCCGAATTGAAGAGCTCGATGGCGGCGTCGAGGAAGCGCTGCACCCGGGTTTCGGCACGCAACCGGGCGGAGTCGAGGGAGCGGGCCACCGCTAACTCCCGCCAACTGAGACTCTCGGACTCCATCTCGCCGGCTGCCACCTCTTGCTCGGTCACTGGGGAAAGGCTACCCGATATGGGAAACACGGTGAATCTCAAAAAATGAGGGCGTTCCGATCTTCTGGAGAGAACGAGATTCTGTCCGGGAACCACGCTCCGCCGACAGGCCGGCCGGGGGTTGGCGCCACCCGGTCGACCCGTTTCGCCCGTCCGCCCGGTTCACTGGTCCTTTTCGAGCACCCGGTCGAGGTTGGCCCGCAGTTCCGGTGAGAGGAACGACCGGTCCTCGGCGGCCAGGGCGAAGTCCAGGGTGGCCAGCACCGCCCGCTCCAGGTGGAGGTTGAGGATCCGCTTGGTGTCCTCGACCGCTCGTCGGGGCAGCTTGGCGATCCGGTTGGCACAGGCCATGGCCTGCTCCAGCACCTCGTCGTCGGGGCAGACATGGTTGACCAGGCCGATCTCGGCCGCCCGCCGGGCCGGGATACGGTCGCCGGTCAAGGCGTACTCCTTGGCCAGTTGCAGGCTCATCAGGAGAGGCCAGGTCACCGGACCGCCGTCGGCGGCGACCAGACCCATCAACACGTGCGGGTCGGCCAGGTGCGTGCTCTCAGCCATGTAGACGATGTCCGACAGGGCGACGAGGCTGCACCCCAGGCCCACCGCGGCGCCGTTGACCGCGGCCACGATCGGCACCCGGCACCCCACCATGCCGGTGACGATCTGGCGGCCGTGGGCCAGGGTCTCCTGGCGGCGATCGGGGTCACGGGCCAGTTCATCCAGGTAGGTGAAGTCCCCGCCGGCGGAGAAGGCCTTCCCGTTCCCGGTCAGGACCACCGCCCGGGCCTCGTGGTCGGCATCGATCTGGGGGAACAGTCCGGCCAGACCCTGATGGAGCTGGTGGTTGGTGGCGTTGAGCCGGTCGGGCCGGTTGAGCCTGACCACCCGGATCGGACCCTCGATGACCACTTCGAGCTCGTCGGGCACGTCGTACTCCGTGCTCATGCCCCGGCCGATCCGACAACGTGGGTAGCGACGTGCGCCATGGTGCTCCTCCCGGTTCGTCGACCGCTGAACGATATCATCAATCTCCATTTAGCAGAACTACATTTTCAACTGCATTTCCGCACGGAGCGGCGGCCGGAGCGGCTTCAGGAATCAGGCAGCATGAGCATGCGGCGGGCCACCAGATTCCGCTGTATCTGTGAGGTCCCGCCCATGACGCTCTGGGCCCGGCTGTAGAGGTAGGCCTTCAACCAGGTGTCCTCGCCGAGCCCATGGTCCATCCCGCCGATACTGAGGGCGGCGTGACCCACCGTCTGCTCCACCGAGGTCATCAACAACTTGTCGACCGAACCTTGCGGACCATGGGTGATGCCGTCGAGTCGGTCCGACAGTCGCCGAGCGACGTGGCGGCGCAGCATCTCGACCTCCACGATGGCCCAGCCCAGCTCATCGAGCTGCTCAGCCCGGAATCGTCCGGGGTCGGCCTGCACCTTGGCGGTGAGCTGGTTGACCACCTTGGCGTAGCGGGCCACGTAACCCAGCTCGCCAGGCTCGCGTTCGTGGCTCACCACGGTCATGGCCAACCGCCAACCCTCCCCCGGTTCGCCGATCATGTTGGCGGCCGGAACCCGGGCGGCGTCAAAGAGCACCTCACCGAACTCCTTGGTGACCCCGTTGATCATCCGGAGCGGTCGCTGCTCGATGCCGGGTTGGTCCATCGGCACGGCAAAGGCCGAGATGCCCCGGTGCTTGGCCACCTCGTGGTCGGTCCGGGCCAGGACCAGGCACCAGTGGGCCTCGTCGGAGTAACTGGTCCACACCTTGTGACCGCTGATCACATAGTCGTCACCGTCACGGTCGGCACGGGTGCGCAACGAGGCCAGATCGGAACCGGCGTCCGGCTCGCTGAACCCCTGACACCAACGGTCGCGTCCGTTGACGATGCCGGGAAGGAACCGGCGCTGGATCTCCTCGCTGCCGTGCTCGAGTATCCCCTGGACCAGGTAGCCCAAGCTCGGGCGGGGTGGCGCGCCGGCCGCGGCCAACTCCTCGTCGACGATCACCTCGTAGACCGTCGGCAACCCCTGGCCGCCGATGGCCCGGGGCCAGGACATGCCGAAGAAGCCGGCGTCGTAGAGCGAGTGGTGCCAGGCGGCCATTCCCGCCCAATACTCGTCGTCGGTCGAGGAGGTGGGCAGGCCGGGGTTGTGGACCACCAACCACTCCCGCAGCCGCATACGGAATTCGGCCTCGGCCGGAGCGTCACGGAAGTCCATCGACACCTCCGATGCCTCGGTGTCCGAGCACCCGGGCCATGCTGGCCCCGGCCCCGCCCAGGAGTTCGCCCGAGAGCAGCGCTCGCCGGAGGTAGAGGTGCGCCGAGCACTCCCAGGTGTTGCCGATCCCGCCGTGGACCTGGATGGCCGTCTCACAGACCACCCGAGCGGCCCGGGCGCAGTAGGCCTTGGCCACGGCGGCCGCTTCGAGGGCGTCAGCGGCGGGGAGCTCGTCCACGGCCCAGGCCGCGTGCAACGTGACGCTGTGCGCTCCTTCTGCTTGAACGAAGGCGTCGGCCAGCAGATGTTGGATGGCTTGGAAGGACCCGATGGCCACCCCGTACTGCCGGCGCTCGGAGGCGTACTCGGTGGCCAGTTGCACCGCCCCGCGCATGGTGCCCACCAGGTCGGCGCAGGTCAGGGAGAGACCCAGTGCGGTCCAGCGCTGCAGGCTGTCAGGAGCGACCGGTCGGACCGCGGGCTCGACGGCTGACACGTCGACCGTCGGGTCGATGGCCATCGAAGGCCGGGTCAGATCGATACCGGCGCGCACGCCACCGAGTTCGACCTGGGCCAGATGGCCGCCGTCGGTTCGGGACACCAGGAGCAGCGCCGTAGAGGATCCCGCCGCGTCCACCGCCACCATTGGCGGCAGCCCGCTCCCGTCACCGGTGCGGGCCACGGTGGAGAGATCGTCGAGGAAGGCCACGGTCTCGAGCGCCGCGGGGTCCGGAGCCCCGGCCAGCCTCCGGAGCTCGCCTGCCATGACCGGGCCGAAGAACGCCACGTCGGCCAGGCCCCGACCGAGCTCCTCGGCCACGATGGCCGCTTCCACTCCCGATGCCATGGGCGTTCCACCTTCGGCCGGGGCCCGGAGCTCCCGCCATCCCGAGGCGGCCACGGCGGCATCGAGCTTGGCCCTCCGTTCCGGGTCGCCGAGGTCTCCGACCGCGTGGGGACCGAGTTGCCCGACCAGTCGGGCCGCAGCGTCTCGAAGCGCGTGCTGCTCCTCGGAGTACCGGACGTCCATCAGGAGTTGTCGGGCGTCGGGGCCAGCCGGTCGGACCACTGGTCGCGGAGGGTGCGTCGCAGCACCTTCCCCGATGGCAGACGGGGGATCTCGTCCACGACCACGACGTAGTGCAGACGCTTGTAGGTGGCCAGGGCCTCGGACACCAGGGCTCCGAGCTCTCCTTCGGCCACGGGAACCGCCGGATCGAGCTTGACCGCGGCCGCAGGCACCTCGCCGGCCCGCTCGTCGGCCACGCCGAACACCGCGCAGTCCAGCACGGCCGGATGACCGAGCAGCACCGCCTCCAACTCGGCCGGGGCCACCTGGAACCCGCTCACCTTGATCATCTCCTTCGACCGGTCGGTGAGGTGGACCCAGCCCTCGGGCTCCAACCACCCGACATCGCCGGTCCGGTACCAGCCGTCGGCGAAGGCGTCCGCCGTGGCGTCGTCGGGCAGGTAGCCGGCCATCACCGAGCGGCTCCGGACCTGTATCTCACCAACGCCCCCGGGGCCCAGGACGGTGCCGTTCTCGAGGTCGGCGATCCGAAGCTCCACGCCGGCGGGCGGCAGCCCGGCCGAGTCCAGGCGCCACTCATCGGGGCGGTCCACCGGGTTGGCGGTGATCACCGGCACCTCGCTGGCCCCGTAAGCCGGCAACCAACGAACGCCGGTCCGCTCGGTCACCACCCGGGCCACGCTCTCGCTCACCGGCGTGGCCCCCCACATGATGTAGCGGAGTGAGGAGAGATCGTGCGCTTCGAGATCGGGATGGTTGGCCAGGGCCAAGGCAATCGGGGCCACCGCCATCTCCAGGGTCATCCGCTC
>Ga0182030_10022624_pt1 | contig 11687 bp, 11 predicted proteins | sample 812S3MmetaG_FD_121299 | JGI IMG/M metagenome (GOLD analysis project Ga0182030, IMG submission 121299) | Permafrost microbial communities from Stordalen Mire, Sweden - 812S3M metaG (Illumina Assembly) | ecosystem: Environmental > Terrestrial > Soil > Wetlands > Permafrost | place: Sweden... | reverse complement strand
CGCCCCATCGAGTGGGGCGCGGACATCGTGGTCAACTCCGCCACCAAGTTTCTCGGCGGCCACGGCACCGCCATCGGCGGCGTGATCGTCGACGCGGGCAAGTTCGACTGGGCAGCTTCCGACCGCTTCAAGGAGTTCTCCGACGGCGATCCCTCCTACCACGGCCTCTCCTACACGGCCGCATTCGGTCCGCTGGCGTTCATCCTCAAGGCGCGCGTGCAGGGCCTGCGCGACACCGGCGCGGCGCTCTCGCCCTTCAACGCCTTCCTTCTACTGCAAGGGATCGAGACGCTGCACCTGCGCCTGGAGCGCCACTCCACCAACGCGCTGGCCGTCGCCCAGCACCTCGCCCAGCATCCCGGCGTCGAGTGGGTCAACTATCCTGGGCTCGAATCGAGCGCCTACCACCAGCGTGCCAAGAAGTACCTGCCCAACGGCAGCGGCGCCATCGTCACCTTCGGAATCAAAAAAGGAGAGACGGGCGGCGGCTACGAGGCAGGCAAGAAGCTGATCAACAGCCTGGAACTGTTCTCGCTGCTGGCCAACATCGGCGATGCCAAGTCGCTGGTTATTCATCCCGCATCAACCACTCACCAGCAGCTCTCCAGCGAGGAGCAGGCGTCCACCGGCGTTACGCCCGAACTGGTCCGTCTCTCCGTGGGCATTGAAGACATCCGCGATATCCTGGCCGATCTTGACCAGGCCATTGAAACCGCCAACGGGTACACCTTCACCGGCGTAGCCTCAACCAAGGAACTCGCCGCACAATGAGCCTCATGACTGAAAGACAGGCATCCGCCGGCACCGGACCCAATGCCGGGCCCAATTCCGGATCAGGAGGCTCAGCAGCCTCCGCGTCCGGCCGGCGGTCGCCCAAGCCCACCTACGAAGGCGACTTCGTGCTCGACGAGCACTTGCTGCTCGATTGCGGCCGCACGCTGGCCAATCCCACGCTGCATTACGCGGTCTACGGCCGGTTAAATGCCGCGCGTGACAACGCCGTGCTCGTCTGCCATGCGCTTTCCGGCTCGGCGCAGGTGGGCCAGTGGTGGCCGGAACTCTTCGCCCCCGGCGGCCTGCTCCGCCTCGACCACGACTGCGTGCTCTGCGTCAACCTGTTGGGCTCCTGCTATGGGTCGACGGGCCCCGGCTCCGTTGATCCGGAGACGGGCCGCACCTATGGGCCGGACTTTCCGCTGATCTCCATCCGCGACAACGTGCGGGCGCAGGGTCGTCTGCTTGACTCGCTCGGCATTCGTCGTCTGCGCCTGGTGCTGGGCGGCTCCATCGGCGGCATGCAGGCGCTCGAGTGGTCCATCGTCCATCCCGACCGCGTGGAGCGCGCGGCTATCATTGCGGTCGCGCCGCTGGGGGCCATGGGCCTGGCGCTCAACCATCTGCAGCGCCGCGCCATTCAGCAGGACCCCGACTGGGCCGGCGGGCGCTATTTGCCGCAGCGCCCACCGCTCCGTGGCCTGGCGCTGGCCCGGCAGATCGCCATGCTCAGCTACAAGGCGCCGCTCTTGTTCGATGAGCGCTTCGGCCGCAATCCCAACCGCAACGGCGAAGACCCCCGCGGCCTGGACGACCTGGGCGGCGGACTCACCGGCGGCCGTTACGATATCGCCGGCTATCTCGACCACCAGGGCCAGCGCTTTATCGAGCGCTTCGACGCCAACGCCTATCTTGCCATCCTGCGCACCATGGAGACCTGGGACCCGCTCCGCGGCCATGCCTCCCCTGCGGACGCCTTCGGCGGCATCCGTGCCCGGCTCAGCTTTATCGGCATCAGCTCGGACTGGCTGTTTCCGCCTGACTCCGTGCGCCTTTTTGCCGACATCATCCGCGGCACTGGCGTCCAGACCGAGTACCGCGAGATGACCAGCGACCACGGCCACGACGCCTTTCTGGCCGAGCAGGCAACCCTGGTCCGGCTGCTCCAATAAGCGCCCAACCCCAGTCGCAATTCCGTTGAGCTGCGCCCGCCAAAAATCCGGGAACAGTTTTTTCAGGATCGGTGTCTAAGCCTTTATGCAGCGGCGCGCCGGGCGAGCGAATTGACGGCAACCGCGGACCGGGACCGGTAGGTCCGCATCGAAATAGGGCGCAATCCGTACGGTAAGAGGAGATTTTCAGGCATGCGGGGGGAACGGTTCCAATGAGGTTTCCGCGGGTGTATGGGTACCTTTGCCGAGGGTCGCCGGAGAAGGTGCTTGTCATCGGCGGCGGCGCTTTCTATAATCCTCGCAATACCTGACCGGCACCCGTGGTATCGTTTACCCGTATCACCCGTACTCAAACGCTTTGCAAATCGGTCTTGATTTTCCGCCAGCGAGTGCTTGAATATTGATCTCCATTTCGGAATTTCCCAGGAGCACTGAATGAAGAAGTTTGTCTTTGCGTCTGTGATGGCCTTGGCGAGCATCAGCCTCGTTTACGCGCCCACGCTTCGAGCCCAAGACTCGGGCACCATCACCATTAAGGATCCGATCGAGTTCAAGGCCTATCAGGATGCCACCGGGCAGTCCGATCCCAAGGCCCTGGCCGCGGCCCTGGAGAGCTTTCTCACCACCTACCCTCAAAGCATCGTCAAGCAGGATGTTCTGAACCGCCTGGTCGACGCGTACCAGCAACAGGGCGATGCCGACCATGCTCTCAGCGCCGCAAAACGCCTGCTCCAGGTCGATCCCGGCAACATGAAGGCAATCTTCCTCTCCGTGGCCATCGAGAAGGGCCAGTGCCAGAAGACCACCGACCCGCAAACCTGCGACGATGCCGCAGCCCTGGCCAAGACCGGGTTGAAGGCGGCCAAGCCGGCCGGCGTCGCGGATGCCGATTGGAAAAAGCAGACCGATGCTGCCTATCCCATCTTTGACTCCGCCATCGCGACCGACGACGTGTATGGGAAGAAGGACTTCAAAGCGGCCGTTCAGGACTATCGCACCGAACTGATGCTGCTGCCGCCGGAGGCGACCACAACCCCGGGAGTCGGCATGTCGGATACGCTCAATCTTGCGGAGGCCTATGCCAAGCTCGCTCCGCCCGACATGATCAACGCGGTCTGGTTTTATGCCCGCGTCTGGGATTTTGCCCCGGCCGGCTTTAAACCGCAGATCGAAAAGAAGCTGGATTACTGGTACAGCAAGTACCACGGCGGCCTCGACGGACTGGATGCCATCAAGACCCAGGCCCAGGCCACCGAGTTCCCGCCGGGAACCCTGACCATTACCCCGGCCGACACGCCCGCCCAGAAGATCCACAAGATCCTGGCCAACACGCCTGACCTGAACACCCTCGCCCTGGCTGACAAGGAACTTGTTCTCACCTTCGGAGCCAAGGAAGATGCCGACAAGCTCTGGGCGCTGCTCAAGGATCAGCCCACGCCGGTCCCCGGAACCGTGATTGACGGGACCACCTCAACCATCAAGGTGGCCGTGACCGACGACGCCAAGCAGTCCAAGGTGCCCGACTTCATCGTCAACCTGAAGGAGCCGTTGACTGACAAGGAAGTTCCGGCCGCCGGCGCCGACTTCGGGCTCTCCTCCAAGGATCAGGCAGAGCTGGACGGCACCTATGACAGCTACACAGTCGTCAAGGATGCCGACGGCAATCCCTCGTCCGTGCAGATCGTACTCCGCGACGGCTCCATCGTCCCGGTGAAGAAGAAGGCTCCGGTGCACAAGCCCTCAGCGGCCCACCACACCGCCGCACATTGATGCTTTGACGGATTCATGTGTATGCAGAATGCCGGCGCCGGATTCCACGCGAATCCGGCGCCGGCTTAATACCTGAACGAAAATCCGATTGAGATCACAAAGGGCGGCCTGGCTCAGGCTGCCCTTTTTTCTTTCCGGAGGTAACCTCCCCCCTGCCAGAGTTTTGCGCTCGGGTGATAATCTAGCTAGAAGATGGAGCGCATGAGATCCCTTATCGCCCTGGCATCCCTGGCCGTTGTTTGCGCGCTTGCGCAGGCGCAGACAGTCACGCAGAATGTCCCCGGCACGGCCATCGAAAAGGTGCGCCACCCGATCGTGCGTCCCATTCCGTTTGCCATCAACTCGACCACCCCGTGGAAGTCGCCTTCGGTGGAGTTTCGTTCCCTGGACCAGATGACCGCGCAGGATCGCCTGCTGGCCGCCAACGCCGAGAGCTCCATCGCCGCGCACGCCGGGCACACCGGGCTCGAGTTCAACGAGGGCCAATGGACCTACCGGCAGGTGGTCTGCTCGGCGCTTCCCGATCACATCTTTCTCCGCTTCCTGCGCAACAACGGCTCGGGCGACGTGAGCGTGTTCACGGCTTCGATCCCGCGCGGCGACCAAGGCCGGGTGCGCATCATTCCCATTCAACTGCGCAGCTACTCGCTGTTTTCACCCGCGCCGATCAACGCGATTACCATTTCCACCTTCAATCACATTCGCGCCGAAGACGACCCCGCGGGAACTCCCGTCGCCGACTGGCTGGGAACAGCGTTCTGCTATGCAACGCTGGCCGGGGGCCATCCCCAGGCCGCGGTGGTCAACCAGGAACCGCCCACCGACAAATTTCCCGTGGCCAACAAGGCCACGCTCGCCATTCCCAACGAGGGCGGCGCAATTCTCTCCTTCACCGACGTTTCCACGGCGCCCAAGTCGCTCACCTGGACCATGAAGTTCGACGGCAAGGGCAAGCTGCTCAAGGCCTCGCACGCGCCGGCCACGCTGATCCCGATCAACTGGGTTCACCCCGCGCCCGTCGACGCCAAGACCCGGCAGCTGCTGGCCTACCCTGACACGCAGACCGACTCTCCGCCCGCGCCCCAGGCTATCGCCGATCATCCGGTCACGCCGCCTACAAGCAACCAATAAATTTCAGATTCCGCGCTTCATTCCCGCCAAACCCGCACGGGTGCCCCATCCGTTTCACAGTTTCATCGTGAAATGGGTGGGACACCGTGAACCCAGCATGTGCATTTCCAGAAATATCAGGTCGGAAACCACGAACCTCCTGCGAGCGAACAGCGAGCGTCTGCCCCACCGCAGGTGGTTACTCGCCCAGCATGATCCGCTGAATCGCAGTCGCGCGTCCCGTGGCCGGGTCGCACGTCACCAGCGCGCCGCACATCTTCGGATTCCCCTTGGCTGCCTCAAACTTGCTCGGCATCCCGGTCAGGAACTTGTGCAGCACCAGTTCCTTCTCCACGCCGATCACGCTGTCATACGGCCCGCTCATGCCCACATCGGTCTGGTAGGCCGTTCCGCCCGGCAGCACCCGCTCGTCGGCCGTGGGAATGTGGGTATGCGTGCCCAGCACCGCGGTCACGCGCCCGTCCAGATGCCAGCCCATGGCGACCTTCTCACTGGTCGCCTCGGCGTGGAAGTCCACCACGATCACCTTGGCCTGAATGCCGCTGAGAATGCCGTTGATGGCGTGAAAGGGGTCGTTGGTCGCGTTCATGAACACGCGCCCGCCCAAGTTGATGACCGCGTAGTCCACGCCGCTCTCGGTCGTGCCTTCATACACGCCGTGCCCGGCCAGCCCGGGCTGAAAGTTGGCCGGCCGCAGCACCCGCCGCGCCCGCTCCCGGCTCCCGGCCGGCGCCGAGTTCAGGTAGTCGATCAGCTCGCGCTTGTCCCACACGTGGTTGCCGGTGGTCAGCACATCCGCGCCCAGGTCGAACAGGTCTTCGGCAATCTGCGGCGTCACGCCAAAGCCGCCGGCCGCGTTCTCGGCATTGATGATGGTCAGCTCGACGTTGTTGGCCTTGCGCACATGGCCGATGTGCTCGCGCACAATCCTACGCCCCGCACTGCCGAAGATGTCGCCGACGAAGAGGATGTTCAAGTGAGACTCCTGCGAAGCTGGGGACCAGGGGACCAGGGGACCAGGGGACCAGGGGACCAGGGGACCAAGGGACCAAGGGGACTAAGGGACCAGGGGACCAAGGGACTATGGGGATGGCTGCTTGGCGCGGAGAGAGTTCATGAGCGCGCCTAGCAGCCGACTTACATCGTGGCACAAAGCTTCTGACGATTCGAGGTTCGGCGCAGTGCCGAAGTCGAGGTTTCTTGCGATGACGAGCTGTGTCTCGAGTTCGGAGCATGAGCCGCGCGCGTGGCCGAGGAACTGAATGTACTCGCCCTTCGTCGCTCGACCATAGCCTTCGGCGATGTTGCTTGCGATGGAGACCGCAGCCCGGCGCATTTGGTTGGTGAGCCCGAACCGCTCCGCGCTAGGAAAGCTCGCCGTTAGTTTGTAAATTTCGGTTGTGAGCTCGATGGCGTGCTGCCATACGAGGAGATCTTTGAATGATTGGCCCATTGAAGCTCCTCGACTTTCACTGTGCGGCGGCTTCTTGGTCCCCTGGTCCCTTGGTCCCCTGGTCCCTATTTCTCATCAGCGGAAAGAGGATTACGTCGCGGATGGAGCGAGACCCCGTCAGCAACATCACCAGCCGATCTACGCCCAGCCCTTCGCCGCCCGTCGGCGGAAGCCCATAGGCCAGCGCCCGCACATAGTCCTCGTCCATCTGATGCGCCTCGTCGTCGCCGCGGTCGCGCTCGGCCAGCTGCTCGCGGAAGCGCTTCTCCTGCTCCACCGGATCGTTCAGCTCGCTGAAGGCGTTGCCCAGCTCGAAGCCGCCGGCAAAAAACTCGAACCGCTCCACGTGCGCCGGATCGTCCGGCTTGGCCTTCGACAGCGGCGAAACCTCCACCGGGTAGTCATAGATGATGGTCGGCTGCACCAGGAACGGCTCGGCCACAGCCTCAAACAGGTTGTAGACCGACTTGCCCGCCGGCGCGCCCTTCATGCTGTCGAAGTAAACCGCGGTGATGGCGCCCGCGATAGTCTTCAGCTCGGCGATGCGCTCCGGCGCAATCCGCGTTGTCTCGCCCGCAGCCTTTTCCAGAGAATCCATGGCCGCGTGCAGCCGCGCCTGCAACACCGGCGCGGACTCGAAGGCCGCCATCGCCGGCTTCGCGCCCGCCTCCGCCGGCCAGAACTCGCGAATCGCCTCGCGCAAACTTAGTCGCCGCCACTTGCCCAGGTCGATCGAGTGCCCGTTAAACTCCGTCACCGTGGTTCCATTCACTTCCTGCGCAACAAACGCGATCAAGTCTTCGGTAATCTGCATCAGGTCGTGGTAGTTGGCATACGCCTGGTAGAACTCGAGCATGGTGAACTCGGGATTGTGCTGCGTGCTCACGCCCTCGTTGCGGAAGTTGCGGTTGATCTCGTACACGCGGTCCAGCCCGCCCACGACAAGACGCTTTAAATAAAGCTCCGGCGCAATGCGCAGGAATAGGTCCTGGTCGAGCGCGTTGTGATGCGTGCGAAAAGGCCGCGCCGCCGCGCCAGTCGCCGTGGCGACCATCATCGGCGTTTCCACTTCCAGGTACCCGCGCTCGTCAAAAAACTGCCGCATGGCTTTCAGCGTCTTGGCCCGCTTGACGAAGACTTCGCGGCTATCGAGGTTCACAAACAGGTCCACATAGCGCTGCCGGTAGCGCAGCTCCACGTCGGCCAGGCCATGAAATTTTTCCGGCAGCGCCAGCATGGCCTTGGCCAGAAACGTCAGCCGCTCCACGTGCACCGTCAATTCCCCGGTGCGGGTGCGGAACAGGTAGCCCGAGACGCCGATGTGGTCGCCCATGTCGAGCAGCTTGTAGAGCGCGAAGCCCTGCTCGCCCACCGCATCCAGCCGCACATAAATCTGCAAGCGCTGACCATTTTGCTGCAGCGTCGCAAACCCGGCCTTGCCCTGCGCGCGGATGGCCATGATGCGCCCGGCTACGGCCACGGTCGCGCGGCTGGCCTCGAGCTCTTCGGCCGTCGTCTCGCCCCACTTGGCCCGCACCGCCGGCAATGTGTGCGAGGCAGGGAACTGGTTGGGATAGGCCGCCTGGCCCAGCTTCTCAATCTCTTCGAGTTTCGTCTTGCGCAAGTCGAACAGGCTGCGCTCAAATTCCGAATCGAACACGTGTATTTCCTTCCGCTCCAGGGCAAAAAGCCCAAAAGGGAAGTATACCCGCTCCGCGCCTCGCCCTATGCGTGGCCCTGTATGCTGAGCCCTGTATGCTGAGAAGGACTCGAATGCCCTTCAACCGCCCCATCCCGAACCAGAAGCAGCCCTCGAAGACCGGCAGCGGCATTGAGACCCTGATCCAAGCGGAAAAGCTGATGCAGATCGCCATTCTGCTGCCCTCGGCCGCCTTTGTGGGCTGGCTGGCAGGCGCGTGGCTCGACGGCAAGCTGCACCAGTCGTGGATCAGCCTGGCCGGCATCGTCTTTGGCGGCCTCTCCGGGTTGGTTTACGTGGTGCGGCTGGTGCTGGCCACCGGCCCCAAAGGCGGAAACGGCGCAGGAAAGGGAAGCTCCGAGATCGACTGATGGATCGACTGATGCCTGAACAACCCAATTTTCCGGAAACCCCTTTGCCAGACCATGCACCTGACCATCCATTGGTCGGGCTTACCGATGCCGCCCTGGAAGCGCTGCTCAAGCGGGCTATCCGCGACACGCTGATTCTGGGCCTGATCCCGTCCTTGGTGGTGCTTGTGGTTAGCGGCTGGCGCAACGCCGCCATGCTGGCCGTGGGCGCAGCAATCTCGGCCGCCAGTATTCTGGAGTGGCAGCGGCTGATCCGGCTGATCAACGCCAAACTGGACAAGCAGAAGACCCCGCGCAGCGCGCTGCTGGTGGTCACGTTCTTTGTGCTCCGGCTCACGCTGTTTGCCGGGGTCATTTATGGTAGCCTAAAGTGTTTCCAGGGTTCGGTTGTGGCGCTCCTTTGCGGTCTGTGCCTGGCAGTTGTGGCCACCGCCTTTGAGGCTCTGCGGCTGCTCAAGGACTAGGGGCCAAAGCCGCTTCGGCGAGCGATCCAGACTGGCCCCGCGGAAACAGAAAGATTCAACTCTCGATGCCGGAAACACTTGCTCTCACCCGCTGGTTGAACCAAATCTTTGGCGGAACCGTCACCGCTGTTCTGCAGGCGATCGGCGTGCATCCCGCCCATCCCGCCGCCCCCATCCGCGACGAGTTTGCCCTGGAATTGCTGGTCGTCTGCGGCCTGATCGCATTCTTCGCGCTGGTGCGCCTCACGCTCTCCGTGGAGAAGCCCAATCCGGCGCAGCAGATCGCCGAGCTGATCCACGACTTCACCGGCACCAACGGCGAGCAGATCATCGGCCACGGCTATGAGCGCTTCCAGGCCTTCGTCACCTGCATCTTCCTCTTTGTCGTGCTCGACAATCTCATGGGCCTGATCCCCGGCATCGACACGCCCACCAGCTTTCCCGTCGTGCCGCTGGGCATTGCGGTGCTGACTTTCCTTTACTACAACTTCCACGGCGTCCGCGAGCAGGGAATCGTCGGCTACCTCAAGCACTTCGCCGGCCCGGTGTGGTGGATTGCGCCGCTCCTGTTCCCCATCGAGATCATCTCCCACTGCGCGCGCATGATGTCGCTCACCATCCGTCTTTACGCCAACATGTTTGCCAGCGATCTGGTCACGCTGGTGTTCTTCTCGCTCTTCCCACTGGCCATTCCGGCGGTGTTTCTTGGCCTGCATGCTGCGGTTTCGATCATTCAGGCGTACGTGTTCATGCTGCTGGCCATGATTTATCTCTCCCAGGCGGTTGCGCACGAGCAATAAGCACCGAGCTTTCTATCAGGCACGGCTTAATTCGTGCCTCAACCGAATGGTTTCGTAAAATGGCACGACTCCACTCCGGCCGCCAACGGCGAGCTTTGTAACAGGGCATGACTTTAGTCGTGCCGCAACGGGCTCAAATAATTGATGGGGCTTTAGCCCTTGAGGGAATGGAATTCGCGAACCGAGAACCCTACCGAACTTCAGTCAAGGCAATCTCGACAGGTCCGACCAAAAATTCGACGGAGAGCGCTTCCGCTCCGGACAATCGAACGGCCGCAAGCGTGAGGGGGTCAGCACGGTGAACCTCAACCACCCACTGGCGGCCAATCTCAGGGAAGCAGGAGAAACATGCGGAAACTTCAATACGTGTTCATGACGCTGGCGGCGCTTTGCTTCGCCATTCCGGCCTTCGCGGATGGCGGCTCGGCCCCCATCAACCTGGTGCCCATCGGCGCCGGCATCGGTATGGCTCTTGCGGCAGGTCTCTGCGGCCTGGGTCAGGGCAAGGCAACCGCTTCGGCCACCGAAGCGCTGGCCCGCAACCCGGGCGCCCGCGCCGGCATCCAGCTGCTGCTGGTTCTCGGCCTGGCCTTCATCGAGTCCCTCACCCTGTTCACCCTGGTCATCATCTTCGCCAAGGTGAAGTAAGGCTGGCTTTCAAGCGCAGCAAAAAGCGGCCTCACCCTTGCGGTGGGGCCGCTTTGCTTTTGGGAGGGAGCAGTGGTCTTCAGGCCACTGAATCAGCCAGCAACGCGGATGGGCTTCAGCCCCGGGCTCGGTCTGAAATTGTCTTTAAGCAGCATTCACAGCAATTCGCAGAGAGGCTCTCTCCGGGGCTGAAGCCCCGCACTGGATACACCCGGTTTCAGTCGCCTGAAGGCCACTGCTCCCTCCGCCGGGAGAGTCGCCGTGCCACGGGAAGGTTGCCGTCTGGATGGACTTCTTGCCGACCTGGATTGCGCGGTCTTTATCGCGTCCCATTGCCGCCCGCCGGAATGGTGCGCAGCATCTGAATCGCCTGCTTGTAGCTCAAATCCGCCGGCAGCGGGGCAAACTCGGTGTAATCCTGCACGGAGTCGGAGTTTTTCGTCTTGAACAGCACGCGCCCGTTCATCTTCAGCTTCATGTGCACAATCCGCCACTGGCGCCCGCCCACATCGGCCTGGTTGATTTCGATCCAGCCGCCCTTGTCGAGCGCGACGATGCCGAAGGCAATTTCCTTGTCCTGCTGCAGGCTCCCCGCCAGCCGCACCACTCGCTCCTGCGCCGGGTCGATCCAAATCTCGCCGGCCATTGCCGTCAGCACGCCTGTCTCCATGTCCGGCGGATCGAAGCGCGGATTGGGCTTGAAGGTGAACTTCTCCACGGGTCCGCTGGCCGCAGTGGCCGTTCCCGCAAATTGGTAGAGAAAGGCTGAAGGCAGCACGCGTAGCACCTTCATGGCCCGGGCCGTGTCGCTGTCCTCGCTCTGCTTGCGGTGCTGCTGCAGGCTGGGGTTGGCCAGCAGGGCGTCGAGCCGCGCCTGCTCCTTCTGCTCGTCTTCGGCGCTCAGGGGCTCGCCGTCGATCGACAGCAATCGCGCCACATCGCCGTCGCGGGTCTCCACAATTTCCTTGGTCGAGCTGAGCCGCGGGCTGGTCTTGTGCAGCCGGTAGCGCATGGGATGGCTGGCATGGCCCAGCTCCTGGGCGGCCTGCGACTCGGTGGCCAGCGCGCGCTGGACCAGCGCCTGCGCCTGCTCCGGCGTCAGCGCGCCGGGCGCGATCTGGGCCGGCCCCGGCAGTCCGCCGCACGCCATCAGGCAGAGTAGAAGTAACAGGTTGCGCACTGCTGCTAGTGTAGCGGCCATCCATTCTCCCTGACCAGCGCCTCTCTGCCCGGCGTGGGCTATCCCAGATTGGTTAGACGCAGGCTCCCATCGCCGTCTCCGCCATTGAAGCCGGGCGGCTCCGTTGCGTATAGTGCGGGCAGGGGCATATTTTCGCCTCGCAGAAGGGATACAACCATGGCAGTGGAGAATACTCCGGCGCGCATCGGCAAGAGTGTAGTCATT
>Ga0182030_10022623_pt1 | contig 11688 bp, 13 predicted proteins | sample 812S3MmetaG_FD_121299 | JGI IMG/M metagenome (GOLD analysis project Ga0182030, IMG submission 121299) | Permafrost microbial communities from Stordalen Mire, Sweden - 812S3M metaG (Illumina Assembly) | ecosystem: Environmental > Terrestrial > Soil > Wetlands > Permafrost | place: Sweden... | reverse complement strand
GCAACGTGGTCGATGCCGCGTTGTGCAGCGGATGGAAGTTGACCCATTCACTTTTCGGCAGATCGTCATCGACAACCACCGTGACCCGGCGCGCCGCATCGTTAATCAACCCAAACGGAGTCACCGAGCCCGGCGTCAGGCCAAGCACCTCCAGCAGCAAATCCGGTTTACCGAACGACAGCCGCGCGGCATGCACCCGCTTTTCCAGCCGGTTCAGGTCGGCCCGCTTATCGCCAGGCATCACCGCCAACCAGATTTTCCCCCGTTTGTCCTTCAAAAACAGATTCTTGCAGTGCAACCCGGGAATTTCGTCGTGCCACGCGCGTCCCTCATCGACCGTGAAGATCGGCGGATGCGACATCGTGCTGTGCTCGATCCCAAGCTGATCGAGGAAAGCGAAAAGATCGTCAGGCGTCGCGGAACTCATGCCGATGCCTCCAACAACGCGCAAACCTCCCGCACATCCGCCACCTCATCCAGCCGATCGATCAATCCGACCAAAGCCACGCCCACGCCCTCGCGAAGCCCTTCCCGCGAGAACTCCAGGCAGCGTAAAAACTTCCGCAGCCGCCGCTCCCGGGACAGCGGCCGCGAAGGATTCGCCAACATCGCATCGCACGCCCAACGCAACGTCGTCCCATCTCGCAACGAAATCTCCAGAAGTTGCGGCGCCATGGCGTTTGGGTCCGGATTGTCGTTCATTTCAGTCACGATCAACCGAGCCAGCGCGTGCGTCGCGGGGTCCGTCAGCGCCTCGCCGCGGCAATGCGAGATATCGACATCGCCGTGCAGCAAAGCTTTCGCGCCAATGAACGCCATGCACAGCCGGGCATAAAACGCATTCGGCGCTGGCACATCCGGCCGAGACACCAGCCGATTCGTCAACGGCGGCACGATCACTCGCACCGACCGTACATCCTTCATCGCGAACCCATGCTGTTCCCGCAACGACAAAATGCCTTCGATCCCGCCATGCGTCGCGCGGCCGGCGGGCCACGGTTTGTGACTCATCTCACAAATTCGCCAGTCTTGGCCAAGGCTCCGCAAAATCGGTTCGAGATCCCACTCGCCTTCGAACAATCGAAAATACCCGTAACGCCCTTCGAAAATGTCGCGCGGTCCGGATAACCCAGCCGAAGTCAACTCAACCGAGCGCACCGCGCTCATCGCATTGAAGCCGATCTGCATCGGCAACAAAATATTGCCCTCGATATGCGGTTGCATCGTCCCGCTGGTCTGGCCGTACTGCAACCCGAACGCGCCGGCGATTTGCTCGGCGCTCAATCCCAACACAACCGCCAGTCCCGCGACAGCGCCAAATCCACCCGCGGTCGCCGGCCGAAAAAAGCGGAACGCCGACCGGGAGGCCAATCCCAAACCCACGGCCACATCAAGGCCCGCCGCCACCGCCGCGATCAGGTCGCGCCCGGAGACTCCGCCCTCTCGCTCCGCCAGTGCCAGCACCGCGGGCAACAATGTGGCCATGGCGTGCACCACCGCGCCCTCATGCAAGCAATCGTATTCCTGATTATGCACCTGCAGGCCATTCACGAACGCCGCCGTCGTCACCGGCGCGCGAAGTCGCGTGCCCCAGATCGTCGCCTCATCGCCACGCCCCCACCGTCCGGCCGCATCCCGGATCTGATCCATGCCGGTGGCCGAGGATCCCGCGACGCCAACCCCTAACGTGTCCAATATCCAGACTTTCGCCGCGGCGACGGCGGTTTCCGGCAGCCGCTCGAACCGCACGCCGGCGACATGGTCGGCCAGCCGTTCCGACGCCAGCATTCAGGCTGGCCGCATCGCGCGTTCGAACAATGTCGTGTTATGCCGCAGCATCGAAATATAATCCGGCGCCGGCCCATCCGGTTTCGACAGCGCATCGGAATACAGCGGCCCCGATACCGTCGCGCCGGTTTCTCTCGCCAGCATCGAGGTCAATCGCGGATCGGTCATGTTCTCCAGGAACACCGTACGCACCCGCTCGCGTTTAATCTGCGCCACCAACGCGGCGATCGCTTTCGCCGAGGGCTCCGCGTCCGTTGACAACCCTTCGGCGGCGAGAAATTCAATACCGTAGCGCGCGCCGTAATAGCCAAATGCATCGTGTGTCGTAACGATCCGCCGCGCGGCCGGCGGGATTGGCGCGAACTGGCTGGCGATCCAGGCATCGGTTTGCTCGATCTCCGCGACATAGGCGGCGGCGCTGGTGCGATACGCGTCCGCATGCACCGGATCGGCGGCGGTCAGCCCCTCGGCGATGTTGCGCGCGTAAATCACGCCGCTGCGCGGATCCTGCCAGGCGTGCGGATCGATCGAAGTCGCCGCGCCCTTGCGCATCGTTCGCGGCGTTACTCCGCCCGACGCGACGATGCGAATGCCGCGAAAGCCCGAGGCGGCGCTCAGGCGGCTCATCCACCCTTCCAGGCCCAGGCCGTTTTCGACCAGCAAAGCGGCTTCCGTCAGCGTCCGGGAATCACCCGCCGACGGCTGCCAGACATGCACATCGGCGTCGGCGGGCACCAGGCTGGTGACATGGACCATCTCCCCGGCGACCATTTCCCCCGCGATGCGCCGCATCATGTCGGCCAGCACCGAAAAGCTCGCCACGGCGGTGATGCCGCCCGCCCGCGCGGAGGGCGACATGAGGGCCATCTGGGCCAGGAGTCCGATCAGGATCGCGCGACGCCGCATGCTTCAGTATCCATCCAGAAAACGCGTTGTGTCCAACCAAAGGGCTAGCCGCCCTGTTCTCACGACGCAATCTCTGGCTGGATATCGCATATGTCACCCCCCCGCGTTCACGTCATCGGCGCCTCCGGGCGGTCCGGTGCCGCGCTGGCCCGCGTCCTTGGCTCCCGCATCGTCCCGGTCGTCCGCGACCCCGCGAAATGGGCCGTGCTGGGCTTTGACGTGTTCCCCGCCGTCGCCGATCTGACCGACCTGGGCGCTTTGGCCCAGGCCCTTCAAGGGGCAACGGCGGTGGTGAGCTGCGCGCACGCGCGGTACGCCGAGCGGATCATCGCAGCGGCCCCGCCGGACGCGCGCCTCATCTTCCTGGGAAGCACTCGCAAGTTCACTCGCTGGCCCGATGATCACGGCAGCGGCGTGCTGGCGGGGGAGACGGCGTTCCTACGCTCCGGCCGCCGAGGCGTCATGCTGCATCCGACGATGATCTACGGCGCGGAGGGCGAGGACAACGTGCGGCGCCTCGCGGCCCTGGCGCGGCGGCTGCCGGTGCTGCCGTTACCCGGCGGGGGACGCGCACAGGTTCAGCCGATTCATCAGGGCGACGTCACGCGGGCGATCCTGGCGGCATTGGAACATGGCTGGGACGGGCCGCACACCATGGTGATCGCCGGGCCGGAGCCGATGCCGTATCACGCGTTCGTGCGTGCCGTTGCTTTGGCGTCCGGCGTGACCCGGCCTCGGTTTTTGTCGGTTCCCGCCGGCCCGCTGATCGCCGCCGCCGCGCTGACCCGGTTCATTCCCGGCCTGCCTGCCGTCGCCCCGGCGGAAATTCGCCGCCTGCTGGAGGATAAAGCCTTCGACATCGCCCTCATGCGCGCCGTGCTGGGGTTCACGCCCATCTCGCTCACCGAGGGGCTTGCGCTGACGTTTGGACCTCTCCATCGTCCGGCCCCAACCAAGGAGTCCTGAATGCCGATCATCAACCGTATCGCCGAATTCCACACCGACATGACCGAATGGCGCCGCGATTTGCACGGCCATCCGGAACTGTCGATGCAAGAGTTCCGCACCTCGGCGATGGTCCAGGAGAAGCTGAAATCCTTCGGCGTGGACGAGATCATTACCGGGATGGCCGGCACCGGCGTGGTCGGCGTGATCCGCGCCGGCACCTCCGATCGCGCCATCGGCCTGCGCGCCGACATGGACGCGCTGCCGATCCAGGAGGACACCGGCCTGCCGTACGCCAGTCAGAACGCCAATGTGATGCACGCCTGCGGCCATGACGGCCACACGACGATGCTGTTGGGCGCGGCGAAGTACCTCGCCGAGACGCGCAACTTCGACGGCACCGTCTATCTGGTGTTCCAGCCGGCCGAGGAATTCGAGGGTGGCGCCGACGCGATGGTGAAGGACGGGCTGTTCACCCGCTGTCCGATGGAGATGATCTTTGGCCTGCACAACTGGCCGCAATCGCCCGAGGGCACGTTCCTCTGGCGCGAGGGCGACGTCATGGCGGCGGTCGGCTGGATCGACATCACCATCACCGGCAAAGGCAGCCACGGCGCGTTTCCGCATCAGGGCGTCGATCCGGTGGTGGTCGCCGCGACCATCGTCAACGCATTGCAAACGATCGTCTCCCGCAACATGGAGCCGATCCAGGGCGGCGTGGTTTCCATCGGCCACATCTCCGGCGGTGACGCTTACAACATCCTGCCGGAGCGCGTGGTCATGAAGGGCACCGCGCGCTGGTTCCGCCCGCAGGTCGGCGAGCTCATCGAGAAGGGCGTGTATCGGCTGGCCACCGGCATCGCGCATAGCTTCGGCGCCAAAGCCGAGGTGAAGTTCAGCCGCCACGCCCCCGCGACGGTCAACGAGGCGGATGCGACCGCGATCGCCGTCGACGCGGCGAAAGCCATCGCGGGCGCCGGCAAGGTGAAGCACATGCCGATGCCGACCATGGGCGGCGAGGACTTCGCTTACATGCTGGAGGCGAAGCAGGGCGCGTATCTGATGTTGGGCGGCGGCCGCGGTCCGGATGAACCGCTGCTGCATCACCCGAAATACGACTTCAACGATGCGATCCTGCCGATCGGTTCATCGTGGTATTCGACGCTGGTGGAGCGGCACCTCGCGCGGAAGGGGTGAGGTCGATGATGTCGCTGCGTTTGATCAATGGGCACGGACGAGGCATGCATGACAAGGCTGGCACGGGGGTGGGAGAAAGTAATCGACCGGACACGAAGTTCCCTGAAGTGAACACGAAGTTTCACGGAGAGGGAAAGTGGGGCGCATCGCGCGGAGTCCGATCGAACATCGCGCGAAGCGCCAACAATCTTTTTTTTCTTCGTGAAACTTCGTGTTCACTTCGTGGAACTTCGTGTCCGATTGATTTGCATTAGCTAAGGGCCGCGGCGGCGGCGGATTCAGGAACCGCGCAGCGTGTGGTACAGCGCCTTCAGCTTGTCCATCAACCCAGGAACGGCGTCGATCTGAGCCCTGATTTGCTTCGCTTGTTCCTTGAGCGACTTCTGTTGCGCGGGATCGAGGCCTCGATAGTACGCCTTCGCCTGCTCCAGCGTCATGGTCGCCGCGTTGGGGGGGATTTTGGCCAGCAGGTCGGGCGGAATTTTCGTGAACAGATCGGGCGGGATTTCCCGCAGCGTGGTGAGCGGGATTTTGCTCCAGATATCCGGCGGCAGGCTTTTCAGGACATCCGGCGGGATCGCCTTCAATTGCTCCTGCGTCAGGCCGCCGGGCAGGGTTTGCGCCCATGCGGAGCCAGTGAGCAGCATGATCCCGGCGGCGATCGCGAAACGCATGCGTGGAAATCCTCTCGGGCCTTCGGGGCGGGGGCTGGTCGCGAAACCCAGGATAAACCGAACGGCGCCGGAAATGGCAACGAATTTCCGGATGGCGGTTTCAGGCGCCCACGCGCTTGCGGATCGCCGCGGCGCGTTTCAGCACCGTGCGGGCGCGTTCCACAACCGGCACGTCGATCATCGCGCCCTCGAATTGCACCGCGCCCAGACCTTTGGCATAGGCGTCTTCATAGGCGGCGACCATGCGTTCGGCGCGCTCCACCTCGGCCGGATGGGGCGAAAATTCCTCGTTCAGGACCTGGATTTGCAGCGGATGGATAGCGCTGGCCCCCAGGAACCCGAGCCGGCGGGAGCGGCGGACGATGGCGCGGAAAGCGTCCTGATCGCGGAAGTCGGCGATCGAGCCGACGAAGCCCATCGGCAGGATTCCAGCGGCACGGGCGGCGAACAGCATGTGTTGTTTGGGATAAAACAGGCCCTCGGGTTCCGACTGCATGCCGGCATCGGCGGCGAAGTCTTCCGATCCCAGGCTGAGGGAAACGATCCGCGGGTGACATTTGGCGATCTCTTCCATGCGGAAGAAGCCTTTGGTCGATTCGACCAGCACCGCGAATTTCATCGAACCGGCGGGCAGGTTTCGTTCCGCCTCCAGTTCATCGACCATCTCGGCGACGGCCAGCACGTGTTCGGCGCTGTCCACCTTGGTCAGCACGAGAGCGGCCACGCCCGGAATGACCGCGGCCTCGATATCGCGCACCATCATCCGCCAGGGCCGATTGATCCGCACCAGCACGTCGGCGCCATTGCGTGACACGTGCGGAATGGCACCGGCGATCAGCGTGCGCGCGTGATCCTTTTGCGAGGGCGCGACAGCGTCTTCCAGGTCCAGGATGATGCCGTCGGCGCCTCGGTCGGCACCCGTTCTGACGAATTTATCGACGTTGACCGGAACGAACATCAACGAGCGCCAAACGGGCAGGTCTTCGAGCATGGAGTTTCTCCTTGGTTCGAGGGAGGTCGAACCGTTCGCTCCGACAGTGTGGGGGAGGAACGGTCGGGTCAAGCCGGAGCGTGACTGGCCGCGGAGGCTCTCGGCTTCGGGTCAGGGACGCGCTGGATGTCAGGGCAGCGTTCCCGGGAATGCCTTCGTCAGCCACCGGATGGACACCGGGAGCCTGCTTCGATACAGGGATTCCAACAGCCTCAAGGAACCGTCCCGCCATGCCCACCGTGCTTTATTCCGAGAACAACTACCCCGACGACAGCGTGGAGCGGCGCATCTACAGCCCAGACGTCAACATCGTTTTCCCCAAGGCCACGACCTCGCTCGCCGATCTGACCGATGAGGAATGCGCTCAGGCGGATGGGCTGATGATCTTGCGGTACAAGGTGACGGAGGAGCAGTTGGCGCGGTTTCCCAAACTGCGCTTCGTCTGCCGCATGGGTGTCGGTTATGACGGCATCGACCGCGTGGCCTGCGCGAAACGCCAGATCGTCGTGTTGAACGTGCCCGACTACGGCACCACCGAGGTCGCCGATCACGCGATGTCGCTGGCCCTGGCGCTGCGCCGCGGCCTGCTGCTGCATCTGGAGGCGCAGCGCGCCGATCCTCCCGCGCCGTGGCGCTACATCGACGATCCGTTGGTTAAGCGCAACGGCGTGCAGACGATGGGTATTGTCGGGATGGGCCGCATCGCCACGGCGGTCGCCTTGCGCGCCAAGGCTTTCAACTTCCGCGTCATGTTCTACGATCCGTACTTGCCGAACGGCGTGGAACTCGGTCTGGGCGTGCTGCGCGCGAAGACGCTGGACGAGTTGCTGAAGCAAACCGATACGCTGACGATCCATACGCCGCTGACCCCGGAGACCCGCGGCATGATCGGGGAGCGGGAACTGGCGCTGTTGCCGAAAGGCGCCGTCGTGGTGAACACCGCGCGTGGCCCGATCGTCGAGATCGACGCGCTGGCGGCCGCGTTGAAGAGCGGTCATCTGTCCGGCGTCGGCATCGACGTCGTCCCGGTGGAGCCGCCGGTCGATCCGGTGCCGGAACTGATCCGCGCCTTTCGCGCGAAGGAGCCGTGGACGATCGGACGGCTGATCATCACTCCGCACAGCGCGTTCTATACGCCGCAAGCCTGGGACGACATCCGCTCCAAGGGCGCCGAGACGATGGCCGCCGCGTTGTCGGGCAAGCCGCAGAACGTGATCTCGTCCGACAGTTACTGATACGAATCCGCATCAAATAGACTCTCGGTCGTGACGCCCCCGTAGCGTCATCCGTGGGCTTGGCCCGAGGATCGGCCTGCACGGAAATCGTGCCCACCCCAGAGAGTACGGGGCCTGCATCACGAGATGCCAGGGTCAGGCGCCGGCATGACGGATGGGTGATCGGTACGTCATTCCTTTGGCTGGTTAGTATAATACCTGGAATCGTTGAACCGCGACCCACGATAACGTCAAGCCGGGCCATGACGTTATGCCAACGACTTGTCTCACGCTTCAGCGCTGGTGGGTAGTCACCATCGGCCGAACGCGGCACCTGCGCCGGCCTGACCGGATCGTTCGCCTCAGGCCCAGGCAATTTAGTTGCACTGGCCGCGTTCCCGCGGTCCTCATGGTTCTTCGCACCAGGCCTGAGTCAGACCGTTGTTGTCGTGCGTGACGCATAACGTTGGCGGCGGGTTGGGCCGCGCGACATAATACGTTCCGGAGCCATTATAGAGGCACAGCATCAACAGGCTTTCGTCCCCCGCGAAATGCCAGGTCGATGTGAAGCCGTCACTATTTTCGACGGTCTGCTTCGGCGGCATTTCTTTCGTGGCGTCCGTGCTTCGCGCCGTGTTGAACAGTCGCATCCGCCGCAGCAGCCAATGCGCGGCGGGGACGGGTCCAACTTGCTCGAAGCCGGGATGCGGGCCGGGCATTCTGGGGGGACAGGAAAGGTTTGCCGCGAGCACCGGGTGGGCGGCGCAAGCCGACAGCGCGACGATCAAACCAAGAGCGACACGCAGACCCGCTGGCTCGGCAGTGTGCGTAACCTCTGCTGGAAAGGATTGGTCCATGGCGTCCTCCGACGATCTGACCCGTGCCCATCCGTTAATTTTCCGCTCCGGCTATCGATAGGCCGGAACAGGCTATTCCTGAACCAGCCGGCTGGCTTCGGCGCGGCAGGCCGCGTCGTCCGCGACGCATCCGCCGTCCAACCACCACGCTCGAACGGCCCGCAGCAATTCTCCGACGCGAGGCCCAGGAGACATGCCAAGAGCGACGATGTCGCGACCTTCGAGGGGAAAGATCGAGACCGGCATCGATCGCAACCGCTTGCGTAACGAATCCCATTCAGGTCCGTCGCCGCCCGACAACCACGTACGATCGATCAATACCTTCGCCGGCGTGTCGGCCAGCAAGCGCCGCAAGCTGGCCTCATTGTCTTCAGGTTTCGCCAAGGGCGCCGCGCGCAACGCCAACAACCGATCGCGATCCGCCAGCGACAACTTCAGCCGGCTCGCGAACGTCACCACGTCGTCGGTCAGCAGCGCCGCCAAACGCGACAACGGATCCATGGGTGCACCGCGCGCCACCAGCCGTGACAAGGCCGCCACGTCTGTCCCCTCTGGCACCACCGCCGCCAGCACGCCCAGTCGTTGCATCAGCGCGACGGACGCCACAGGATTTGGCGCCGCCAGGATTCGGAACAACTCGTGCCACACGCGCTCCACCGACAGCGACTCCAGCCGAGGCACCGCGTCGCGCAGCGCCACCAAAGTCGCATCGTCCGGATCCATAGCGCCGTAGCGGGCGAAAAACCGGAAGAACCGTAGCACCCGCAAATAATCTTCCGCGACCCGCTGAGCTGGATCGCCAACGAAGCGCAGCCGTCCCACCCGCAAATCGTCCGTTCCGCCAAAGTAATCGAACACCGCGCCGTCACGGGCCATCGACAGCGCGTTGATGGTGAAGTCGCGCCGCGCCGCGTCCTCGCGCCAGTCGTCCGTGAACGCGACCACGGCGTGGCGCCCGTCGGTTTCCACATCGCGCCGCAATGTCGTGATCTCGACCGGTTTGCCGGTCACCACCGCGGTCACCGTGCCGTGCGCGAGGCCGGTCGGCACCACTTTCACGCCCGCCGCGCTCAGCCGTCGCATCACTGATTCCGGCGGCAACGGCGAGGCGAGATCGATATCGACCAACGGCCGCCCGGACAGCGTATCACGCACCGCGCCGCCGACCACGCGCGCTTCCGGCAGCACATCGAGCACCTTCGCGAGGCCCGGCTCGGCCAGGAAAGCCGGCGGAGGAATCTGGCACGCCGGCGCCTCAGTCATCGCGGCACCTGCTCCTCTCGAGGTGGCACGATCTGACCGTTTTCCAGCAACTGGGCGGGCACATATCGGGTCGCGGGCGCCTCCGCTTCGGAGTACCACAGTACCAGCAGCAGCACCGTCATGACCACCACCGCGCCAGACACGCCGATCACCAATACGCGCGGCGGGCCAGCCGTTGGAGCCAGCAGGCGCCAGGCCACGAACACCGCGAATGGCAGGACAAGCAGGGCTATTTCGGCGAAGCGCACCGCAACTTCCCGGCCAGATGATGCATGATCGCCGCGGTCGCGCCCCAGATGAAATACTCGGGATGCGGCCAGACCCAATATTCCCGCCACCGCCCGCGAACGTGCTGCTTCTGCCGCCGCGGCGCGTCGGGATCCAGCAGTGTCGAAAAAGGGAATTCGAACACCGCTTCCACCTCGTCCGGCGAGGCCCGATACGCCGCTCCGTGCGGGATCAGGCCAAGCACCGGCGTTATGATATAGCCGGTTCCGGTGACGTAATCATCCATCCGCCCAACGATTTCGACCGAGGCGGGATCGAGCGCGATTTCCTCATGCGCCTCACGCAGCGCGGCGGCGGTGGCGTCGCGGTCCTCGGGATCGACGCGGCCGCCGGGAAAGCTGACCTGCCCCGCGTGTTTCTTCAGATGCGAGGTGCGCTTGGTCAGCAGCAGCGATGGTTCCGGCCCCATGACGATCGGCACCAGTACGGCGGCGGGCACCGGCGCGGCGTCCAACAGGCCAACGATCTCTTCCCCGTACACGACACCCGCTCCGCCGACGGCCGAGGCCAATCGGGCACGTAGCGTGTCCGGGCTCAAAGTTCGTTTTCGCCGTCTTCGTCAGGCATGAAACCCAGAGGAAAGAACAGGCCGGAGGACCAGACCCCCAACATCAGGTGCGCCCCAACATATTCCGGTACCGCGAGCGCCACCAGTTCATAATACACCGCGCGATTGATGCGCGCCTCGATGCCGTGCGCGCCATCGCCCTTGCGCAACAGGATGTAAGGCGTCGGTTCGCAGGTCAACAGATCATGGGAGACGCGGATCGGATGCTCGGGCCCGGCGGTGACGACCTGATCGGTATTGGTACGAAACGACAACGTTTGCCGCCGTCCATCGCCACCCCAATCGAGTTCCACGGCGATGAAGGGCGCGTCCTCGACCTCGATCTTGCCGCGCTCGGCGGGGGTTTGTAGCCACCAGTCGCCATCCGCGTCGCGCCGCAGCACGGAAGCGAACAGACAAACCAGTTCCTTGCGCTCGATCGGGGTGCCGCGATACAGCCAGGTTCCGTCGCGCCGGATGAGGAACGGCAGATCGCCGCACTCCATGGGCCGCCGCGGCGGTTTCGGCATCACCGGGCCGCTGACGGTCTGATGACAGGCTCGCGCGTTGTCCGATTCCGTACCGTCCGCCTCCGGCTCTCCAGCCGGCGCTTCGCGGACGGCCGGGTGTTGGAGTGAGATCGGCACGGGCGAAGTGCAGTCAGTCACGCTCCGTCTCCAATTTCATCCAGTTGTTCATGGACCCGATATAGGGAGCATACCCCCTCCGGCGAAAGTCCTTGTAATCGCTGGGGAGCGTCATTTAACGAATGGGCGAACGCAATGTCGGCTTGTATGGCCGCTTCGCAACAGCTCGGCCCGCGCTGGAGATGGTCGCCGAGGCTTTCGGGACCTCGGCGGCGGAAGCCCTTCGCCGATGTCCCGGGCGGCCTGCGAAACCGAACCGCGAGGAAAACCAGACGCTCCGCCTCGATCCGGATGTCGTCGAGGCCTACCGACGCCTGGGCCGCGGCTGGCAGACGCGCATCAACGAGGTAGCGCGTGCCAATATGCCCAGG
>Ga0182030_10022622_pt1 | contig 11688 bp, 7 predicted proteins | sample 812S3MmetaG_FD_121299 | JGI IMG/M metagenome (GOLD analysis project Ga0182030, IMG submission 121299) | Permafrost microbial communities from Stordalen Mire, Sweden - 812S3M metaG (Illumina Assembly) | ecosystem: Environmental > Terrestrial > Soil > Wetlands > Permafrost | place: Sweden... | reverse complement strand
CCCGGCGCCCAAGGCGCCACCCCTCCTGAATCAGGAGGGGAGTTGTTGAAAACGCTCCCCTCCTCAGATGAGGAGGGGTGGCGCGCCGAGCGCCGGGGTGGTGCTGACAGTGCTAGCGCCAAGTGCCACAGGGTTTTTCCGCAGCCTGCTACAAGATGAATTATGCGGAGATGGAGGAGCGGCCCGCCGCAGCCCAGGGCAAACAGTGCCGCGCCCTTGACGCGGAGAGGCGGATCAGGGTTTTTTGCGGTGGGCGTCGAACCAGTTCAGGGTGTAGACGACCTTGGCGACTTGGTGGCTCGGACGGCGGGAGAGGCCGTGGGGCTCGCCGGGGAAACGGACGAGGGCGGATTCGACTTTGAGGAGTTTGAGGGCGGCGTAGTATTGCTCGGCTTCGGAAATGGGAGTGCGGAAGTCTTCCTCGCCGGTCATGAGCAGAGTAGGCGTCTTCACGTTTTTCACCAGAGAAATCACGGAGCGCTTCATGTAGTTGTCAGTGTCTTCCCACGGATTGGCCCCAAACCAATATTGCGTGCCGAAGGAGGGAAGGTCGGAGGTGAGGACCCAGCTATACCAGTTGATGACGGGATAAAGACTGGCGGCGGCGCGGAATCGGTCGGTACGGTCAATCATCCAGCAGGTGAGCACACCTCCGCCGGAACCGCCGGTGACAAAGAGGTTGTCCTTGTCCACATATCCTCTGGCGAGGATCGCGTCGACGCCGGAGTTGAGGTCGTGAAAATCGTCGCCGGGATAGGCGTGGTGGATCAGATTGGCGAATTCTTCGCCGTAGCTGGTGCTGCCGCGGGGGTTGGTGTAGAGGATGACGTAACCCTTGGCGGCCCAGATTTGCGCTTGGAGGTCGAAACGATCGCCGAAGTTGGAGAAAGGACCGCCGTGAATCTGGAGGATGAGGGGATATTTCTTGGAGGGATCAAAATCAGGTGGCTTGATGATCCAGCCTTCGATTTTGCGTTTGTCGAAAGAGGATTCGTACCACAGTTCTTCGACAGCGCCCAGTTTTTTGGCGATGAAGATTTCGCGATTGAGAGAGGTGAGGACGTTGAGTTGGGGATTGGTAAGGGAAGCGACAGCGACGTCTCCAGGATCGGAGGGCGTGTCGTACTGGATGGCGAATGCGCCATTTTTGGCGACGCTGAAATTGGCGGCGACGGTAAGATGGTCGGCGAGAACTTTGGGGGAGCCGTCGAGAGGGAGATAGGCGAGTTTGGTGTCGCCCCGATCGGTGTAAGTGAAGAAAATTCCCTTGCCGTCGGCGGCCCATTGGGGAGCGGAGGCGTCGCGATCGAGGTTGGGAGTGATGACGTGAGGATTGCTGCCATCGCGGTTGGCGACGTAGAGGTAAGTGGTCTGGTGGCCTTGGTAGCGGTCATCGAAGCCGGTGTAGGCGATGAGTTTGCCGTTGGGTGAAATGTCTGGGGACTGGTTGGGGCCGTTGCGGTGGGTGAGTTGTTTGAGTGAGCCGTCGGCGACATTGAGTTCATAGAGTTCCGTGTGGAGAGGTTCGTACTCGTAATTGGCGGTGCCATTCATGGCAACGATGAGCGATTTTCCGTCGGGAGCCCAGACGGCGTAAGAGCCGCCAAAATCGCCGACACCGGGAGCGTGGGGGAAATTGCCGGTGGTGAGTTGGCGAGGCGCGCCGCCATCGGAAGAGACCACGAAAATTTGCGAATATCCGGGCTTGAGATAGCCGGGACCGTTGAAGCGGTAGATGAGGTCCTCATAGACCTTCGGTGCGTCGGCCCACTTGGCGCCTTCAGGCGCGGCGGGGAGCGTGGCGATTTTTGGCGGAGCGGCGGAGACGAGTGCGGTGAAGACGATCTGCTTGCCATCCGGCGACCAGGAAACGCCGGCAGGAGGGTTTTCGAAGTCGGTGAGCTTGGCGGTCTGGCCGGAGTCCATCCAACGGATATAGATCTGAGGTTTTCCGTCCCGGTCGGAGATGAAGGCGAGACGTGTGCCGTCGGGCGACCAGCGCGGGGAGGAATCGCCATAAGCGCCAGTGGTAACGGGACGATGCTCGGAGCCATCGAAATTGACGATCCAAAGATTGGAGACGCGGCGGTCGGATGAGACGTCCGCAGACTGGCGGGAGTAAACGATGCGCTTGCCGTCGGGAGAGATTTGCGGATCGGAAGCGACTTGGACACGGAAGACATCCATCGGTTCGAGGCGATCGGGGAGTTCCTGAGCAGTGGCGGCGCCTAGGCAAAGCAGGAGGATTGCGGTTAGCGTAGCGAGGGGGCGGATTTTGGGGAACATAGCGGCTTCCTTTCGCGAATGCATGTTGGCCGGAAATTCCATTTCGCGTTCACGGCCAATCCCGGATGCAACCGTGACCGTGGCGAATCAGAGTACGGGTTTCACGCGAACTGTGCAAGGCGATTCCTCGGGCGCCTATTTGTGCAATGGCATCGTTTCGGGTCTGTACTCGGTCAGCGTGGAAAAGGCCGGTTTTAAGAAATACATTCGGACTGACCTGGATCTGACCGCTTCGAGGAAAATGCGGATTGATGGCACTCTCGAACTCGGTCAGATGACCCAGACGATTACCGTCAAGGGGGAGACACCCTTGATTTGTGCCTTCGGGGTAGCGCCGTGCCCGCTCTCCGGCGCTGCGGCTTTTCCAGCGGTGCAGGCTCTTGCCGCGCCGCCCCAAGATAATCCGCATTCTCAGGGGCTGCGCCGCCCAAACCGCGGCGCGGTGGAAAAGCCGCAAGACCGGAGAGCGGGCCTGGCGCTACATCTTTTCTTACGTGCTTTCCCATGCAGGTTCCCCGGCCCCGACGAGAAGGCCGCAATCATAGACCTGTCCTTGCTTTTGAGCTTTGCCTTTTGACTTTCCTCGGAAGTTCCCGAGGGTCCGGGAAAAGCCGCGGACCTGCAAAACAGGTCCGCCACACGGGCTTTCCGGCAGCGGCCTTTTGTAGCCTCTAAGACCTGCGGATTTCACTTGATAGTGATAGCGTAGATTGATATACTAAAGAGGCGTTCCTGAGGGGTTTAGTCATGTCTGTGGGAAAGTCTGACTTCGTAGGTGGTGGGTGGTAGATGGGAAGCATACACGGAGGCAGTGCAGGCTCCTGACTCTCGTTCCCACCCGGCTCTCCAAGATGTCTCAGAAACAAAAGGGGTTAGTTGTTTAGCGCCGAAATATCCCAAAGCTTTATCTCATTCAAATAAAGCTAGTTAGCCAAAAATACGGGAGAAGGGGAGAAAAAAAGCCGCTGCTCTCCATGATGTAATAGAAACAAAAGGGGTTAGCGATGAATCGCGAAAATCTTACAGAAATCGATGTCATTGAAATCAAAAGATTTAACTGATTCTGAGATGGCGAGGGTCATGAAAAAAAAGGGGGCGAAAATCGAGGCGAAAATTCCGTAAGTTATTGAAAACACATATAGAAAAAATGTCTGTTTTTCGCCTCTCCAAGATGTTGATGAAAACAAAAGGGTTAAGCCCTTCTCTCCAAGATGTTGATGAAAGAAAGGGAGTTATCGAAAATGACGGGCAAGAGGAAACTCTTGCTCGCCCGGGTTCGCTCAATACTCTTGCTGGCCGAAAAGCCCGCTCCGCCGCCTCACACCTTCTTCTTCCACGCGAATCGCCGGCTGGCGGAGCGTAGCGCCACGCACCCACAGCACGTGAAACTCGGTGGGAAGACGATTCAGATACAGGCAGACGCGGTCGAAGTCGGTGTCGGAGGCGCATTGGGCCGGCGCGGCGGCGTTTGGAATCCGGCCAAGTGCGGATGCCGAGCCCACGGCCGGTCGCCTCGATTATCAAGGCCAAGAAACTGAGCAGGGGCGTGGGTCCGCATGCTGGCGCCGTGCGCGGACCGTTCGTGGGCTGGTTGCAGGCGGTCGTCCCGAGCCGTGAGGCGGGTGGATCCGGGAAGCCGCTCAACGAGAAGCGATCCTCGATCCCCCCAAACATGTGCCCCGCGGGCCTTGCCGGGGAAGGGAACTACCCTGAGTTGAGTTTATGGGCCTTACCGGTTCCGAAGAGGAATCGCATATATCCGGATGCATGGTGCGATATGTGCGCCTTACGTGCTGAAGAAAACGAGGTAAAATAAGGACTGCGATGGGGGTTGCTCTGCTTTCCGTCACAGTCAGGAGTCTCTGTTCACGCGGGGGTGCCTCATGGCGAAAGTCACGGAACTGCTCATCAATGGGGTGAAGTATTCCGTCGATGTCGACGGAGCAGCGAGTCTGCTGAGCGTCTTGCGCGACGACCTCGACCTGGTGGGAAGCAAATACGGGTGCGGCGAGGGCCAGTGCGGCGCCTGCACGGTGTTGCTCGGGGGAGCGCCGCGGCGTTCCTGCATTACGCCGGTGGGCGATGCCGCGCGGAAGCCGATTACCACCATCGAGGGTCTGGAAAAGGACGGCCAACTACACCCGGTTCAGCAGGCGTTTCTTGACGAAGGGGTCATGCAGTGTGGCTATTGCACTTCCGGCATGATCATGACCGCGGTGGGCATGTTGAAGGTCCACCCCGATCCGACAGAAGAGGAGATCGCCCACTTCCTCGAGGGCCACATCTGCCGGTGCGGGACTTATCCGCGCATCATTGCCGCCGTCCGCCGAGCGGCGAAAGGCTTGCAGGAGGTGCGCTTGTGAAGGCACCGAATAATTCTTCGACGCAACTCGAACCCGAGCGGTACGAATTGAGCGCGCCCCCGGCCTATCACTTTGGGCTGCCGCGGCGCGATTTCTTCAAGGTCCTGGGCGGGGGTATCGTGGTTTTCTGCCTTCTCGATAGCCCTCTCGCCGGGCAGGAAGCCGGCCTCGCCCGCCGCCGGCCCGACGAATCCCTGCCCCACGACATCGCCGCTTGGCTGCACGTCAATGAAAATGGCGAAGTCACTGTTTGCACGGGCAAAGTGGAAGTGGGGCAGAACATTCGCACGTCGCTCACGCAGGCCGTGGCCGAGGAGTTGAGCATTGCGCCCGGCTCGATCCACCTGCTCATGGGCGACACCGACCATGTGCCCTTTGACATGGGGACTTTCGGCAGCCGGACGACTCCCACTATGAACCCGCAGCTTCGCCGGGCAGCTTCAGCCGCTCGCGAAGCCCTCATCGACCTCGCCGGCGAGGCGTGGAACGTGGACCCCGCCAAGCTGGTGGCGGCCAGTGGGGCCGTCACGGACCCGGAAACGCAGCGGACCGCAAGTTACGCGGAACTGACCAAGGGGCGCGAGCTCGCAAAAGCCATTCCCGCCGAGGACCCTCTTACCGCCGCGGCCCAGTGGAAGGTCATGGGCAAGCCTCTGGCCAAGGTCACGGGCCGCGACATCGTTACGGGCAGGCATCGCTACCCTTCCGATATCAAGTTGCCGGGGATGCTTTACGGCAAAGTTCTGCGGCCGCCCACTTTCGGCGCCACACTCACTTCTCTCGACACTCACGGGGCGGACGCGATTCCGGGCGTCACCGTGGTGCACGACGGCAATTTTGTGGGCGTCGCCGCTCCCAGCCCGCGCCTTGCGGAAAGCGCGCTCGCGGCGCTAGGCGCTACCTGGAAATCCCCGCCGCAACCATCCGGCGACGAGCTCTTCGAATACTTGAAGAAGAACGTGGAGCAGGGTGAGGACCGCGACCGGCACGTCATCGGCTCCATGGAAAAGGGTCTGGCGGATGCGCGCCTGCGCCTCGAGCAAACTTACACCGTCGCCTACATCGCCCACGCTCCGCTCGAACCCCGTGCCGCTGTGGCCGAATGGAAGGACGGCAAGCTGAGTGTGTGGACCGGAACCCAGCGGCCCTTCGGGGTACGCGGCGAACTGGCCGAAGCCTTCCGCCTGCCGGAAGACCGCGTGCGGGTGGTGATGCCGGACATGGGTTCGGGCTACGGCGGCAAGCACACTGGCGAGGCGGCCGTGGAAGCCGCGCGCCTGGCCCAAGCCGCGCACCAGCCCGTGAAGTTGGTGTGGACGCGCGAAGAAGAATTCACCTGGGCCTATTTTCGCCCGGCTGGAGTCATCGAAGTTTCCGCGGGCGTAAGCAGCGATGGCGCCATCACGGCCTGGGAGTTTCACAATTACAACTCCGGCGCGGCGGCCATCGGCACGCTCTATAACATTCCGAATCAGCTCATCGAGTTTCACGCCGTCAAATCCCCCTTGCGCCAGGGCTCGTACCGCTCGCTCGCCGCCGCGGCCAACCATTTTGCGCGCGAATCCTTCATGGATGAACTCGCGCACCTGGCCAAGATGGACCCGCTCGAATTCCGGCTCAGGAACCTCACGGACCCGCGCTTGCGGGAGGCGCTGGAAGCCGCCGCGCAGAAATTCGGCTGGGGGCAGGCCAAACCTCAGACGGGACATGGCTTCGGCATCGCGGGAGGGTTTGATAAGAACGGCTACGTGGCGACCTGCGCGGAGGTGGCGGTCGATCCAGCTACCGGCCGGGTGAAAGTGGTGCGGGTCGTCACGGCTTTCGATTGCGGTGCGGTGGTCAACCCCGATCAGCTTCGCAACCAGATCGAAGGGGCGAATATCATGGGGATTGGGGGCGCATTGTTTGAAGCGATCAAGTTCGAAAACGGCCGTATCCTGAACCCGCACTTTGCGCAGTATCGCGTGCCGCGCTTCAGCGACGCTCCGGCGATGGAAGTTGTCCTGATCGACCGGAAGGATGTGCCTTCGGCGGGGGCCGGAGAAACTCCCATCGTGGGCATTGCGCCGGCCATCGGCAACGCTATCTTCGCGGCCACCGGTAAACGCCGGCGTGCCTTGCCTATGGCCCCGGAGGGGGTTTAGCGCGGCGCGGCCGAGCCGCAAAAGAAAGTCAAAAGGCAAAGGGCAAAAGGCAAAAGGGAACGTGTGCACCTCCAAGACTTTTTGCTAGCGCCGCAACCGAGGGGAACATTGATTCCAATTTACAACCCTCGCCTCTTGGGGGGAGCGCGCGAAAGGTTTATGGCCCTCTCCCTTGGGGAGAGGGTGGACCGCGGCCGGCGCTCTCACCAGCCGGGGCGGGACGGGTGAGGGGTTACTTGCGCATGCGGAGAGCAAGCAGCGCAGACTTCGGATTGGGGTGAGGGCTCCGTTCTTTAACAAGGCGAAATCGAGATCTACATGCTTAGCAAAACCAATTACCTGTTCCGTTCCGTCCTGATCGCGGCCGCCGGCGGCGCGCTATGGGGCGCAGCTCACATCCCGCACGGTGCGCTGGAGGTGGCGTCTCCAGGCGCCCAACTCTTGCCCAACACCACCCTCGAGGCGCAAGCCCACGCCACGCTCTCCGTTATCAACGGGAAAACCAAGCTGACCGGTTTGCATCGTCCCGTTAACGTACTGCGCGACCGCTGGGGAGTGCCTCACATCTACGCCCAAGATCAGCACGACCTGTTTTTCGCCCAGGGATTTGTCGCCGCGCAGGATCGTCTGTTCCAAATGGAACTCTGGAAGCGATTGGGACAAGGGCGGCTGGCGGAGATTTTTGGACCCTCGATGCTGGAACGCGACGTGAGCGCGCGGCGCCTGCGCTATCGCGGGGCGATGGCGGCTGAGTTCGCCAGCTACTCTCCCGATACCAAGGAAATTCTGGAGGCCTTTACCCAAGGGATCAATGCGAACATCCAATACCTCACGTCGCCCAGCAGCCCCGGACTCCCGGTGGAATTCCGGCTCGCTGGTTTTTCCCCCGAACCCTGGAAACCGGAGGACTGCCTTCTGCGCATGGCGGGATTTCCCATGACCGGCAACGCTGCGCGCGAGCTCTTTCACGCTCAACTGGTGGCGCTGGTGGGTGCGGAGGGCGCCGCGCGGCTGCTCGATTTGGATCCCGTCATTAAACTCGATCCTGTTCCGGGCCTGGACCTCTCCGGCCTGTCGGCTGATATTCTGCGCAACCTGCCGGGAAGTGATGAGCGCCTGGAATTTCCGCCCGAGGCAGGAGTCCAGGGCAGCAACAACTGGACGGTTTCCGGCAAGCTGACCGCGACCGGACGCCCGATGCTGGCCAACGACCCCCACCGCGCGATTGTCCTGCCCTCGCTGCGCTACGTCGTGCACCTCGTGGCGCCCGGTTGGGACGTCATCGGAGCCGGCGAACCGGCATTGCCGGGCGTGGCCATTGGACACAACCAGCACGTCGCTTGGGGCATCACGATCTTTGCCGTGGACCAGCAGGACCTTTATCTCGAGGCTACAGATGCCGGTGACCCGCTTCGTTACAAAACCGAAAGAGGGTGGGAGCGGATGCGCGTGGAAGAGGAGGAAATCGGCATCAAGGGGAAACCCTCTATCCGCGTGCAGATCAAGTTCACGCGCCATGGCCCCGTGTTGTGGGAGGACCCCGCCCACCACCGGGTTCTGGCCCTGCGCTGGGTAGGAGCGGAACCGGGGACGGCGGGCTACCTGCCTTCGCTCGCCATCGATCGCGTTCAAAATTGGCAACAATTTGAGGCCGCTATGCCCCGCTGGAAAGTGCCTCCGGAAAACATCGTCTACGCCGACACAGCCGGGAATATTGGCGAGCACTCCATGGGCCTCACACCCCTGCGCAAAAACTGGTCGGGGCAACTGCCCGTCCCAGGCGACCAGGGTTATGAGTGGTCGGGCTGGATTCCTGCCGCGAAGCTGCCCCACCAGTTCAACCCCGCGGACGGCTTCGTCGCCACCGCCAACCACCGAATGATTCCCGAGGATTACCCCTATAAGGTCGGAAACGAATGGTCGGCTGCCTACCGCTTTCTGCGTATTCACGAGGTGTTGAGTGAGGCCGCCACGCATGGGCAAAAGCTGAGTCTGGAAGATCTGGGCCGCCTGCAAAGCGACGTCGTGTCACTGCCCGCGCGCGAACTTCAGCCGCTGCTGGCACACGCCGTGGGCGGCTCGCCTGGCGCGCCCGCGCAATTGCTTCTGAGCTGGAATTGTTCAGTCGATCGCGACTCCGCCGCGGCCGCGCTGTTTGAATTCTGGCTTCCGGAGGTCCAGCGTTCGCTGTACCAGCTTCTGGCGCCCCAAAGCGCTTGGGGCATTTTGGAAGGTCATGGAGCCTTGCCCGTCGTTATGCGCCACCTTCAGAATCCTGACGAGGCCACCTTTGGCCCTTCGCCCGAAGCCGCGCGCGACCGCCTGCTTCTTTCGACGCTGCGCACCGCCGTTGACAAACTCAGCGCGCTCGAAGGCCCGGACCCCGCGGAGTGGTCCTGGGGAAAGATCCATGTGGTGCACTTCCGCCATCCTCTCGATCGCCTGCCGGGCGCCGGGTTTATGGATTTGGGACCGTTGGCCAGACCGGGTGATGGGTTCACCGTCTGCGCCACCACCTCTGGCGGAAATAATTACGAGCAGATCGCGGGGGCGAGCTACCGCGAGATTTTTGACGTCGGCAATTGGGATGACTCCCAGGGGATCAGTGTTCCCGGAGAAAGCGCCCAGCCCGGCAGCCCTCACTATGGCGACTTGCTCCCGATCTGGATCGAGGGGCACTACTTTCCACTGCTTTATTCGCGCCCCGCCGTGGAAAAGGCAGCCACGGACCGCTTGCTGCTCGTGCCGTGAGAAGGGAGCGTAGCGAGCAGATACGCCCCTCCCGAAAAAGCACCAAGCGAAAAGCACCCGTGCGGTCACCTGTTCGCATCATCTGACCCCCTGGGTGAATTTCCCATCTGGGCTTTGGTTGCCCAATCGGCGGTTGCGTATAAATTTACACAAGTTTTCCCAAGTCCGATGCGATCGTGAGGAGTGCGGGGTAATTGGAGGGGCCAGAAGCCAATGGCCGCGCGAAGCTTCGGTATCAGGTGGGCTCCGGGCTTAGAGGATGAGAACTCCCTGCCTCGGCCCGAGTTTCTGCCCGTCCTGGGCAGCCGCAAGGTTGTCAATGCTCAGAATGAATTCAATCGGTTTCGATTGTCGTCATCGGTTGCCGGTAAAGCGCGGGCGGACGCTGCGATGGTGTCGTGAAGTACAAGATTGCGGCCGCGAACAGACCTGGAGAAGGTATACTAATGTGGGTTGGGACGCCAAAACGGAAATTCCGGTTTAAAGGAACGGGTGACTTGCGAAACGCCCGGGCCGGAGAAGAGTAGGCTGGGTATGCCCCGCCATCCCTTCTTGATTCCAATCAGTTTGCCGTTCAATGAACATGCGCTTCGACAACACCTATGCCCGGCTGCCGGAACGGTTCTTCACCAAACAGGAACCCGCCCGTATTCCAGAGCCGAAGCTCATCCGTCTCAACTTCGGACTCGCGGCAAAGCTCTTGATCGACATCGGCTGGCTGCAATCTGCCGACGGAATCGCGATGCTCGCGGGCAACGCGATGCCCCAGGGTGCCGAGCCGATTGCACAAGCCTATGCCGGCCATCAGTTCGGTGGATTCGTACCCCAACTGGGTGACGGCCGGGCCATCCTTCTCGGTGAAGTGATCGGCTCGCATGGCGCCCGTTACGATCTGCAATTGAAGGGCTCAGGACGCACGCGGTTCTCGCGCGGCGGCGATGGCAAATCTGCCCTCGGCCCCGTGCTCCGCGAATACATTGTCAGCGAAGCCATGGCCGCGCTGGGAGTTCCTACCACGCGAGCGCTGGCCGCCGTTGCCACCGGCGAAAGAGTCATGCGCCATGATGGGCTGCTCCCTGGCGGGGTATTCACCCGCGTTGCGGCAAGTCACATTCGCGTCGGAACTTTTCAGTATTTTCTGGCGCGCAACGATATCGATGGCCTCCGGCTGCTCGCCGATCATGTTATTGCCCGTCATTACCCGGACGCCGCTCGAGCCCCCAATCCCTATGTGGCTTTGCTCGGGTCGGTCGCCGCTGCCCAAGCGGATCTGATCGCCCAGTGGATGTCTCTGGGCTTCATCCACGGGGTGATGAACACGGACAATGCCGCCATCTCTGGGGAGACCATCGACTTTGGGCCGTGCGCGTTCATGGACGCCTTCCACCCGCAGTGCGTCTTCAGCTCCATCGACTCCCGAGGGCGCTATGCCTGGGGCAACCAGCCTGACATCGGGCTCTGGAACGTCACCCGTTTCGCGGAAACCCTGCTGCCATTATTGTCTGAGGACACTGGCGAAGCGACCAGGATGGCGGAAGCAGTTCTCTCCCGCTATCCGGAGCGATTCGGCAGTCAATACATCACCCGCTTCCGCGCTAAATTCGGTCTCCCGCCTGAGGCACCCGTCGCGCTCATCCAGGAAGGTCTCGATCTACTCAGCGCCCAGGAGGTCGATTTTACCCTCTTTTTCCGTCACCTCACACGTGTCGCCGGCGGAGAGGATTCTACAGCGCTCGCGGCGATGTTTTCCGGCACTGAGGCTTTTGGACAATGGTTCGCCCAATGGCGGCGGGAAGCCAACCCCGCCGTGCGCCTCGCCGACATGCGCGCTGCCAACCCGATCCTTATCCCGCGCAATCACCGTGTCGAGCAAGCCATCCAGAGCGCCTATGTTGGCGACTTCGCCCCGTTCCACCGTCTCGTCGATGCCCTGGCCGCGCCCTACGCTGATCAGGTCGAATACGCCGACCTCGAAACGCCACCGCGGCCAGAAGAAATCGTCCATGAAACTTTCTGCGGCACCTAGTATGACTATGTTAAGTAAGTCTTGCATTTCTCCGTCACAGGATTTAGTATGGGCGCATGAAGCCCATACCCTGGAATGCTAGACTTTGGAAAGAAAGCGTGACGCAATTCCTGGCGTT
>Ga0182030_10022621_pt1 | contig 11688 bp, 10 predicted proteins | sample 812S3MmetaG_FD_121299 | JGI IMG/M metagenome (GOLD analysis project Ga0182030, IMG submission 121299) | Permafrost microbial communities from Stordalen Mire, Sweden - 812S3M metaG (Illumina Assembly) | ecosystem: Environmental > Terrestrial > Soil > Wetlands > Permafrost | place: Sweden... | reverse complement strand
GGTCACAATCGTGATCCGCATGGGGGTCGGACTCACTGGGCGGCCGGTGTTCATGCGTGCAATGCCGCGAGCGCGGCAAGGAGCCCGTCGGCCGTCTTTTCGAAGGTGTATCCCGCCATCCGCCGGTCAATGGCGCCGCGAATCTCGTCGCGGCGGGACGGCGATCCGAGCTCCTTCAGGGCCTCGGACAAGGTCCGCCCAAGTGCCAGGGGATCCCCGGATTCAAACACCCAGCCCGTTTCTCCATGGGTCACCAGATCTCGCTGGCAGCCGACCCGGTCGCTCACGAGGCACGGCACGCCCATTTGCATGGCTTCGTTCACTGCGAGGCCCCAAGTCTCGTAGGTCCCCCTTGAGGGAAGGACGAAGAGGTCTGCCAAGAGGTAGCGGGACGGCATCTCGCTTTGATTGGCAAACCGCAGGAATAGGACCTGAGCTGAATCCGGCTTCCCGGCACGCTCCCTCGCGAGCTGCTGGAGCCTGTCCTTCTCCGTCCCCTCCCCAACAAAGACAAGAGCGGTGTCTGGCGGACTTGCATCGAGAAAGCTCCTCAATAGCTCAAACGGTTGCTTTGCGGGCACGAGCTTGCCGGCGAAAAGGACGACCTTTGTCTCGGGCTTAAGGCCGAGCTCGGCGCGCAACTTCTCCGCGCCCATCCTGTGCCCCGGATTCTCGCGGTCAAAGAGCGCGGCATCGACGGAATGCGGCGCAAAGAACAGCTTCCGTTGAGGCACTCCGAACGCCTCGAAATACTCGCGGTTGACCGCGCCCACGTAGAGGAAAGCCGAAAACTGGGAAAAAAGCGTCCGAAGGGATGCCCTCACGAATAGCGCGGGCGAGGCGCGCCCCAGCAAATGCGAGTCTCCGCGGAACAGTATTGGAATCCGATGGCGCCGGGCCCAAGCGGCCGCGCGCAGGTGGCTTGCCCATTTGTATCCAAACAGGAGCATGGCGTCGGGACGCCATTCGCCAATGCGCGCCGTGAGCCCGGGGTTGCGAAACCCCAGGAAATGCTCGGCGCCCGGCTTGCCCGATACATTGGGCACGAATTCGGATTCATATCCCGAAGTGAGGTCCACATCCCATTGGAAGCTGGTTCCAAAGCCTGAATCGCGCTGGCGCGACACGCCGAAGTCCCAAAGGTAGAAGACGCGGAACTCAAGCCCGGTATGGCTCCTTAGCCAGCGAAACCAAGGGCTATAATACTGGTTGGGGTGCGAGAGCACCACTGCAAGGCGCCCGGCTGTCTTTGGTTCGCGGCTCATTGCCACATTCTGTGCGGTTCAAATGCTTCCTCCAGGCAATCGGGACGCCCGGTCACGCCGTCCTCAATGCGGGGACGACACGCATCTGGACCTGGCACCAGATCGCCTCCTCGGCATCCCTTCATGGGCCACGCCTTTGGCATCTTGTCATTCTGAGGCTCGAAGTCCGACGGGCCGCCGCAGTTTCACCCCCTGTGGCAAGACCGCTCACGCCGAGAGCAACGAGGCGAGGCGCTCCCTGAATCTCAGATAGGAAAACGCCTGGGCTCGCTCCAGAATCTTGTCCTCGCGCCAATTGCGACGGAGGGAAGTCACGATCGCCGCGGCGATGGCCGGCACGTCGCCGTATTCCACAAGCATGCCGACATCGTCGGTTATGACCTCGGGCGTGCCTCCCGCGCGTGCTCCCAGGCAGGGGCGTCCATGCGCCATGGCCTCCAGGTAGACCAGTCCGAAGCCCTCCTTTTGGCTGGGCAGCGCGAACAGTCGGCATCGCGCGAATTCTTGCTCCAGCTCCGAATCGCTCTTGTACCCGGCGAACTCCACGGCGCCCCCCAAGCCGAGCCCCCTCGCAATGCCCTGCAGGCCGGCCAGGCCGTCCCCCCGTCCAACAATGCGCAGGCGTGCATCGGGCACCTCTTTTCGCACGGCCGGCATCGCCTCGATCAGGTGCTCAACTCCCTTGTAGCCGTCGGCGGTTGAGAGGCGCGATATGGTGAGGATGACCGGGGGCCCGTCGGCCGCGGGCACGGGCGAGGTGGGATCGAGGGATGGATCGAGCGCGTTGAACAATACTGCAGTCCGCTCCAGCGGCAACCCGCAGTTTTCGAGCAGCTTGCGCCGCGTGAACTCGCTCACGCACCAGACGCAGCGGGCCCCCTTGAGCGCGCGCCTTTCGAAGAAGGTGAACGGCCTCCACACCTCGATTCCATGGGCGACCAGGAAATACGGCAGCCGCGGCCGAATTGCCGCGGCCGCCCAGGCGACCGGCAGCTGGGCAATGTGACCGCAGACGATCCTGTCCGAGACGAGGCCCATTCGCAACGCGCTGCCGATGAACCTGACCCTGCTGCGGCTGCAGGCTCTCCATTCGACTAGCCTCTTCCCCGAACAGAGGCGCAGTTCGTCGGACCCCACATGGCCGTCATTGAGCGAGACAAAGCGCACGCTGCCGCCGTCCCCAGCCAGTTCGCACAAGGCCTTCAGATAAAGCCTCAGCATCCGGGCGATTCCTCCTTCGCCTTCAAAGAGCTCGGGGGCTAGCAAAAGGGATTTCACGCATCCATGCGGGACGGGAGACTGCAGCGCTCGCCGCGTCCATTACCGACCGTCCGGCCCCTCCATTGTTGGGGAAAATGACCGGCCTCCGGGCGTTGCCAAATCCGACCCCGCCCGTGGTCCTTCCTTTCGCTTTGAGAACTCATGGGGCGCTTTTCCCGCGGTTCACGAACGCTATCAGCATTGCAAGGCTCCACACGCGCGACCATTCGCGATTTTCCGCCCCGGAGGAAAAATCTGCCCAGAGCGCCTTGACCGGACCGACGGAGAAGAACCCGCTGCGCCCGATGCTGGGGCCGGAGAACGTGTCCTCGAGGAACGGGCGCAGATCCTTGCGCATCCAAATGGGGAAGGGGAGCGTGAAGCCCCTCTTTTTTCGCCTGGTGAGCCCGGGCGGAAGGATGTCCCTGGTCGCCTCGACCAACGCCGATTTCGGCCGGCGGCGATCATCCTTGAACCTCGCGGGCTGGCGCCAAAGCCATTCGATTAGGGGCCGGTCAATGAAGGGGACGCGCAGCTCCAAGGAATGGCGCATGCTCATGACATCACTGTCGCGCAGAAGGACGTCGGCCATGTACGTGCGCATCTCCCATGCGCTCACGAGTGAGAACAGGCCCTCCGTCCCGACGTCGGCGCGCAGGGCGGCAAGTTGAGGATGAAAGGGCGACGACCCCTTTATCCTCTCCATGACCTCGGGGGCCAGGATGGCCCCCGCCCGAGTCGTCGAAAACACGCGGCGCTGAAGCGCCCCGAGCTCGTGGGCATCTTTGGCGTTGAGCAGGAAATCCGAAAGTTTGCGACCCCGCGTTCCTCCGAATTCCAGGGAGCGGGCAAGCATTGAGCGCAAGGGGCCCGGCAGGCGCCTCCACATCGGGAGCCGCCGCGCGAGGGAGGGCAGCATCCTGAAGGAGGGATAGCCGCCGAACAGCTCGTCGCCCCCAAGCCCGGAGAGGGCGACCTTAACCCCGCCCTCCTGGGCCGTCTGGCTCACGTAGTATGTGTTGATGCCATCGCCCGTCGGCTGGTCGCACGCGGCGATGAACTTGTCCAGGTCGCGCGCAACCTCGTCACCCGTGAGAATCCGCGTGTGATGCACCGCGCCGAAATAACGCGCGCTCACCTCCGCGTCGTCGGCCTCCGAGAACTCGTCCTCTTCAAACCCAATCGAGAAGGTCTTGAGGACATTGGAGGAGGCTCTCGACATAAGCCCGGCTATCACGGCCGAATCAAGGCCTCCCGACAGGAAGGCGCCCACGGGCACGTCGGCGAGAACATGGGCCCGGATCGAGTCCTCGAGGCGCTCGCGCAGCCCGCGTACAAACTCCTCGCGCGAGGCGCTCGCCTGGCCTGCGGCTATCGATTGAAATGTCCATGTCTGGCGGACGGTGAGCTGACCGCGGCAAAACCGCAGGCTTTCACCGGGAAGAAGGTTCAGAATTCCGCGGTAGATCGTGCGCGGCGCCGGTACCGCAAGCCATGCGAGGTAGTCTGCGACCGACGCGGGGTCGATCTCGCCGGGGTTCGCTCCGGAAGCGAGCAGGGCGCCTGCCTCCGAAGCGAAGACAAGGCGTGCGCCTTCGCAGGCAAAATAGAGCGGCTTGATTCCAAACGGATCACGGGCAATGAAAAGCGACTCCTCCGCCGAGTCCCAGAGGGCGAAGGCGAACATTCCCCGTAGGCGCTTGAGTGCGGCCTCGCCCCAATGCGTGAGGGCCGCGAGCAACACCTCCGTGTCGCACCGGGTGCGAAATGTCCATCCGGCAGACTCGAGCTCAACCTGGAGGGACTGGAAATTGTATATCGCGCCGTTGAAGACGAGCATGTGCCTTCCGTCTGGCGTCACCATGGGCTGGTGCCCGTTGATCGGATCGAATATGGCGAGTCGGCGCATGCCGATCGTCGCGATCCCACGGGACGCCATTCCTGAGTCGTCCGGCCCCCGATGAATCATCGACGAGCACATCCGCAACACCGCCGCCTCCCGTGCTTCGGGGGAGGTGTCCGGATCCACAAATCCAGCTATGCCGCACATGATTGGGTGAAATGCTTCGCCCCATCGCTTCGGCAGTCCGCGACGAATAAGGGCCGGATATGGTCGCCCATTTGGGGTTGGTCGGTTGGCTTCCTACCGAATCAAGATGACAGCCGCACGTCTCTCCCGGCGCAACCCTTCATGGGAGCGTATTTTCACGCAAAGACCGATCTTGCGACCTCCAACGCCCTTTCGCGCGAGACAAGCTTCTCAACGAGCATCAGCCCGAAATCGAGCGCCGTTCCGGCGCCGCGTGAGGTTATGATGCTCCCGTCGACCACCACGCGTTCGTCGAAAAGCGCCCCCGGCAACTCCGCTGCCACGGAATGATGGGCCGTGTGGCGCCGGCCGTCCAGCACACCGGCATCCTTCAAGACGGTCGGCGCGGCGCAAATGGCCGCAATCCACCCATGACCCTCGACCTGCCGCCTGACCAGGGCCGGCACCCGCGGATCCGCGCGAATCCGGGCCACGCCCGGACCCCCGGGAATGAGAATGCAGTCAAAACGGGCCCCGTCGGCCGCCGCCAGCGTCGTGTCCGCATGGATGGTCAATCCGTTCCTCCCGGTCGCATGGATTCCCTCGCCCAGCGCCGCGATCGTCACCTCGGCCCCAGACCGGCGCAGGATGTCGACGGGGGTCACGACCTCGATCTCCTCGAAACCCTCGGCAAGAATGACAAGCACCGTCGGAGCTGGCATGGACGCCATTCAATACCCCGATTTCCCCGATCTCACGGAAATTTTGTCAAAAACGCCTCGTTATTTCTTTCGCGGCAGGCAAAGATCTCACCCCCATGGCAGGCGTTGGCAAACTCCTCAAGCAGGCGCAGAAGATGCAGCGTTCGATCGAAACGCTTCAAACCCAGCTCGAGGGGCGTGAGATCGATGTGACGGCCGGCGGCGGTGCCGTGAGGGTGAAGGTGACCGCGGCCGGCAAGTTCATCGCGTTTTCGCTGGATCCGGAGTTTCTCAAGGAGGACGCAAAACTCGTTGCCGATGTCGTTCTCGCGGCGATCCAGGATGCCTCGAGGCAGGCCAAGGAATTGAACGACAACGAAATGCAGAAGGTCACGGCTGCCTTTCAAATGCCGGGTATGCTCTGAGCGGCGTGGCTACCGCACTCGAAAAACTTCAGCAGGCGCTTCAGAAGCTGCCCGGAGTCGGTTACCGCTCCTCGGAGCGGATCGCGCTTCACCTGCTCCTGGGCAAGCCTGAGCAGCTTCAGGCGCTCGTCGAGGCGCTTGGCGAGGCGGCGCGCTCGATTCGCCGATGCAGCCGGTGCGGCAACATGAGCGAGGGGGCCCTTTGCAGCGTGTGCGCCGATTCGAGGCGCGATCACCGCTTGGTTTGCGTGGTTGAGAACGTTCCCGATCTCACCGCGATTGAGAGAAGCGGATCGTGGAAGGCCGGCTACCATGTGCTTCACGGCAAGCTGTCGCCGATGCATAGGATCGGGCCTGATGAGCTGAACATTCTGAGCCTTCTTGCGCGCATAGAGGCCGGCGAGGTGGAAGAGCTTGTTCTCGCCCTATCCAACGACGTCGAGGGCGAGGCGACCTGCCATTATCTTCTGGAGCACCTTCCGCCCGGCCGAGATGTTCGCGTTACGCGAATCGGCTTTGGCATCCCGAGCGGCGGGGGCGTGCTCTACGCCGACTCGGTAACGCTGAAGAGCGCCTTGGAAAGCCGACGTGCGTTCAAATGAGCCCCCTTGAATCGAATGCGGACGGCCCGATGCACCCAGCCGCCGATCGCAGCGGCTTCGGCCGTGCGGTGGGGGCCCCATCGAGTTGCCGGGCAGGCGCGGCGCCGGAGGAAGCGCCCCGCCATTTCCGGAACCGTCTTGACGAAGGCGCCGTTTTTGGTGAGCAGTTTTTCCACAGATCGCGGGTGTAGTATAACGGCTATCACGTGAGCTTCCCAAGCTTGAAATCGGGGTTCGACTCCCCGCACCCGCACCAATCCCCAGGGAACGTTGGTGGCCGACCCGCACTCCCGCCCTCGCAGTTGCGCGCGACCGGCCGGCGCAGGCGCGAGGCGACTGCCGTCCGAGGCCGGATTTTCACCGGCGCCAATTTGGGCCGGAAGAGGGGGCAGCCGGATGCAAATCAGGGCGAATATTAGGCGCGTGCTCCTCCATCGTCCATGGCTTCACGCCCTATTGGGCGAGCGAATGTTTGCGGTTGGGGCTTGGGCTTCTGCGAATGGAATGGGCCCATTGGCCGCGGAGCCATGAACCGCGGCGATTTCAGCAAGATCAGCCTTTCGAGGCTGCTCTTCACCGCGGCTCTTTGGAAGATGGGCACCTCAAGGCTTCACAAGGCGGCGGCATGGGTGCGGCGAAGGGAATTGTCGTTGGAATTGAACTCGGCGCTCGGCAATTCGGTGCTGGCCGGACCCTTCGCCGGCATGATTCTTCCGATGGAGCACTCATGGCGCGATGGCGACTTCATGCCGAAGCTCCTCGGCACCTACGAATCCAATCTCCGGGGCGTCTTGGCCGAGGCAGTCGCGCGCAATCCGGCCAGCGTCGTTAACGTCGGTTGCGCGGAGGGATATTATGCGGTTGGGCTGGCGCGAATCCTGCCAAAGGCCAATATCTACGCCTTCGACGTCGCACCCAAGGCACGTTCGACTTGCGCCCGTGCAGCGGAGGAAAATTCCGTGGCCGACCGTGTCGTGATCGACAACCGGTTCACGGCTGAGCGCCTCTCAAGGATTCTGGAATCGCCCGGACGCGTCCTGATAGTGATGGACTGCGAGGGCGCGGAGCGTGAGCTGCTTGATCCGGAAAAGCTGCCGGGCCTCGCGAGATGCGATATCATTGTCGAGACCCACGGCTTGGACATCACTTCCGAGCTTGAAGCCCGATTTCGCGCCTCGCACCGCGTCAAACGGATCGCGCAGGGCGCGAGGGATCCAAATGAAGTGCCCGAATTGAGAAGGTTGGACGAGTCGGACCGCTGGCTGCTTGTAGATGAAGGGCGGCCCGAGAGCATGATGTGGCTGGCGTGTTGGGCGGACTCGGCTCCAGCCGAGCCGGCGAGGTGAGCAGCGGCATTGGGATTGCATGTGGAATTGGCGATTTTCGCGCAAGGCGCCGGTAATCCGGGGCCTCGGGCTCCCAGGGTCTCCACCGCGGGGTGGTTTCGCTCGAAAACCGTGGTTGCCCTAAGACTGCTTTGGCGTTGGGAGACTCCTGTCCGAGGCCTCTCTGGTCGGCAATTTGCCCAGGTCGTCCCGTCCTTGCCACCAAATCACCCATCCATGGACATTGCAGCTATTCCAGCACGTTGCGCGATAGTCGACGAAGGACGCCAGCTTGGGACGCGGGTCGGTTTGCGGTGGTAGGATTACCACCAACGTGTCGACGCGGCCTCGCAACGGCCCTCCGTTGCATCTCCCGACGCGGTTGTGCCGCACCGACAGCAACGCCTCGGGCTCATCCGAGACGAAAAGATTGTTACCACTTTTTAGATAAGCGTCGATGCCTGCCAGGTAACGCTCCGTTTCCGAAGGCAGATTGCGCAGGGAATAGCGGCGCATGCTGCGGTCATCATGCTGGATCAGTTCCGTCAATCGGAACCCGTATGAGCCGACACCCCAAGCGCCTCCGATCGCAACAACGGCTGCAAATCCGAAACGGAGCTTGCCAAGCTGGGGCCGAGTCGCGACTGCCACGAGAGCCGGCAACAGGAAAAGCCCCAATGGGCGGAAGTGTCTATCCTCGTAGCTCACGGCGGCGTGCATGGAGTAAAGTCCCGTGAATGCAAAAAAGTAGGTCAGACCGAATCCCACCAGAAGCATCCGCGCCTGCCCGCGAGGTGTGGCTTTCCAAAGCAGTATATATGCGAACGCACAAGCGGCGACGGCGCCGCAAAGCAGGGCCGCATTGTTTTCGAGATGGCGCCAACCACAAAAATCACAAAGCGCTCCCAGGACGCTGACAAATCCAAAAGTGCTACAAAACGGGAGCACAAATGCTATCGCCGCTGCATGGGCGCATCCCCGGAGCGTGACGTTCTCGGCGTAGGGTGTAGCCGGCGTTGGGCCCCGGGAAAGGAAGCTCCAATGCAGCACGCCCCACGCGAGCATTATGCCGAGCGCCAATGCTGCGACCTGCCAGAGTGCCCGCCTGCCACGACATTTTTCCGGATACACGTCGAACAGCGCGCTTGCGCCCAGTGCCGCTGCCAGTCCGATACCGGCGATCAGGAATGAAAGCTTGAGGTACGCGCCGGCAAGCGTGAGCGCCGCGATCGTTAGGAAGGCGTGCCAGGCCGAGCGCCGCACGTACAGCAGGGCAATGCACGTCCACGGCAGCAAGGCGCCGATGAACGGATCGCCACCTTGAAACTGCCGGAAGGTATAGAGAGTGTGCCAGCCGGCTGCGATGCCAACAAGCGTCCACGCAACCGTGGAAGAATCGAAACCAAGGGCGGCATAAAGCCTGCGGTAGCCCCAAAGCTCGGCGAGCATTCCGGCAGATGACCAAAAAATGATGCCCCATCCAATCGGAAGACCGGCAAATTCGAAAACGCCAGTGGCAATCTGCGGACCGGGGCTCCACCATGTCATGAAGGAGCTCCGATCGAGGGCAATATTGTCGGGATCAGGGTTTGCCGCGCGATTGAACTCTCCGGTCCTTCGGAAGTGATCCCAAGAATCGCACATGGCAGAAAAATCGCTGCCAAGGAGGGGAGGGTGGCGAAACGCCACGACGGTGAGCAGGGCCACGCCGGCCAGCAAACCGAGCGAGACTTTATGCACGAGCTGCATCGATGGGATCATCCCGGCTTCACTAGATAACTCAACTTCGCACTCTCCCCCGCGGTCATCCCATCGATCCCGTCCCGATCGTTCGTCCCTGGGAGCCGAATGAGGTCGCCCCGCAGGCTCGCATAGCTGCCGTTTCATCACGTCCTGGCAGTGGCATTTCGGCGATGCTTGAGAGGGAAGGAGTGATTCTTAAAAAGATTGCTTGATAAACGCATATAATTAGACATGTCTAATTTTATGATTCTCCCGACCTCCACCCTCCTTCTGGCCGCCGCTTTCGAGGCGACCGACATTCTCGGTTGGCTCTTCACCCTCGGCCTCGCCGGATCGGTCTGGCAGGGGATAAAGCACGCGCAGCGCGCCTACCGGGCCCAGGACAAGCAGGACAAGCTCGAGGAGGCGGCATGGGCCATCGGCATTCCCGCCATCTCCGCCGGCGTCTACTGGTTCTCCATAAAGATAGGCATCATCAACCCGGTCTGGACGCTCGGCAACCTGCCGACGTGGTGAAGCGGAGCGGACCGAGGAGCCATGGAGACAGAACAGGCCGAGCCCTTGCTTCCGTACACGCCGAGCAACACCGGCAGGAAGGCGCGGGTGGGTTACTTGGGTTTCGACGGGGTCGGTTTTAACGAGCTCTGGCCGGTTTTCGCGGGCCTGATGCTGAGCGTAGCGCTCGCGCTAAAACTCTTCCTCGGAGAGGACGCGGACGGCAGGCACTGGCTTGCGAAGACCATTGTCGCGGCGCTCCCTTTTGCCGCCGGCTTCGCCTACCTGCGCTTCCTCGTTGCGGGCAGGCCCCCGCACTTCAAGGGCGACCTTTGGGTGACCGCCCTGAATCTCAGGCTTGATTTCACGGACCCGCCCCTGCGCGCCATGCCGGTGCTCCCGCGGATTTTCGTCGACTCCACGGCGGCAGGCGGCCCGGGGCGGGCGGCTGACCTGCGCCACCCCATGCGGTCAATGGAGTCGGCTCGGCTGGAACGTTGAAAGGCGTGCCATGGCGCGAACGTTTCCAGTCGGTTGGTTCGAGCGCGACATGCTCTGGTGGGGCCCGGCGCTGGGCGCCCGCACCTGCCTGTCAAGGGGGGCGCGGGTCGACGTGCCCGACCTGCGCAGCGCGGACAACCGCACGATCCTTGATCTCCGCCGGCAGAACACCGATCTGCTCGGCGTCGTCGGGACTTCAGCCGCGCTCCAGGTCCATTGGACGGTGGAGGACGATTTCGAGGCCGCGTTGGAGGCCTATTCTGGCCGGAAGCAGGCCGGGTCCCAGTGGTGCCGGAGAACGTGCGCCGTCAGGCGCGCATTCTACGAGCAGAGGCTCGCCGAGGGCAGCCTCCGGCGGGAACGGGTGCACGTGTACCTCGGAAGGCAGTGCGAGGGCCTGTCCGCTGCCGACGTGCGCTCCGTCGCCTCGTGCGAGGCCTTTCTGCGCCAGGCCGCGTCGGGCCTCGATTCCCAGCTTCGGATGCTGGCGATGATCCATCCGCTGGGCAGGTGGGCGCCGATGGACAACCGGGCGCACGCCCTTCATCTGAGAAAATTCCTTAATCCGAGTCTCGCCCGGCTCTTCTCCGGCGGAGCGGAGGAGGGGATGGACGGCTTTGACGAGAGCCGGTCGATCCGGGCCAACTGCATGCGCAGCGACATGGACGCTTTCACAACGGGGAGGGGCGCCGAGCGGGGATGCCTTCTCCATTTTGACGGAAACTTCCATGCGATCTTCGTCATGCGCGAGCTTCCTCGCGGCACGAGGCCGGGCATGCTCCTTCCGGTCCTCGACGCCGTGAGCCGCGGGGCGTCGATCACGCTCGCCATCCGCCCGCTGCCGGTCGCCGGGGAGATTGACCGGCTCCGCAGGGAGATTGACGAGCTGAGCGCATTCCTTTCGGACAGGCGCGCGGCGGGCGTGGAGAACGACATCCAGCTGCGCCGCGGACGGATCGATTCGCTGCTCTCGTCGGTCACGATTCCGTTCAACCTCCTCTTCGCGGTGCGCGTGTGGGCCGGCACTCCGGAAGGCATCGCGGCCAAGGCGCTTGCGATGCGCACCGCGCTCCAGGGCATCGACGGCGCCGAGTTCATGCAGGTGAACAATGCGGCGCAGGCCAGGCACCTCTTCTACGAGACGATCCCTGGAAACCTCGGAGGCACCTACCGCGGCTGGGACATTTACGCCGAAAACCACAATCTGGCCGACCTGATGCCCATTTCATCGACGTTCACGGGGCACCTTGAGGAGGCCCAGGCGCTCTACGACAGCCCGGGGCGCAGCGTTGTCGGAGTGCGCCTGGTCACCCCGGGCGGGACGCCGCAGCATTCCATTGTC
>Ga0182030_10022620_pt1 | contig 11688 bp, 8 predicted proteins | sample 812S3MmetaG_FD_121299 | JGI IMG/M metagenome (GOLD analysis project Ga0182030, IMG submission 121299) | Permafrost microbial communities from Stordalen Mire, Sweden - 812S3M metaG (Illumina Assembly) | ecosystem: Environmental > Terrestrial > Soil > Wetlands > Permafrost | place: Sweden... | reverse complement strand
CTTGGCACATTGAAGCGGCGTGAACGCCGCGCGCCGGTTCAGGGGTTCAATGCGCGAACCTTTGTTTGGGGAATTCTCTCCCCGGGGGAGAGGACCGCGGTGAGGGTGAGTGTTAAACTGTTTAAATTCAGTGCTTTCTATGCCACGAAGCCTGCTCGCCCAGAGGTGCCATTGAATCCACTCCGGGAAGCTCCGAAGATTGTTCCGCTGTCCCGCTGACTGGAGCCATTACTCCGCAAACAGCGAAGAACCGTGTCAGAAAGACGGTGCTATCAGGCGCGGTCCAAAGTCATTTGTGGACGGACGCCAGCCGTCCGTTCCGCCGAGAACTTTTTCCAGCGTGATCTTTTTCGCCTCGGATCGGGTTAGCTGCCGGATCCAGAACGGCCGGTTGGTGGGACTGGCGCCCTCGCCGTGGCTGCCATACTCTGCGTAGCGCGCCGTGCGGTGCGCTTCCGGCTTTTTCCAGTCGTGCCAGCCTTCCGGGCGGACGACGCCGGACATTTCCGTGTTCAGGAAAACGGTGCCGGCGTAGTTGCGCCAGGGCCGTCCGAGATAGGTTTTCACCTCCGGGGCGGCGCCGCTGATCTGGCAACCGGAAAAAACGAAGCCGAACGGCTGGTCCACCGGCGTGGAGGCGGCCGTGATGTAGCCGTTGCCCAGACAACGGATCTGGCAGTGATCAAACCAAGCGGTCCCGGCGCCAAAAATAAAATCCACTGCGCCGGCAATTTCACAATGCTCAAAATATTGCCGGCCGCGATTCAGCAACAGCGTGTCCTGCCACCCCAGAAAACGGCAGTGGCGGAACGTGGCGCGGTCCCCGTCCACACGCAGGGCCACGGCCTGCCCCACCGCGCCCGCCGAATTTTCAAACGTGAGGTTCTCCGCCGTGAAATCATCCGCGTCAATCGTTGTCGAAGGGGTGTGAAACGTGCCGATGGGCTGGCCGTCAAAATTGGTCAGGCCGGCGAAGAGATGATAGGTGAGGACGGTGTTCGTGGCATTTTCGCCGAGCAGCTGGAAGCAACGTTTCTCGTGCTGGACGTAAACCAGTTCCCGGTAAACGCCGGGCCGGATATGAATGATCACCGGATTGGCGCGGCTGCCGGACGGCACGGACATGACGGCCTGCTGGACGGATCGGAAGGGCGCGCTGCCGTCGGGGGCGACGAACAAATTTGTCTGCGCGGCCAGATTCAGCGCGCCCAGGCAGCCGGCGGCCAGCGCGGACAGGCACCGGGGTTTCATTTGGCGGATTTCGGAAGGGCGGCCGGCCGGCGCCCGAACCGGTCTTTTCCCAGCATTCGGGAATTGAGTCCGGGGACGGTGGATTTTTCCCGGAATTGCTTGGCCGACATCCCGGTGACGCGCTTGAAGGCGATGCAAAAGCTGTTGGTGCTTTGGTAGCCGCACAGGCCGGCAATGGTCTCGATTTTGTGGTTGGATCCCACCAGCAGTTGCTTGGCGCGGTCAATGCGGACGCGTTGCAGCTCTTGTCCGGGCGTCCGCCCCAGGTGTTCCAGAAACGCCATGTGCAGCCCGCGCCGGGACATGGCGGCGACGCCCACCAGATCCTTGACGCAGATGGCCTCGTGGCTGTGCTCCCAGATGTGGCGCAGGCTGCGGGCCACGCCTCGGTGGGTGATGGCCAGGATGTCGCTGCTCTTGCGGGCCACCACCCCCATGGCCGGAATGCGAATGGGGTCTTTGGGCGCGGGCTTGCCGTTCATGAGATTGTCCAGCAGCTCCGCGCCGCGATAGCCGAGCATTTCCAAATTCGTGTCCACGCTGGAAATGGGCGTGCGCATGGTGTCCGGCGCCAGCAGGTTGTTCTCCGCGCCGATGATGGCCACCTCCTCGGGAATGGCGATGCCCGCGCCTTCGCAGGATTCCAGCACGTCCAGCGCCTGGTGGTCGTTGGCGGCGAAAACCGCCAGCGGCTTGGGGGCGCGTTTCATTTCCGCCGCCAGCCATTTGCGCTTCTGCCGCCATTCGTCGCGGCCGGTCATGAACGCCGGCGACTTGTGCCAGCGCAGCCAGGTGGCGTCGTGCCCCGCGCGTTTCAAGGCGGCGAGGAAACCTTCGCCGCGCTCCTCGTACGACCAGTTGTCCATGTCGCTGTAAAACAGAAAATGGGCGAATCCGCGGGACAGGAAATGGTCCGCCACCAGTTGGGCGGCGTGAGCGTGGTCCTGCAAAACGCGGGGAAATTTCAATTGCGGACGGCGCAGGCTGAAGTCCACGGTCGGCTTGTTGACGGTCTTGACGAATTCCGCCAGATCATCGCCCGCGCCGAGCCAGGCCAGAATGCCGTCGCCTTCCCAGCCCCAGGGGATCACCTTTTCGTAGGCCAGATTGGCGTAGAGGTACCAACCATGCTCCCGCGCATATTTTTCGATGCCCTGGTGCAGCTGGAAATCATACCAGCCGAGCGCCAGGAGAACACGCCTTGGTCTTTTGGCCATGAATTGTTTCGACCTTAGATCAAGGCGCGCCTTTTTTCAAGTGCTTCCCGCATGCCCTTTTTTCAAACAACATTGCAGACATCAACCCTTCCAAAACCGGAAAGCCAAGCTAAGCTAAAAGTATTCACAGAATCTGAAAATTCCAAAATTTATGAAGCGAATAACTTTCTTGGTGCTTGCTTGGTGCGGGGTGATCGTCGCCGCCCGCGCCCAAACGAATCTGATCGAATGGCAGACCAATTGGCCGGCCGGGAGCTGGACCAACATCGACACCTATTTCGGCCAGCAGGAGCCGCCGGTGAGTTCCTCCTGGTTCACCGGCACCCATGCGGCCATCGACGGGGTGGTTAACGGGCAGGCCACCAATTTCGTGGCCAGCATCTCCCCCGGCAGTTCCTTGACGTTTTTCACGTACTTCGCGGCGACCAACAATGCCTCGCTGACGAACTTGACCAGCGCCCCGATCAGCCTCAGCCCCAACCAAACCATCCGGGCCACCGTGGATTTCTTCGTGACCGGAACTGCTGCCCAAAATCCCAACCGCGGCTTGCGCTTCGGACTGTTGTATGCCGGTGCCAACGCAAACGTGACGGGCGGCGGCAATGGCTCGAATATCGGCCTCACCGGCTATGGCCAGAATATGAATTTCGGCACGACTTTCGGCCAGCCTCCGTTGCAAACCTTTGCGGAGACCAATTCGCAGACGGTCGCGTCCCAACTGGCCTCGTCGAGTGTCTTGGGTCAGATCGGCGCCAATGGCGGGGGCACCACCAACGATATGGGATTTGAGGACAACACCAGTTACACTTTGCAATTGACCGTGACCGAGAATAACCCCACCAACGTCAGTATCACCACGACTTTCTGGGGATCCACTTTCGGCAACGGCAGCAATATCACCCAGACGGTGATTGATACCAATTACTGTTACACCAATTTTGACGAGTTCATTGTGCGGCCGGCGGCAGGGTCGGAGGTGGCTTCGACGCTGACCCTGACCTCGTTCAAGCTTGAGACGATCACGAATAGCGTCGTGACGGTGAGTTCCAACGCCTATCTCTCGGCGCTGGTCTTGGCGCCGGCGGGAGCGCTCACACCGCTGTTTGCCTCCAACACCCTCAGCTATGTCGCGGCTGAAGCCTATGGCGCCACGCCTGCGATCACCGTGACCGACGCGGATCCGGCGGCCACGAACCAGCTGACGTTCAATGGCGTCCTGGTTGGATTGCTGCCCTCCGGCGTGCCCAGCGCGCCACTCTCCCTGGGTCCAAACCCGGAGGTGACCAATGTGGTGAAAGTGCAGGTCACGGCGCCGGACGGTGTGACGGTGCAGACTTACACGGTAAACGTAGCCCAGTTGCCGAGCCAGACGCCACCGGCGCTGACCCGGAGTGTGAGCGGCGGGGTCCTCACCTTGAATTGGCCGCTGGCCAACTCGGGCTACCGGCTGCTGTATCAAACCAACAACCTGAACAAGGGCGTCAGCACCAACCTCAATGACTGGGGCACGGTGCCGGGCTCGACGCTGACCAACCTTTCATTGATTACCATAACCCGCACCAATTTGGACGAGTTTTACCGGTTGGTTTATCCGTAAGCATGGGCCCGGGGGACGGACCTTTGGCGCGCCCCCGGAACCGGAAGCACGGCCGGCCCGATTTGGCGGCAACAAATTTGAATTATGATTTATAAAATAACAGACCGGCGAATGAGTCGCCGCGCGGCCTTTACCCTGATCGAACTGCTGGTGGTGATCGCGATCATCGCCATTCTGGCCGCGATGCTTCTGCCGGTGCTGGCCAGTGCCAAAAAACGGGCCCAATCCATCAACTGTGTTTCCAACTTCAAGCAGATGGGGCTGGCCCTGAACATGTACCTCAACGACTCGTCGGATGCCTTGCCACCCGGCGGGGGCGCCACCATTGGCGGGTTGGATCAGCAGCAATCGCCGACCTATAGCGGCCTTACCACCACTTCCAACTTCAAAAAGTGGTTGCCTTACTACCTCGCGACTTATATGTCGCTCCCGCCGCCCGCCGATATCCCCACCACGACAAATGTGATCATGGCCTTCGTTTGTCCCGGCTACGCGGTGGGTTGCCCTGGCAACGTTCAGAACGGGAGCTATACGCCGGCTTCGGATAATTACTACGATGCCTTTTCGTATTCGGTCACGAGAATTGACAACTATCCGCAGTCTTTGCTGGTCAATGTCGGGTATCCATTTGGCAAGGCCTCTCCCGTCCAATACTCGCTCAAAATACCCACCATCTCCGCCTTGGTCCCGTTGAGCGAAATCTGGACCGCGGGGGACTTTGACGAGCAGGCCGTGCAAGATCCCTCCAGCCTGAGCAGCAAGCAACCCTATACCGCCAAGAAGCCGGTGCACGGGTCTGTCCGCAATTTCCTGTACTTCGACGCGCACGCCGCCTCCAAGAAGGTGACCACCTACGCGGACTATTAGGTGTTGCCCCGGCCGCCGCTTTCTGACTTTAGTGGCTGCGCGCTATTCAAGCGCCTGAACGAATTGATTGCCCAATGAAATATCCGGTTCTTTTGCCTGCCTGGTTCCTGGCGGCGATCCTTTGCCCCCCTGCCGGGCTTCCCGCGGCTGAGACCAAACCCGGGCCGGAGGTTTTCAACGTGCGCCAGTTCGGCGCCGTCGGCGACGGAACACATCTGGACACGGCGGCGATCCAGCAAACTCTCGACGCCTGCGGCAAAGCCGGCGGCGGCACCGTGGCGTTTCCGCCCGGAACGTATCTAAGCCAGCCGCTCACCCTGCACAGTCAGACCACCCTCCGGCTGGACCCCGGGGCAATGCTGCTGGCGAGCAGCAACCAGGTTGATTTTATGAAAAGGCCGGGCGACTGGCTCGCGGCTGGAAGCAGCAGTGATTTCGTGCCGTTCATCGGCGGCCGAAACCTGACGAACGTCACGTTCACCGGGGGGGGCGTGATTGACGGCAATGGCTCGGCTTGGTGGGGCGAGGCCGAGAAGGCGCGCCGGAAAAAATCCGGCTACACGCTGCCGCGGCCCAATTTGCTCGTCCTGGAACAGTGCAAAAACCTGCGGCTGGAGAACCTCACGCTGCAAAATTCGCCCAAATTCCATTTCGTGCCGGCGGACTGTGAAGATGTCGTGGTGTCCAACGTCACGATCCTGGCCCCGGAACACGCGGCGAATACGGACGCGATGGACCCGAGCGGCCGCCGTATGCTGTTCACCCATTGCCGGCTGGATGTTGGCGACGACGACATCGCCATCAAGGCTGGCAAACGAATTCCGGGCCGCGATTTTGAAAGCGAAGACATCACGGTGACGGACTGCGTGTTTTTGCATGGACACGGCATGTCCATCGGCAGCGAAACGGTGGGCGGCGTGCGTAATGTGGTGGTGAAAAACTGCACCTTTGAGAATACTGAGAATGGCATCCGCATTAAATCCGATATCCGGCGGGGCGGGTTGGTGGAGAACATCAGTTATCGCGACCTGACCATGAAGAACGTGGATCCGGCCATCCTGTTTACGTGCTATTACGCGAATAACTCTTCCAAAGATGTCGCGGCGCCGGCCGCACCGGCGGCAAGTGGCGGGCCGGCAGCCGGGGGAAATATTCCGGTTTACCGCAATATCCGCATTAGCAATCTCACGGCCACTTGCGAGAAATCAGCGGGGGAAATTCTGGGTCTGCCGGAGAGCCGCATCGCGGATGTGGTTTTTGACCATGTGCAAATATCCGCGGCCACCGGCCTGACCATCCGCAACGCCACCGGCATCGTGTTCCAGAATTCGTCGGTAACCGCGAAAACCGGCGCGGTTTACAGCGCGGAAAACGCCGAGGTCAAGGGGTTATCGCGCGCCAACTAAGCCGGAACGATCCAGTTGAAAAAATAATTCACCACCGATGAACACAGCTGGACACCGATCGGAAACCGGAACTGTCTGGTCCAGAGCGGTCCACCCATTGGTGACTGGTCCTCAGGTTCCCAGAAAGCCCCTCTTCATCTGTGTTTATCTGGGTTCATCTGTGGTTTAAAAGAATCGTCCCGGTTAAGCGATGGATACCTCGGATTGCACTGGAACCGATGCCAAATTTTCAAACTGATTTGCAGGAAAAAGCAGTTAACAGTTGCCACCGCCCTGCTAGACTACCAGCACTCAAGGTAGCGCAAGCTCTAATGAATTACCTATGAAAGCCCAATCCAAATCGACTATCGCGTTCCGCACGCCACTGGCGGTTGCCGCGGCCTGCCTGGCCGCTCAGTGTGCGCAGGCCCAACTGTTTCAGGAAGGATTCAACTACACTCCCGGCAGCACTTTGGGTGGCAATGTCAATCCAGGCAGCGGCGTGGCGTGGGGGCCGGGAGGCAGCACCACCCTGCAAATCGGCGGCAGTGCTTTGACCTATCCAGGTTTGCAGGAGCTCGCCGGCAACGACCTCCAGTACACTTCCGGCGTCACCGCCACTTCTGACGTCAATACTTATACTGCGGTCACCAGCGGGAACATCTTTTATTCATTTCTCATTGATTGCACCACCCTGCCCACGGCCAACAACTATATCTCGGCGTTGAACGGGGGAACGACCGGTCCGGGCGGCGGTGCGGACCTGCTTTCCCTCTATGTGGGGAGTGTGACCGGCGGTGGTTATAAAATCGGCGTGCGCACGACGGGCGGCGGCACCGGCGCCGCCTATGGCGCCACCACCCTGCAGTTGAACACCACCTATCTGGTGGTGGGGGAATTGACGCTCGGTTCGGCGCCGGTCGCCAATCTTTACCTCGATCCCACCCCAGGCGCCGCGCAGCCGGCCGCCTCGGCGACCCAAACCACCACGACCGCGATAAACAGCGTGGCTGATGTGGGCTTCAAGGCGCAATCGTCCGCCTCGGCAGGTGATTTCTTCATCGGCAATGTGCAAATCGGCACCACTTGGGAATCCGTGACGGAGCCGGTGCCTGAGCCGGGCACGCTGGGGCTCGCGGCGGTCGCCCTGCTGGGCTGGGCGCTGCGTTACCGCCGCGCGCGCGGCTGAGGCACGCTGAATGATCCCTCGCCGCCTGCGCGCCAAGGTTCTGGTCTTCGTCATCGGCGCCGGTTTTGCCGGCGCCCTTTTTGCGGGCCCGGCCGGACCCGCCCCCGCGCCTGCCGCGGATCCGGCCTGGGCGCAAGTGCCGGTCATCCTGAAGCGCATCGTCCCCCCCGAATTTCCGGCCCGTGATTTTGTGATCACGCGTTTCGGCGCGCTGGCCGGCGGCCAAACGGACTGCACGGCGGCGATCCGCCAGGCCATTGACGCGTGCGTGCAGGCGGGCGGCGGCAGCGTGGTTGTTCCCGCCGGCGAATTCCTGACCGGGCCAATCCATCTCCGGAGCGGTGTAAACCTGCATCTCGAAACCAATGCCGTGCTCGAATTCCGCACCGATCCCGCGGCGTATTTGCCGGCCGTCTTCAGCCGGTTCGAAGGCGTGGAATGCTACAATTACTCGCCGCTCATTTATGCGCTGGGCCAGCAAAACGTCGCGATCACCGGCGGGGGCACCCTGGATGGCCAGGCCGACGCGTCCAACTGGCTGGCGTGGAAAAAAACGGCCGCGCGGGCCAAGCTGTCCAAAATGGGGGAAGAAAACGTGCCGGTCGAACAGCGGCAGTTTGGCGCCGGCGACGATTTGCGGCCGGACTTCATCCAGTTCAACCACTGCCGGAACGTCTTGATCGCCGGCGTCAGAATTCGTCGCTCGCCCATGTGGGAGATTCATCCCGTGCTGTGCACCAACGTGACCGTGCGCGGCGTGAACATTGTCTCCCACGGCGCGAACAATGACGGCTGCGATCCGGAAAGCTGCCGCGACGTGCTGATTGAAGACTGCTGGTTCGATACCGGCGACGATTGCATCGCCATCAAATCCGGCCGGAACAACGACGGCCGCCGGGTGGGCGTGCCCTCGGCAAACATCATCATCCGCGGTTGCACGATGCGCGATGGCCACGCCGGCACGGCCATCGGCAGCGAAATTTCCGGCAGTTGCAGCAATGTGTTCGTGGAGGATTGTGAGATGAGCAGCCCGGAACTGGTCTGCGCCTTGCGGCTGAAGTCCAATGCCGCCCGCGGCGGCGTGCTGCAAAATATTTTCATGCGGAACGTCAACGTCGGCCGGGTGAAGGACTCGGTTTTGCAGATTGATTTCCTTTATGACGAGGGCGCCCGGGGCGCCTACGCGCCCGTGGCCCGTAATGTCGTGCTGGAAAACATCACCGTGGCGCAGACCCCGCGCGTGCTGAATGTGCGCGGCTTTCCCGCCGCGAGCATCAGCGGCGTGCGGATTTTCCATTCCACCTTCAAGCAGGTCGAGCAGCCGGACACGGTGGTGGACGCCGACGTGAAGTTGGTGGATTGTTCTTTGGAACCGATGAAGTGACTTTGTGCGCGCCATGGATTTTCAATGCTGTTCCAAGAATCTGGGAGTTCGCCCCGGACGCTCCCGTTGTGCCCCGGCTTGGCTGGGCGCGGTGCTGTTTTGGGGTTCCACCGTGGTGATGGCCGGGGTTCCGAACCTGCCAAACATCAATACCAACAACATTATCACCGTCACCGACGCCCCCTATGGCGCGGTGGGGAACGGCTCGACCGACAACACCCTGGCCATTTCCAATGCCATCGCCGCCGCCGCCGCCGGCGGCAATACCAATGGCCTGTATGGCGGCACCGTCAGGATTCCCGCTTCCGGCACGTATTTATGCGGGCCGCTTAGTCTGAAGAATAACGTGGATTTGCAGATTGACGCCGGCGCCACCCTGCAAATGCAGCCCTTGAGCGTCTGGACCGGTCTGCCGGCACAAAACCAGACTTACGGAAACCTGATTTATGCGGCCAACGGAACGAACCTTGAGATCAGCGGCTCCGGCACAATTGACGGCAATGGCGCGGCTTGGTGGGCCTCGTCCGGTTCGACCTACAACAACCGGCCCTATATGATTTTCTTCAACGGCAACTGTGGCCGCGTGCTCATCCAGAACGTGACCATTCAAAACCCGCCGAAGATGCACATCGTCTTCAAGGGTTCCGACAACAACCTCACTATTCAGGGCATCACCATCAACACCACTGCCGCCAAAGCGGCCAACACTGACGGGATTGATCTGGTGGGCACCAACTGTCTCGTCCAAAACTGCATCATCAACGCCGGCGACGACAACATCGCCCTCGGCAGCAGCTCCAGTTCCGCGATTTCCAAGGATATTCTGATCACCAACTGCGCGTTCGGCGTGGGCCACGGAGTTTCCATCGGCAGCAATACCGCCGGCGCGGTTTCAAATCTCACCGTGATTAATTGCTCGTTCACGGGCACCGACTACGGCATCCGTATGAAGTCCGATGACAGCACCAGCGGCGGCAACGGCCAGGGTGGCCTCGCGCAGAATCTTTCCTATTTCAATCTCAGCATGACCAACATCGTGGACGGTGCCATTGTCATCTACAGCTACTACAACGAATATGGCACGCCAACCGGCATCACGCCGTTCGTCGCCTCCACGCAGGCCGTTGACAGCACGACAGTGCCGGTGTGGCGCAACATTACCATCAGCAACGTGACCGCCACCGTGACCGGCGGCGGTGTCCCCGGCATCATTTGGGGGCGCCTCGAAGTGCCCGTCACCAACATTGTGTTGGACCGCGTGAACCTCTCCGGGCCGCAGCCGTTTGCGGTGTACAATGCCAGCGGCGTCCAGTTTGTTGACTGCCAAATCAAGCCGCCACCCGGCGACAGCGCTCTCTTGCTCTTCAATGCGCAGGTCACGGTCAGCAATAGCGTCCCCACCAACACCCTGTTCACCTTGGATGGACTGACCACCAATGTCCCCGGCAGCGTGCTGGCCGGCAATACCCTTGCCCTCTACAACGCGCAGGGAGCGCTAAAGAACACCAATGTCCTGGGCGCCGGCCCGCTCACCCTCGGTGCCAGCACGCTGACCATCAGCAACGACCTGACGTTGTTCCCGTCCACGGTTTTGAATTATGACCTGGGCACCAACTCCGCCTTGGTGGCGGTCACCGGCAACCTGGCGCTGGGCGGCACGCTGAACCTCGACGCCGGCGCCGGTTTCACCAACGGCACTTTCACGTTGCTGACTTACGGGGCCGGCTTGACTGGCGCCCCGCCGGCTCTGGGCGCCATTCCGGCCGGTTACCATTACGCCTTCGACACCAACTCGCCCGGGCAGGTGAACCTCGTGGTGTCCCTGCCGGCGCCCGCCGCGCCGACCAACCTCATGGCCGCCGGGACCAATTTGCAAATTAATCTCAACTGGAACGCGGTCGCGGGTGCCGGCAGCTACAACTTGAAACGCGGCACCATCAGCGGCGGGCCTTACCCGGCGGTTTTCAGCGGGCTGGTGGCCACCAATTATTCCGACGCCGCCGTGACCAACGCGGTCGCCTATTATTATGTCGTGACCGCCGTCGCTTCCGGAGTGGAGAGCACCAATTCCCTTCAGGCCGTCGCCGTGCCGCTGCCTTCCTCGGCGCCCACAAAACTGGCCACCCAGATCAACGGAAGCCAGTTGCAGCTTTCCTGGCCGGCCGATCATCTCGGCTGGACGCTGCAGATCCAGACCAATGCCCTGGGCAGTGGACTCGGCACGAACTGGGCTCCATTTCCCAATTCCCAACTGACCAACCAGATTGGGCTTCCCATGAACCCGGCCAACGGCAGCGTTTTTCTCCGGCTCATCCTCCCGGGCGGCGGCGCACCATAAGACGATTTGCGGCTGGGCCTGCCCCGGGCGCATCTGAGTTTTTGAGCGAGGCGACGGAACGATTAACGTAGTCCCGAAGGGACTTTTCGAGAATAGGGTTGGTATTCCCCGAACCGTTTCGCGCATTGAACCCACGAAACCGCTCGCAAATCCAGCGTCGCGCCATCGCCACGACGCGGAAACCGTTTCTCCCTGCCCATGAACCCAGAAAACATTCAACATTCGACATTCAACTTCCAACCGCGGCGCGAGCCCCTTCGATATTGGGCGTTGAATGTTGAATGTGGAATGTTTCTTTTGCGGTTCAGGGGTTCAATGCGCGAACGTTTTCGGGGTGCTCTCTCCCCAGCAACGGTGTTAATTTGCAAGTTGGAATTTGTCATTTTTGAGGAGGTGATTCATAAGGACAGCGAGTTTGCGCATGCAAGCGGTGAGTGCGACCAAAGGTTTTTTACCGGTG
>Ga0182030_10022618_pt1 | contig 11688 bp, 6 predicted proteins | sample 812S3MmetaG_FD_121299 | JGI IMG/M metagenome (GOLD analysis project Ga0182030, IMG submission 121299) | Permafrost microbial communities from Stordalen Mire, Sweden - 812S3M metaG (Illumina Assembly) | ecosystem: Environmental > Terrestrial > Soil > Wetlands > Permafrost | place: Sweden... | reverse complement strand
GAAACCCTCGGGGATGATGTTGGTAAGCTTTTGCCCCAGCAGCTCATCGCGGCGGTAGCCGAACTGCTTTTCCGCCTGAATATTCAACAGCACGATCTCGCCATGGTGGTTCACCACCACCATGGCGTCCGGAGCCGCCTCCAACAGACCCCGGTAGCGGCCCTCCATTTGCACCAGATGCGCATCGGCGGCATTGCGCACGCTGATGTCTCGGATTGCCGCAGCGACGAGAATGCCTTCCGTACTGGCAAGCGGACTCAACATGATTTCGATGGGAAACTCGCTGCCGTCCTTGCGCCGCGCCATGAGCTCGATTCCGGTGCCGATCTGTTGGGCCAGCGCTTCCTCGGCGGAGCGCAGTCCGTCCGCGACCAGGCGCTCTGAGAATCCATGCGGTACGATGTTGCTGACCTTTTGACCCAGCAGCTCGTCGCGCCGGTAGCCGAATTGCTTCTCCGCCTGAAGATTCAACAGCACGATCGCGCCCTGCTGATTGACGACCACCATGGCGTCGGGAGCGGCTTCGAGCAAGCCCCGGTAGCGGCTCTCCATCTGACCCAGATGCGTCTCTGCCGCCTTGCGCACGCTGATGTCGCGGATAGCAGCCGTTACTAGTATTCCAGCGGGACTGCGCAGCGGACTCAGCATGATTTCGATGGGAAACTCACTGCCGTCCTTGCGCCGCGCCGTGAGCTCGATTCCGGTGCCGATCTGCTGTGCCAGGGCATCTTCGGCGGATCGAAGGCCGTCCGCGACCAGGCGTTCCGCGAACCCCTCCGGGACGATGCTGTTGACCTTCTGACCCAGCAGCTCGTCGCGGCTATAGCCGAATTGCTTTTCCGCCTGCAGATTCACCAGAACGATCTCGCCGCTCTGATTCACGACCACCATGGCGTCGGGCGCTGCCTCCAGCAGTCCCAGGTACTTGGCTCCCGATTCTTTGGTCTCACTCAAATCGCGGGTGATTTTGGAGAATCCACGAAGGCCGCCGTGGCGATCGCGAAGCGCCGTGTAAGTGGTGCTCGAGACATATTGCGAGCCGTTCTTGCGCACCCGCCGGCCGTGCTCTTCGTGGCGACCGGCGGCGGCGGCAATCTTGAGCATCTCAGCGGGCCTGCCGCTTTCGATGTCCGCCTGCGGGAAGAAGCACGAGAAATTGCGCCCGATGATCTCCGTCGCGCTGTACCCGTTGATCCTCTCGGCGCCCGCGTTCCAGGTCACCACATGACCATCAGGGTCCAGCATGAAGATCCCGTGGTCCTGAACCTCGTTCAGCAGAGTCCGATATTGATCCTCGCTGATCCGCAGCGCCTCCTCGGCCAAACGGCGCCGGCGGCTGCCGCGGATAACGCTGACCCCCGTCAAGCCGGTGATCAACAGACCGAGGGTGGTTCCTAGCAGCAGCCCGATCCTGGTCTGCAGCAGCCGACGCCTTGCATCAGCGGTGCGAGTATCGAGCAGGCCCGTCTCTTCGGCCTGCATGGCCTGCACAATCTGACGAAAATCGTTCGTGATCTGCGGACGTTCGCCGGTTCGGGCCGCCTTCGCCGAGGCGTCCTGCTCCTCGGGTCGCGGCAATGCATTTATGCGCTGGTCGAATCGGGTCTGCTCGGCGACAAGCAAATCGAGCGCCGGTAGCCTTGCCTGCTGCGTGGGATTGTCCCGAGTCAAGACCCGGACCGCTTCCAGATGCTTCTTCAGGTCCGCGGTGCTTGCGCGACAGGATTCCAAATAGGATTGCTCGCCCGTCACGATAAATGCCCGGCCGCTCGCGTCGATGTTGGTCATCGCGTACAGCATGCTCTCAAGGTTGCTCGATACTAGGTGGCTATGCTGCACCCAGGCCTCGCTTTCCGACGAGACGGCCATGCTGCGGTAATACAAGGTGATGACGAGAATCAGAATCGCCATGGCGGACAAAACCGCCACAGGGATGTATTGATCCGGCTTGAATTTGAACTTCGCTGATGCGTCCACAGACCTCTCCCCGGGTATCGGTTCAGCGTAAAACCGCGGCGCCCCGCCGCGGCCGGACCGTCTTGGCATGTTCCGTCTGTGCTTTGAGGCCGCAGAGTGCCACCCGAGCCTCGTCCGATATTCCGGTTTTGAGCAGATGGACAAACAGCGCGGCAGGCACGGGGCGGCTGAAATAGTAGCCCTGGGCTTCATCGCATTGGTGGGCCTTGAGAAACTCGAGTTCCCTGAGGCTCTCCACGCCTTCCGCAACCACACGCAGTTTCAGGCTTCGGGCCATGCTTATGACCGCCGTGACGATGGCAGCGTCGTCCGTCGCAAGTCCGATCTGCCGCACGAAGGACTGGTCTATTTTCAGGGAATCAATGGGAAACTTCCGCAGGTAGCTCAGACTCGAATAACCTGTGCCGAAGTCATCGACCGCGACCTGCACGCCGCTTTGCCTCAGCGTGCGCAGAACGGTGGCGGTGGCCTCCACCCGCTTCATGAGCGCGCTCTCGGTCAGCTCGAGTTCGAGCAAGCGGGGATCCAGACCTGATTCCTCGAGAATATGCAGCAAGCCCGGGAGAAACCCCTCCTCCTGGAATTCCATCGCAGAAACATTAACCGCCATGGTGATTTCCGGCAGCCCGGCACTCTGCCATCGTCGCGCCTGCTCACAGGCTTGCGTAAGCACCCAACGGCCGATCGGAACAATGAGGCCACAGTCCTCTGCCACGGGTATGAATTGCGCGGGAGAAATGGGCCCACGAACCGGATGTGTCCAGCGAATCAACGCTTCGGCGCCGGTGATTGTTCCGGTTCTCATGCACACCTTCGGCTGGTAGTGTACGGCAAATTCTTTACGCTCCAGCGCGCGCCGCAGGCTCTCCTCTATTGACTGCCTCTCCACCGCTCGCGCGTTCATGGCGGGCTTGAAGAACTGGTAGCTCTGCCGGCCGTTCTCCTTGGCCTGGTACATCGCGGTATCTGCATTCTTGATCAGCGTCTCCGCATCCTCACCGTCATCGGGATACACGCTCACGCCGATGCTGGTCGTGACGTGCAGTTCGTGCTGGTCGATCGAATGGGATACTGCCACGGTGCGCAGTATCCGAGCCGCCATGACTACAGCATCTTCAGAATCCGAAAGATCCGCGAGTAGCACGACGAATTCGTCGCCCCCTTGGCGGCTGACCGTGTCCGCCCCGCGCACGGCGGACGTCAAGCGTTTGCCGATGGATTGAAGCAGCTTGTCGCCGATGGGATGACCCAAGGAATCGTTGATGTGTTTGAAACCGTCCAGATCCAGAAACAAAACCGCAACCTGTTTCTTGCGCCGGCGCGCCGACGCAATCGCCTGGCCGATGCGATCATTCAGAAGCATTCGATTCGGCAACCCGGTGAGAAAGTCGTGCTCGGCCGAATGTGTCATCTGTTTCGCCATCGCCTGCGCGACGCTGACGTCGCGAAATACGATCACTGCGCCGATCGCGTTCCCATCCCGGTCGTGGATGGGGGCAATGGAGTCCTCGATGGGAATTTCCAGCCCGTCGCGCCTGATGAGCACGCAGCTCGAGGGTAGGTGAACCGCCCGAATCTGCAGAATGGCCAACTCGGTCGTCGTCTCTGTCGGTTCCGTGCTGCGGGGATCCAAGGTGCGGAATACCTCCCTCATGGGGCGTCCAGCGGCCTCTTGCAGTGACCAGCCGGTCATCTTCTCGGCCACCAGATTCAGGAAGCTTATGTTTCCGGCGATGTCGGTGCAGACCACCGCCTCTCCAATGCTGTTGAGGGTGACCAGAGCACGCTCTTTTTCCGCGAACAGGGCCTCTTCCATGATCTTGCGCTCAATGGAGTAGCGCAGTGAGCGGCGCAGGCTGCGGGCTTCGATTTGACCCTTGACCAGATAATCCTCGGCGCCTTCCTTCAGCGATTGCGCGGCCAGTATTTCATCGTCCAATCCGGTGAGCACTACCAGCGGAATGCGCGGTGCGGCGGCGTGCGCCCGCCGTATCGCCTCGAGGCCCTGCGCATCGGGCAGACCCAGATCCAGCAGGATGATGTCGACGGTGTTGCCGGTGTTGCCGGCAAGATGCGCCTCAGCCTGACTCATGGATATGAAGTTCACCAGATCGATGCGGTCGTCCTTGTCCTGCTCATCGAGCATTTCCTGAAGCAACCTGACGTCCCCCGGATTGTCTTCCACCAGGAGCAGCGTCATCGCGGATTTACTGATCATCCGATTTGCAACGTCTGGGGCAGCCGAACCTTCGTCAGCCAGAAATCGTTGATGCTCCTCACGATGGCCTCAAAATCGTCGAGCTGCACCGGTTTGGAGAGATAGCAGTTCGCCTGCAATCGGTAGCTGGTGACGATATCCGCCTCCGCCTCTGAGGTCGTGAGAATCACCGTCGGGATGGTCTTCAAGTCCTGATCCTCCTTGATATGCGCCAGGACCTCGCGTCCATCCATTTTGGGCAGGTTCAGATCCAACAAAATAAGATCGGGCCTTGGCGCGTTGGCGTGCGGTCCCTGCCTGTGCAGAAACGCCATGGCATCCACCCCGTCGCAGGCTACGTGCAATTGGATCGATCGATTCGCCTCGCGGAAGGCTTCCTTTGTCAGCCTGACATCGCCGGGACTGTCTTCGACCAGTAAAACCTGCAGGGCCATGCCCATCTTTGTTTTTTCGGCGCCCATGACGTACCTTTGAGACCACGACCGCGGCCTTTCTGTCCGTGCATTCTCTGGTGCGTTGCCCGCGTTTGTATGTACGATAAGGCGCTTAACGACTGTGAGTACGCCGAAACGCGACCCGCGTCTCCTTATCGCTGCTTATAGCTCACGCGCCAGATTCGCGGCGTCGGCGCGAATTTCGAGGGCGATCCTCGCCGTCTGAACTGGCGGGATCGAGTGCGGGCAGCGGCCGCTTCGCCTTACGCGAGCGCGCCTTCAAACTTCCTAGCGCGACGGCCGCGGAACACCATTAAGGCGCCGAGCAGCAACGTGAGGCCGCTGGCCGCCGAACCCGGGTCAATCTCGGGCGCCGAGGTAACCGGGCTTACCGAAACCGATGATCCGGCCGTACCGGTGGTGTACCAGTAGCCGGAGGGCGTGGTGTACCCCAATTGCTGGAACGCCGGAGCGGTGGCGATGTTGGTGATATGGAGATAGAAGTCGTTATATAGAGTCGGCGATATTTGCACGCAGCACACGCCGTCTTCAGTGCCACCGACGAAAAGCTCACCCGCGCTCGGTCCGGTCGGGCTGTAGAAAAACCCAATCGGAGAATCCAGGGCAATGTTCAGGCTGTTCAGCGTGATCCCGGCGGTGGTTGGGTCCGCATAGGTAAGGGTTGGATCAAAAGTAATGGTAAAGGAGCCGGTGACCGGATTCGTGGGCGCGGAGCCCGTGCCCACTCCGGTGGTGAAACCGGTTGCGCTGAAATCCACCACATCGGTAACCATTGCGGCAGGCGACTGAGTCGCGATTACACATGCGCCGATAAGCGCTATTGACAGAACAGCCTGACTCGTGATCTTCATCACAACCTCCTAAATGCTGCCGGCGTACTTCTCAAAGGATCCGGCATACGTTTTCTTATTCCCAGCGTTTCTCCGCCTTTAGATCTCCCCTAATACATTACTGCGGGCGCTGCAATGCGTGGATTGGATTCGACATAATGTCAACGCGTCCGACAAGTCGCTCAGAATTTCCATCTGTGCAACGCCACGAAGACCATCAGTCGCTCTCGTTTTGGAGGGCGGCTCAGTGGCTCGCCTCAACCACAGAATCGTCAGCCGCGCGAGGAGAACGGAGATTGATCTGCGTTTTCCCTGGAACAAACGCCAATCCCGTTTGAGCGGCATCTGAACTCGCCTGCAGCGTCAAGGTCAAGTCCTGCTTTGGCGACGTACAGATCAATGCGTGCGTCGGCTTGGGACCAACCGGTGTCAGTGTCGGGCTGGTCGAGGCGATCTCGCCGGTGGCGCTCTGCCCGTCCGAAGCGAAATCGAGGCTGATATGAAAGGAGAAGTAATTGTCGTTCGAGGTTATGAGTACTTTGCCGTCCTTGATGTCGGCAGTAAGGCCGAAGCCCCAGCCCGTGTTGAGCACGTAGGTGCTGTTCCTGCAAGGCGCGGTGTAAAAGATGGTTGCCGATGTCACCGCGAGATCCCCGGTACTGGGATCCGTTCCAACTACGAATGTCAGGCCGTTGCCATCGGCCGAGGTGCCACCGTAGGTGCCTTCGACTTGGGCTATGGCCGGAGTTGCGATTGCTGCGGCGATGATGGCGGCGCCGTAAATGATGCTCTTCATAAGCGAATCTCCCCCTATTGATTGAAACCCGAAAACGCTATGGTGTTAGGAAATAATAGTGCCGGACCGCCATCCAGTTGCCCTGAAAATTACGGCTTATGTAAAAGGACTCTTTGGGTCGCCGAAGCGTTCGCCGCCACATGCAAATCTCGCGATTGCGGCAGGTAACTCAGCTGCAACCTGGTCTACGCAGTGGAATGATATTCCCCGCGTCAATTGCCTATTTGGCGGACGGGCTCAGGCGTGTCTCGGGCGGCGGAGACGAACTCGGTTTAGCGGGTGTTCCGGGTGATCTCGGCTTACCTGGGGTTCCCGGCGCTTGGGCCGCTGCAAAATTGGCCGCGACCAATGCGAACGCCCCAAGAAGGGCGGGGAATTTTCTGCTCAAGTCACATCTCTTTAGGCAATAACCGTGGTCAGCGTTACTGAATCGCCTGTCGAGCGCTGTCAGCAAGTGTTGATGGTTAACGTAGGCGGATGCCCTGCGGGAGTAGAACGCGATGGGACCTCGTTCTAGGCGACCCTCGCTGTGGGCGTTCGCTTACGACCGCCCGCGCTACTGTCTGGCTGACCAGGTTTCCCTGTAGGCCCAAGCTCCAGCCTTCCGCCGACAGTCAATGAGGCTACGCTATGAGTTCTGAACGCCCCGAGGAATTCTCCCAACCGCCGGCCAACAGCGATGGTGCGCCCCGTAAAGCCACGGTCCTGGTGCGTGGTGAAACGATCAGCGATCAAGAGCCAAAGTCGCCGACCAATAATTCACCGGTCCCGGCCAAGGAAACGTCCGACGATGGGAGAGACAGCGGAACGGCTGGCACTCAGGGACGCGCCGCTGATGCTACGCGCCGTGAAACCACAGTCGTGGTGCACGGTGAGACCATTCGCGAGCCCGCCCCGAAGTCGCAGTCGCAGTCCAAGGATTCATCTGCCAAGGATAAGGAGAAGGCTCCAGGCAAGAAAGTCTCGGAGGCCAAGGTTAAAATTCAGAGTCGCCTGCCCGCCCTTGATGACGATTCTGAGATTGGGGTTCAGAAAGAACAGGTTGTCACCAGAGACGGCAAAGCGGACCTAGCATTCACTGGATCCTTGCTCGCCTCCGCAGCGCCGCCTTCCGCACCGAAAGGAAAATGGCAGGAGAATCGGATTTATGCGACGAATGGCGGGAAGCATGTATTTTCAAAGGTAACCCGCAGTGTGTTCGCGGAAGAGCAAGATACGCACGAGGGGGAGATATTTGACCCTTCTCCATCCTCGGTACCCTCGCAACTGCTAAGAAGCGCGCGCGATCTTACTCGGTCACGACCCCTGACGTGGAAGGATGCAGCAGTCGATTTTTTTGGGTACGACGAACTGGCCAAGGCTCTTTATCGAAAGTTCAGTGGCCAATTCGAGGAACACATCGGTTAACAGACGCAGCCCGGACCGAACGACACAATCGGGCCGCCACGCTGCGCCTTCAGAAGAATTCGCACATCAAGGCGTCCTTTGGTTTGCAGGCTTTCGCGAAATAAAGGTCGCCGTTTGTCCGCGCGCATTCCACCGACGGTGCGCCTCCGCGGCATCGTCTGCCGCTGGCCCTTGGGCGTCGCAGTCCTTGCAGTAGTCAAAGCAGTCATCGGTGGAAACCGGAACGCTAAAAGCCGCACTGAAGCAATCGCTTTGGATATTAGAACTGCCGCAAAACGGGCACGGATTTAGTTTCACGTCAGTCATTTTCCGGGCTCCGAGATGCTTGCGGATGCGCCTGCCTGCCAACAGATGGATAGTAGAGACGATCACCGCTCGTGTCGCGGCCAAATCCCCTGGACGTCCCAGTGATGAACCACACCTTGCTCGTCATGATGAATATTCCTGCGGCACCTGCGCCATACATTAAGGATTGCCTGGGTAATATAAGCGAACTGCGAACGCTGTGCGCCCGGTCCGGCGCTGATCCGTGGCTTGCGGTATGCTCGGGTCAATTGAGGAATCGTTCCAGCATGATGACGTCACGGCCTCGCGCCGCCCTCTTGTGAGCATCGATGAGCAAAGTGCCGTGCGCGGCGCTCCCGCACCGGGCGCGCCCGGGATAGCGCCCACCTGGTGCAGCAGCGCCAAGGAAATGGTCGGCTGCGCGCTCGGCATGTCGCGCCTCTGGTTCACCATTGGCGGCGGCATCGTCAATGAGGTGTATTACCCGCGCGTCGATATCCCACAGATTCGCGATCTCGGTTTTCTGGTGGCAGACGGGCGCGGTTTTTGGGTGGAAGTTAAACGCCTCTGGCAGCACACCGTCGAGTTTCTCGCACCAGGCATCCCGGCCGTGCGCATCGTTCACCGTCATGAGCGCTTCGAACTCACGCTGCGAGTGGTGCCGTGCGTGGAGCGCGACGCGCTGCTCATCGACGTCGTGCTTACCGGGGACGAGAGCTTGCGGCCCTACGCATTGCTCGCTCCGCATGTCGGCGGCACCGGCATGAGCAATTATGCCGAAGTGGCGCGTTACGGCGGGCGCCGGCTGCTTTGGGCGCACCAGGGACCCTACGCGCTGGCGTTGGCCGCGGCCGGCAGCGACCAGCGTGACGCCTGGGGACGGGCCAGCGCTGGATACGTGGGCGCGAGCGATGGCTGGCAGGATTTTTCACGCAATGGCGCCATGACCTGGGAACATTCTTCCGCCGGCCCCGGCAATGTCGCACTGATGGGCGAACTGCCGCGCTCAGCGGTGCTGGCACTTGGCTTTGGAAGCAGCGTCGATTCCGCCGCCACCCTGGCGCTGACGGCGTTGTTCGAGCCCTTCGATCATACGCGGGACCGCCACGCCGCGGGCTGGGCAGAGTGGTACGCCAAATCGGCCGTGCCGCCCGAATATCTGCGCGGGCTACCCCCGAGCTGCGTCGAGCAATTTCACATTTCCGCCATGGTGCTGCGGACTCACCAGGACAAGACTTACCCAGGCGCCATGGTCGCCAGCCTCAGCATACCGTGGGGCAACACCAAAGAAGAGCGCGAGGGCTATCACCTCGTCTGGCCGCGGGACTTGGTGGAGTGCGCGGGCGCCCTGCTCGCCATCGGCGCGATCCGCGAAGCCGGCAATACCTTGAGGTACTTGATCGCCACCCAGTTGAGCGATGGGCACTGGAATCAAAACCAATGGCTGGGCGGCAAGCCATACTGGACGGGAGTCCAATTGGACGAGACGGCGCTGCCGGTCGTGCTGGCGGCGTCCTTGGCAGATCGCGGCGCCCTCGAGGGAACCGAAATCGCCGACATGGTGCTCAGAGGCCTGTCATTCATCGTGCGCAACGGACCCGCCAGCGATCAGGATCGCTGGGAGGAAAGCGCGGGGCTCAATTCCTTCACTCTGGCTGCATGCATTGCCGCCCTCGTCGCCGGCGCGGCTCATTTGCCGGCCGATGCGCGCGATCTCGCCCTGGCCTTTGCGGACTATTGGAACTCCCGCTTGGAGGACTGGACAGCCGTATACGACACGCCGCTCGCCCGGCAGTTCGGGATTCCGGGCTACTATGTGCGGGTAGCTCCGGCGCAAGCCGTCAACAATCGAGGTGCCCTGGATCGAGTGCTGCCGATCAGGAATCAAGCGCTGGATCCCGGCCTGCCGGCGAACGCGCAATTCGGTGTGGATTTTCTCCAGCTCGTGCGCTTTGGACTGCGCCGCTTCGATGATCCCTTGATCGTCGGCAGCGTACGCCTCGCCGACGCCTTGCTCAAAGTGGACACGCCTTACGGTCCGGTCTGGCGCCGGTATCACGACGACGGGTATGGCGAGCACGATGATGGGAGTCCTTACGACGGGACTGGCCGCGGACGTCCCTGGCCGTTGCTCACCGGTGAGCGCGGACATTACGAGATCGCCTGCGGCAAGGACCCGCTGCCCTTCATAGAAACCATGGTCAAGATGGCCTCGCCCGGCGGTATGCTGCCCGAGCAGGTCTGGGACGCGGCTCCTGTTGAGCGACGGGGATTGAGCATCGGCCGGCCGACCGGGTCCGCCATGCCGCTCGCCTGGACCCACGCGGAATACATCAAGCTTGTCGTATCCCGTGCTCTCGGGCGCCCGTTCGGCCGTTCCCAAGCCGTATGGCAACGCTATGGTGGACAGCGCTGCAATGCGACGCGTGCAATTTGGACCGAGAGTGCGCCGATCAGCGAATTCCCGGCGGGCGCGACTCTCACTCTGGCACTGCGCGCACCGGCGATCGTACGCTTCGGATTCAACGGCTGGGGGGACACCTCTGAGCAGCCGACCGTGCCGAACAGTCTGGATGTGCACGTCCTTAACATCGATGCGGCGCGCATGGTCGAAGGTCAGACGTTTGACTTCACATTTCGCTACATGCCGGGAGATCGGTGGGACGGCGCCGACTACCACATTCAAATCAAGCCGGCCGCCTAGCTGGGCACGAACATCCACACGGCCGCCACGCCCATGACCGCCGTTGCGACCCAGCCCAGCAGAATGATCGGCCGGCTCGCGGTGAAGGGGCCCATCACCGATCGCTTCGACACCAGCAGGATGATGACCGCCATGAGCGGGACGGCAACGATGCCGTTGATGACGGCGCTCCAGAACAAGGCCTTCATCGGACTGATGGGTAGATATTGAATGCCGAGCGCGGCCAGCACGCTGATCGCGATCATGCCGTAGAAGCCGCGCGCATCGGTGACCTTGCGCTCCAGGCCCGATTTCCAGCCCATCGCCTCGGACAGCGCGTAGGCACCGGAACCCGCGAGCACCGGCACGCCGATCAAGCCGACTCCAAGAATGCCCACTGCGAACAGAATGAAGGCGAAGTCGCCTGCGAGCGGTCGCAGCGCGCTTGCCGCCTGCGCCGCCGTGGTGATGTCGGTGGTTCCCGCTGCATGCAACGTGACGGCCGTCGCAAGGATGATGAAATAAGCCGCAAGGTCCGAGTACGCCATGCCGCTCCAGGTGTCCCAGCGAATGCGGCGCAGTTCGGACGTCGCCGCGCCCGGGTCTCGCACCAAGGGTACACGACCCTCGCCCGCGTGCATGTCCTCGACCTCTTCGGAGGCCTGCCAAAAGAACAGGTACGGGCTGATGGTCGTGCCGAAAACGCCTACCACCATCGTCGCGGCCGCGGCGTTCGGGGTGAAGTGAGGCCATACCGTGCGCAACGCCACCAGGCCCCAGGGGACGTGAACCGTGAACAGCACCCCGGCGTAGGCCAGCAGGCAGACCGTCAGCCACTTCAAGAATCGCACGTACCGGTGATAGGGAATGAACACCTGCAGCAGCAGGGTGACGAACACGAAGACTACGGTCATAAGATGACGGTTCAATCCGGTTACCAGTTCGGCCACTTCCCCCATGGCGGCGACATCCGCGGCGATGTTGAGAGTGTTCGCGATCAACAGCAGGAAAACGACCGACTTGACGACTACCAGCGG
>Ga0182030_10022617_pt1 | contig 11689 bp, 13 predicted proteins | sample 812S3MmetaG_FD_121299 | JGI IMG/M metagenome (GOLD analysis project Ga0182030, IMG submission 121299) | Permafrost microbial communities from Stordalen Mire, Sweden - 812S3M metaG (Illumina Assembly) | ecosystem: Environmental > Terrestrial > Soil > Wetlands > Permafrost | place: Sweden... | reverse complement strand
GCGCGTCGAGCACGCCGTCGCGGAACGGGGTGATGAGCGGCAGCCAGATGCCGTGCGGGGAAGCGGTGGTGGCGGGCATGGGGAGGTCTCCTGGTTGGCCGGAGACGGGGCACAGGCAACAAAAACCCCGTCGGCGCCGGCGGGGTTTCGATCGATCCGTTGGTGCGATGGTTTAGCGCACGCGACGTCCGTCCGGCCCCAGAGTGGGGGGCTTCTTGGACTTTGCGAGGGCGCGGAGGCGGGGGGTCATGGGGGGAGGGTGGGCGATCGGGAGCGGAATTGTCAAGGGATTATAGAGTGGCGGGGATAGAGCGTCGTGCTAGTCTTTCTTCACGACATTGGCCGAATGAACGGACTATTCCTCCCCAGCATCGAGGCAATACTCCCTTGTATCTTTAGAAAATGTCCTGAATTAGCAACGATATGTATGCTGTGATAGCCGGAGTCGGATGGATAACGGTAATGGGCGGGCGGTTCAGTCTGGATGAAATGATGTCCATTGCTGCAATTTCGATGCGAACCCGAACTGCATCATTGCACGAGTGAGCAGAAGAAGATGAATAATCCGGATTCTGATTGGATGGGAGCTTTTGAACGCTACCAGGAGGTGATGCTGGAGGCTCTCGCAGCCTGGATCAATCCATTGGTCGGTAAAGACCATGAACGTACCGCGCAGAATGTAGATCGCATTCTCTTTGGTATCAAGCCGACTCAGGAACTTCCGCCAAAGACACTCCGGCGAGACGAGATGGTGCTCGCGAAACTATTCTACGGAATGGCACAAATTGTCGACGCGATAGAGATGTTGCGAGATGCTGAAATTTATCTAGGCAGGTTTCCACATCGAGGCAAAATAGCTCCCCACAGATTCTTGCGATATCATATCACAAACTACTTTAACGCTGCGTATATTCTACACGCCAGGCTCGAACAATATGCGACTACCGTAGCGCGCATCCACAGGAATTCTACTCATCTGCCACACATCGATGTCCGAATTACCTCATTGAAGGCGAAGGTGAGGTCAGCGATGAACTCCCTGATTGAGGCCCGTGGCAGCTATATACATAAAGAGCACTTTGACGATGACTATTTGGCGCGAGTCAGCACGACGGAACTTCTCTCGAGAAGAACCGATAGCGAGCTTTCGCGTGCGATGGCCGCGCTCCACACCGCATCTTTCCGCGAAGCGCGTCGGGAGTGGGCTACTAAGTTAAATACGCATAACGAATTCTTGCTGAAGCTCACCGCGGCATACTTCCACAATTTGCATGGTATCGTTTTTGATAAGGAAGGCCGCGTGATTTTCCCTACGCCAGTCAGGAAAGCATAAGCCGACTTATTGGCACAAACCCGAATGCCTACGTAGGGATTTAGGCCGAATCCAATATCATGCGTCCTTTTCGATGAAGTCGATATGATTACGTTATCGTAATTCCAAGCAGCTGCACACCCAGTGCAACCCCAGCTACACGCAGTTCCCGATCGAGCGTGGCAAGCGGCAGGCGCTTGCGCTGGGCCAGTTCAAGGTAGACCGCGTCATACACTGTCAGGCGGAATCGTTCCGCCAGGCGCTGCGTCGCATCCCAGACCTGGCTCGTCGTCTCCGCGTCGAGCGCGATGGGCAGGTCGCGCAGAAACGCCGCGAAACCCCACCGCTGCACCGCGTCGATCCGACGCCGGCGCTCGGCCATCATCAGGCCGTTCAGGACCTCGACCGGCCAATGCTGCGGCACCAGGCCGCCGGTATCGCCGACACGCTCCAACAACGCCGTCGTGACCGGCGTGCGTTCATCCTCAAAGCACCAGGACAGCGCGACGGAGCTGTCCACCACGAATGTCACGGGCGGCCTTCGTTGATCAGGTCCTTGATGCTGAGCCCGCCGAGGGTGACGCCTTTGCTCAGTTCCAGGATGCCGGCGACGGCACGGCGCGCCTTGTCGCGGTCGACGCCTTGCGTCGCGGGGACGAGCCTGGCGACCGCCCGGCCGCGACGGGTGATAACGATCTCCTCGCCGTGCTCGACGTGGTCGAGGAGCTGACCGAGTTTGTTTTTCGCCTCGAAGGCGCCGATTTCACGCATGTGGGTTGGCCTTGTGTGAGCTAGACTGTTATCTAGCTTATTCGAACGCGAATGTCTGGTGTTTCTGTGAACGAACGTGTGATGCCGACCGAAGCGGAATTGATGGAGGTGCTTGCCGAGAGCGAGGCCGACATCGCGGCAGGCCGTGTTGTGCCCGGTGAGGTGGTCAGAAGACTGTTTCGGGACAGTCTTGCGCGACTTGAGGCAAAGGAAGCGGCACAGTCTGAGTGCAGCGGCAAGTTGTTGAATTAACTTAGTGTTTCCCCGAGGGCGACATTACCCTCACCCGTCTCGCTCTGCTCGCCGACCTCTCCCGCAATGCGGGCGAGGTGAACGGGTTAGACCGTCTTCAACCCGCGCCCATCGCTGATCCACATAGCCTGTCGCGCGAACCATTCCGAATCCGTGACGCCATCGGTCGGCAACACGCCGGTGCGGATGAACGCGCGCAGTGCCTCGGTCTCGGCCGATGGATCCGCCATCGTCTCGACCGCCTCCATCAGGAAGCATTTCAGCGCCGAGGAGCCGGTCTGCACGTGCCGGCGCAGGCAGCGCTTCAGCAGTGTGTTGTTTGCCCGCCCGACATAGGACCCGGCCGGCGGCGCCATCCCGTTGATCGCTGCCAACACCCGCCGGCGCTGCCCCAGCGGATCCAGCGCGGCCAGGGTGTCGGGCTCGACCGGGGGCGCCATGTGGATCGCCAGCCGGCTCATGCGATACGGCAGATGGAACTTGTAGCCCAGCGACTGCGCGGGCAGGCCGCCGCTGATGCGGATCGGCACCACCTTGCGGCGCAGGCGCATCGTGACCTCCATCAGGTCCTTGGCCATGGTGTTGACCGGCTGGCCCTCATGCAGCTCCCGCCAGGCGCCGACATGGACCAACAGCGAGCGGCCGGCCAAGTGCTCCGGCAGGGACAGCAGGAAGTCGCGCGCCGGTTTCAGTTCGTGCGGCACGGCGACGACCTGGATGGCGTCAGCGGCCGGGTGGTTCAGCCGGCGGAGCTGCTCGGCGAGCAGCATGCAGTGCTCGCCGTAGTCGTTGTCGAACAGGCCGGGGTGGGTGACGGCGAGCAGGGGCACGCCGGTGATCGCCAAGTGCAGGAAGGCGATGAGGAAGGATTCGTAGCTGGTCTGGTGGTTGGCGAAGTAGCAGGCGGGTGTAGGCAGGAAGCGGAGCGTCGAGCCGGCGTGGTCGAACAGATGGTCGATCGGCGCGAGGGCCAGGTCGGCGGGCAGGCCGATCCCCGGCAGGCGGGCGCGGAGCGCGGTCCGGAGGTCGGGCAGCGGCACCCGGATGGGCGGTGGCGCCGACGTGCGGTTGGCGGCGTGGTCGAGGGGGACGCGTGCCGTGGGCGATGGGGCGAGATCGAGGTCCATGCGCAAGCGTTGCCGGACCGTGCTGCGACTGTCCCGTGATGGTTCGATGAAGCGTTTGGGTGACCCCGGCAGGCTGGTTCGCAGAGGGCTGTCGCGGGCGCTATCGCACCGGTTTGCGTGGCGCTGATCGGCAATGTGGGATAGGATATTGTGACTAACTGTCATTGGAATTAGAGATGCCCAAATTTTGCAGCTATGCATTTGCCAGCCTCGACGGCGGTGTGGGACGTCATGCGACGGCTCATCCGGATCGCCGACGCGAGTCGCCACTGTGCGGAGGCTTCCGCCGTGCGATGGGGTCGGTGCTACGGCTGCGCATGCGTTCGACACACCGCGTGAGGAGGCCTTGCACCGTGGCACGGTCGGCGGGGGCCGTCGCCCACGGGGGGCAGATGGCCGGCATGGGGGCCGGCCATGACGGTGAGGACGCACTCCGCGGCCGATCCAGGTTCGCGCGGGTCCGTCAGGAGGCCTTGCACCGTGGCACGGTCGGCGGGGGCCGTCGCCGACGGGGAGCAGATGGTCGGCACGGGGGCCGGCCATGACGGAGGGGCGCAGGTCGCGGCCGATCCAGGTTCGCGCGGGTCCGTCAGGACGCCTTGCACCGTGGCACGGACGGCGGTGGCCCGTCGCCGACGGGGGGCAGATGACTGGCTCACAGGGGCCACCCATGACGGTGAGGACGGTGGTCGTGGCCCATACAGGCTCCTGCGCGCCCGTCAGGAGACCTTGCACCGTGAGACGGTCGGCGCTGCGGCTGCCGACGAGCGGGCAGCCGTGACGCGCAGACCAAGGTCAGGCCAAGGCGACCTCGGCGCAGGCGCAGACCAGCGCAGGGCCGCCGGGGGCGATGAAGTCTGCCCAGATGGCGTTGTGGTGCTCGATTATTTGCTCGGCCGACAGATGCGGCCGGTTCGCCACCGTGTGGCCGTCGGACGGCGCCACCGTCGCGAACCCTCGCGCCAACGCGCTGCGCACTGTCGTGTCGACGCAGTATTCCGTTGCCCAGCCAGTGACGATCAGCTGCCCAATACCCGTCTCGCGCAGGGCGCCGCCCAGTGCGGTGTGCAGGAAGGCGTCGCAGGCGGTCTTGCGGATGATGCGGTCGCGCGCCCGGACCTCGAGCGTGGGCAGGAGCTGCCAGCCTGGGTTGTCGGGGTGGAACGGCGTGCCCGGCGGCCCGTCGTGCTGGATGTAGATGACCGTCCCGCCGGCGGCGCGGACGCGGATCGCCAAATGGTTCAGCCGCGCCACCAGACCATCGAGATCGAACTTGGGCGTCGCGTCGGCCAGCATCCCCTGCTGCAGGTCGATGATGATCAGCGCGATGGTCGCCGGCTTGGGCATGGCGGGGCGCAACCCGCCCTACGACATCCAGGGCGGCGTAGGCAGGTTCTTCGAGCGCAGGAAGTCGGGGTTGAACAGCTTGGATTGGTAACGGCTGCCACCGTCGCACAGCACCGTCACCACTGTGTGGCCGGGGCCGAGGGATTTCGCCACTCGCACCGCGGCGGCGATATTGATGCCGGAGGAGGTGCCGACAGACAGGCCCTCATGGATCAGCACGTCGTAGATGTAGCCCAGCGCCTCGGCGTCGGGGATGCGCTCGGCGTCGTCAATCGGCGCGCCTTCCAGGTTGCCGGGCACGCGCGACTGGCCGATGCCCTCGGTGATGGAGCTGCCAGTCATCGTCAGGTCGTTGCTTTTCACCCAGCCATACAGGCCGCTGCCGTCGCAGTCCGCCAGCACGATTCGCACCTTCGGGTTGTGCGCCTTCAGCGCCAGCGCGACGCCGGCCAGCGTGCCACCAGAGCCGCAGGCGCAGGTGAACGCGTCGACCTTGCCGTCGGTCTGCGCCCAGATCTCCTGGCCGGTGCTGACGCGGTGGCCCTCGCGGTTGGCCAAATTGTCGAACTGGTTGGCCCAGACGGCGCCGGTCTCCTCCGCCAGCCGGCGCGAGACGTGGACGTAATTGCCCGGGTCGCGATACGGCTTCGCCGGCACCAGGCGCAGATCGGCGCCGATCATGCGCAGGAAGTCGATCTTCTCCTGGCTCTGGGTCTCCGGCATCACGATCACGCTGCGGTAGCCGCGGGCGTTGCCGACGAGGGTGATGCCGATGCCGGTGTTGCCGGCGGTGCCCTCGACCACGGTGCCGCCGGGTTGCAACGCCCCGCGGCGTTCCGCGTCGGTGATGATGTAGAGCCCGGCGCGATCTTTCACCGACCCGCCAGGGTTCATGAACTCCGCCTTGCCGAGAATGTTGCAGCCGGTCTCCTCGGACGCGCGGCGCAGTCTGATCAGCGGGGTGTTGCCGATCGACGCGGCCAGGTCATTCTGCCAGCGTGTGCCGTGATACAATTCTGTCATTGCGTCCTCGTCCCCACCGGAGAAGCTCATATGGTTGAGAATGTGCCGCCGTCCCAGGTCTGGGAAGCCCTGCGATCCGACCCGCAGGCGCAGCTTGTGGATGTGCGGACGGATGCCGAATGGAATTTCGTCGGGCTGCCGGACCTGGCGTCGGCGGGCAAGCAGGCCGTGCTGATCCAGTGGCAGGTGTATCCGACCATGCAGGTAAACGGTGCGTTCGCCGAACAGTTGCTGGCGGCCGGGTTCACGCCGGAGCAGCATCTGTATTTCATCTGCCGCAGCGGCCAGCGCAGCATGGCGGCGGCACACGCGGCGCAGGCGGCGGGATTCCCGCATGCCTACAATGTCGCCGAGGGGTTTGAGGGTGGGCCGGACGGTGCCGGCCATCGCGGCACGATCGGCGGGTGGAAGGCACGTGGCCTGCCCTGGCGGCAGCGGTAGGGAGCGGCGCAGATGGCACCCCGCGTCGATCCGGTTGCATCGGATGAAACATTGCCTGCCCGGACCGGTGTGGTCGTGGTGGGCGGCGGCATCATCGGCGCCTGCACGGCGTTCTTCCTGGCGCGCAAGGGCGTGCCGGTCGTGCTGTGCGAGAAGGGTCACATCGCCGGCGAGCAAAGCAGCCGCAATTGGGGCTGGTGCCGCAAGATGGGGCGCGACCCGCGCGAGATCCCGCTGGCGGTCGAGGCGTTGCGACTGTGGGGCGAGATGAACGAGCTGGCCGGGGCGGAGACCGGCTATCGCAAATGCGGCATCGTCTATCTGTGCAAGACCGAGGCGGAGCTGGCGAAGAAGGCGGCGTGGCTGGAGGCGGCGCAGCCGTATCAGTTGGACTCGCGGATAATCTCGGGGGCGGACGCGGCGGCGAAGCTGCCGGGGCTGGCGGGTGAGTGGGCCGGCGCGCTGTATACGGAAAGCGATGGACGCGGGGAGCCGCAGATGGCGGCGCCGGCGATCGTGGAGGCGGCGCGGCGGTTGGGCGCGGGGGTTTTCACCCAGTGCGCGGTACGCGGCGTGGAGACGAAGGCCGGGCGGGTGTCCGGCGTGGTGACGGAGAAGGGGCGGATCGCGTGCGATTCGGTGGTGCTGGCGGGTGGCGCGTGGTCGCGGCTGTTCTGCGGCAACATGGGCGTCCGGCTGCCGCAGCTGAAGGTGCTGTCATCGGTGATGCGAACCGAGCCGGTGGCCGGCGCGCCAGAGACCTCGGGCAGCGGGACGGGGTTTGGATTTCGCAAAAGGCTTGATGGCGGCTACAACATTGGCGGGTGGAGCGCCAATGTGTTCGATCTGACGGCGGATGCATTTCGGTTGCTTCCGGATTTCCTGCCGACGATGAAGCACAGCTGGCGCAGCGTGCGGCTTCGGGTCGGTGGCAAGTTCCTGGAGGACTGGCAGGTGCCCCGCAAATGGGCGCTGGATGCGGCGACGCCGTTCGAGACGGTACGGACGCTCGATCCGGAACCGTATCTGCCGATTCTGCAGGGCGCGCAGGCGGCAATCGGCAAGGCGTTCCCGGCGTTTCAGGGGATGCGGGTGGCTGAGCGGTGGGGTGGCATGATCGACGTCACGCCCGACATCGTGCCGGTGATCTCCGAGGTCGATACGATGCCGGGATTTTTCATCTCGACTGGATTTTCCGGGCACGGATTTGGGATTGCACCGGGGGCGGGACGGTTGATGGCGGAGCTGGTGACCGGGGATGCGCCGGTGGTCGATCCGGCGGAGTATCGGTTTAGCCGGTTCACCGATGGGTCAAGGCCGGTGCCATCACCGTTGGCGTAGCACCCGTACACCTCTCCCGCGCAGCGGGAGAGGTCGCGAAGCGCAGCGACGCGGGTGAGGGTGGTGCATGCTGCACCACCCTCACCCGTCTCGCTGCGCGCTCCGACCTCTCCCGCGCAGCGGGAGAGGTGGACGTGCATTTCACCCCGCCACCACGTGCAGCAGCTTGTCGCCTTCCCGAAGGCGGCGGAGGTTCTCGATCACCACGTCACCGATACGCCGCCGGACCGGAACACTGCCGATGCCCGAAACATGCGGTGTGATGATGAGATTCGGGCAATCCCACAACGGATGCTCCGGCGGCGGTGGTTCCGGGTCCGTGACATCCAGACCGGCGCCCGACAGATGGCCATTGTGCAGCGCGGCCATCAACGGTTCCGTCCGCACGATCGCGCCGCGCGCGATGTTGACGAGCACAGCGCCGGGCTTCATCGCCGCGATGGCCGCTTCGTCGATCAGGCCATGCGTCTCCTCGGTCAGCGCGGCGGCGACCACCACGGCATCGGCGCGGGCCAATGCGGTGTGCAGGCCGGCGGCGGGAAACACCTCGTCGACCAGCGGCTCGGGGCGGCCCGAGCGCGACACGCCCAACACATGCGCGCCGAACGCCTTCGCGCGGCGCGCCGTTTCGCGACCGATGCTGCCGAGGCCAATGACCGCGACAGTCGCTTCCTCAAGCGTGGCCAACGGCAGCGGAATGGTTCGGTCGAACGCGTGCGCCGCCTGGCGTTTGGCGTACGCGGGCAGACGACGGATCAACGCGAGCAGCAGCATCAGGGCGTGCTCGGCGACCATTGGGCCGTGGCTCTGACCGGCGTTGGTCACCACGACGCCCGGCGGCGCTCCATGCGTGATGACGCTGTCGTAGCCGGCCGTCGTCAACTGGATCCAGCGCAGCTTGCGGCCGTGCTGCTTGATGATCGGCGCAGATTGCGCGGTATAGAAATGCCCCAGCATCACCATGGCGTCGGCGTCCGGCAGCAGGCGCGGCAGGTCGTCGATCCCGCCGACGATTTCCATGTGCACATCGGGGAATGCGGCGACGCGCGGCGGCAGGTAGTCGCGGTCCATCGGCGCCCAGAGCAGGATGCATTCGTTCATCGGATAGCGTGGCCTTGGCGGTTGCGTGGATGGCAGTCTGCCCGGTCAGTGCGCCTTGATCCAGGCGGCGATCTGCGGCACGACCTGGTCCTCGATGCCGTAATAGCCATGCTGCGACAGCGCCTCGCAAGGGGCACTGCGCAATCGGCCCCCGGCGACCACGATCAGCTCCTTCGCCGGCGCGGCACTGAGCTGGGTCAGTCCGAGCGCGGCACGATCGAACGGCGATTCCTGGCAGCCGTCATCGCGGTTGTGCAGCAGCAACGTGGGGACACGAAGCTGGTCGAGCGGGACGTGCACCCAGACGGTGGAGGTCAACACCACGCCGGCGACCTGCGATGGTCCAAGCTGCGCGCCGAGGCTCGCGGCGGAGATCGTGCCTCGGCTGGTGCCGACCAGCCACACCGGCACCGCGGCGCGCTGGCGCAGGAACGCCACGACGGCGATGATGTCCTGCGCGTGCGCGGCGCTGGTGCGAAACCCATCCGCCATGCCGTTCGGTTGATCCGATGGCGCATCGGCAATGGCGACGTTGAAGCCGAGTGCCGCGAAGTTTGGCGCCACGCGGATCAGGAAATTGTTGCCGACCTTGCTGATGCGACCGAGGCCACCGGGAAACAGGATCAGGTTGGCCGTGGGATGCGCAACGGCGGTGAACAGAATGGATTGGGTCACGCCGGGGCGCGTCGGAAGGTTGATGGTCTCCTGCGCGCCCGCGGTGGCACCCATCGCGATCAACGCCAACAGCGGCAGCACGAACCGGAACAATCGCGCCATGGTCGTCTCCTCGGCTTTGCCGCACACTCGCGCGAAACTGCGGCGGAGGAAATATCGATGACCACGCTCAATGAATTGCGTGCGGCCGGTGCGCGCCAGCGCGAGGCGCTGTTCGGCAGCGACAACCCCGTTCCCGCAGGGCTCGCCCACCTGCTGGATGAAGCAGCGCATGGCGGCATCTGGTCGCGACCCGGCCTGCCGATCGAGGACCGGATGATCTGCACCCTCGGCGCATTGGCGGTGTTCCCGCGGCTGCTTGCCCTGCGCCGCCACATCGGCGCCGCCCTCGATCTGGGGCTGACCCCGCTGACACTGCGAGAAGTGTTGATCCAGGCCGGGCTCTACGCCGGCTTCTCGGCCGCCGAGGAAACGCTCGCGCTGACCGAGGAGATCTGCACCGCGCGCGGCCTGGCGCTGCCACCCGATCCCGACGACGACGTGACGCTCGACGAGCTGTCCCGCCGCGGCCACGAGCGGATGGAATCGTTGCATGGCGAGCGCAGCAAGGACGGCTACGCGGCACCCAGCAACAAGGTCGCCGGCGCGCTGTATGGGCTGGCGATTCAATACGGTTACGGCGTGATCTGGTTCCGCCCGGGCCTCACCCCGCGGCAACGCGCGCTGCTCGCGGTCGCCGCGTTCACCGCGTTGCGCCTGCCCGAGCAGATACGCCGATTCGGCCACTCGGCGCTGAACGTCGGGGCCACGCGGACGGAAGTGGTGGAGGCGGTCGTCCAGACCGCGCCGGCCAGCGGCTTCCCGCCGGCGCTGAATGGGCTGGTGGCACTGGGTGCGGATTTTCTCGGGTGATCTGTAACGAACTGGCCCCAAACGAGGAAGGCTCCGCGGCTTGCGCCCCGGAGCCTTCTCCATTGTCTGTGGGCGTCGAAGCCCGAAAAGCCCTAGGCGATCCCGTGAGCGTTCGCTGTGGAGATCCAGGCTACGGCCCTCGGCGCCGCGATCAAACAATGAGACACTGGATCACCTCCTTTCAGTTGGTTGCTGACGGGGGCAGCATGCACATCCGCCTACCGCGCCGCAAGCCAAACCTGATGACCAAATTGGCCAACCTGATCGCCAACTTGACCAACCAGCAAACCAACCTGAAAGGTCCGCCTGATGCCGAATAGCCGCACCCGCATTGTCCCCGAGGTCGATTTCGCCAAGGACGGGCGCCAGCATGGCTTCCTGCGGCTGTTCCACTCGGTCCACAGCTCGGCCTACGGCTTCATCCCGATCCCCATCGTGGTCCTGAAGAACGGCGACGGCCCCACTGCGCTGTTCCTGTCCGGCAATCACGGTGATGAGTACGAGGGCCAGGTCGCCTTGTGCAACCTGGCGAAGTCGCTCGACCCGGCGCGCATCCACGGCCGCGTGATCATTCTGCCTGCCGCCAACTTCCCCGCCGCGATGGCCGGGCGCCGCACCTCCCCGATCGACGATGGCAATCTGAACCGCCTGTTTCCCGGCGATCCGGACGGCACCGTGACCCAGCAGATCGCCTACTACATCGAGCACGAGGTGGTGCCGCTGGCCAATCTGGTGTGCGACCTGCACTCCGGGGGGTCGTCGCTAATGTACGTGCCGTCGGTGCTGCTGCCCGGCTATCGGCACGATGCCGACATGAGTGCCGGGCTCGCCGCGCTGCGCGCGTTCTCCGCGCCGTTGGGCTATGTGGCGGAGACCAATATCGGCGCCGACCGCACCATTGCTGGGGCGGCATCGCGCCAGGGCGTGCCGAGCCTGGGCACCGAGCTGGGCGGGTCCGGCCACGTCACGCGTGCGGCACTCCGCATTGCCGAGCGCGGCGTGAACAACCTGCTGGTGCATCTCGGCATCCTGCCGGAGAGCGACCGCATCACCCCCGACGGTCCCACGCGCATCCTGGAGGTCGGTGGTGGCGAGTATTTCGTCTACACGCCGGAGAACGGTGTGTTCGAGCCGCTGGTGGAACTGGGCGACATGGTTGCGGCTGGGCAGGCCGCCGCACGCATCCATTTTCCCGAGACGCCCTGGGCCGAGCCGGTCACCGCGCATTTCGCCCGCGATGGGTTTGTGCTGTGCAAGCGCATGCCGGGCCGCACGGTGCGCGGTGACTGCCTGTTCCACCTTGGTACCGATCTGACAGTGTAACGAGTGATTGTGCTGGGGCCGACACTGGAGACGGATCGGCTGATCCTGCGGCCACCCATGGCGG
>Ga0182030_10022616_pt1 | contig 11689 bp, 10 predicted proteins | sample 812S3MmetaG_FD_121299 | JGI IMG/M metagenome (GOLD analysis project Ga0182030, IMG submission 121299) | Permafrost microbial communities from Stordalen Mire, Sweden - 812S3M metaG (Illumina Assembly) | ecosystem: Environmental > Terrestrial > Soil > Wetlands > Permafrost | place: Sweden... | reverse complement strand
CTGATGCCATCGCCCGCGCGTTGGCGCGCCGGGACGCGATTCGCGTTCAACCAACCGGCGCGTATGCCGCTAACCTGCTGGGCCTGTCCGAGCAAGTGCCGGCCAAGGTTGTGTATCTGACGGAGGGCAGCGCCCGCCGTGTGAAGCTCGGCGGCCGTGAGATCCGACTCAAACGCACCACTCCCCGGAACATGGTCACCGCCGGACGCATCAGCGGCACGGTGATTCAGGCGCTCAGTTATATCGGGAAGGATCGGCTGACTACCGGACATGCCGACACGCTACGAAAAAAGTTGAGCGCGGGCGACAAAAAATGCCTGCGCACCGACCTGATTCACGCGCCGTCATGGATGCACAAGTGGTTGCGGCAAATCAGCGAGGAGAAGCGATCCAATGCTTGATTTTGCCAGAAAGCCCACGGCGGAACGCTTCGCGGTCTTTGAAGAGGCCGGCGAACGAATGGATATCGGCCCGCACATCATCGAGAAGGATTTTTGGGTCTGCTGGCTGTTGCGGTTGATCTTCGCCGACCCTGAACTCGGCGGCCATTTGGTGTTCAAGGGTGGCACGTCACTCTCGAAGATGTTTGGCATTATCCAGCGGTTTTCCGAGGACATTGATCTGTCGGTGAATCCGGACTGGCTCGGCTTTGGCGGCGAGGTGCGTCCGGACGCCGCGTCCAGCCGGTCACAGTTCGAGAAGCGAGCCAGAGCGTTGGAGGACGCTTGCATAGCGGCGGTGCGCGACCAGTTCCTTCCGGCATTGAACAGCCACATTGCCGCGAATCTGCCCGGCCAACCGGCGTCAGCCCTGACTTTCGAAGTGGATGAAGGAACGCATTCGCCGGTGTTGCTGTTTGCCTATCCGCGAGCGGGTCAGACGGGTTCATTGCGTCCGCAGGTGATGCTGGAGTTCGGGTCGCTCTACGACCAGCGGCCCACCGGCACGCACACGATCAAGTCCCTGACAGCCGAAGTCTTCCCCGCTTTGTTTCGCGAGCCGTCCTGTCCAGTGGTCGCACTCGAAGCGGAACGGACGTTCTGGGAGAAAGCCACGGTGTTGCACGCCGAGTATCACCGACCGGCCGACAAACCATTGCCGATCGGCATGTCGCGACATTACTCCGATCTTGCCGCGCTGAGCCGGCACGCGGCGGGACAACGGGCGGTGGCCGATTTAGATTTGCTGGCACGGGTGCGGGCGCATAAAAAGACCTACTTCCGTTCGGGCTGGGCGCACTACGAGACTGCCGTGCCTGGTAGCTTCCACCTTGTGCCATCCCCGGAACGGCGGGCGCAGATTGCGCAGGATTACCGGGGCATGGTGGATATGTTTATGGCCACGCCGCCGCCATTCGCGACGATCATGGCGGAGTTGGAGGCAATGGAGAGGCAGATCAATGCCGCGTAACCCTGAGATGCATTTTGGACTTGGGCGATTTCATTCCGCGTCCGACGATGGCCTGTCCAACAACAGTGACGGCGCTGCGTATGCCATCGAACTTGATCAGATTGAATCTGTACAGGGCATGTTGAGCGCGCGTGACTCTTAGCTGCCTTCCCATGGCGGAGCGAGCCGCAGTCACATGTGGAGGCGCAGGGGACAGGGCGCACTACATTGACGGCGCGAGTGAGCCATATAATGGAGGCCCAAGGCACGCCGCCAGTTGCGATGTCAGCGGATAGCGGCGTGTTGTTGTTCTCGTCAATGCGAGCACCGGTAGCTACGTGTCTCCCCATCCGATGAATATCCGGCGGTGACGCAGCGTGACGTGGAAAAGCGGTCGGTGCCGGTGGACGGAGCGGCGGGCGGAACGGGCGGATGAGCGTGTCGAAGGGTCTCGCCGTATCCCCAAACGCCGCCATCCGCCTCAAAACCAGCTTGACGCCGCCGCCCAAAAGTCGAACACTCGCCACATCCGAGCGGGGCTGGCCGTCGCCAGCGTCACGAATGCACTGATAAAAAGGCGCTTAACGGAATGCTGCCCTATTACAATAGGTAGAATGCGGCAAAGCAAACAATAGTCCGTTTCGCGCGAACACTATGACGAACAATAAGCGCCCCATTGCATTTGTGGCCATGCAGTTCGAATCTGACCATTGGAGCGACAAACGATACGCTGTCATCCAGGAAGAGTTAGAGCACGCAGGCTATTCGTGTCGCCGCTCCGACGAACTAAAGACTTCCGGGCCGGTCGTGGACGAAGTTTGCCAATTGTTTCGGGAGGCAGCACTGGTCGTCATAGACAGCAGTGGCGACTCTCACAGCGTTTCTTATGAGATTGGCTATTGCCACGGTGTACGTCGTCCCGCCGACACTACCTTTCTTCTCCGGGCGGACGCCAAATTCCCATTCAATTATCAGCACTTTCGGCACCGCGTTTACAAAGATTTGAGGCACCTGCGGCGGCTCGTCCGAGATTACCTCCAGATTTGCGAGCCGGTATCACCCGCGCAGCTTGGGTATGCCTTTACATTTGGCTTTTCGGCAGGCGGAGTCGTCTACATTCTTGATGGTGCGTTCTGCATCTTCAAGGCGCTTCGCGACAACAAATTTAGCGGGAGGTGTGAGTGCTACTCCGCGGAGCAATTTGGTATTCCCGGTCGATTCTTCAGCGTTGGGGTCATGCTTCGCCGCACTGGCCGCCAAGCTAGACCGGACTACGAGTGGTGGATGAAGCTCAAGAACTCAGTGGCCCGGCACTCAAAGGAATACAACAACTCCATCACATTCGAGCCTGATATGTCCGAACTTGCCAAGAAGTCCGCTATGCTTTCGACGTATATTCCATCTGGCGTTGCTGAGTTTTCCGATGGGCAACTGACTCGGCTTCTCGGTTCTGACGACGATTCCTTTTTCCGCTCCTACTATGAGAGCCAAAAACCAACGGTCTAATTCGTGGGAGCTAACGTTGCGCCCGGCGCGCCCCGTAGCTCCACTCTGACGTTGGGCCCAGAAAGACAAGCACATGTATAACCTCTTGGTCGCATTTAGCAATACAGCATGGACCGAAGGCGTTTTTGAGTTTCACCGCGAGCGTGTCGCCATTGAATACACTGACAACGCCATAAGTGAGCGATACAAAGATCTCGCTCCGGGCGTAATTGATGAACTAAAGGAAATTCCCTCAGTATTCGCCGTAGAACACGAAGAGGTTGCATCACGAGTCGGATACATCTCTTTGATCAAGATCAAGGGCCGGCAGGTCACGATTGACTTCACATTTGACCCGAATATTCAACCGTTACCGCCGGGCTTTCTCGCTGACTCACCAGTTTTGTTTGAACTTGGCCGCTTTGAACTTAGCCGGACACATTGGGCAATCAAAGATGGCGATCTGTGGAGCATCCTACAAAGCAAGGGCATTTCGTGCTCCAAAGTGACGGCCTCCCCAGCCGCCCTGGTGACGACACAAAAAGAACCAGAAGCCACCCCCACCAAAAGAGTGTTTGTTGTTCATGGCCACGATGGTGTCATCAAGCGCGAGATGGCGGAAGCTCTCCGCAATATGGGATGCGAGCCGATAATTCTGCATGAACAGGCGAGCGGCGGATTGACCATTATCGAAAAGATGGAGAGGTACTCCGATGTCGGCTTTGCCGTCGTCCTCTATACGCCCTGTGATATCGGCGGAAAATGGGCAATGGAACTGCAACTTGCGCGCCGCGCACGCCAGAATGTCGTTTTTGAGCATGGATACCTCATGTCGAAATTAGGACGAAATAAAGTAATGGCATTCGTGCGAGACAAAGTCGAAACACCCTCCGATATCAGCGGGGTTGTGTACATTGAAATGGACACACAGGATAAATGGAAAGAAGCGCTGGCAAAGGAATTGAAAGCTCTTGATGCGATCAGGAAATGACGACCACTGACAAGACGGATTCGGAATATTATGGAAAAGCAGGTTGTTTCACGAAAAAGAGTTGCCGACCATGGCGAGGTTTTAACTGCCAAGCGGGAAGTCGCGGCCATGCTCGATTTGGTGAAACAGGAAACGGAACGGATCGAATCCCGATTTCTGGAGCCGGCTTGCGGCGATGGTAATTTTCTGACGGAAATTCTGGAGCGGAAACTGCGCGTCGTGGCAGCGCGGTACGGGAAAAGTCAGTTGGATTACGCGCGGAATGCCGTGCTGGCCGTGTCCTCCATCTATGGGATCGATATTCTGGAGGATAATGTCGCGGCTTGCCGGCAACGGCTGTTTGAGGTTTTCGACCAGAACTACACCGCGCTGTTCAAGGCGGCCGCCGCGAACGATTGCCGGAACGCCGTTAAATATATTCTGGAGCGCAACATCATCTGGGGAGATGCACTCACCTTGAAGACGGTGGGCGATAACACGAAACCGATTGTGTTTTCTGAATGGTCGCCCGTCAACGGCAGCATGTTAAAGCGCCGCGACTTTACGTTTCATGGATTGCTCGATCATGCGGCGATGAGTGAACTGCCGCTGTTTTCCGATCTCGGTGAGGATGTGTTCATCCCGACCCCGTTGAAAGAATATCCCTTAACGCACTTCCTGAAGGTCGCCGATGTTGAACACCACTAATTACAATCCCGATGTCCTGAGTTGCTTGGCCAATCTGAGCAACGACGAAGTTTTCACCCCGCCGCAACTGGTCAATCAGATACTGGATATGCTGCCCCCGGAAATCTGGAGCGACAAGAATGCCCGGTTCCTCGATCCATTCTGCAAGACCGGCGTGTTCCTCCGAGAGATCGCCAAGCGGCTCATGGTGGGATTGGCGAAACAGATTCCTAACGAGCAGAAACGCGCCAATCACATTTTCCAAAACCAGATTTTCGGCATTGCCATCACGGAACTGACGGCCCTGATTTCCCGCCGGTCGGTGTACTGCTCCAAGAAAGCCAATGGCAAGTATTCCCTGTGTGAAGCGTTCGACGACGAGCAGGGCAATATCCGTTTCAAGAGCATGAAACACACTTGGGAAAAGGGGCGCTGCGCTTTCTGCGGGGCGAGTCAGGAAGCCTATGCCCGTGGCGAGGAACTGGAAACTCACGCCTATCAGTTTATTCACACTCAGAAACCCGAGGAGATATTCAATATGAAGTTTGATGTCATTGCCGGCAATCCGCCGTATCAAATGGGCTCTGACGGCGGCACTCGCGATATTCCCATCTACAACAAATTCGTAGATCAGGCAAAGAAGCTGAACCCGCGCTTTCTTTCCATGATCATCCCCGCACGTTGGATGGCCGGTGGACTGGGCCTGTCCGATTTCCGTCGCTCAATGCTGGAAGATCGACGAATCCGGAAGTTGGTGGACTACGAGAGAATGGATGCGGTCTTCCCCGGCGTGGATTTCGAGGGGGGTGTTTGCTACTTCCTATGGGATCGCGACAACGAGGGCGATTGCGCTGTTACGACGATCAGCGGGGATGAGGCAATTGGTCCGGTCGCACGCGACTTGAACGAGTTCGACATATTCGTTCGCGACAGCCGTGCAGTAAAGATCCTCCGGAAGATCCTGAGCGCGAGGGAGGCGTCAATCACCGAAATCTTGTCCGTGGACAAGGAATTTGGCTGGACATCCAACTTTGACGGCTTCCATGAGAAGCAACGGCCAAACGATGTCGCGCTGCACTATGGTCAGACAGGTAAGAGACTAATCGGGTGGATCAACCGTAAGGACGTTGGCAAGAGTCCGCAGCTCATTGATAAGTGGAAGGTGATGATTCCCCAAGCCTACGGTGAACGAGGCGCTCGTCCGGCAATGGTTCTCGGCCCTAGTTTCATCGCTGGGCCGCCGTCGGTCTGCACGCAGACATACCTGTTCTTTTATGTCGGCTCGAAAAAGGAGGCCAACAGCCTGAATAGTTACTTGCGCACCAGATTCTTTCGGTTTCTTGTCTCGCTGCGCAAGATAACCCAACACGCCACGCGTTCGACATACACATGGGTGTCACAGCAGACGTGGGATCGCACTTGGACTGATGAGGCGCTATACAAAAAATACGGGCTGACCAAAGCCGACATCTCTTTTATCGAGTCGAGGATTCGCCCGATGGAGTCGAAGAATGAGTAACGAGTTCTTTCCTCCCCGGCCAGATTCCAAGCCGACGATCTACGCCTACGAGGACACGAATCCGCAATACCGGGGCTTGCTCAAAATCGGTTACACGACGGTGGATGCTCAGACGCGGGTGGCGCAGCAGTATCCGACGTTGAAACCCGGTAAGCCGCCCTACCGGATTGTTTTGGAAGTGTCCGCGATGCGCAATGACGGCACAACCTTCACTGATCACGATGTTCACCGGCATTTGCGACATGCCGGCATCACGAATCCCGAAGGCGAGTGGTTTAAGTGTTCGGAGAAAGAGATCAAGGCGGCGATCATCGCGCTCAAGACCGGCGAATTGAACGAGGACAACCGGGATCTTAATTTCAAGTTGCGGCCGGAACAGTCGGAAGCGGTGGAAAAGACGGCGGCCTATTTCAAGAGTTTCAGAAAAGAAAACTCGGGCAAACCGCCGCATTTCCTGTGGAACGCGAAAATGCGGTTCGGGAAGACGTTTACCGCGTATCAGCTTGCCAAGAAAATGGGCTGGCGCAAAGTGCTGGTGCTGACGTTCAAACCAGCGGTGCAAGACGCTTGGGAGGAGGATTTGAAACGCCATATTGATTTCAAGGGCTGGCAGTTTATTTCACCCGATGGCTTGACGTATGAGGATGCGGACAAGAAGAAGCCGTTCGTCTGCTTCGGGTCGTTTCAGGATTATTTGGGGAGGAACACGAGCACGGGCGGGATTAAGACCAATAACGAATGGGTGCATGTCACCAACTGGGATTGCGTGATCCTCGACGAATATCATTACGGAGCTTGGCGGGAAAACGCGAAGGACCTGTTTGAAGCGGAAGACAAAAAGGAAATCGAGTTCGGGCAGGGCGAAGGGATTAAGGATTTCGACGAAGAGATCATGCCGATCACGACGGGCGGCTTTTTGTATCTGTCCGGCACGCCGTTCCGGGCCATTGCCTCCGGCGAGTTTATCGAGGAGCAGATTTTCAACTGGACGTATTCGGATGAACAACGGGCCAAGCGGGATTGGAAAGGCGCGGACAATCCATACGCGGCGTTGCCGAGGATGGTGTTGCTGACGTATCAAATGCCGGATGCCATCCGCGAGATAGCGATGAAGGGGGAGTTCAACGAGTTCGATCTGAATGTCTTCTTTTCCGCTGCGGGGTTTGGGGAGGAAGCGAAGTTCACTTACGCGGATGAGGTGCAGAAGTGGCTGGACTTGATTCGGGGTGGATTTCTGGAAACCACCATCGACAATTTGAAGCTGGGGGCGAAAAAGCCGCCGATGCCATTCTCGGATGCCCGGCTGCTGAATATCTTGTCGCATACGTTCTGGTTCCTGCCCAGCGTCGCGGCGTGTCATGCGATGAGCAATCTTTTGGCGCAGAGGCAGAATAAGTTTTATCACGATTACCGGGTGCTGGTGGCCGCTGGCAGTGATGCCGGGATCGGTGTGGATGCGTTGCCCCCGATTAAGGAGGCAATGGATGATCCCCTGAAAACCAAGACGATCACGCTGTCCTGCGGGAAACTGACTACCGGGGTTACGATCAAACCCTGGACCGGTATTCTCATGCTGCGCAATTCGTCCAGTCCCGAAACGTATTTTCAGGCGGCGTTCCGCGTGCAATCCCCGTGGACAGTCAATAATCCGGACAGTCTCACGCCGAACAAGGAGCAGATCATCAAAGAGGAATGTTATGTCTTTGACTTCGCGCCGGACCGGGCGTTGCGGCAGATCGCGGATTACAGTTGCCGGCTGAATGTCGGGGAATCAAACCCGGAGAAAAAGGTGGAGGAGTTTATCAGTTTCCTGCCCGTGCTGGCGTATGACGGTAGTTCCATGAAGCAGATCGATGCCGCCGGTATTCTAGATATGGCGATGAGCGGCACGACCGCAACCTTACTGGCGCGACGCTGGGAAAGCGCCCTGCTGGTGAATGTGGATAACGGCACGTTGCAGCGGTTGATGGGCAATAAGGACGCCATGGCTGCGCTCATGAGCATCGAAGGTTTCCGCAACCTGAATCAGGATATTGAAACCATTATCAACAAGTCGGAAGCCGTGAAAAAAGCTATGAAGGAGGCCAACGACAAAGAGCTTTCCGCCAAGAAGAAGCAGGAATTAACCGACGAGGAGAAGGAATACAAGAGCAAGCGCAGAGAGATTCAAGAAAAGCTGATCAAATTCGCTACACGGGTGCCGGTGTTTATGTATTTGACCGATTACCGGGAGCGCAGTTTGAAAGATGTCATCACGCAATTAGAGCCGGGGCTTTTCAAAAAGGTTACCGGGTTGACGGTGAAAGACTTCGAGTTGCTGGTCAGCCTCGGTGTGTTTAACAGCGGCTTGATGAACGACGCGGTCTATAAATTCAAGCGGTATGAAGATGCCAGTTTGAACTATACCGGCATCAACAAACATGAAGGCGAAGACATTGGCCTTTATGACACGGTTTTAAGTCCGAAAGATTACGGTGCGGAACTTGTGAACGTGGCAGCGAAGGTATTATAAGGATTTCAACCGACTCCGGCGACTTGGCGCGCGATCCGACGTGCGGTAGCGGCACGACGGCGTTTGTACCTAAGAGGAAGATGTGATAACCTCAGCCCGAGTCGATAGAGGACATGTCCACAAACTGCTTGACCCACCAGTAAGGATGAACCCAGTTCAAACACATGTCGTGCAGCGTTCCATCCGCTAGGTATAGTACAAGGCCATCGCTTTTCCTCTTTATCCAGAGCTGGCGGGATCGAAAATGGATTCCTTGCTTAAAACCGTTGGAACGCATCCGGCTGGTCTCCTTGACAGTCAGGTATCCGGCACTCAAGCCAAGTCCTTGGCATAGTTCAATAAAGCGATCTCCATCAAGATGGTAGAACATCCGTATTCTACCCAAGAGAATGTCAACCATGTCGGTATCCGAGATAGATTTGACTATCAGGCCTCCGAAAGCGACTGACCCAAACATGGTGAGACCATCGAGGACTTTTATTTCTCTGAAGATTGGCATCCAGTCGCCCTTATCCATGCAAAATGAACACTCACTTGAGAAGGTATGGTGGATCGAATGGCGAAGAAGAAAGTCTCCAGCCGAGAGAGTCTCTGGCGCGTCGGCCCGGATGCCAGCAACCAACAGACATCCGTCCACTATGAAGTGTCCGACAGGCTCCGACTCCAAATGCTTTAGCAACTTCTTTACAGTCTCATCATAATGAAGAGGGGGCTCAGTTGGCTTTTGCACGAGAAGTTTGCCTTCATCTGTGTCGAAGGCACCGGAATCGCTGGATATGATCTCGATTCCCTTGACTAGTTTCTTTCCCTGGCGAAAGATCCGTTCTATCTGTTTTATGCCGGAGGCACCATACTTGTCGAAGAAGGCGAAATAGCGCTCCTGCGATCCGGCCTCTATCGTCTCACTAATCTCTTTGTTGACGCGTCCTTCCTTCACCTCGATCAGCATCATCTCTAACTTCGTACAGTCCGGCGTCAGATGAACCTGAAGGACGTCGGCGATGCACTCAAATCGGCAGAAATCAAGGGCAACTGCGAACTCATTCCAGCGCTCATTCTCTTTCTGCACGTACTTCAAGACAGACGCAGCATTTCTTGATGATGACGAGCCATGTTTGGGTCCCTTGAATACTCGCTTGATATTGTCGCGGTCCCAGCCCAAACATATCCAGACTAGTGTGTCAAAACACAGTTCCGTAATAGCCTTCCAGTGTCCCTTTTTTAGTTGCTCCGCCTCGTCTGAGGATGAGGATATATCTGCCTCGATCTCCAAATGAGCCGCGATCATGATCTCCTGAGCGATCTTGTATTCGCGATGGAGAGCACGGAATAATTCCGTCTTATCGATCTCGGCTTCGCATTTTGAACTGAACTCACCGGACCTACTGAGCGATTCCTTGAGATGGAAACGATACTTCCTAATCAACCCATGGAGCGTTGCTTCATCCATGTTTCTGTCTGCTGACCAGCCAGCACGGCAGCGTCACCAACTTCGTGCGTCTGTAACCCCATTCGTGTCTCCCCTTCGGCGATTCCAGAATCTGCTGCACCCGCCGCTTCCCATTCCGCACAATCTCCGGCAACTGTTCCAGTAAAGATTTATTCATAGTGTCCCGTCGGGATATTTCGGTTTGCTGTAATCGCGGAATGGCCCTTTGTAGCCAATCAAGCCCAATACTAGCTTATTGATGATGTTCACACAGCAATCATACCGGCGCATTTGCTCCAAAACCGCAACGTCCGACACCTGCCCGGTTTGGAAGTCCCCATGTGCAGTAGAATTCCGAAGTTTGCTCCATTCAGCTATCTCTTCATCTGAAATCACTATCGGGTCACCGGGACGTACAATCTCACCGGCCCTCTTAATAGATTCTTTGTATTGCAGGTAATCCGTCGAATTGATTCGGTTCAATAAGCGTTGTAGAAACTCGCTGCTCTTCGTGTCCTCTTGGTTTTGCAGCACGGTCGCGCAAACCTTTTTGAATTCATCAAATTTCTCTTTCTCAGGTTTCAGAGTCACGGCCTGCGGCGCGTCTTTGGTAATGAACTTCGCAAGCGACTCAACAACGGAAGATGCGACCAGGCACTCGGTCGGGAAATATCCACCAGTCGCGTTCCAGCAAAGCATTAACCAGTGTCCCACGTGAGCGTTCGCATAAAAAAATGCCGTTCCCTTGATGAGGACATCTGATTCCGGATTTCCAATAAGATGCGTGGGGCGCACGGGAAGAGGTTGCTGCAATAAGCCCCGTTTCTCATTAGGCTGTCGTAACAGGATAATCTCCGACGCACCTTCCAACATTGAAAACGCAAGCCACGAAACGGCCTCGCCAACCAGAAAACTTAATGCAGCCAAAAACGCCTCAGCGTGTTTCACGACATCTGTTGACTTTGTCCCGTGCTCCGCGAATGACAGTCGGTAAAACCCGCTATCCTCCTTGCGCAACCCTACGGATGCGCCATTCAAATCAAGTTTTAGCCAAGAGTACAGCTTTTCGCGTCCAAACAACGGGTTATCATCTTTGATGAGCGAGGAAGTATTCGCGAGTTCTGTCGAAAATGGAGTAAGCAATCCCATTATACCCGTGCCGAATTTCACCGGATGCTCAATGTGTATTTCCACCTCCCAAGGAGAAAATGTGATTCGTCCACCGACCCCCGTCCATGAGGACGGGGATGAACGAGAGACATAAGCCCGCAATTTACTCTTATCCTCCATAAGAGCTTCGAGAACCGGCTGTGCGGTCGGAAAGATTGTTTCGCCCGGTTTGGAATCCTTCACAAAATCACGAAAGCGGCCGTTGGTGATGAGTTCCACAACAAGATTTCCGTCCTCTCGTGTGCGTAGCGAACCGTGACCAGTGAGAAGCACGGTATCGCCCTCCTTGATTGAGATATCCCGAAGTGGCTCATCTAATTTTCGGGTTGCGTATGCCTGAAGTATTTCCGAGTAGGCCATTGGCGCGCAGTCTAGCCGGTCAGCGCCGCCTCGACAAGCCTCCCGGGCTTCGGCGCCCGGACTTATTTCAAAATAAGTCCGGCGGGCTAAAATCCATGTAAGTTACTGATGTTCACGTAATCTGGCATCGGTCTCAACCGCAGTCTCGTTTGTTTGATTGGCAAGCGT
>Ga0182030_10022613_pt1 | contig 11690 bp, 19 predicted proteins | sample 812S3MmetaG_FD_121299 | JGI IMG/M metagenome (GOLD analysis project Ga0182030, IMG submission 121299) | Permafrost microbial communities from Stordalen Mire, Sweden - 812S3M metaG (Illumina Assembly) | ecosystem: Environmental > Terrestrial > Soil > Wetlands > Permafrost | place: Sweden... | reverse complement strand
GATCTAGAGTAGACCGCTTGGTTTCAAAGATTTCTTCGTCGGTGATGGTCTCATAAGCGGCACAGCCCAACCGATCCTGAAAACCGACATCGTAGTCGGCCCGCTCCTCATCGTCGCGTTCGATGTCGTCTATGGAAGCCATATCAGCTATTGGCGAAGCTAATTTCCATCATACTGGGCGACTCGACGCTCTTATTCTTGAGCCTGCGACCGGTACTCCGCCAGGTTGCGCAGTAGAGAGCTATGGCAGGATAAGTAGACACCCAGCCATTCCGCCGCCGGAAACGCCAACTGATTGATGGACGGCACCTCGATGTTGTCGACCAATGCCCTCAAGCCATAAACACCACCTCTGCAGGGCGCGGCTTCTACAAGACCGGGGACGGACGCTTCGGGCTCCTCGAGCTACGCTTAGCTCCGGAGATCCAGGAGATCCGGATGCCGAGCACCGCGACCGCATAGAGAAGGGCCAGGTTCCTCGAACCTGCCTTTCACATTAGTGTGCTAGACTCAGCACCCGGCCCAGGAAGCCGGCCCTATGGATCAAGAACCATGGACTGCAGAACGCGTCAGAGAGATGATGACCAATCCGATCTACTGTCTTTCTGAACCAGCAATTGTAGCGGAAGATGTCTGGATCGCCGCCGGGATCAAACTGATCCGGGAGATCGGGGCAGAGAAGTACCTGCAGATGGTGCTCTCCAATCTGCGCCAGACATTTGAAGACGAATTTCAACAAATTCCTAGGGGCCGGACATTGCGAAGACTCGGCGATAAATATCTACGCCCTAAGGTATTGGGCTAACTGGTTCGAGTTCAATAAGGTTTGGCGAGATCGTCCCCTTCATCCCCTTGAAGCAGGCCACGGGGTCGACCTGCGAGAAGTTAATGTTTGAGAAGACAGATTTCTCAACTTCAATGGCGACGACGCAAGGACTCTGATGATGGCCTGTAGCTCGATCGATCACGGTCACCGTCCCATTGATGGCAACTGAATTCAATGCTCCGGCAACGTCAGACTGAAAGAGCTTGAACAGAACAATGAGCGTTGTTTTCACCAAGAGGTCACGGTAAAGGAGCAGGAAGCTTGCGGGGGGATATTGGACCTCTTCCAAGATGTTTAGGTCCGGACGGTACTTGACTTCCTGGATTCTCGGAAGCAGGCTGATGGGCGGCAACGCATACTCGACGACGAGGCGGTTGTCCGCGTCCTTATAATCCAAATTCCAGAAACAAGGGGGCTGCTCAAGATACACCGGTTTTTGAAACACTCTTGCCCAATAATCGGTTAGGGCAGATCGATCTTTACTTAGGTATTCGCGCTCCTTCGATTCAATATAGGCGGTTTGGTCTTGGGCGAATGATTCCTTTGCCCTTTGCCAATCGGCGAGCGCATTGGTGTATTGCTCGAACGCTGCCATTTGTTTTTGTGCATCTACCTCCCTAGCTTCGGCCCACCGCAGTTGGTATCTCTGAAGCGGCGGTATGACGCGCCCGAGGAACGGAAGGGCCAGGGCGAGCCGGACGAGTGTGGGAACCGGTTTGAGTTCAAGTGGGGGCGGAGCCTGTGGCGCGGCCTCCTGGAATTCCTTGCGCAAGGACCGCCAGTCGAAACGATAATCGACGGAGAGGCTATCCGCCAGCAGGTTTTCGAGCCTTTCTCTGCTCTTGCGAATCTGTGCTGTCGTGTTGGCAGCCTGCTGCGCCTTGTCACTGGCCAACTGCTGGCATTTTCCGCACTGCCTCCCGGCGATTACTGGCGATCCACACGCAGGACAGAATGAAACGTCTCTGCCGTAGGTAACAACTATCGTCCCGGGAGTTCTTCCCGCCAGAAAGACGCAAGGTATGCATAGAGCAAAAAAACAGCATTGCTCCTCACCCTTGGCATGACCCGCCTCCACTTGCTCGCTGACGATTCGATATCCTTGCGCCGCCATCTTCGCGCTGAAAGCATCCTTTTGCGCAATGCCCGCCCTACTGTTATCAAATCTCTGAGTTACATATTCCATAGACAACGTAGGCCTCTTTCGAAGAATCCGCCGCAACCAATTGCAAAGCCTACGCCAGTGAAGAACCGTAGCCAGTTGTTGCTGAGCCGTAGGTTCATGGCCTGTGTGACTCCGTCGAGTATCATCGCGGTAATCAGTGCGAAAGCAATGCGGAGGTCACGAACATAACAGGGAAAAAGAAGGACACCGACGAGCAAGCCTAGGCACCTTGCGCAAAGCGGAACTTGGCGATTCTTTAGGGAGAAGCTCCGCTCCCGAAGCTGATGACAGTGCATTGCTAAAGCGACTCTCCACAGAGCCGCCTGGATGCGGTCATGGCAGCCGATTAGCGCAGAAATAGCCACTGGTGACCGAGCTTCGCACGACTGCTTTCCGTTTTGTTGACTAGTAACGATGCCGAACATAATCGTGAATTTCGTTCGTGCCAGAGACGCGAACAATAGCGACGCAAACACCGGCTTACACATTCAAAGCCTCCGGTCGATGAAGGATGGTTGTGCGCCAGCATAGCAGGGAGTGGGACTATACCAGAAGGGAAAATACAAAAGGCCGCTTCGCGGGCGACCTTCGCCGCTAGCGAAGCTGCGCGGTATTTCAAACTATGACGCCGCCCGCTGGTATCTGCGCAACCATTTTATGCGCGCTTCACAGTCGGCGGCGACAGATTCCTGGCCTCGGCCCTCCGCACACTGCTTGTCTGCGGCCAGGCTTTGAATCTTAGCTTCAATCTCCAGCCGCTTTCGTTCCCGATTCGCTCGGCGAACCTCCCAGGGCTCCAACCGTTTCGGACTACTGCATGCGGGACATTGGTTAGCAAAGCCGGGTTTATCCGGCTTCAGCTCAAACGGTTCTGAGCAGACTACACAGATTCGTGAGGGATAAGCCATCCTGGTGCCTCCTGAATCATTGCTTTCTCCTCGGCTTCCGGTGGCGTTCCCGTTCTACCGCTTCCTGGCTCAAAAGGACTCGACAATCGTGTTCGTCAAAGGCTTTACGCACTTCGATCGGCGGATCAAGTTCACGATGATTCGTGTAGAACCGGTTGCCGTGAGCTGCGTTGGGCCAAAATAGCTGCCCGCATATGCTGCAATCCCAATTTTGTGGAAGCTTGGGGTCTCCTTTTGGAGGTTCACCCCAGTCCTTGATGTGGAGTTGTTTCATGCGCCAGGTCCCAGTTCCCGATGATACCCCGGGGTATCATGACATTCCTCGCCAGTTTCGCCTATTATTCGCCTATGGGCGGGGAACGAGCATCAACGACCAGGATGCGACTGGCAGGCCAGATCTGCTGCGCTTGTAAGGTCTCGCTGCCGGCCGAGCCCAACCAGAAACCAGGAGAACGGTACTGCGCGCGGTGTGCGCCGCGCCACAGAGTGCTGATGCAGTTCATGCTGGCTAAGGCCGGCTGGTCGGTCTCATTCCTGGAGGAGGACTGCAAGACCTCCCTGCCACGTAACTTCGTATTTCAGAGTGAGCTGAAGATCCTGGACCTGGCCACGCACGGCGGCGCCGAGTTCAACCTGGCCGGCCGTCAGGCGATCGAGCACGGGATCAGCATGGGCCGAGGTTCTGTCTGGTTGAAGCTGACGCGGGAGCAGTATGCCAAGCTGCGCGGGTGACTGCCTCATTACCTTTTCAGGGATTGACTTGACCTAGCGTTGGAGCACCTTTACGGTTGATGTGGCGAGCGAAAGGTCGGCGAATGGCTGAAGTTGCATCGTTGGGCAAACGGATCACTCAGGCACTGCACCAAGTCCTCAGGCGCTGCGAAGAGGCCGGCGAGAAGATAGTGTTCAAGGGCGAGGGTGGCGAGCGTCCCTTTCGCAAATGGCTAGCTTCTGACGTCCTTGAGGCCGCACTCGGATGGCCAAGCAAGAACGTCATGATCGGCGAACGGTTCGATGTCCTCCTCCTGAGTGACGAGGATCATGCCCTTGCAACCATCGAGACGAAGACTCCCTATCACTTAGCCTCTAAGAAGGAGCGCGAAGACTTCGAAGAACGGTTATCCGGCTTTCCAACCTTACGGACAGCTTATTTTACGAACGGCCCGCAGTGGGACCGCCTGGACATTGTCGTCAGTGGCGCCGAGCTGCGCGTACTGGATCGAAGCCATTTCGATCTCGACACGCAATCGCCGGAGTACGTTGAGCAGTTCTTCGCACCTCTTCGTTACAGGTCGGCGGAAAACACCCCTGCCTTGCAGGTGTACCACGTCAACCGGAACAATCCCTTCATTGCAGGAACCCTTGCGCGATTAACAGTCGACCTAAACGAGATTGTTGAGGAGTTTACTGAGCTCTACCGCAGGATGTTCTATGGCCTTCGCGAAGGACTTGCGGGACATCATGCCCAGGAGGTGGTGACCGCGGTATATACCCAGTGGTGCGGTAAATCTTTGCGGGTGACGCCGGAGACGGCGGTCAACACGCTGCGACGAATCCACCAGGAGGAAGGCTTTAACCAGCTCAACATTACTCGCGCAATCGCAGGTCTTGGCCTGGACGGGCCTGCCACGCCGCAGGTGGTTGAAGCGATCATGAGCCTCGCCTCTTCGCGCCGGTCAGACCCCGATGCGCTTCGCGAATGTCTCTGGCCGGCATTTGGGCCAGCGATCGATCAACTTTGTGCCCAGACCGCCCATGTGGTTCTCGCGCGCACTCTCCTATATAGGGTGGGTGAAGACGAGAAGGTGTTCCAGCGACGAATGACTGGGAGTGAACTCAACACATACCTGGATGCGCCGTCCAGCACCATAACTGGTCGGAAGTTCCCTGCTACTGATCTGATCGAGACCGTTCGCGTCGAGATGCAGTCCTTCCTGCCAACGGTTTATCTCCGCGGAGAGTTCGACTGGGCGGCTGTGTTGCCGGAAAAACGTGCCCTTCTAACGGTGAAGCAGAGTGCATGGTTGCGGCCATTCGACGATGAGCTGGAGCGACTCAATAAACTGATGCTCCGGCGTATGAGCCATTACCAGTTCGAATCGGTCGATGTTGATATTTGGCGCAACATATATGAGAACTATCTGCCAGCAGATGAGCGTCAGCGACTTGGAGGCTTTTACACTCCCGACGAGCTCATCAACTTCACACTCGACATTGATGAATACAAAGCCGACGTGCCGGCCTTGTGCACGTTGAGCTATATCGACCCGGCGTGTGGAAGCGGCGCCTTTGTTACGACTGCCCTTAGTCGCTTGCTCGCCCATCTGGAACTGGATCTGCCCTGCCACAAAGAAATCTCGAAGAAGGGTGAGCCAGCCTGGAAGACAGCTGAACGAAAACTGAAACTGGTCGGCGAACTCGTCCATGCGATCGATCTGCATCCGTTCGCCAGTTTTCTCACCACCTTGAATATCCTGTTCATGGTTCTGCCTCTGTACGCCGTAGCACGCAAGCAGGATCCTGATTTCACAGTCGACCTTCACGTCTTCTCCACCGATAGCCTTGAGAATCCCGAAGCAACTCCTGCGGAACAGATCCCTATGTTCACGCAGATGAACTCCCGCATCCAACTCGGCGCCGATAGCCACGAACGGTTCCGAAAGATCATGAATATGAAGTTCGACCGCATCTTCGGAAACCCTCCGTGGGGTGGTGTGCTGAAGGGGCATCTGGCGCCGGTCTATGACACGGCCAAGAAGCAACATTTCACAAAAGCGTTTCCTAACGCGGCCCAGGGAAAATACGACGTCTATGGATTGTTCATGGAGCGTGCTCTACAGTTGCTAAAGCCTGGTGGGAAGTTCGCGTTGATCACGCAGGGCACATACATCGATAAGGAGTGGGCGAAGGGACTGAGACGGCTGTTGGCAACCGAGACGGAACTTACCCATATCATCGACCTCAACCCCTTTGGCCAGTTGTTCTTCAATGCGATGAATTCACCATGCATCACAGCAACCGTGAACACTCACTCTCCCACAAGCGGCCACTGTGTGTGCGTTATTTCCGAGCAGACCAAGGACTTTCACGGGCTAAAGACGCCGGAGAAGCGCGAGCTCGTGGTGCGTACCGCCGCACTCGTGGTAGCTGAGTGCGCGACCAAGAAGCACGCGCAGGAACTGTTCGCTGCCGGCACTCGAGTTTCGCGTAAGTATCTGCGGGATACTGCCGCTGACAGGTGGGATCTAACCGGGGGAGCCGGTAAGACCGTGTTTCCCGAGGGATGGTTCACGGCTGCGGATCTTCTGGAAATGCGACAGGGAGTGACGCCGGGCGGCTGCCTCGATGTCTTCCTTATGGATAAGAACAAAGCCGAACTCTTGGAGCTGGAGGATGACCTTGTTCATAAAGCAATCAAGAGCAAACAATTGGTCCGCTGGCGGGTGGAATGGAAAGATCTGATGCTTTTCTATCCATACGAGTGCCGAGGCAAGAAGGCGGAACCAGCCTTCACGATTGATTGGGAGGATATTTCCAATAAGGCGCTGATAGATCGCCTGACTAAGGTCGGGATAAAGGACGCGCTCGATTTCGACGTGCAGATTGATTCTCGTGAAACAGACATTGTTCGAAGCGGTGGGATCAACAACGAATCGGTCAAGCAACTGCTCAAACACCGAATATCTCTTGGTATCGTTAGGTTTCCGCGTTGCGCGGAGTATCTCGTCGAGAGCTACGAGCGACTCCATGGTCGAGTGTTTGAGAAGAAGAAGTTCACGGATCTCGGGAAGTGCTGGTATGAATATCACCGCCCGAGAGATCCTCAGATAATGCTTGGGAAGCCGAGGATACTTTCTCCCACCCTGATGCGAGAGGTTCGTTTCATTGTGGATTCCGTCGGCTACCTGTCTGACCACGCGTGCCTGATGATTCAGCCGACGAAGAAGAAGATGCGAGCGTGGGAGGATCTCCACGAGCAATTGAATCAACTCGCTGGAAGAAACCTGGCGCGCAAGGAGCTGCTCCAGTACTGCTTGGCATTCATGAATAGTCGCTATGCCCAAGAGAGGCTTGTGACAGGGCATCGACCGACACCGAAGGGGTCATATGCGATCACTGAAGCGTACTTGGCCGAGATTCCGATTCCCGTTCCGTCGCATAAGAAGGATGTAATAAAGATCATTGAGCTCGTGAAGGGCCTGGAACGAAGCGTATTCGAGCTGGCGAGCAGTGACGAAATGAGCGCGATGGAGGATAGGCTCCAGACGCTGGTCGACGAGACCCTCGCGACGGTCAAGGTTTGAGGAGTAATTTGGTGAACAGCCAGTCTCTCTGCGAAAAGTACCGCCCAATGAAGATCGCAGAATTCGTCGGCCTCGCCGAGCCAAAGCTCATCCTCCAGAAAATGGCTGCGCAGCCTTATAGCCAAGCGTTCCTCTTTGAGGGCAAGAGCGGCTCAGGCAAGACAGCCATGGCGCTTGCGTTCGCCGCTGAGATCCCTGCGCAAGTCCATGCCCTTCCTGCGCATGAATGCACCCGCGACAACGTGGCCAGGCTCTGGATGAATTGTCAGGGCAAGCCCCGCGCTGGCCTCCGCATGCACCTGGTCCTCGTCGACCAGGCTGACACTCTCGCCCGGAAACAACAGATTGACCTGCGTTCCAAGATCGACGGGCCTGAATCGCTTGCTCATGTGATCTGGATCTTCACCGCTACACCGACTACCAAACTGGACACAGGCTTCCGATCGAGGTGCATGCAACTCAAGTTTTCCACCTACGGGAACTCGAAAGCAGCAGTCGAACTGCTGGAACGCGTTTGGCAAACAGAGGCGCCAACCGCTCAGCCGCCAAACTTTGCCCGCATTGTCAAGGAAGCGAACGGCTCCATCCGCGCTGCTCTGATGGAGCTCGACCTGAAGCTCGCAGTCGCACTGAACCCTGGAATTGGCGAGAGCAATTGAGATGGCTCGCGACCCGCTCGTTAGCGAGCTCGATCAGGAGATGCTCAGCATCTATCAACGGGAAATGGCGCGATGCCGGAAGGAGATCTAGATGGCAGCTTATGTGTATCTGCTGCAGGAAATTCCACACTGCCCCGGCGAGAGTGGTCCTTGGACAAAGATTGGGTATTCAAAGAACCCACCGGAATGGCGACTGGAAGCGAATCTCAAGCGCGGCAATCCCAGAGACCTGAAACTGGCCCGCATTTACGAATTCGAATCTGTGCGAGCCGCCCGTGAGGCGGAAAGAAGTGCGCATAACCAGTTTCGCCAGGTCGAGCACCAGAAAGAGTGGTTCCAGCTTCGGTGGCAACGGGTTGCGAATTGGTGCTCGAAAACGGGGTTCAAAGTTCGCGACTCCTAGCCGGATTGGAGGCATGATTGTGAGCGAGTTTTCTTCATCACAGCGCTTTATTGATTCGAAACCGCGCTTCAAGTTGACGAGGCCAGCGGTTCCGCCAGACCTGCGGGGCGGCCAAATGACGATTGTTTTTGAGTGCCTATTGGCGGTCTATCCTGCCTGCCTAACGCTCGATGAGTTGGTAAAGAGTTGCGAGAAGCGAGGGTATCGGGCGAGATTCAGAAATCCCAAAACCGACATTCATAAATCCATGCTCTATCACCTGAATCGCATCGACGCGGCTCAGCAATGCTCAAACTAGGACACCAGGTGCGAAATGCGCCTTGAGCAGGTTGCCCAGTGCGGACTAGGCGTCTGGACAGAACCGATTGGCGTTAGTGGCTAAGCTGTTCTTTGCTCTTGACCTCAATCTCCGGCACTCCACCGTAGTCCTTTATCAACCCAGTGGCGCATACGCGCGACCCGGTGCTCGGCAACTCACCTATGTTCTTTCTGTCGTTTCCCCATACCAAGATAGTGAAAACCTGCTTTGGATAGGGAGAGTCCAGATTGATAAACGTTGGCGCGCCACGGCTGCTGGAGGCCGTGCGTTCACCTGCCACCGTTCCACACACAGTAGAATTTTCATTTTCGTGAAGTTTGGCTTGAGCGGCGGTGAGCGTCTGGGCTTGAACGTTAGAACCCAAAAGCAACAACACTGCTATGAACGCGATAGCTTTCATGTTTCCTCCTGCTTAGTCATTCCAATGTGCAAGACTGCTCAAAAGTCTCAGGCTTTTTCCAGTCCTCTTTTGAGGTCAGCAATATACATGTCTTCCCGGTCGCAGTATCGAGACGCCACGTTCGAAACCCTTCGTTATGGATTTGATAGCGTCCTACGCTTTTCCCGATCTCCGCGTCATGCCTAAGCGTGGTCAATTCTTGATTGCCCATCAAGGTGTACTGCCCACTTCGCAACTTGCTTATGGAGTCCCATTCGGAATCCGTAAGGCTGTGGTAAGAGTTGTCGCCACTGGCCGTACATCCCCCGATAGCTAGGGAACTCAAGACACCGACAAACAATACAGCAGCAAAGACAACTGCCTGTTCCTTGCTCTTCATAGCTCACTCTCCGAGGAAAGCTTTTGCGCGCAGCCAGTATAGAACCGAAATTGTGACTCGGTAGCACTTTTGCCTTCATGAGCTGGCTTGAGCAGCGGTGAGCGTCTGGGCTTGACCGATCGAACTCCAGAGCAGCAATGCGGCTGTAATTACGATCATTCTCATTGGTTCTCCTCTCACCTTGCCGTTGCAACCAGCGCCAGCAGAACTTGGGCAGCGCGGACCGCCTACCCTAACTCAATACGGGGTTAACTTCGTCTTGGCAGTCCGGCCCAAGCGCCCATCAGAGCGGGGCATGGCTTGAAAGACGTGCTCACGATATTCGCGCCGTCACTGGCCATTCCTGGTGACACGATCACCTTCGGCATCCGCTTCCTTCCGGCAAACATACGCCCCGTCCTTGGTTGCCCCATACCAGCGTTCTCCCTTTAGGTGATAAACTCCCGTCTTTGTGTTCACCCACACGATCGAATCGTGCGGGCAATGCTGCTTGGCCTCTTGCTCTGAGTGGAAGTGCGGAGCGGCGGTTGGGCCTGCATAGGCCGGAGAGAGCGCTGAGAAGAAGAGCGCGGCGGCCAAAACTATTGACTTTAGCGACATAGATGAAACCTCCAAAATCTGTTGGTGCTAAGGTTAGATTCAACAGGGCTACATTACATTATGCAAGAGCTTTTGCTGAGGTGATTCCCGCTGGCCCAGTTCAGCGGATAGATTTTTAGCGTCCCATACTGCTCTCCAGTGAGCATCAGCCACACTCCACCCCTGCCCACGCTGATGCCGCGCTCGATTGCCTTGTCGAGGGGCATCGAATCCATCACGTGACTGGGGGAACTGGACTGAATCCACGCTTGATCCAGCGCACGATGAAGATCAGCAGGTATGCGAACCCCCAAGCCAAAGGTATGGGAACGAAGGCTACAAATAATGCATCGTCTCTCTCACTTGCGAAGCTGTTGTTCAGGTAATCCTGTTCCTTCTTTAGGAAATGGTTATCAGGTGTCTCCTGACCGTGTTGGTCGCTGATGCAGTTGTCCTCGATCATCTCGGCAATCTTAGAGTCGTCGTCGCTGCGGACGTCGAACTCATGCAGATACCCACCAAGCATCCAGGCCACCGAAGCGACAATCCCGATCCTCTTCCATCCGTTCAGCTTCATCGTTCACTTACCTCGAAGGCGTCAGTATCTCGCTGCCAGGGCGGGATTGCGTAGCGGTTTTACAGAGCCTCTTTGACTTCACCTTCGATCCGCGCCACTAATTCGTTCATGGTGTAATGCACAAACTGCCCTCCCAGTTCGGTCAGCACATTTTGCTTAGTATCTTCGAATGCCGATTCCACAGTGCCTGATTTATAAGCTCTACGCGGTGGCGTGGTCTTCTTGCGGAACCTGCCTTGCATGTCTGTCTCTCTTGGATGCCGTATAACGCCTCCTATTTGTAGGTCTCTTATCAGCATCTTGTATAGATCAGCCTCCGCTGAATCATCGCGTGGTACATTGTCCCCGTAGACAGCGACCCAGATGTCATAACGGGTTGCCCCTGGATTGATATAGATCTGCCGAATGACTGCGAAATGCGCTTCGTGATACTGATCGATCCAGTCTAAAAACAGCCTCAAGATGTCATCGGAGCAAATCCTTGTTCCGGCTGCATTCGTCACCAGATTAACAACTAGCTGTCGCTTCTCGTTTGTGTCTGCGTGGTCCCATTGACGAAAGGTCTTGCGCACCAACCCAAGGTACTCCGGGCTTTCAATGCGTTCATCGATGTCGTCTCCCAAGCTGTCGAATCTTGCAAATATCCCATCTAAAGTGGCCCTCAGATCAATGAGCCTCTGTTGGTGCTCACGTAGCCACTGAGTGCGGAGATCGTCTTGATGTACGCCTGCCTCGTCGACCTTGAAAGTTGCAGCAGCCGCCAGCACACCTCCGACCCAAGGGATGCTGCTGAGTGCGGCGAGTGCGATTGCCTCTCTTATCCGTTGCCGCTTGCTCGGAGAGGCTGCGGCTAGTTCGGCCTTTATCGTTTCAATCACTGCATCGGTTTTAGCCAAGGTGATCTCGTCAGACATATTGAACTCCAGGCCCTGCACCGTGTGACCAGCGCTTAGAGTTGGTCCGTCAGAAACACGCGCACGACTGGCACCGAGCCGTCACTCGAAACTTGGGTGATGACGTGTACAGCCTTCCACCTCTTGCCCTTCCGCGTAATGATGTCGTCCCGGTTCGGTGTTGGGATTTCTCCGTCGTGATCGACCTCAACTTCGTCCGAACTCTCGACACCGTTATAGCGATAAACGAACTGCTTCATGTTGTTGCTCATAGCGTC
>Ga0182030_10022612_pt1 | contig 11690 bp, 12 predicted proteins | sample 812S3MmetaG_FD_121299 | JGI IMG/M metagenome (GOLD analysis project Ga0182030, IMG submission 121299) | Permafrost microbial communities from Stordalen Mire, Sweden - 812S3M metaG (Illumina Assembly) | ecosystem: Environmental > Terrestrial > Soil > Wetlands > Permafrost | place: Sweden... | reverse complement strand
GTGCGCGGTTCAGCACCGCGCCCACGCCTGTTAGAACGGCGCAGCCGATCAGACAGGCGGCGTTTAACGGTATGTCATGGGAGATCACTACGACCTGGTCCTGCTTCACAACAGTGAATTCCGCAAAGGCCGAGGTCGCGGCAAAATTGCTGACCGGCGTACCGTCGCCCAGACTGAATGGCGTCGTGCGATTGCCCAGGGATTCGCGGCAATGGGTGGGCTTGCCGGATTCGCACGGGCTGCAATGGCCGCAATTCGCCAGAGTATGCATCACGACATGGTCGCCAACCTTGATCTTCGTGACGCCGGGGCCGGTCGCCTCGACGATGCCGGCGCCCTCGTGCCCGAGCACAGCCGGCGCAGGCCAGGGGATGTTGCCGTGAACGACCGACAGGTCGCTGCGGCAGACCCCGCAGGCGACGACACGGACAATAACCTCGCCTGCCACCGGGTCGCGCACGGAAACGTCGTGGCTCAATCCGATCCGGCCCTCGCCGGTATAGAGCAGCGCCCTCATCTGTATTTCCCTTCCCGCTTCGAGATTGCTTGACCGTCAATGCGGCTTATCGCGATTATACTAATGTTTAAAAGAAAATAACGATGCGAATAAACCTGAAAGATGCTGCATGAAGCGCGATCTCTCCCATGAATTGGACTTTATCGTTCATAACATCCTATCCGATGCCGAGAGTTTAAACGCCACCATGACCGTCCTATCGGAATCCACATGACGCTGCCGCCTCCACGCACCGGATATCAGGCGCCCCCCGACCTGCTGGCCCGGAGGGCGCGCATGCCGGACGCCTGGAGTGAGGCGATGCTGGAGCCCGGAACGAGCGGACGCAACCGGGTTATCGGTGGAGTAGCATGCCTGGTCTGCGAACCGGCGACCCAGTTGGGCACAATCCTCTATCTGCATGGCGGTGGATATCGCATGGGATCGCCGGCCGCCTGGGCCAATTTCGCGTCACGCCTGGCGGCGGCGACTATGTGTCGGATCGTCGTGCCGGATTATCGCCTGGCGCCAGAGCACCCGTTCCCAGCCGCCCTGATCGACGCGCTCTCGGTCTATCGCGCCTTGGTTGTGACGGATCGTGCGCCCCCATTTGTCGGCGGGGATTCCGCAGGCGGCGGGTTGGCCTGCGCGCTGACTTTGGCGAGCGGCCAGGCTGGACTCGATCTTCCGCAAAAGGCGATCCTTCTGTCGCCATGGGTCGATCTGACGGTCACCAACGCCAGCTATGAATCACGCAAGAGCGACCTGTTCTTCCCACGCGAATCCGCGCAGGAGGCCGCCAACCTTTATCTCCAGGGCCACGATGCCCGGGACCCTCTGGCCTCGCCGATTAACGGCGATCTGGACGGCTTTCCCGATACGCTGATCTTCGCAAGCAGCGACGAATGCCTGATCGGCGACGCCCAGGCCTTTCAGGCTCGGCTGGCAGAGGCGCGGGTGCCGGTCGAGACCCATATCGTGCCCGGCATGACCCATGTCTGGCCGGTCATTGCCCCGGCACTTCCCGAATCCGAAGCGGCGCTGAATACCATCGGCAATTTCATTCGCACGGGCTGAGCATCAACCGGTTTGCGCATCCGAGATCGAGCTTCTGATCGCCGGCATATTGAGGGGCCGCGCGAAGAACAGGACGCCATACCAGGTGCGGTCAAGGTCGGGGTCATGGCGATCGACCAGCGCGATGCGATGTATTTCGCGGCGCAGCTCCTCGGTCAACCGGCGCACTTGAACGACCGCAGCATCGGTTAGCCGCACGAAATCCGACATGGTCAGCGCATCCTCGGCATGTTCGACATCGACGAAGCTCTGGCGCGCCTCGAAATGCTTAGCGACAGGTCCGTCTTTGCGCCAGGACACGGTTCGCGTGGTAAGCAGCCTTATTCGTCCACTCCCCAATATGTCGACCAGGCCCAACCGGGCCAGCATCTGCAATTCCTCTTGCATGGTCGCATGTGAAATCCGCAGTTCCAGCTCGCATTCCTCAGGCGGCCATCCGTTCAGCAGCGAGAAGAAGATGAAGAACAGGCGCTTGTCTTTGCCCAGCGCCCGTTCCTGTGTGGGGGTAAAGCGGTCGGCTTTCCCGGAATGGCTGCGCGCCGCCATTTCGACAAGGTCGAACAGTTCGATCTTGGCCAGGTCGCACAAATCCTCGAGCCTCGCGGTTGTGAGCCCCTCCCCGGCCAGCCAACGCTTCACCGTCGCCAGCCCCACGCCCAGACGCTCAGCAATGTCGCGCTGGCGCAAGCCCTGTGCCTTTAGATGCAGCTTCAGATTATCGATCAGCAGCGGGAATTGCCGATCCTGGGAAAAAAGCATCGTGTTCGTCCGTTCTAATGAGAGCTAATTAAATGAGACTATTTCTATATTATGATGAGCCTTCTAGGAAAAGCATCCTTGGCTTCGACGTGCATGTCCTGCACAAACTCGGTCTCACATCGCCAGCGGAAGGTCGGGCGCAGCAGTGGAGGAAACCATGGACGTCAAATCGAACCCCATCGCAACGGCGGATCAGGCAGCAGTCGAGAGACGCGCGTTCGAAGTCCTGGCCCATCCGCTCGTGAAGAAGACGGTTGCCGATATACGCAAAGCCTGGCCCGAACTGGTGAAGCCCAGCGTGGAGATGATGAAGGCCTTCGAATGGGCATTCGATGAGGTGGTCTATGCCGCCGTCATCTGGTCGCTGAACACCGACAAGGAACGGCCCAAGGTTATCACCATCACTCGGCTTGCCCATAAGCTGGGCGATCTGGTCATTCCGGGTTCGCGCTGGGGGATCGATAACCCCGACACGGTCTATCGCGTAATCCCGATTTCCGGCGACGAGCGTTATGTCATCAGCGGCAAGGTCGCGAAGGGGCACCGGCTGACAGAGAATTATTTCTCGTTGTGGGACACTGTCATGAATTCGGTGGCCGTTCTGAACGGCAAGGATCTGGTGACCGACCCCGACGGCAATTTCACCTGCACGGTCGACAGCGACCCGGCAAACGGTCGCGTGAACCACATCCGGTCCACGCCCGCCGCCCATGAATTCTATATCCGCGACGTCGTCCTGGACTGGAAAAACGAGATGATCAACGAGTTGTCGATCGAGCGGCTGGGCCAACCGCCGAAAAAAGCGCCGTTGAGCGACGACGAACAGGCGGAACTGACGGCTTCCTTCCTTAACCGCTATTACACAAGCACAGCGCGATGGAACGACCAGACCTTGAAAAAGGCGGTCAACGGATTCGACTTCACCATCGACCGCGACACCGACGGGGCGCAACGCAGCCAAATCTATATCATGGGCCATTTCAAGCTGGCCGATGACGAGGCGCTGGTGGTCAACCTGCGGACCGGTGGGGCGGAGTACTTCATTGTGCCGATCACCAATTGGTGGGGCACCACCAACGACGTGAACCGCCGCACCGCCAGCATGAACAAGGCCCAGTCGGTTGCGGACAAGGACGGAAACTACACCTTCGTCATCTCCACGCGAGACCTCGGCGTCCACAATTGGGTCGACCCCTGCGACCTGCATGAAGGCATTCTGACCTTGCGGTGGGCCGAATTCAAAAACGGCATCCCAGGCCAAGATCTGGGGGCAACCAGCAAAGTCGTGAAATTGGCCGACCTGAAGAAGGAATTGCCCGAGGAGACGAAGTTCGTAACCGCCGATGAGCGCAACAAGCAACGGACCGAACGGGCGGCAAGCTATGCTTGGCGGCTGATGGATCATTAGGGTTCGCGTCGCCGATTCCACCGCCGCCTACACGACATTACAAAACCAAGTGCCCAAGGACCGCCAATGCCCACAAACTCCTCCCCCGTCTGGCTCATAACCGGCTGCTCCACCGGCATCGGGCGCGAAATCGCCATCGCGGCGCTGAAAAAGGGCCATCGCGTGGTGGTGACGGCGCGCAGACCCGAGACGGTACAACCTCTGGCAGACGAATTTCCCGGCAAGGCAATTGCGGTTAGGCTCGATGTCACAAAGCAAGATCAAATCGATGCCGCCGTGGCAGCTGCCGACGCGGCCTTCGGCGGGATCGACGTGCTTTGCAACAATGCGGCCTATGGCTATATGGCCGCAATCGAAGAAGGTGAGGACGAAGAGGTCCGCAGCCTGTTCGAGACCAATTTCTTCGGCCCGGTGGCAATGATCAAGGCGGTGCTGCCGCAGATGCGCGCGCGACGGAGCGGCTATATCATCAACATCAGTTCGCAGGCGGGACTGATGTCCAACCCGGGCACAGCCTATTACAGCGCCTCAAAGCATGCCCTGGAAGGACTGACGGAGGGGCTGGTGCGCGAAGTAAAGCCGCTGGGCATCCGCGTCACGGCAGTCGAGCCCGGCCCCTTCCGTACCGAATGGTCCGGCGCGTCGCTGAAGCAGGTTGGGAACCCGATTGCCGACTATGCCGACAATGTCGGCGCTCGGCGGGCGATGATCGCGGGTATGCATGGCAAGCTGCCAGGCGATCCGGAAAAAGCCGGCGAGGCTATAGTGGGTCTTTACGACGTCGTCGAGCCACCGATGCAGCTGCTGTTGGGCAAAGTGCTGTACGATACCTATGTGGCCAAACTGAAAACCGTCAGCCAGTCTATCGAAGATTGGAAAGAGGTCACCTTGGCGACGGATTTCCCCCCGGGAACCTAAGACTCAGGCCGCCCAACTCCGTTGCGAGAGGGCCAAATGGCAGCTGCGCCGCGGCTTCTGCGGCTAGCTGCAATCGTTCTGCTTAACTATCTTTAAACCATGAATTCGCTCATCGGCAGGCTGTCGATTTTGGCGAAGTCGATAAAGCGGTGGCAGCTATCCATCATGCGCTGATGGTTGTGTTTATGTTTCGCTTCGTCGCCCACGGCGTCATAAAAGGCCGCAGGGTCTGTCAAAGCCGCGGCCGGGAAACCTTCTTCGACTAGGGCGTCAAGCACCGGTGCATCCTCGGTCAATGTCCGGGTCACGACATTCTGCACATAGCGGAAGGTAGGCTGAGTTTCGACCGCAACCTGGGTATGACTGCCCAGCCAGATTTTGAGCCAATCGGCTCTTTCGATTTGAACCGGACGCTGCAGAAAACCGATCAAGCTGAATCCATACGAGCGCGAGCCGGGCGGGGTCGGTGGCGTGTCATTCTTGATCAGCGATTCAGTCACCAGATAGCCGGCAATCTTTGCATGGGCTTCTGCCAGAATCTGTTCGGCGGCGGCTCGGAAATTGGCGCTGTCCATCCAGAGGGCGACAAACCCGTCTGGTACCGGCCGCGATTCCAGGCGCAGTCCCGAACCCGATGCCACAACTTCATCAACCACATCGACCTGAAGCGTGCGTGCCCCCGCCCCTATCAGCCGCTCTCCCAGCGGCCCGCGCAGGCGGTCGGCCCAAGCCTCGGCGGATTCGCCGGGCCTCTTCCACAAGGTGTAGATTAGTTTTTCCATAAGTTCAGAAGGCCTCGAATAGGATGTTCGCTGGAACGCTGGCGTAAAGCGATACCCATCCGCGGTCGCCGCGTCGATGGGTTTTCCAGGAGGACCACAGCCGATAGACCAGCCGGAATACCGCACAGCAACTGTCTGTTCCCCCATGTGGGGTTATCTGCCTTAATGGTTCCAGCCTGAAAACGCGCAGTTTAGCGCGTGATGAACTCAGTCAAGATCGGAGGAACCCATGACGCACGTGGCCCCGTATCACTGCGACGCAAGCGACGATCCGCACGCCCACAACCATGTCTACCACGACCACGACGAGTGCCAGGACGGTAAGCGCATCAAACCAGAACATCGCAAAGCCGGAACCGGTGGAAAACCGCGGTGCAAGGTCTGCATGAATCTGGAATCGAGCATGTAACGGAGGGATTCGAAACGCATTCGACGAAGCTGTAAAAGAAACCTTGGTTTATTTGCCGGGCATTCCACGCCAAGGGCGCCTACCCCCGAGGCAGGGGACAGGTGGCACAAGTTTCTTGGTTACAGCGTCAGCTGAGCTCACGCCCAGGCAATGACGTCGAAAACTTTGGCGGTCGGTCCGGCTTAACGGCAAGCTTAGCTTGCTGCGGCCGGTTTCGGCGGGACGTAGCGGAAATTGTCGGCGTAGCTGCGGGGGCGGATACGGTGAGGCTTGGGCTGTTCGACTGAATATTCGAATCCCTCGCGCGCGGCGAATGCGATAGCCTCTTCCTGAGTGGCGAAGCCGATTTTTACCTGGTTCAGCGTGTCGCCCGAAGCGGTCCAGCCCATCAGCGGTTCAGGGCGTCGCGCAGTTCCCGGCTCATATTCCAAAACCCAGTGATGGGTCTTGCCGCGGCCTGATTGCATTGAGCTTTTCGGCGGCTGATAGATGCGGCAAAGGATTTTGGAGGGTCCGGATTGGGCCGTCATTGCTGATTTTCCTCTCGACGCAGACATATTCGGTGGTCGGGGAGCCCGGATTCGAACCGGGGGCCTCCTGCTCCCAAAGCAGGCGCGCTACCAGACTGCGCCACACCCCGAAACCACGAGGGTGGAATACACGATGCACCCCGGCTGAACAAGGCGAGCGGCCCAGGCAAAGGGCCGCAATTCACTGTATGGGCGTCGAGTCCACGCGAATTTGATAAAGATGGGCCCAATATTTGCCGGTAATGAACAAGCGATCGTGCTCTTTGTCATAGGCGATGCCGTTGGGAATCGCGTCCGGGTCGGTCTTGCGGCGGGACTCGGGCAGCAGGCCTACATCGATCCAGCCCTTGACCTTGCCCGTCGTCGGATCGATTCGTGCTATGCGGTTGGTCAGCCAGACATTCGCCAATATCTCGCCCTTTACCCATTCCAACTCGTTCAAATGAGTGACCGGCTGGCCCTCGGCCGTCACGGTGATCTCGCGCTTTTCCAAGAGCGTGATCGGGTCGAGAAAGCGCAGGATCGGCGTACCGTCGCTCTTTATCAGGCTCTCGCCATCCTGGGTCAAAGCCCACCCCTCACCTGCATAGTGGAACTCACGAATCTCACTGAAATCATTCAAACTCCAACGGAAACCGACCTGGTCACGCCAGGTCAAGCTGACGATCTCGTCGTTCCAATTGACGATACCCTCGCCGAACAAGGACGGCAGAATCGCACGGGACTGAAGGACCGCGCCGTCCTCGATCCGCACCTTGCGGATGGTCGATTGGCCTATTTGCCCCGTACTCTCGTAGAGAAAGCCGTCGAGGTAAAACAGCCCCTCGGTATAGGCATGCGGGTCGTGGGGATAGGTATGCTCGACCCGGTAGCCATAGTTGGGCAGTTCGGCCCGAACACCGGCGGCGACAAGCGCGAGGGCAAGCGCCAGACCGCGAAGATAGAGCGAATGTCTCATGGCCGGGATGACTGCCGCGTCGGTGGGTGGGGAATTCTGTTTATCGCAACGGCGCGTAAGCGCAAATGCCCACCGATGCCGAATCATTGCTCGGAATCAGCGTATTGCATCAATGCGGCTTGCCCTGCGCGGGATAGAGCTTAGATTTCGGGACTCAATCAACAGGACTCGGGCCAGAGCGCAGATGGAGTTCGTCGGGGAATATCGCTTCAACGCATCGGCCATGGACGTGTGGCTGGCGCTCAACGACCCGGAAGTGCTGATGCGCACCATTCCCGGTTGCGACGCTATGGAACGGGTAACGCCGACGGATTATGCCGGCCATCTGAAGGTCGACCTCGGCTTGTTGAAAGCCGGGTTTAGCGGAAAGATATTCCTGTCGGAACTGGACCCGCCCACCAGCTATCGCATCAGTGTCGAGGCCCATGGAGCCATCGCCGGCAGCGCATCGGGCAGCGCCCGGGTCAGGCTGATCGACCTGCCCCACGGGGCGGTACTGCATTACGAGGCGGAAACCGCGATCGGCGGGCGGCTCGCCACGCTGGGCGTCAAGCTTATGCACGGCACCGCTACGCGCTATGCCGACAAATTCTTCGCCCGCTTCGCCAAGGCGATGGACGAACGCGCCCAACGAGTGGAACAATTGCCGCCCGGCTGAACACGGATGCAGCCGCAAAAGACAACTAAGGGGAATGGATTATGGATGTCGGAATTTGCCTGCCCTATTCGGAGCCGGGGATCACTCGGGAGACATTGGTCGACTGGTGCCGGGCGATCGAGGACAGTCCGCTGACCAGCGTGTCATGCGGGGAGCGGATATCCGGACCGCACGCGATGGAGATGCGGGCGATGATCGCTGGCGCCGCCTTGCTCACCGAGCGTATCCGGATCGTCACCAGCCTCTATATCCTGCCCATGCATAATGCGGTCTGGGCAGCGAAGGAGATTGCAACTCTGGACATTCTGTCCAAGGGACGGCTCGACGTCGTGGTCGGTACGGGAGGGCGACCGAACGATTACGCAGCCGTGGGCGCGGATTTCGCGACCCGCAACCAGCGCCTGCCCGGCCAAGTCGCCAAGATGCGCTCGATCTGGGCTGGAGAGCCCCCGTTCGAAGGCTCCGAGATTATCGGTCCCGCGCCCTATCAGAAGGGCGGCCCGCGCGTCATCGGGGGCTTCGCCGGCCCCAAGGCGATTGCCAAATCCGCCGCCTGGGCCGATGGACTCTATGGCTTTTCAATTCCCGGCGATCCCGGCGAGATCGCTCTCAAAATGGATTGGTTCGAGGAGGCCTGGCAGAATACCGGCCGCAAGGGCAAGCCGCACAAGATCGGCGGATTTTGGTACTCGCTCGCCGATAATGCCCAGCAGGGTTTGCATCACTATGTTTATGAATATCTGCGGATCGCGGGTCATGACTTCGCAACCCAGGTCGCCGATTCCATGACCCAGCATTCGCCGGATCTGATCCTGAAGACCATGCGAGCGATGAAGGAAACCGGGATCGACGAATTGTTCATGGTCCCCGCCTCCGCCGATGTCAGCGAGGTCACCAGGCTGGCCGAACTGGTCGCAAAGATCTGAGAGGACTACGCCGATGCTTCTCAAGCTGATGATGAGCCCGGCCGGTCTCGCCTGGGACCGGTTCCTGGTGCGCTGGACCGGCAAATCGCCGCTGTGCAACCTATTCGCGAAAATGGGCGGTTTCCCGCCGCGCCCGGCTCTGCTCCTGGTCGTCAAAGGTCGCAAGAGCGGAAAACCGCGGGCATCCGCGCTGCCCTATTTTAAGGCTCACGGCAGCCTGTTCGTCGTCGGCTCGCGCGGCGGCGGCCCGATCGATCCGCAATGGGTCACCAACCTGCGCGCCGACCCGAACGCCTCCATGTTCATCAACCGCAAGGAAAAGAAGGTGAAGGCGCGGATCGCCGCCGGCGAGGAACGGGCCAAGCTGTGGGTCGAACTCGGCAAGATGCTGCCGACCTATGTCCACTACCAGACGCTGACCACTCGCGAGATTCCGCTAGTGATCCTGGAATAGCCCGCCAATGCTGATGAAGCTGGCTATGTCCCCCGCGGGCTGGGCGCTGGACCGGATCGCAGTCAGATGGACCGGCGTCTCGCCGCTCAGCACCCTTTTCGCCCGCCAGAACGGCATCAAAAACGAAAGCCGTGTCCTGGTGCTGGTCGTCAAAGGGCGCAGGACGGGTAAGAAGCGGTCGGTCGCGCTGGCCTATTTCGAGATCGATGGCCATCTGCTGGTCGTCGGCTCAGCCGGCGGCAGCCCGACCGACCCGCGATGGGTGGAGAACCTGCGCGCCGAAGCGAACGTCACGATCTATGTCGCCCGCAAGCCACGCAAGGTGACGGCACGCATTTCCGACGGCGATGAACGCCGTGGTATCTGGGAAAAATTGGCAGTGCAGGTGCCGACCTATGCCCATTACCAGACCCTGGTAACGCGCGAGATACCGCTGGTGATTTTGGAATAGTTGCTAGGCGACCGCCGGCATCTCCCGCTCCGCCGCCTGCATCCCGTAGAGCCGGCTGTACAGCCCGCCGTTACGCATCAGTTCGGCGTGGGTGCCGCTTTCGACGACGCGGCCGCGGTCCATTACATAGATCAGGTCGGCGTTCACGACAGTCGACAGGCGATGGGCGATGACCAGCACGGTGCGGCCCTGGCCCAGAACGCTCAGCGCCTCCTGCACTACCCGTTCGGACTCGGCGTCGAGTGACGAGGTCGCCTCGTCCAGCAGCAATATCGGCGCGCCGCGCAGCAGGGCCCGGGCGATGGCGATGCGCTGGCGCTGGCCGCCCGACAGTTTGACCCCGTTCTCACCGACGCGGGTCGCATAACCCTCGGGCAGGTTCCGGATGAAATCAGCGGCGGCGGCCCCCTCCGCGGCGGCGATGATCTCGGCCTCGGTCGCGCTCGGTTTGCCATAGGCGATATTGGACAGGATCGTGTCGTCGAACAGGGCGACTTCCTGGCTGACAAGCGCCATTTGGCTGCGCAGGCTTTTCGTCGTCACGCTCCGCACATCCTGGCCGTCGACCAGCACCGCGCCGCCTGTCTCGTCGGCATCGTAAAAGCGCGGGATCAGGCTCAGTACAGTCGATTTGCCGGCCCCGGACGGGCCGACGAGCGCCACGGTCTTACCCGCCGGCACATCGATGCTCACGCCCTCCAGCGCCGGCTTGCCGGTGCTGTAGGAGAAACGGACATTCTCGAGGCGGATCGTCGGGTTGGTAATGGTGAGCGTCGCGGCATCCGGCCGGTCCCGAATCGCCGGCGGGTCGTCCAAAACAGCAAACAGCCGGTCCGCAGCCGAGAGCCCCCTCTGCATCACGGCGCTGGTCTTCGCCAGCCGCTTGATCGGCTCATAGGCCGACAGGAAGGCAAATATGAAGGCCATCAGCGCGCCTGTCGTGGTTCGGCCGGCGATCACTTCGCTACCGCCGTAGATGATCAGGCCGCAGACCGGGATCGCGCCCAGCAGCTCGTTGACCGGTTCGGAAATCGCGGAAATGCGAAAGCCCTTATGGGCCAGCATGAACAGGCGCTGGATCGTGTCGCCGACCCGCTTCTTTTCATAGGCTTCCATCCCATAAGCCTTGATGTGGCGCACGTTCTGGAAAGTTTGGTTCAACAGATGGGCGAACTGTCCGCGTTCGACCTGTGTGGAGTTGGACACGCGGCGCATCCGCTTGCCGCGCCGTCCGACCCAGATACCGGCCAGCGGGAATACGATCACGCTGAAGACCGACAATCGCCAGTCCATCCAGAACATAATGCCGATCAACCCGACAAGGCGCAGCGTGTTGGTGCCGGAATTGGTCATCGATTCGACAATGGCGTAGCGCATCTCCTCGACATCGTTGGTCAGGCGGGAGATCAGCTCGCCGGCTGGATGTTCGTGGAAGAAGGCGAGGTCGGCGTCGATCAGATGGGCTAGGCTGTCGCGCTGAATGTCTGTGACGACGCCCTGCCCGATTCGGTTCAGGATGATGCTGGAGCCATAGGCAGCCAGCCCGCCCAACAGGAAAACGACGAACACCACGCCGGCGATCGGAAGGATCCATTCCTGCTGTTTCTTGGCGAATATCTCGTCGAAGATATAGCGAATCAGCACCGCCTTGCCCGACGTCGTGACCGAGGCGATGACCATCAACAAGACGGCAAGCGACAGTTCCCGCCCGTGCGGCGCAAGATAGGTGCGCAGCAGGCGTTTCAGCAGAACGAACGAATGGCTTTGACGGTCGGCTTGGCTCACGATTTCATCGACAGATCGGCGCCTTGTCTCTATGGGGTCGGCGGCCCGGTATCGGCGAAACTGTCTAGCATAGAGCCGG
>Ga0182030_10022609_pt1 | contig 11691 bp, 7 predicted proteins | sample 812S3MmetaG_FD_121299 | JGI IMG/M metagenome (GOLD analysis project Ga0182030, IMG submission 121299) | Permafrost microbial communities from Stordalen Mire, Sweden - 812S3M metaG (Illumina Assembly) | ecosystem: Environmental > Terrestrial > Soil > Wetlands > Permafrost | place: Sweden... | reverse complement strand
CTCATTAGCGCGGCCTTTCTCGCCGTTGTTCCCATCGGCCGGCTGACCTCCAACACCGCATTTGTGGCGCAATTCGGCGAGGTCCTGTTTGGCGCGGCCGGAGCAAAAATCCTGTCTCTCTGCGTCCTCCTGTGCGTCTTCGGCGGCATCGCCGCGCTCACCATGGCCTCGCCGCGCGTCACTTTCGCCATGGCGCAAACCGGCTCATTTTTCCCGCAGTTCGCCAGGCTGCATCCCCGCTTCGGAACCCCAGCCAACGCCATCCTGCTGCAGACCGGTCTGTCGCTCGCCGTGCTCCTCTTGGGCGCATTCGATCGCGTGCTGGCCTACATCATCTTCTCCGCCGTCCTGTTTCTTGCGCTTGCCGCGTCCACGCTGTTTCGCATCCCTGGACCGGTTCGCGGCTGGTGGTTTCCCTGGGCGCCGGTCGTTTTCATCGCTCTCTCGGCCGTTGTCGGCCTGCTGATTCTGATGCACAACCCCTTGCCTGCACTGGTGGGTGTTGGCATCGTTCTCTGCGGGCTGCCTCTCCATCAATTTCTTACCGCGCGGCAAAGCACCCAGCCGCTCACCTCAGAAGGGAAATGATATGGCGCACATTCGACTTCCCGAAGGGCTGCACGGCATTCGCGCAGCCATGGCTTTTCGTCCGGAAACCGCAAAGCCGCTCAACGAGCTGGCCGAGGCGCTTCTCCATGCTCCTAACTCTTTAACTCCCGGCGAGCGCGAACTAATCGCGACCTATGTCTCCTCGCAAAACGACTGTTACTTTTGCCAGACCGTGCACGGCGCCATTGCCGCGGCCCACCTGGAAGGAAACGAGGAACTGGTGCGCTCAGTGAAAGCCGACTTCGTGGGTGCGAATATTTCAGAGAAACTCAAGTCTTTGCTGACCATTGCGGGCGAGGTGCAAAAGGGCGGCAAGCAGGTGACCTCGGCCGACGTTGAAGCCGCTCGCAAGCTAGGTGCAACCGACATTGAGATTCACGACACGGTGCTGATTGCCGCCGCCTTCTGCATGTACAACCGATATGTGGACGGACTGGACACCTGGCAGCCCCACGACGAGGAACTCTACCGGCAGCGCGGCAAAAAGACCGCCAAGGAAGGGTATGTCGCCATGAGCCAGGAGTATCTTCAGCAAGCTGTTCGCTCCTGACAAGTCATGGCGCAAGCCGGAACTTGTCGTCCTGGCAGCGAAAAACGCCTGGCCCGGCTCATAGTGGTCGCCACAGCTTCGCATCTGGAGCCAGACGCGAGAATGCCCTGAATTCTTGCGCGAATTGAGTTCTCGCGTCAGAATTCAGGGCAGGGACAGAAACCTCGTAAACCTTTGCTTCTAATAATGGTCGGGACGGGGAGATTTGAACTCCCGACCCCTCGCACCCCAAGCGAGTGCTCTACCAGGCTGAGCCACGTCCCGACACAATCGAGCCGGCTCCGGAGAGCCGGCCGTGAGGTCTCCATCAGTTTACACCAGTCAGGCCTGATGTCACCGCCCTGACCGGAATTGGTTTCAAACTACCGTAAAACCGGCGCTCCGGGGTGCGAAATCGGGCCAACCCCAGCCTTTGCAAGCTGATCGCGCCTCCCCTCAGTTCGAGGGCGGAGTGAACTCCTGGGGCAGGGCCGAGCCCGCGCCGAAGAAGAACTCTTCCATCTGTTCCACCAGAAACTGCTGTGCCTGTGGCGTCCAGGGTTGCAGCCGGTATTCGTTCAGCAGCATCTTTTGGTGGTCCACCCACTCGGCCCAGGCGGCCTGCGAGACGTTCTTGAATATTTTCTGGCCAAATTCTGAGTCGAAGGGAGGCTCCTCAAGACCCTCCATCTCGCGCTTGTTGCGAACGCAAAAAACCATATGTGCCATCATTCATGCTCCCAGCTTCATTGTATTGGATAGGGCTGGTGAGATTCTCCCGGAGACGGGCGCAAAGAACGCGAAGAGGAGAACCTGTTGCCGTACAACTCCGGAGGGATTTCAGTCATGCCTGCCGAGGAGTCCAATTGGTTGCCACGCCCGCGGTGAACCGCTTAGCTTAAGGACATGCGGAATACTCGTTGCATGAAAGAATCTGCGGCACTGATCGCTCTCATCTTGATTGGCTTTGGGACCTGCCGGGCGCAGCAGAAGTCCGCGACTGCGTTGCTGGAGGTGACCATCGCTCCCCCGTCCAGCACGACGGTACAGGCGCAGGTCATTGGCCAGGACAAAGAGCCGGCGATCTCGCAAGAGGAGAAGCTTCGTCTCATTCGCAGCCGCGTCAAGTACGTCTTCGTGCTCTTCCAGGAGAACCGCTCGTTCGACTTTTACTTTGGCAGCTACCCCGGAGCGGATGGGCTCTACGCAGGCCCTGTCGGCCCCTACACCGCCGATCAGGTTGCCGGCTTCACTCAAGCGCTCGTCAATACCGACGGAACCGTGGGGAAAATCACTCCTTTCAGAATTCCGGCCAGCATCGTCGACGCAACCGGCAAGACGGTGCTCCTCTATCCCGCCGACATTGCCTCCGTGAACCACTCGCATGTGGGCATCGCGCGCAAAATTGCGCTGGACTCGAACAGCGTGGCGCAGAACAGCGAATACGCACTGACCGAAGAAGGCGTAACCCTCAAGGATGGCAAGCCGTCCAAAGCGCCCACACTGGAGCTCAAGCAGTTTGGCGAGCTGGTCATGAGCCATGTGGACTGTGACACCGCGCCGTTTCTGTGGCGCTATGCGGATCGTTTCACGCTGTTCGATCACTTCATGGATACCATCATCGGCCCCTCCACGCCCAATGCCATTGCCATGATCGCCGGCCAGGGCGGCGAAACTCAGTGGATGCTCCATCCGGATGCGGAAGCGACCGGCGGCCAGGGCAAGGGAGCCACCGTGCCGATGCTCTCCGATCCCCAGCCCTTCTGGGGCTCGCCGCTCGACACCGCGGATCGCCTGAAGCAGCCGCAGGCAGTGAAGACCTTTGGCGGCGTCTCAAAGAACCTCACATTCGCCAGCCTTCCGCTCTCCTTCATGGGCAGCGACATCAAAAAGACAACGGCGGCGGACTACGATCCCGCCTTCGATCTGCCCGATGTGCAAGAGGACATCGAGAAGATCGCGGGACACGGCGTGAGCGCCGTGAACTGGGGCTGGTATCAGCAGGGCTACGACCACGAGATCAACGATGCAGCCGGCAAGGCTTCACATGACGGCTACGTGGCTCATCACAACGCGCCGCAGTACTTTGGCTACGTGGCCAACAATCCGCTGGCCTCCACGCATCTGCATGGATTGAGTGAATTCTTTGCCGATGTGGCGGCAAAGCGGCTCCCCTCATCCGGCGTGTTTTATGTTCGCGGCGGTTACGGCAACATCGAAGGCTGGCGTCCCCAGGATCCGAATCCCAAGCTAGCCCAGGTGTTCAACGGCAACGACGATCATCCCGGTTACTCCGACACCCAGATCAGCGAGGCGCTGCTGGCCGAGGAAATCAACGCCATCGCCAGCAGCCCCTATTGGAGCCAGAGCGCCATCATTATCACCTATGACGAGTCGGACGGGCTCTATGACCATGCGCAGCCGCGGGTGCGCTCCTTTGACCCGGAGGGAATTCCGCTGGAACAAGGGCCGCGGATTCCGGCCATTCTCATCTCGCCGTTCGCCGTGGCGCATGGCGTCTCGCATGTCCCGTCGGAGCATAGCTCCATCATCAAGTTTGTGGATGAGCTGTTCCGCCTGGTGCCGCTGGCCGACCTACCCGACGAGGAGCGCGCCCGCCAGATCGGCGCGGAGAAATTTGGCCAAGCGAACCTGGGGCCCGCGGACGACAAGGTGCCAGGAGTGGGCGACATGAGTTCCGCCTTCGATACGCTGCGGCTTGAGGGCAAGCGGGCGCCGCTGAGCGCGGAGTACGCAACGATTCCCAGGGCGGAGATCGCCAGCTTCCCGCACGACGGCGGCGCAGGCTGCCGGGCGCTCCAGATCGTTCCCACCGACAGCGGCCTTCCCAACCCGGTGCCCGCGGACTTCAATCCGCGGCCAGACACAACGCCCGGCATTCCCGCCGCGGGCAACTGGACACCGTAATGCGCACATCCTCCTTCTTGCTTGCCGTGGCCATCGTCGCCGTCTGCTCCGTCGCGTACGCAGACGATGCTTCGGCGACGCTGGCCCGCGTGCGCGCCACCGGTGTCCTGCGCTGCGGCATCGATGTGGAGGAGGCGGAATACTCAACCGCCGACGATCATGGCAACCGCGAAGCCTTTGACGCCGATCTGTGCCGGGCGGTTGCCGTTGCGGTGCTGGGAAAAGATGCGAAAGTCACGGTAACGCGCTATCCGGACGACCGCACCAGCATGAACGGCCTGACCAGCGGCGACGTCGACATGGTGGCCACGCTCACCGACGACTTCACTCATGCGGCCGGTACGCACATTCAATTCACGCGGCCGGTGCTCTGGGATGGCGCAGGGTTCCTGGTCCTGACGAAGAGCCCGGCCGAGCGGGCGCGCCAGTTGAGCGGCAGGAAGATCTGCTTTCTGGCCGAGACGGGCGTGGAAGAGAGCGTGCGCTCCTGGTTTGCCCGCGAGCATCTCAGCTTTGTGCCCTTCCCTTTTCAGGAAGAGGGCGAGATGCAGGCCGCATTCGCAACCGGCAACTGCGGTGCTCTGGCGGGCGACCGGACGCGCCTGGCGCAGACCCGAGTGGCTCGCGCGCTGCACCGGAAGCCGTCGCGTTTGCTCCCCGAGCGGGTGTCGAAGGACCCGCTGGCAGCGGCCTTTCGCGACCATGACCCCGAGTGGGCGGCGATTGTGAACTGGGTGATGGAAGCCCTCGTCCAGGCCGAGGAGAGCGGCGTCACACAGGCCAATGTGAACCGGATGCGCGCCGCGTCTGCAGAAGGCGGAGACCCTGAACTCCGCTTTCTGTTGGGCAGGTCGCAGGAGATCGGCGCGGCGCTGGGGCTCAACAACGATTGGGTGGTTCGCGTGATTGAAGCCACCGGGAACTATGGCGAGATTTACGAGCGGGATCTGGGCGCCGGCTCCGCCATGAAGCTCCCCCGCGGTGAAAACAACCTGCGCGAAAATGGCGGCGCGATGACGGCTCTTCCGCCAAAGTAGCACGAGAGCAATTCTGACCTTCCGGACTTGTCCAATCGGCCCACAATCCGATTGACGCTTGATCGGTAACCCAACTGCCGTCAACACCCGGTCCAGCCGTCTCAGCCCCAAAGGAGACTCCATGTCCGATCTGAATCCGTCTGGCCTTTCCGACAACGCTGCCGGCGGAATAGCCTACATCACCATCATCCCGGCAATCGTCTTCCTGATTATCGAACCGTTCAAGAGAAGCTCCTATGTCGGTTTTCATGCCTGGCAGTCGATCTTCTTCTACGTTGCCTGGGCGGTAGCTCATATTCTGGTCGAGGTGGTGCAGAATCTCGTCCCGACGGTCGTGTTCCTCACCTTGACGCTGTGGCAATTTGTGGATCTTGCCTTCTTTGTGGTCCTGGTCATCGTGTTTGTGAGCGCGTTCAACGGCAAGCGCCTGAAGCTGCCCATCGTCGGCGGCCTCGCCGAGCGGCAGGCGAACCGGTAACTCGCCCTCCTCATTGGAAGCTAACTGGCCGCTGACAACAACCCGAGCCCCTGGCCGCAGATTCCGCTTGACAAGCGGATTGCGCCAGGGGTTTGCTTATGTTGCCTTAACACCTCGCCCAATCCCCGCAGCGGCGGCGTCGAGGCCGATGGCCCGCCGATTCCGGTTTTGGCGTGGCGCTTGCCCAGGTTTCGCTCTCATCCCGATTCCAAGAAGGAGCACTTGTGTCCGATTCCAATCCGTCCGGCCTCTCCGACAATGCCGCCGCCGCAATCGCCTACCTGACCTTTGTGCCGGCGCTGATCTTCCTCCTCATTGAACCCTTCAACAGGAACCCTTTTGTGCGCTTCCACGCATGGCAGTCGATTCTGCTGAATATTACGGCGGTGCTCATTGATTTTGCGCTGGGCTTGGTGCTGGTGTTTGCCGTGATGTTCCTGCCGTTCGCTCATTTTGCCATCTGGAGGCTGGTGGAGCTGTTCTGGCTCATCGTCTGGCTTTTGTGCATGTTCAACGCGTTCAATGGCAAACGCTTCAAGCTGCCCATCATCGGTCCGATGGCAGAGAAGCAGGCAGGCGCCTGAAAGACTCGGCGATGAAGAAAAGAGCGGGGCTTTGAGCTCAAAACAGCCAAAACACACGCATAAAGTGGCCCTTTGTGTTTACCGATCAGTTAATGGGGCTATGCATATAAGTGATTCATTCTTAGTCGCTTAGAAGCAGGAGATAGACGGGAAAAGGGGTCATAAAGGGCAGGGGGGTGGGGGTGCGGCTTTTTTGAGGCCGATGCGGAGCATCACGCCCACCTCTCGCTATCTACCAGTGTGCGCCGGGAGGGGGAAATAATCGGCAAACAGGGTGAAAAGAAAGAAGGGCCCTGCCGTCGATGCGATCAACGCCATCCTGGCCGCCGCTGCCATGAACTTCCAAAAGCTCCTTGGAGCTTTTTGGCGCATGTATCTGCGCTTCCTGACGCGCATCTGGGACGCGATTCCGGTCCTGCAAGCGACGGGCACGCTCCACACTTCACTTGTATGTGCCTGAAAACGACGTTTTCAGGATCGACTAAGCTTGCCAACTTGCAGCTGTCCTGATGAGCCGGGCTTGACCAGGCTATGGAGTTCCTCTGTGAGCGTTCCCGACACGAAGAGCACGGGACGGGCGCCAGGAGACGCCCGTCCATGATTGAAGGACCAAGGTTAGAAGTCGAACCGCGCGGCAAGCTGTCCCGAGCGGGGGCTGCCTGCTACTCCGGTTACATAGCCGAATGTTGAGTCGTTGGGGTTGATGTCCGGCGCGTTGAAGTAGTGGCGGTTGAACGCGTTGTAGAACTCCGCGCGCAGCTGTGCCTGGTAGCGGCCCTCTTTCCCGATACCGAAGTGCTTCACGATACTGATATTCTCCGACGCCGGAGACGAGTTCCAGCGCCATTTGTTGAAGGTCTTCGGAGTGTCGCCAAAGAACCTGTCGTTGTTGTAGTACCAGGTGGACTGCCTCTGGACGATGGACGGGTCGAAATCGGCATTGCCCGAAGCCGTTGGGTGGCTCGGATCAAATGCCCTATGGAAGTGGTTCCGGATGCTGCCGGCCGTGGCTCCGTTGGCGAAGACCGCCCGCTGACCGTTGTAGTAATAATTCAGCTGGTAAGGCGAGTTGATCTGGCCCATCGGCAGGCCGGAGCCGTAGGCCCCGTAATAGCCGAGGGTCCAGCCACCCACGAAGTAGTCCAACGTTGATGACTGATTCAACCACTTATGATGGCCCCCAAAGGGCAGGTCGTAGGTCAGGTATCCCTTCGTCAGGTGCTTTTGGTCGTACGCTACCGTCCACATGAAGTTGTCGTTTGCGCTTTGCTCGCTGGTGCTCCAGTTGTTCGAGAAGTTGCTGGGCATGCCACCGGCGCCCGTGTTGTTGGATGTCCACTTTGAGATCGTGTAGCTCCAGTTGACATACAGCCCGTGCTCGTTGCGGACCTTGAGCTCGGCCACGAAGGCGTTGTAGTTGCTCTTGGGGGTAGTGTCCGAATCGCCCGCCACTTCCAGTTGGGTGCTGGCCGCCGCGAGTTGCGGATAAGGCGCAATGGCCGCGCGTGCCGGTCCGGAGAACCCGGCGTAAGGATACGGCACCGTGGTGCCGCACTCCGCCGAGAGCGTTGCGGCATCCGCGGCGCTGGCGACTGTCGTGCCAGTTGCATTGCCGCCCGTGCACTGCAACAGGGCGTGGTACGTGCTCCATGTCGGGAAGCTTACGTCGTATCCCTTCCCGAAATCCTGCAACCTTCTGCCGAACGTCCCCAGGTAGCGCGTGTCCAGCACCACTCCCCTGGACAACTCGTACTGGAATCCGGTGTAGAAGCTGTTGGTCATGCCCAGCTTCAGGAAGTCCGGGTGGATATACATCACTCGGCTGCCCTGTTCGTCGCCGAAGGTCGTGGCGGTGCTGTTCTGCACCGGCATTGCCGGCAGCGGGTAAGGATCGTCCCACTGGATGGCCTTTTCGCCGGTGATGTTGTTCAGCGGGTTGATTGTGACCGTGGCGGTGTTCAGCGGATCCTGGTTGGCCGGGTAATAGTCGGCGGCCCCGGAAGCAAGGGCGCCGAGCGGCACATAAAGCAAAGCGTAGGATGCCTTGGCCACGATCTTGGGAGTGACCGCGTAGGACGCGCCGATGTGCGGGCCGAACTGCTTGTACTGAATGTTCTTCTCGAACGTCGTTCCGCTGCCCTTCGAGAAGACCCATGCGCCTCCGTAGGAGCCCCAGTTGGAGTTCACCACGTTCGGGTCAAAGTTTTCCCACGCGCCGTTGGCCATGTGGTTGGGCAGCGGCAACTCCCAGCGCAGGCCCAGGATCAGGGTCAGCTTGGGATTGACTTTGAAATCGTCCTGCGCGAACAGCGCCATGTGTTTCTGGCGCGGATCGTAGCTGTTGGCCCCGTTGAGCGAGGTCGTGGACACGTTGCCCATCAGCATCTCCGCAAAGGAGCTACTCACGTAGCCGCTCACCGCCGGGTCGGTCGGGCCGTAGGTGGTGTTGCTGAAAGTGTAAGAGTTGTTAACCTGGTCGTAGTTCGCCGCGTTCAACTCCTGCGCGCTCCATTGCCATCCGAACTTGACGGCATGACGGCCCTTCTGCCACAGGATCGTGTCCGCATAGTTCCAGGAACCGAAGTTCATGTGCAGGTTCCAGCTTTCGCCGAAGTTGGAGAAGCCCACCCCGTTGCTGCCGTTGGCAAATTGGATCAACGGGAAAAACTTCTGGTCCGTGGAGAAGCCGTAGCTGTCGGCGTCGACCCGGTTCATTGGCCCCTGGTACGTGCGCTCCACGTTGTAAGTCGCGGAAAAGGTGTTCATCAGCGACGGCGTGAGAGTGTAGTTGTCGATGACGCGGATCATGTGGTTCTGGTCGACCTGACTGAACCAGCCGCCCCACGGCCCGCCCAGCGACGTAGCGAAAGTCGGCTGCCCGTCGCTGCTGTCGTCCTGCCAGTTGTACGATGCGCTGATGTGATGCCGCTCCGAGAAGTTATGGTCGACCTTTACGTCGAGTCTCCGCTTCCAGAAGTCCCCCGCGCTGCTCGACGGAAAGTTGCCGTTGATGAGGCGGTTCATAGGCGTCTGACTTTTGTAGTAATCCTGGTAGATGCCGGCGATGTTCTTGCTGATGCCGCTGATCTGCCCTGTCGGAATGTGGTTGTCCTGGAACGGCGTTGCACAAGCGTTCGCGGCTCCCGCGGGCGCCCTCCACGTCGTCGGATCGTAGATCTCGCCGTAGTTGTATGGTGCGCCGGTGCAGGGGTTCAGCGTCCCCGCGATCGGACCGCTCTGTGCGCCCATGGTAAGCAGGGGGCTCAGGTCGTAGTACCCGCCCTGGTCCGTCACCATCTGCGGCAACGGGACCGTATTGCCGGTCGGGTTGATGCCGCGACTTGATGTTTTGTAGTACTCGAAGTCGCCGAAGGCGAACGTATGGTTCTTCCAGATCGGCCCGCCCAGGCTCCCGCCGTAGTCGTTGAAGCGGTCCTTCGTCCTGCCGTAGGTTGCTCTGCATGATTCGTCCCCGGCGGCGCACCGGGATAGGTAGTAGTTGTTGAGCCACGGGTTCGCATTCAAATCCTCGTTCTGGAGGTACTCGAAAGCCGAGCCATGGAGCCTGTTGGTGCCCGACTTGAGCACGTAGACGATCGCTCCGCCGCCAGTCTGCGCCTGTCCGGCGTCGGTCACGTTAGTCTGCAACTGCATCTCCGAGATCGCGTCCTGGCCCGGCGTGATCGCTTGCCCCTGGTTGCCCGTCGTGGCGTTGGTGCCGTCGATCTCGATGGAGTTGGTCATGGTTTCGCCGCCGGCGATCGACATCCAGTTTTGCGTGCCGTTGCTGGAGAGCGACCCGGCGAGCGCGACGTTCGGGGCCGTGCTGATTAGCAGGCTCAGCGCGTTGCGGCCTCCGTTGGCGTTCAGCGGCAGTTCCTCAATCGCCTTCGACTCCATGGTCATCGCCACGGTTGGCGATTCGATCGACACTTCCGGCGTCTCGGTCACGGTCACAGTCTCGGATGCCGTTCCGACCTCCATGGTGACGTTTGCCGTAATCACCTGGCCGGCAACCGGGGCAATGCCGGTTCGCGTGTAGGCTTTGAAACCCTCGTGGTTCACCGCAAGCGTGTAATGACCCACGGGCAGGCTGGGGATCGTATAAACCCCGTCCTCGTTCGTCGGGCCGGTGTAGACCGCCATGGTGTCAATATTGGTTGCTTTTACGGCAGCCCCCTGCAGGACGGCTCCTGCCTGGTCTTTCACTGTTCCAGTGATCGTTGCCCGATCGGTCTGGGCTTTTGCCAGAACTCCAATCGAAAGCAGAAGGAACAACAACGTGCCCAATCTGAAGATGACTTTTCGCATCACTTGACCCTTTCTTGACTTTTCCAGTCCTGGTATCCGGCGGGCTCCACACTTTCCACACTAGGGAGTCCACCTGAGTTCACAGCCTCCAACGCGCCTCCGCCGGATTGTCTTTTCACATGCCATGCCTCGAAACACACCATTCTGCCCTATGACCGGATTCCTTAGGTGTGACGTATCGCAGTGTTTCTGAATCGCACCCAAGGATGAGGAAATAATCAGCGCATGGCAAGTTTCATTCGTGTCTAATCGCGTTAACGTACAGCGATGAAACACGTTACGGAACTTAACTTATAGCTTTATGAACGAGATACGGCGGCGGTTACTGAGGTGTTAAGGGCCGCGGCAGGCGGGTTGAAGGACCGAAATCTCCCTCCTGCCAATTTACCTTGCAGGCGCCGAGCGGTTGGCGGCGAGTCCATTTCATTCCAGGGAGAGTCTCTCCAAGCTCCCGCACTATGTCGCGCATCCGGCGGTGAATTGCGCCGGAAGTTCCTCCGGCCAACAACCCATCGCAGCGCATGCCGGGGGCAGCCTTCCGCATCTCGACCCGCAAGAGGTCTCGAGTGCCGGGTTCCAGAGCAGGTCAGTTGCGGGCGCCCACTGTTGTTTTCTGCAGCCGCCACTCATCGGGAGCCCATCACGGGGTGGAGCAGGCCGATCCTTCAAAAAGATTCTGTGGCCAAGTGTCTTAACATGATGGCAAAGATCGATGTATCTATCGACCATGACCGGCTGGGAGTGCGTAACATAGTCCGAGTTGGGGCGTTAACCTGCTTGTGGTGAAAGTCAAAGCCTTGACAAAACCGTCCCTCGGGGGCTAAATCCCTATTGACTCCAGGGATGTTACGGCACGACTAAGGTCGTGCCCTTTCAAAACCAGGCTTCTCCCACCGACTGTTAACCTGCTTGGACATCCTTGAAACTTCCCAAAGCTCCGATGCTGCTGCTAGATTGTCTGTGTCCATTCTCTTCAATCCGCGCCGTGCGGGCGATCCCTGCCCAACGCTACGGCCCCCAGGGAATTGGCCCCGGAGACTAGCGACCGGCTGAAGGCAATTCCGCCAGAGCAAAGTATGCCCGGGAAGCCAGAGAGTGTGAGGCCTTTGACCTTGCCCTCAGAATGCGTATCCCTTAACCGGCCGGTTTTGGGAGATTTCAATTCATCCCCGTCGTAGTCGTGGCGGTGGGAATGTGGGAATCGGTTTCATCGAT
>Ga0182030_10022608_pt1 | contig 11692 bp, 14 predicted proteins | sample 812S3MmetaG_FD_121299 | JGI IMG/M metagenome (GOLD analysis project Ga0182030, IMG submission 121299) | Permafrost microbial communities from Stordalen Mire, Sweden - 812S3M metaG (Illumina Assembly) | ecosystem: Environmental > Terrestrial > Soil > Wetlands > Permafrost | place: Sweden... | reverse complement strand
TGCCCTGCTCGCGGAGGAATCCGGCTAGTTGTTCATAAGTCACCCCCTTGCGCCGCGCTTCGGCGAGCTTTGGCTTTATGCTGGCGATGAAGGTCTTGAGCGATGGGACGGCTTTTGGCCGGGTGGCCAGCCATGCGTCGAACGCCTGCGTGAATTTCTCTTCATCGGGCGGGGGCGAAGCTTGTGCCTTTTTCATACGAGGCGCCGATTCTACGGCATCCCGTGAATAAATAGGTTCCCGTTTGGGAGCCTTCTTCCGGTGAATTTGTGATGAACTTGGGGATTCAGACCGATTTCACAAGCAACGCTTGTGCGTTGGTCTATTCCACAAAACTAAAAACAAACCTGTTCAATCCATGAGGTTCCCAAATCCATGATCCGGGGTCGAGCGATGATTGGAGGCGCAAAATATTGCGCGGAACATCTTGAAGCCAATGACTATTACGAGAAGGAGCAGAGGATTCAGGGCGTTTGGGTTGGTGCGGCCTGTGAGGAGTTTGGGGTGAACGTGGGGGAGGTGGTTTTGCCAAAGGAGTTTGAACGGTTGAGGCAGAATCATCATGCGAGGTTGATTGGCCCGGATGGTGAGCCGTTGCAGATCACCGAGCGGATGCACGGCGAGACGGTGGACGGTCACGAGCGGCGGGCGTTTTACGATTTCACGGTTTCCGCGCCCAAGACGTTCTCAGTGGCGGCAGTCACTGGCGGATTGGAAATAGCAAGGCAGTGGCACAGTGCGGCGGTCGCTAAGGCCGTGGGTGAGATGGAGAAATGGACCGCATACCGAACCAATCGCGGCGGGAAGATCGAAACGCACACGAGCGGGAATTTCTGCGCGGCACGGTATGCCCATGACGCAAACCGGGATTTGGAGCCTCAACTCCACGATCACGTCGTCATTTTCAACATGACGCAAGGGAGCGGCGGCAAGAACTACGCCATCGAATCCAGCGCATTCTTTGATCGGGTGAACTATTTCACCGCCATTTATCGGGACGAACTGGCGGCACAGGCCCAGCGAGCAGGAGTCGAAATCGTGTGGGGAGAATATGGAGAGCCGCAAATCAAGGCGCTCTATGAACAGGGACTGGTTGAGCACTTTTCCCAGCGAACGCAGGAACTGGAATTGCTGATCGGCAAATGTGAATCGCTCCTCGGGCAAAAACTCGACAATAACCGGCGGAAGATTTTCGTGATGGCCTCGCGCGGAATTGACCTCGCCGCGTTTGAGCGCGCATTCGCCGCTGAGAATCACGGCCGCTCCTGGCCGAAAGAAAAAGCATTCGAGCGCATGGTCGCGCTCGTCCACGCCTGTTCCGATGGCGGCTTGAAGGAGATTACCACTGCCGAGGTTATCTCGGCGCAACGGGCGATTCTTTCGCCCGCGCAGCGTTTGGCGCTCGACGACTTTGTCGGGCGGGCCGAGGTGGGAACCGCGAAAATTTCGGCGGCGGAGACTCCGACGCTGTCCGAGGCGATTAGCCACGCGCTGGAACATTGCTTCGAGCGCCAGTCGGTCCGCAAGGCGCATGACGTATGGGAGGAAGCCATTCGCTACGGTCGCGGCGCGGGCTTTGATATCAAGGCGCTGAAGGCAGAATTCAACCGCCTGGCTTCCGGCAATCAAAGCAAGCTCGTGGCGGTCGGCGATGAACTCACCACCACCTTGCATCTGGAGCGAGAATTGGCATTACTCAAAGCGGTCGAGAAGGGGCGGCGCTCGGTCAGTGTCGCCAATCCCGATTTCGTTGTATTGTCGAAGCTCAATCCCGAGCAGCGGGAAGCCGCAAAGGGGCTGGTCGCGTCGCGGGACCGATGGAATGCGCTGATCGGTGATTCCGGCACTGGGAAAACATTTACCGCCACCGAGGTAATCCGTGCCCATGTCGAGGCTGGCCGGGTAGTCTTCATATGCGCCCCTACCAACAACGCCCGCGACGTATTGCGAGATGAGGGAGCAAAGATTCGGAAAGATAACGGAGACGCGGCTATCGCCAAGCCCTTCGAACGGGCGGAGTCACTCCAGAAGCTCCTTTGCGACAAGCAGCTCCAGCAATCCATCGGCTTCGATGGCCTCGTGCTCGTCGATGAGGCGGGCTTCGCCAGCGTGAAGATGCTTCACGAATTGATGGAACTGGCCGAGAAACATTGCTGGCGCTTGCATCTTCAGGGCGACGACAAGCAGCACACTAGCGTTGAGGCCGGGGACGCCTTCCGTCTCCTTCTGAAGAATTCCGCCATTCAGCGGTGGCGCCTGACCGACATTCGGCGGCAGACACCCGAAAGCGGTCTCCGGGAAGTTTCAAAGCATCTCGCCGCCGGTGAAATGAAAGCCGCCCTCGAATTGCTCGATGCTCAGGGAAGGATCATTGAAGCTCAAGGCGAGGAGCGGCTGCGGCTCATGGCGCGAAGGTATGCGGACGCGGTCCAGCGCGGCATACATTCTTTGGTCGTCAATCCCACCCATCGGGAAAACGACGCTGTTTCAGCGGCCATCCGGGAGGAGTTGAAAACTCGCGGGTTGTTAAAGGAGGGCCATGAAGTGGAAGCGACTCGCTCCCTTGGATGGACGGCGGCGCAGAAGCGCGACCTCCGCAATTACCGGCCCGGCCTGATGGTCGAATTGACGAGGGGCAGGGAGAAGGGGAGAGCCTTCGAAGTGCTGGGCATCGAGCGGGGCCGGGGAATCAGGGTGAAGGATGAGGGCGGTGAGGAGCGATATTTCAGCCGCCGTGAAACGGGCGGCATCGACGTGGGCGAGAAACGCCTTCTGAAATTGGCAGCCGGTGATTTGATTCTCCTGCGTGCCGGGCAAAGAAACCGGCACGGCGAATTGACCAACGGCGAGCGGCTTCAAATCACGAGGATCGAGGGCGGAGCCATTCATGGCCGGGCGCTGGGGCGCGACGGCGTACCGACGGGAGCGGAAAAGCCGATTACCATTCGGAACTTCTCCCACGGCTACGCCAGCACCTCGCATCACAGCGAGGGGAGCACTGTTGATTCCGGGCTTGTGGGGATGGACCGCATTTCCGTTACGCACATAGACAACAAGCTTCTTTATGTTGCCTGCACCCGTGAGCGGAAAGACCTTCGCATCTACGTGGAAAGCAAGGCTGCCCTCTTCGAGCACGCGGGAAAAATATCAGGAAATCGTAAATTCGCGCTCGCCCTGGAACATGGGGCCAGCCGGAAGCGTGGTATTCAGGAAGCTCTCAAATGCAAACTCCCAATCAATATTGCCGTCCATCAAATCGGCCTCAAGTTCGTGCGAGGGTTGAACCAACTCGCCAAATCCGTCCTCCAGTGCGTCCATCTCCGCGAGGCGGCGGCGATTTCCGCAGCTCAACAGATTCAGCAGGAACACCAGAAAGAGGCCGTCGTCCAGACCACTCAGGAATCGTTGCGGCAAAGCATTCCGGTGCAGACACAACGCCACACCCAATCTCGCAGCCGAGGCTATAGACCATGAGCGAAACCACAAAACCGCCTGCCTGTTTTCAAGTCTCCTCGAATTCGGGCGAACTGGAATTGCAATTCAAGACGGGCGATTCCTGCACCTTATACTATCCCTACCTGCTGCGATCCCGTCTGGACGTTACAGGGTCAATCGAACTCCAGTTCTCCACGGATAAGGTCGTAATCGAAGGCCAGCGCCTCAAGGGGCTCTACGATGATCTCAAGAAAAAACACGTTACCTGGATTCGGGAAGCCGGGTGGGACAGCGTTAGTCTCATCAGCGACGAGCCGTTTGTCCGGTCAATTACTGTTACTCCCGTAGGGTCAGCCGATTGAGTGAACGAGCTTGGGGGGCTTCCGCGCACCATTTCTTGTCATTCAGGGTGTCAGTTCGGTCCCAGTCACCGAAAGAGAGCCACGCGGCAATGGCGGTCTTGCCGGTGCCGGGAGGGCCGTAGAGCAGAAGGCGGAGAGCGGAGCCGCTTGAAAGTAACTTTCCGGCCTTGATGGCGAGGATGCCGGCGACCTCGCGGGCGACGCCGATGAAATCCTCGGGGCCGGCGGGTTTGGTCTTTTTCATGGGATTATGGTTAAGGTTGATGGTCGATGAATCGACGCCATTGAGGACGATGGCGGGCGCTGCTATTGGCGCGGGTGCGCTTTGGCGAGGATGCCAAGCTGTGGACGGACGGCCCGTACTATGGCGTGGTGACGTGGCAGATCGCGCCGGGACGAACAGAAGTGCGCTTGCTGGAAGGGAGCGAACTGATGAGAGGCGGTTAGAAGAGCCGAAAAACGCAGAGCCCCCAAGCCGGGATTTACTCGGTCATTTTTCGGAGAATGTTGGTGACAAAGCCCGGCGGTTTGTCCAACGGGACCGTTCCATGAAGACCGATTGCGTCCTGATGGGGCGAAGTGGAGCGATTGGAGAGAGTCCTCCAAATCCAGAATGCCAGAGCGTAACCGATGATGGCGTGGACGCTCGCAGCGGCCCAGTAGAGAGGCGACGCCATTTCGGAAAGTTTATAATTCAGGATACTGGCGCGAAGAATTACAACGGCAGGTGCGAGAGGAGTCGCAGCCTGTAAAATGCGCCACTTCTCCGGTACAGCCGTGACCGGATAAGCAATGGGAAGGAGATAGACATAAGTCGTCTTCATCAAGAAGAGGAATAGGGCAATTAAAACGCCCGCGTAATGGGCAACGGCTCCCAAAGCTGTTGCTAGGAGGAGCATGGCGCCAACTACTTCCAGGGTGCCAAAAAGAATACTCAGAAAGGATATGACTGAGGTTCCGACGTAGCTGACGGCCCATGCGATGCTGATAAGGAAGGAGGGGAGGCTGATGATAACGCCGTAGGTGATTGAGGAGGCGATGATGCTGGCAGATTCGAGCCATGAGGATCGATCTGAATGATTGATCCGAACCAGCAGGACCAGCATGGTTGAAATGTAAAACCAGAGGACGCTAAGGCCCGGCAATGAGAATACCGCATATGGTATCCCGCCTCCGGAAAGCCGAGCCGCAGGCGAGTGAAAGAAATAGAGCAACTCGATCACCGGCAGGGCGAACAACCAGAGAAGGGGCAGGCGACCACGACCGGGAAAATAGGCAAGCAAATCACGAACATCATCGGCGATCGCATTTTGTGCGTTCATGTCATGTGGCGAGTAAACGCATATTGATGCCCCGACCGGCGGTTTGGCAAGGTTCTTTCCCGGCCTGCAATGTCGGAGAGCCGTGACAATTGCGCGGCAGGAATGGTTGCTGACAGGGCCAGAATGAAAGCTCGTCAATATAATTCAAAGGTCACTGAAGGTCATTTAAAGTGCATTGAAGGTCACTGGAGGAAAAATGACGTGTTGAGAAACGGGCGGCGAAAAAAGCGGGTGTAGGTCTTTCCCGTCGCGCCCGCCACGCATCGAAATGTTCCGAGGCGGGCAGTGCGACGAGAATCTCGATCCACTCACAGCACGCCATGCGTTTCAAAAACAACATAGGCCCCCAGGTACGCCGACTTCGGCAGGCCCGGCGATGGTCTCAATCACGATTCGCCGTCAAACGGAATTTGCCACCAGCGGCAAACACATGGACTCCGTCCATGCATTCTACGCCCATATCCCCAACAAAGTTGCGCTTATTTGAGCGCCACTTGAAACCCTGATTTCAGGCAGAGTGGCTCGATAAACACCACAAAAACCGAAGATTCCAGCAAATCGATCCAGCGCCGGATCATCGTTCCAAAAAAATCCCCTACAATGAGAGAATGAGCAGCGATCTTTCAAATTCGTTAACGGCCATCGGAAAAATGGCATTGTCAAATTGTCGTCGGCTGCCAGCCCGTTTCGATGCCGCGAAAAAACCGGGTGTGGTTCTTTCGCGCCGCGCTCGTCATGCATTGAAACATTCCGGGGTGGGCGATGCGGCGAGAACCTCAAAGCGATTGCGGCAACGTCATGCGTTTTAAGAATAACATAGGCCCGCAGGTGCGCCGGATTCGCGAGGCGCGGCACTGGACGCAATCAAAACTGGCCATCAAGCTCCAGCTTGTCGGCTACGATATCAGCCGCAACGGCGTCTCGAAAATCGAGGGGCGCTTCGTCTGCATCACTGACAAGCAGCTTCTCTTCTTGGCCGAGGCGCTAAGAGTGTCGGTGCTCGACCTCTTCCCGGCCCGGCAGAATTGCCGCTTTAGCGATTTCATGGCCAAACTGGAAATGACGCGGTTTTGAGGGGTTCCGATGCCGCTATACCTACTCACGCTACGAGATTTTAAGGCGTTTTTTGGCGCAAGCCAAAAGAAGCTCCAAATCGGGAGCTTCTCGCTATGGATGGCGGCTTACGATGGTTGCATGGACATTTGCGCCTTTACCTCAATTTCGGTCAGTTGCGCGACGAGTGGTTTCAACGCGCTGTTCTCAATCGTTCTGAATCAATGCCTTGGATCAAACCTCCCGCTCGCTCGCGAGCCATTTGGGATCGACACCGGCGATCTTATCGCCGGACGCGTCGTGCGGCCACTCCTGCGCTGGAAAAATACCTGACCGATGCAAACCGCAAAAAATCCGTCAAAGCACAGCGCGAATCCCGCCCTCGATGCGCAATACGTGCGGGAGCTTCTGACCATTGAGGAAGCCGCCCAGCGGCTCAAGGTGGCCCCCAAGACGGTCAGAAAGCTCTGCCAGTCACGCAGCCTTACGGCAATCCGTTTCCAGCGCCGTTGGCGCATTCCCGCCATCGCAATCGACGAGTTTCTCAGAGAGCGCCTGATCTTTCGTGTCTGATGCTGGCACGATGGTAAACGCAGGTCTGAGCCGGTCTGCCGGACGGATTTTGAAGTAGGTGGCGGCAGTCGCCTCGTCCGTAACCCGGCGATAATGACCAAAGATCACGTCAGGTGAATTGCCCATCTCCAGCGCAAGCGCCTCCGCCGATTTCAAAATGGGCAGGCGGTACGTCCCAAAAGAATGCCGCATCACATCAGGCGGCCATTTCACAAATCCCGCCTTGCGGTACGCTTCGCGGAACTTGCGCCGCGAAAAGATCACCCTGCCTGTTTCGCGACGATAGAGCGAAAGCCACTCCTTGAGATTCGGTTGAATGGGAACCAGCCGGTGCCGACGAGTCTTGGCGTTGCGGGCCTTCACTTCGATTTGTCCCGCTTCAAGGTGAATATCGCGCCAGTCCAGACGCTCCGCCTCGGAAGGCCGCAGGCCGGCAAACGCACAGATGGCGATATATGGGACCAACTCGGACGCGCAGACTTGAAGGAGGCGAGTGATTTGCCGTGGTGAAAGAATTGAGACTTCGTCCTTGTGCCGCTTTGAGAAGCGGATTTCCGCCGCCACGTTTTGAGCGCAGTTGCCTCGCCGCCGCGCGAGTTCGAACATGACGCCAAGATTCCGCCTGTAGGCATCCCGCGAGGTCACATTGACATCCAGGCCGCGCAACCATTCATCGACTTCCTGGCTGGTAATGTTGCACACGAGCCGCTCGCCAAACGCCAGTGAGAAGCGGCCAAGCTTGCTTTTCAAGTCTGCGGCATACCGCTGGCTCACCCCATCCTGCTTTTTCGCTACGAGGAATTCCTGAACGAGCTGGCCCACCGCAATCGACTTCCCAGCCTTCGCGAGATAGGCGACGTAATGATCGACCGCCGCGCGTAGGGACGCGCCCAGAGGCTCCAGTTTCCCAAAGCACTCATACGCTTCCAGCCGCTGAATGTCGGTCAAGGCCGCAGCCTGAAGCTGGTAATTGACCATCAGGCGAGACAGCCGCTCTTTGTAGGATTTGGCGACCGACTCTTTGTCGAAAAACTTTTTCTTCTGTCCTTCGAGTTGGTAGAGACCGGGCGGAACGCGCACCATCCACGGCGCGTGGGGACTATAGGTGACCTTCGTCACCTTCAGAATGAAGGTTCTTGCCATGGCGCGATTCCTTTCACGGCAAGAGTTTAGCGGATGGCCAAGAGCCACCGGCTCCCATATGGGAACCTATTTTCGGAAACCGGATAACGGCAATTAATGGCAATGACCGGTCCAAACCCTTCTCAAGCTGCCATGGCATCCGGGTGTAAGTAGCGTAATTAGAGTTACTTACAGTGGAGCCGGCAGTCGGGTTTGAACCGACGACCTGCTGATTACAAATCAGCTGCTCTACCAACTGAGCTATACCGGCATTTACTCTGTAAAATGGCTGGATTCGAGGGTCGAAAGGTGGCGCTTCGCCCCTTTATTTGAACCCATTGAAAAGCGAAATGAGCGAAATTGAGACAGAATCGCTGTGGGAAGCGACCCGCACTCAAAATCTTTTTCGTTACCGACCATCGGGGAAGTATTTCGCACGGCTGAAAGTAGGGGGCAAGTCCATTCGGAATAGCCTGAAGACAACCGTATTTTCTGTGGCAGAACTCCGGCAGCCGGATGAAATCGAAAAGAGTCGGAAAATTGAGGAGTCACGGCGGCGTTTCGGCAATGGGAAATTGACTTTCGCCGACGCGGTTCAGATTTGCCGCGACAAGTTGGAGGTTAACCCGGAGTGAAGTCGAAATACTACGACCGGCTCGTGCTCGACTTCATCACCAAATCCTGGCCCAACATTCCTGGCAAGGACGTACGACAGATTAGTGAGACGGAATGGAAGGAGTGGTTGGTGCGTTAGCGTCAGCATCAGCATTATGCTCCGAGCGTGGTCAATAAAAGCATTGAGATTCTGCGTGCAGTTTTTCAGGAAGCGGCGGAAGTGGGAGCACGTAGCGGAAATCCCGCAATGGTGCTCAAGAGATCGAAGGCCCGTCCCAAAAAAATCAAGCTGCCGTCACGCCAAGAGTTCCCTCAATGCGTGGCGACGATCGAGACAGGTGGAACTGTCAATATGCGGGTCCACGAATGGCAGAAGAGCATGGACCTGGCAGCCAAGATTGTGGGTGTGGAGAGAATCACGCCAGATTATGTCTGGATCGTGGCGTTTGCGCATGCCGGCAGGAAGTCTGGATACTGGCGGAGAAGACAGGGTGCGGATTAATAACGGAGAATCTTGCCTAGGAAGCGGCGGCAGGATTCGGACTGCGCGGCGGTGAAGATTTGGGTGGGTGGGGCGCATTCGAGGATTTTGCCGTTGTCGAGGTAGGCTACCTGGTCGGCGGTGGCGCGGGCGAAGGACATTTCGTGGGTAACCAAGACCAGGTCGCGGCCTTCGCGTTTTAGTTCTTCGATCATTTCGAGGACTTCGGCGGTCATCTCGGGGTCGAGGGCGGAGGTGGGCTCGTCGAAGAGGAGGAGACGGGGCTTGATGGCTACTGCGCGTGCGATGGCTACGCGCTGCTTCTGGCCGCCGCTGAGCTGGGCGGGCTTTTTGTGGGCGTGGGGTTCGAGTTGGAAACGCTGGAGGGTTTCCATGGCGCGGGTGCGGGCTAGTGGGCGGGGGAGGCGGTGGACTTTCTCCAACGGGAGCATGATGTTTTCGAGGGCGGGGAGATGAGGGAAGAGGTTGTAGGCCTGGAAGACGGTGCCGACGTGGCAACGGTATTTGCGGAGGGGTTCCTCTTCGCGGGGGAGGGGGGCGCCGTCGATGGAGACGTGGCCGGTCTCGGGGCGCTCGAGGCCGGCGAGGATGCGGAGGAGGGTGGATTTGCCGCCGCCGCTGGGGCCGATGAGGACGAAGGCGTGGACGTCGGGGAGATCGAGGGAGATGGCGTCGAGGACGCGATGGGCGCCGAAGGTTTTTGTGAGGCCGGAGAGTTCGAGTCTCATGTCTCGAAGCGGTTGCGTCGTTCGAGGGACTGGGTCCAGAGAGAGATGGGGAGGGTCAGGAGGAGATAACCGAACGCGAGGGGGATATAGCTCTCCAATACGCTGTAGGTGTAGGAAGCGGCGTTCTGCGCGTTGAATGTGAACTCGCTGATGCTGATGATCGAAAGAAGGGAGGAGTCCTTGATGAGTGAAGCGAATTGACCGGCGAGGGGCGGGAGGATCTGGCGGATGGCCTGGGGGAAAATGACGTAACGATAGGTCTGGACGGTGGTGAGGCCGATGGCGCGGGCGCTGTCGAGTTGGGATTGGCCGATGCTCTCGATGCCGGAGCGGATGATTTCCGAGATATAAGCGCCGGAGAAGACGGAGAGGATGAGGACGCCGGCGACGTAGCGGTTCTCCATGTGGAAGGCGGTGGCGATGAAGTAGTAGAAGACGAGTATCTGGACGAGGAGGGGGGTGCCGCGGATGGTCTCGACGTAGATGCGGGCGAGATAGCGGAGGGGGAGGAAGGGGGTGCGGCGGAGCAGGGCGAAGATGACGCCGATGAGGCAACTGCAGACGAGGGAGATGGCGGAGAGGACTACGGTGACGAGCCAGCCTCTTAGGAAGAGATCACGATAGACCCATACGCCGGGCCATTTCCACTGGTAGGTTACGGTGGAGAAGGCGAAGGTGAAGATGCCGGCAATGACAGCGAAGGCGAGGAGGAGGCTGGTGAGCTTGCGCCATGGGGAGGGGGGGAGAGGATTGGCCGGCATGATCGACGGGGGTCATGCAGGGTGGGGGAAAAATTCGAAAATCGAAATTCGAAAATCGAAGTATTTGGCGCGCCACGCGCGCGAGTTTGTGGAGAGGCGCGGATTACGAAATCCGGTTTCGAATTTTCGTCGGCGTCAGCCGATGATGATGTCGACGTCTCTTAGGTCGGATATCAGGCGGTCGTGCAACGGGGGGCGGACGCGCCACCATTTGCGTGGGCCGCCGGGGCGGCCGAGGACGAGGTGGGTGAGGCCGTACTCGCGAGCGAAGGATTCGAGGGCCATGGCGACATCCTCATTTTTCAGGACGATGACGGTGCCGCCCATTTTCTGGGCGATCTCGAGGGTGTCGGTGATGCGGCGCTGGACTGCGGAGTCGACTTTGGTGGGGGCTTCGCTGGGGGTGCGGACGTAGACGGCGAACCATGGGGCGTTGAGCTGGGAGGCCATGCGGGCGGTCTTGCGAAGGAGGGCGCCTGGGTCGGGGCCGCTGGAGCTGATGGCTACGGCGACAAGGCCGAGGGCGGGCTGGTGGTTTTCCTGCTCGGCCTCGCCGCGCTGTTTGGAGTCGAGGAAACGAGCGACTTCGGTGAGGGTAAGTTCGCGGAGACGGACGAGGTTTTTCTCCGTGAAGAAGTGGGCCATGGCGCGCTGGACGCGCTCGAGGGGGTAGATTTTGCCAGCCTGGAGGCGGTCGAGGAGATCCTCGGCGGAGAGGTCGAGGTTTACCACCTGGTCGGCGCTGGCGACGATCTCGTCGGGGATGCGTTCCTTTACGCGGACGCCGGTGTTGGTCTCGACGATGTTGTAGAGGGACTCGAGGTGCTGGATGTTGATGGTGCTGATGACATTGATGCCGGCAGCCAGGAGGTCCTGGACATCTTCGTAACGCTTGCGGTTTTTTGAGCCGGGGGCGTTGGTGTGGGCGAGCTCGTCGACGAGGGCGACGGTGGGCTTGCGTGCGAGGACGGCATCAAGGTCCATCTCGGTGAGTTTGATGCCGTGGTACTCGCTGATGCGCGAGGGGATGACTTCGAGGTCCTTGATCTGGGCGGTGGTGTCGGGGCGCTCGTGGGGCTCGACGTAGCCGATGACGACATCGACGCCACGGGTGCGAAGGCGGTTGCCCTCGACGAGCATCTGGAAGGTCTTGCCGACACCGGGGGAGGCACCGAGGTAGATCTTGAGCTTGCCTTGCTGCTGCTTGCGGATGATCTGGAG
>Ga0182030_10022607_pt1 | contig 11692 bp, 9 predicted proteins | sample 812S3MmetaG_FD_121299 | JGI IMG/M metagenome (GOLD analysis project Ga0182030, IMG submission 121299) | Permafrost microbial communities from Stordalen Mire, Sweden - 812S3M metaG (Illumina Assembly) | ecosystem: Environmental > Terrestrial > Soil > Wetlands > Permafrost | place: Sweden... | reverse complement strand
TTCCCGGTTGAGCGCTTCATGCGCGACGCCAAGATCACGCAGATCTACGAGGGAACCAATCAGGTCCAGCGCGTCGTGGTGGCCAAGCACCTCTTGAAGTAGAACATGCCCGCGCCCGCCATCAGTGCCGCACACTACGTGCGCCGAGGTCTCTTGAAGATCGATGACGCCGTGGTCCTTGACGCCGTCGATTCGCTGGACCTACGGGGTAACGCCAAGATAAGCGCCGTGATCGGGATGCCGCTTCGGAGCCTCCAGCAGCGCCGTGACGTCACGGCGTTCGCCGTCAGCGCCCCGATCGCCGCGGCGAAGGGACTGCTCGAACTCCTGGCCGCGGCGCCTCTCGAAAGGGTCGTCGAGATACTGGGCGACCACGCTGATTCACCGTCGTACGACCAGCTCGCGAGCGCCATTGATTCGCTGCTTGAACACGGCTCGACGGACGACGACGTTGTGGCACTGCTCACCTTCGCGATCGGCGAGGAGTTTGCCGCGGCGCCCCATTGCCGACGCCTGCTCGAAGAGAGGCCGGCGTTTGCCCTGCCCGAGCTGCCCGAAGCGGCCGGCGGCTCGTCGATACTGGCCCTCAAGACCATCGATCCCGAGGTTCGAGAGCAGCGTCGGGCCCGACGCGAAGAGGAGAAGCGAAGGAAGCGCAACACCGCCCCGGTTCATCCGGCTCGGCCCGTCAGGACGAAAGCCGACCCCAAGACGAAGGCGGTGAATCCTTCAAGCCCTCCCGTGGAAGTGGCCCCCGTGACTGAACGTCGACGAGTGACGTTGACGCCGAGCGAACTGGAGCGCTTCAGTGCCGAGCACCCCTTCGTCGGCACCGTGGTGCTGGCGGAGGTCCCCTTCGATGCCGTTGATCCGGCCACGCCGGATCAACACGCCAAGCTGCGACCGGGCCTGGTGGTCGCGGCGTCGAACACGGCGATCCTGGTACGTGCGATCTACTCAAATCCCTCCACGACGCGGGTCGTCTTTCAGCCCTGGCGTCGGCTTGGTTTCGACCACGTGTCCTACATCGACGACCATCGGACGCCGCTTGATTTGTCGAGTCTCGATGAGGTCGAGCGCCGGGGCCGTGTGACCGACGAAGAGTGGAACGTTCTCTTCTAGTTCGCGTCGCCGTTCCATGCCAGTCGCCAGGGCACTCGATGACTGTTCGTCCACGCCTCCGCGATGAGGAGAGCGTTGGTCGAAGACACAATCCTGAGGTGTAGCGTCAAATGGACCGTTTAGATGCAAGAACGAGGAGACGTCATGACGACCACCCATCAGAACTTCATCGCGGGGGAGTGGAGCGCGGGGACTGACTCGTCGCTCGATCGCAATCCTTCTGACGTCACCGACGTGGTGGGCGAGTACGAGCGCGGTGACACCGCCCAGGTGTCAACGGCCGTGGCGGCGGCCAAAGAGGCGGCCACCACGTGGGGCCGTTCCGCGATCCAAGAGCGTAGTGACGCGCTCGACGGTATCGGTTCGGCGCTGATCGCGCGGGCCCAGGAGTTCGGTACCGTCCTCTCACGAGAAGAGGGCAAGGTCCTGCGAGACGGAGTTGGTGAGGTCATGAGGGCGGGGCGCATCTTCAAGTTCTTCGCCGGGGAGGCGCTTCGTACCGCGGGCCAAAAGTTGCCCTCGGTGCGCCCGGGGCTGGAAGTGGAGATTTCGCGCGAGCCCGTGGGCGTCGTGGGAATCATCACACCATGGAACTTCCCCTTCGCCATTCCCGCGTGGAAGATCGCGCCCGCGCTCGCCTTCGGCAACACCGTCGTGTTCAAGCCGGCCGATCTCGTTCCGGGTTCGGCGTGGGAACTGGCGCACTTGATCGCCGAGAGCGGCATAGCGCCGGGCGTCTTCAACCTCGTGATGGGTCGCGGCTCCGTCGTGGGCGAAGCCATCATCACCAACCCGGACGTGGCGGCGATCAGCTTCACCGGCTCCATCGAAACCGGTCACCACGTGGCCGAAGAGGCGGTGAAGAGGATGGCCAAAGTGCAGCTCGAGATGGGAGGCAAGAATCCACTGGTCGTGCTGGACGACGCCGACCTCGACGTGGCCGTTGAATGTGCGTATCAGGGCTCGTTCGAGCAAACCGGCCAGCGCTGCACCGCTTCCTCGCGGGTGATCGTCACGTCGGGCATCCACGACCGTTTCGTCGCGGCCCTTGTGGAGAGGTTGAAGCGGGCGAAGGTCGATGATGCGATGTCGTCCGATACCGATATCGGTCCGGTGGTGGACGAGAATCAATTGGCCCAGGACCTTCGTTACATCGAGGTAGGGCAAAAGGAAGGGGCCACGCTGGCCTACGGCGGGAGTCTCCTGGAACGTGAGAAGAAGGGGCACTACTTGGAGCCGGCACTTTTTGTCGACGCCACCAACCAGATGCGAATCTCGCGCGAGGAGATCTTCGGTCCCGTCGCTTCGATCATTCGAGTATCGAACTACGACGAGGCGCTCGACGTCGCTAATGACACGCCCTTCGGACTGGCCGCCGGAATCGTCACGACGTCGCTCAAGTACGCCTCCCACTTTCGACGGTCGAGCCAGGCGGGCATGGTCATGATCAACCTGCCGACGGCCGGCGTTGACTACCACGTGCCATTTGGCGGGCGTAAGGGCTCGAGCTACGGTCCCCGGGAGCAAGGCAGCTACGCCGCGGAGTTCTACACGACTGTCAAGACCTCCTATATCAGGCCCTGACCCCGGCGTGGCCGACTCACGACTCCGTGGCGAACGTTCCAGTCGAGCCCAATCGCGTCGAACGTACCGAACGCTGCGGCTCCCGGCATCGTTCGTCGTGGTCCTCGTTGTCGTGGGTCTGACGGCGCCCCCGATTTCGGCCGCCGGCATTCTGCCGCCTGAGAATCCCGCGGCGAATATCGCGCCGAAGCCCAACTTCGATGACAGCGGCCAGTGCACCTCGGACGGTAACTCTGTGCGCTGTCCTAACCCTTGCGTGTCGACGACGGGACGCTTTCCCACGTTTGACGATGGTCACGTCTGCGCCCTGTACGTTCTTCGGGCGATCAACGCCGCGAGAAGGTCCGAGCACCTGCGAGCCATGGTGCTGCCCACCAACTGGCAGCAACTGGCGGTGACGGAACAACTCTTCGTGCTCGCCGACTTAGAGCGCACTGCGAGGGGTCTGCCTCCCTATCTTGGACTCAATCGCCTGCTCTCCAGCGCCGCCCAACGTGCGGCGATGCTCACACAAGATCCCCACTTAGCCCCGGGCTTCGCGGTAGGTGTGCAGTCCAATGGCGTGGTGGAAGCGAACGGTACCTTCGCCGCGGCCGAAACCGTGCTCGAGGCCGATTACGGATGGATGTACGAAGACGGATGGGGTGGTAGCGCGTCCGCTACTTCGAACTTCGATTGCACGTCAGCCTCGGCGCCGAGTTGCTGGGGTCACCGCGACGCACTGCTCGGTTCATTTGACCACGGGGGAGTTGGCCTCACCTGTCGCACCTGCGAGATGGGCACCGGTTTTTCGATAGTGCGGGGAGAGTCCTCCTTCACCGACCTGTTGGAACGCCCTCGCGCCACCCCGCCACCCATGTACTTCACCTGGGCGCGCAACGTGGTGCCTTTCCTGCATGGTTGACGCGACGACCGAGGTGCGGGGGTCGCCAGGGTGCATTTCGTGACAGGGGATGACGTCCCCCATCGTCAGCTCGTCAACGATTCGTCTGTTGAGGCACATCGTCACAGTGCGGTAACCCAAGCCAACGATGTGGCAATGTAGGGTAAGCGGGTGAAAGTATCTCCGCGTTTGCTTTTCCGTCGCGGACCCGTGATTGCCGCAGTGTCGGGCGCCCTCGTGGGGGCGACGTTCATCCTGGTCACGCCGGTGATCGCGAACTCCTCGGCCACGACGACTACGACAACGACCATTGCGTCGTCGACCACCACGACGGTGCCTTCCTCGACCACGACCACCACCACCACGTTGCCTGCCGTAATCCCCGGGAAGTACCGGCTGCCATGGCCCGCCCAGGGTAGTGCGGCCATTGCGATTCCGGCGCTGTCGGTTGAAGCCGAATCGCCGTCGCAACCGCAGCAATCCATAGCGAGTCTGACCAAGATGATGACGGCGTGGGTGGCTCTGCAACGGATGCCGCTGACGTACTCCGAGTCGGGACCCTGCCTCATCGTGAACGGCGCTGACCTCGCCGTCTATCACTTCGATGTGGCGACCGACCTGTCCGGCGTGGCCATCAAGCTCGGTGAGAAACTGTGTGAGGGCACGCTCCTTCGTGGCATGTTGGTGCATTCGGCCGCCGACTACGCGCAGCTGATGGAGTCCTTGGTGGGCTGGTCCAATTCAAAGTTCGTAAACCAGATGAACAGGGACGCCTCGGCCATGGGCATGACGTCCACGCATTACGCGGACGTCACTGGGATCTCGCCCTATGACCGATCCACCGCGCACGATCAGACGATCATCGCCGTCGCGCTGATGACGGATGAGCCAATCGTGCGCAGCATCGTGGCGCTGTCGAAGGTGAGATTGCCCGTCGCGGGTGTCGTCATCTCCTACACGCCCTTCATCGGTCGTGACGGAGTGGTCGGCGTCAAGTCTGGCTATACCACTCTCGCCGGAGGCTGCGACGTGATGGCGATCAACTACTCGGTCGGTGGCACGGTCCTGACGACGTACGCCGTCGATCTCGGCCAGCACAGCGGTAATGCCCTCGGACTGGCCGGCGATGTGAATCTCGACCTCTCTCGAATCCTGCGTTCGCAGTTCGCTCGGGTGACGAGCCCGACGGGCGTGAGCGTCGAATGGCTCGGTTGGCCCGGCTACGTGGTGACGTCGACCACGACGACAACCACGACAACCAGCACCACGACGTCGACAACGTCAACGACCACAACGCTTCCCTAGCGGTTCCAGAGCGGAGACATTATCGTTCGCAGTGTCAGCGTCCGGACCTCAGCTGGTAGACGAAGTACGCCCGCGACGAATCGTCGTTGGGCTCAAAACCTCCAGGATCCGTCTCTTCGAGGAGGTTGAAGTGCGTGCCAAGCGCCTCGCGTATCTGCGCGAGCGGAACACCGAGCTCGGGAATTATTTCGTGGTGAAGTACATAATGATTCTCGTACTGCTGCTCGAAGATACGTATGTCCCACTGAGACATGCTGTGCGCGTCGAACTCAACGTTCATGATGAGCGTGTTCTCGTCGAAGTGATGCACCCACGGCGCCATCTCGCCCAGTTGACGGAGCCTCCCCAGGGTGTTGACGTCGAAGATGAAGATCCCATCCGCTTTGAGGTGCTCACGCACTCGTTCGAACACCGATTGCCAGCCCGCGAACGTCTCGACGTGGTTGAGGGTGTCGAAGACGCACAGCACCACATCGAACTTTTCTGGCAGCGAAAAGGACGTCATGTCATCGAGGTGAAGATGAGCCGATGGGCATCGCCTCGCCGCGTAGTCCAGCATTTCTGGCGAGAGGTCGAGGCCCGTCATCGTGAAGCCCGAGCCAAGACCGGCGAGGATGGCTCCGGTGCCACATCCGATCTCGAGTACCGACGTCGATCCGGGACGGTGGCGCCCGATATTCTCGAGGATCTGTCGGCTCCTCGCTTCGGGATCGCCGTTCACGAGGTCGTAGAAGCGCGCGAACTTTTCGTAGGCACTCAACGGAGGGCCTCCCTAGTAACCCATGTCGGGGTTCACCACGCCGACCAGTTCCTCGCCCGCAGCCAGGCGGCGAACGTTCTCGGTGATACGCGCGGCGAGCAGCGGCCAGATCATCTCGGTGGTGTCTGCGGTGTGGGGGGTGATGAGACAGTTCTTGAGCCCCCACAGCGGATGACTCGTAGGCAACGGCTCGGGGTCGGTAACGTCGAGCGCCGCGCCCGCGATGCCGTCGGCTCGTAGGGTGTCGACGAGTGCCCCGGTGTCGACCAGTGCGCCGCGACCAACGTTCACGAGCCAGGCGTCGCGTCGCATGGCGTCCAACTCGGGCCCCGAGATCAGGTGAAACGTCTGCGGGGTCAGGGCGGGAGCGAGTACCACGACGAGCGCACCGCTTAACCCCTCATGGAGTTCTTTGATGCCGAGCGTCCGCTCGGCGCCTTCCAGCGGCTGTGGCTGCTGTCGAACAACCGTCACCTTGGCCCTGAAGGGTGCGAGCAATTTGAGCAGCGCCACGGTGATGCCACCGGCGCCGATGATGGTCACGGGCTGGTCGAAGAGGCTGGTGCCGGCGGGCGGTCCCCAGTTTCTCGCGCGGACTCGGGTGGGGAGTTGTCGCAAACCCGCCAGCGCCAAGGTCAAGGCGTGCTCGGCCACCGGCTCCGCGTACGCGCCTTTCGCGGACGTCCAGCGACGCTCGCGGTCGATCACGCCGGCCGCGAAGAGGTCCTCGACTCCCGCCAACGGCAACTGCACCCATCCGATGCCTGGATGCGCTAAAAGGAAGCCCTGCAGGTTCTGCGGCGCTCGGAACTCGATCCAGATGAGCCCATCTGGATGTTCGTCGGCCGCCACAATCTCACCGCCGCCCTTGCGAACTGCTTCGTCCACCCAGGCCGTTGTTTGTGGTGCGACAGCGATACGCGGCTTCATCCCTGAGACGCTACTCTCGCCAGTTGCCGCAAATAAACCAGGAGGTGTCTTTTCGCGGCGACGACGGTCGTCGACCGGACGAACAGACGGTGAAGCCGCGATTCGGTTGCAGGAGCGCCTACTGCATTGGCGAAGACACACTTCATCCCTCGACGGTGCAGCGCGCACGGTGGAGCGTAACGCCGCGCCCACCGACGTGGGACGCTAAGGCGAAGTGTTAAAGATTCTGTGTCCACAGACGCAACGAAATATCGACGGCCACGAGGGCACTAGAGCTGCGAGAGTCCTTCCGTAGCGATCCGCTCAAACGTCGACACGTCGCTCTCGAAGAGGGAGCCCGGTTCAGGCCAATGGACAACTAGCTCGGTGACGCCCAACGCCTGGTAACGACCCGCCCAGTCGACAAACGCGTCGAGCGACGCGAGAGGTGTTTCATCACTGAGTCCGTCGAGCAAGACCCTCTCAAGGCTGTGCATCGGGCGATGCGCGTCATCCATGGCGAGACGCAACTTGTCGAGCTGCGACGTTACGGCATGTTGGCACGATTCTTCGGCGTTCGACGATCTTCCGATCGACACCCAACCCTGCCCGTAGCGAGTGACGACATCCAGGCCCCGTTTTCCGGCGGCCGCAACGTAGAACGGGGGCCGCGGTTGTTGCACGGTGCCGGGCAACATTCGTGCCTCGACCGCGCTGTAGAAAGTTCCTCGATCGGTGGTGATCGGCTGGACCAACAGATGGTCCAACAACTCGACGAAATTAATGAATCTGTCCATTCGTTCGCCGGGCGACCAGGGCGCCTTGCCGAGTACTGTGTCGTCGCTGCCGAGTCCACCGGATCCGATCCCCACGATGAGGCGACCGTTGGAGACGTCATCCAGGCTCAACAGATCCTTCGCCAACGGCACAGGATGTCGAAAATTAGGCGTTGTGACGAGGGTTCCCAATCGAATGCTCGACGTGCAGAGCGCCGCACCCGTCAGGGTGGGCACCGCAGCGAACCAAGGTCGATCCTTCAGACGGCCCCACGAGAGATGGTCGTACGTATAGGCGGCGTGGAACCCTAGTTCTTCGGCTCGACGCCATTTCTCCCTGGATTCGGACCATCGCTCGAGAGGGAGGATGACGGTACTGAGTCGCACGTTTCAACCATACGTGGTGGCATGGTGACGCGATGTATCGATTAACTCCCTCTCACGATGGTGTGATTACCGCCTCAGTGGCAGCCGGTCACTTGAGCAGCGAAACCCTGCCGATGGAGGAGTGCTTCTTGCCGAGGTTGTCGGTAACTTCGAGCAGTCCGAAGTTGTTGGGCCGACTGGGATTGTTCCGGAGATAGGCAATCGCGGCGCCTGGCAGGGCGATAGCGATCGACCTCGCTGACTCACGGTTGAGGTGGTACGCAACCGCGCGAAAGCGTATCGACTGCTCTATGGTCGCGCCGCCTGCCTTCCTCTTGAGAAGGAAAGTACCGCTCAGCGTTCCAGAGCAGCTCGTGTTGCCGCACGAGATTACTATCCGAACCACCCTCGTGTTGCTCGACACGATGAGAGTGTGGGTGCGCAGTTTGACCGCCGAGAGTGCTGAGAAGGGCACTGACGTAGCCGACGAGGAGACCGGAAGGTACGTCGTATCGCCCGCCTTAGTCGCGGTGACCAAGCAGGTACCGGCGCTCGTCGCGGAGAGATTGTTGCCGGCGATCGCGCAACCTCCGGCCGTGCCATTGGTGACGCTGAAGGTGACCGCCCCGGTGCCGGATCCGCCACTCACGGCGAGCGTGAGGAAGTTGCCCAGCGTGCCCGAAAGGCTCGTGATGGTCAGCGGCGCTTGCGCGGTGCCGACCGAGAGGGTGTACGTCCAGGATCCTGAGTCACCCGAGGTGTCAGAGTCGGTACCGGACACGGTGTAACTCCCCACCGCCAGGCTGGTCGATGAACTGACCAGTCCGGTCGACGTGACGCTCAGCCCCGCAATCGGTGCTGACGAGGTGATAAAGCTCACGGTTCCCGAATTACCGGTGACGTTGAGCTGCACGCTCGTAGCCGTCCCGGGGCTCGTCGTACCTGACAGCGGAGCGGCTTGGTTTATCGGTCCCAGCGCGCCGGTGAAGGAGAACGACGCGTCAATCCAACTTTCCCCAGCTGGCGCGGCACCGCAGTCGGCCGCCGAATTCGGGTCGTTGCTCGGGTACTGAGTCAAATTGAGCTCGCAGAGGTACACCTTGTAGGTGGCTCCGACCTTTATCGCGGAGGGGACCGGGATCGTCCCGCCGAGGACCGGACCGTACAGCGTGGTGCCGTCGTAGCAGTCGTTGGAGATCGTCACGCCGGCGGCACTCCCGGGGATGGCCGTCGTGCTCCCACCGGCAAACCAGTTAACCGCGAGGAACGCGGCGGGCACGTCGCCGTAGGCGCTGCCCGATGTGCACGACGCCGGGGCGGCGGTCGGCGCCACGCCGAGCGCGATGGCCTGATTGGTCTGAATGGCGTTGCCCCACCAGTAACCCGTGTTTGAAGCGGCATCACTCACCTTGACGGTGCCACCGGCGACACCGTCGGCGGGCGTCGCCGTCATGGACGGCGCGTTGGGCGGGGTTGTCTGGCTCGCGTACGTCATCACGTACTCCGCGCCGGCGACGGGAGCGGCTGCCGCGGTCGCCACGGCCAGCGCGCAACCGATGAGTCCGTCGTTGATCTCAGCTTGCGTGGGTGGACACACCGCTTTCGCGTCACCCGCCGTGAACGTGGCGGGCACCGTGAAGATGGCCACGGTGCAGGACCCGGCGGCGGCCGCCGGGCAACCGGTGTCGGTGCTGCTGGCCGTGAAGTCTCCGAGCGCCGCTGTGTCGGCCTCACCCGACTGGGAGACGCTTGTCGTTCCGATGGCGCCGAGAATAGAAGCCTCGGCGAGGATGGCCGCGCCGGTCGAGTCGTTGCAGTCGAACGTAATTTTTGTCGAGCCCGGAGTGACACCTGCGATCAACGAGCCCACGATCGTGCCCGTACCGGCCGACACCGTAAGGTTGCATACCGCGCTCACGAGCGGTTTCTTGGCAGCGGCGCTGGCCGCGCCGGAGAAGAGCGCCAAACCGGAGACTGACAGGGCCACAGCCACACTGGTCGCCGCCACTGATTTCATCACGGAGCGAACAGAGTTGGAAACGAATCGTCTAGTTGATGACGTTGTCATATTGGATACCATCCTCACGAGTAGGTCGTAGGTATTGAGCAGGTGCTTTGGTTTCCGGTCTACCACAGTAGAAAAAATTGTTGCCCGATAATTCGGCGAAAACACTCAGGATGCGTTGATCATCGTGAATGGCGCTGGAGCGGCGGGGAAAACCGACGCGCACGAAAGTCCCAATATTTCGCCAACCTGGTTTGTTTCACACGTTTGCACCGTATGGTTCACGCGGAGTCCATTCGAGTTCGGCGGGTGGTCCGGAAAGGAAGTCGCCTCAATGTCGGCGGCGCCCTGAGAATCGATTCGCACCACTAGTTGCTCAATGTCACCATTATTTTTCCTCGTGCTACGCCCGATGGGGCATGACGCAGGGTCTCGATGGCACGTTCGAAATCGAGCAGGCCAAAAGTGTGAGTAACGAGGAACGAAGGATTTAGGTCGCCGGCGTTTAATAGCGCGACGACGTCGGACCACGCCTCTCGGGTGTAGCTGAAACTGCCCTGCAGTGTGATGTCGTTATTCACGAAGTCGTCGGGGACGATGGCCACTTCGGCTCCGTGCGGTGGCAGGCCCAGCAAGGTGATGGAGCCCCCGCGGGCCACCGATGAAAGGGCGGTCGTGACGGCTTCGACGTGACCTGCCGCTTCGATGATGACGTCGTAGGCGTCAGGAGTGGGCTCTACGAGGAAGTGGTCGGCGCCAGAACGAAGCGCGAGATCGCGCTGACTCTCGCGAAGTCCGAGCATCGTGATGCTGGCGGTCTTGAATCGCTGAAGCAGATACACGGCCAGCAGGGCGACGGTACCGTCTCCGATGACGAGGCACTTGGCATTGTCACGTATGGTCGTGCGCGTCAGTGCTCGCCATACGACCGCCATCGGCTCGACGAGTGCGGCGTCATGCAACGTCACGGAGGGGCGCAGGTGGTGGACGAGTCCCTCGGGCACGCTGATGAGATCGGCCATCGCGCCGGGCCGGGTGAATCCAATTTCGTCGTACGTCCGGCATCGATTGGTAGCACCGATGAGGCATTCGTCGCAGTCACCGCAAGGAATAATTCCCTCCACCACCACGAGACCACTGGAGGGATGTTCGTCGCCAACTTGTCGGCCCACCCATTCGTGGCCCAGAACGAGCGGGTAGCGCACGTACGCCGGATCGATTAAGCCGTCGATGATCTCAAGATCGGTGCCGCACATGCCGCACGCCAGAGGTTCGACGAGAAGCTCGCCGTGTGGCACCAGTGGCTCGGCAATGTCCTTCAGACTGACGTGGCCGGGCGACTCAACGACGAGCGCGCGCATTAGAAGCGGACGTTTCCGATGAGCGTGGAGATTCGTTCGGCGTACGTGAGCACCGTGTTGCACAGCGGCGCGATGACGCGTTGGGTGATGTCGACCTTGAGCCCCGTGACGCTCACGGCTCCCGCGCAGTGCCCGTTGTAATCGAAGATCGGCGCACCGACGCAGATGATCCCTTCGGCCTCCTCTTCGTTGTCGATGGCGTAACCAACCAGCTGCACGTGCTTGAGTTCGTTGAGCACCGCGTCAACCGTGGTGAGCGAATTGGCGGTGTGGGCAACCAGGGCCTCGTGGGTGACGATACGCAGTACCTCGTCGTCGGCGAGCTGCGCGAGAATCGCCTTGCCCGCTCCAGTGCTGTGTGGAGATTCGCGTTGACCGAGCGGGGTATAAAACCGAACCGATCCTCGACCGTCGACGCGTTCGACGAACACCGGATACCCCTCTTCATTGATCGCGAGGCGCGAGGTCAGACCGGTCTCTTCCGTGAGCTCGTGCAGAAGCGGAAGGGCGATCTTTCCGATTGAGGTCATCTGAGAGACGAGGTCGCCGTAACGAAGCAGGGCGAGGCCGAGGTGATAGCGCGGACCGGGTGATTCGATTCGAAGAAAACCGAACGACGCC
>Ga0182030_10022606_pt1 | contig 11693 bp, 10 predicted proteins | sample 812S3MmetaG_FD_121299 | JGI IMG/M metagenome (GOLD analysis project Ga0182030, IMG submission 121299) | Permafrost microbial communities from Stordalen Mire, Sweden - 812S3M metaG (Illumina Assembly) | ecosystem: Environmental > Terrestrial > Soil > Wetlands > Permafrost | place: Sweden... | reverse complement strand
CACCAGCTACTTCATGGTCGCCGCCAAAGATCGCATTCGCGTCAACTGCGATCTGCGCCACGTAACCGTCGTTCTCTGTTGCGACCCCAAGGCTTTCACGCATTGCAATCCGCTCGACGGCATGGCCGAAGGCGGCAGCCTTGTATGGGAGTCCGATGAAGAAGGCGAGCAGGCATGGGAGCGTCTGCCACTCTGGGCACGCAAGCAGATCATCGACAAAAACATTCGCGTCTTCACGCTGCCCGGATTTGCAATCGCCAAAAAAGCCACTGATCGAGGCGATCTTCAACTTCGTATGCAGGGCAACGCCTTCCTCGGTGCCTTCTTCGCCGTCAGCAGCCTGCTTAACAAGTTCGGCATCACGCAAGAGCAGTATCGCGACGTCGTTCACAAGCAGTACGTCAAAAAGTTCGGCAAGCTCGGCGATGCCGTCGTGCAGTCCAACATGGAAGTGATGTTGCAAGGCTTCGATCAAGTCAAAGAAATCAAGATCGGCGCACTCTCAGCGGCAGATCGTTCCACCCTCCGTGGTCAGGCACTTTTGCCCATCCTCGAACCCGTCACTGCTGGCTCAACCTGCTCCACCGGCTGCCGTTCCACACCCGTGCCAGACGGTCAGGCCGCTCGTACGCCTATCGCCAGCATTGCCCACTTTGACGCAGAGTTCCGCTCCGACTATGGCTACAATCAACCGTCCACGCCGCTCTCGGCCATGGGCGTCATCGCCGCGGCCACTGGCGACACGGCTTCCAAATATGTAGCCCGCCGCGAAACTCCGCTCTTCATTCCTGAGAACTGCACCCAGTGCATGGAGTGCATCTCCGTCTGCCCTGACACCGCGTTGCCCAACACCTCGCAAGACCTCGGCACGCTGGTCTCCACGGCCATCAAGCACTACGTCGTCAAGTCCGCCGATCGCACCAAGCTCCTCTCCGCTCTGCCTGAAATTGAAGCGCAAACTCGCAAGCGTATGTTGGCTGAAATCAAAACCGGCACACCACTGCCTACCATCCTTCGTGATGTCGTCACGGCAGTTGAAGGGCTTTCGCCGTCCGCGAAGGAGCAGTTCTTCAGCATCCTTGAAAAAGTCCCCATGGCTTACCAAAAGGTAAACGCCATCTTCAGCTCGCCTGAGCGCAAAGCCCCCGGCTCCGGCGGCATCTTCTCCATCTTTGTCAGCGATCTCTGCAAAGGTTGCGCAGCCTGCGTCACTGCCTGCGGCGATCACAACGCTCTCAAGATGGTGCCTGAGACTGAAGCGGTCAACGCCGAGCACGAAACCGGCACCGCCTTCCTCGACCTGCTGCCAGACACCACGCAAAAGTATCTCGGCCTTTACAACGCAGAAAAACCCGCCGACTCCAAGACCGCGACCCTGCGCAATATGCTCATGGTCCGCTCCACGTACGATGCGCTCGTCTCTGGTGACGGAGCCTGCGCTGGCTGCGGTGAAAAGAGCGTTCTTCGCTCCATCGCCGCCGTCACCGAGGCTTATATGCGCCCCGTCTTTCACGCCAAGAGCGACCGCTTCCTGGCTAAGGCTGGCGAACTCGAAAAGACCGGCGTTGCCAAGCTCGCCGTGCTCAAAGCCCGCAATCAGGCTGAGTACGACTTGCTCCGTCAAGCCATCGCCCACCTCATCCTCGGACTCGGCGGAGAAGACGAAGCAGACACCAAAGCACGCATCAATGCTTACGAAAAAAAGAACGGACCCATCAGCGATGCCGAGTTGGTTGAGGCCATCGCCGCCGTCCTGCTCACTGAGGCTTTCAACCACAAAAACCTGCAACCCGTCGATGGTCGCCTTGCCAACGGCATGAGCGTCATGGCCATGGCCGCGCACACTGGCTGCAACACCGTCTACGGCTCCAGCGCGCCCAACAACCCCCATCCCTATCCGTGGATGAACTCGCTCTTCCAGGACGGCGTCACCGTCGGCTGGCTCATGGGTGAGAGCTTCATCGTTGACCATGCCCGCCGCTCCGTCGTTCCCGAGCGTCTCGCTGACGCGCTGCTCACCCGTGAGACCAACGTCATCAACGCCGAAGAGTACTACCACTACAGCCACTTCACTGACGCACTCATGACCGATCAGGAAATCGTCGAACTCCCCAAGGTCTGGGTCGTTGGCGGCGATGGTGGCATGGGCGACATCGGCTATCAAAACATGAGCAAGGTCATTTTGCAGAACCGTCCCAACGTCAAAGTGCTCATGCTAGACACCCAGGTCTACTCCAATACCGGCGGCCAAAACTCCGACTCTACCCCCATGCTCGGCGGCAACGACATGAACGTCTTTGGCGCAGCCACGCAAGGCAAAAATACTGAGAAGAAGACCGTCGCAGAAACCTTCCTCGCCGGTCACGGTTCGCCCTTCGTCGCCCAGGTCTCCATGGCCAACGCGCCCAAGCTCTACCGTGCCATTCTCGACGGTCTGGAGTATCGCGGGACTCTCTTCATACAGGCCTTCACCACCTGCCAGCCCGAGCATGGCGTCGCCGACGACATGGCGCTCTTCCAGGCCCAGCGCGTTCGTGACAGTCGCGGCGTTCCCGAGTTTGTCTTCAACCCACGCCTCGGCGAAACCTATCAGGAAGCCCTCGACATCAAGGGCAATCCCTCCATTGATCTCGACTGGTACGAGACCAAAAACAAGGTCACCGGCGAGACCGCGCGTTACACCGTCGCCCACTGGTGCACCACTGAAGCCCGCTTCCGCAACCACCTCAAAAAGATCAAGCCAGAAGCGGCAGCCAAGCTCATCCACCTCGACAATATGTTGGTATGCATCACGCAGCAGGATATTGTCTATCGCCGCTACCTCACCCCCGGCCACCGCGCCTTCATCCCCGACTTCGGCGTCTACATCACCGTAGAAGACGCCGGCAAAACAATCTACTACGCCCTCAGCCGCCAGTTGGTCATGTTCTGCACAGAACGCCGCAAAGCCTGGCGTATGTTGCAATCCAAAGCCGGCATCGTCAACAAGGAGTACATCGCCCAAAAAGCGATCCTAGCCGAAGTCGACTCCGGCAAGCTCCCGTTAGAAGACCTCCTGACCAGAGGCCACGAACTACTCCGCGAACGCATCTCCGGCTCCGTTCTGGTCACCACGTAAGACCAATTTGCTACTCCGATCCAGATTCCGAAATGTAAGCTAGTTAGAATCTGGATCGGAAGCAAAAATTGAAATGCAACAACATCAGGTGAATAGGTACAATCTGTGTGACTATGGAAAACGCTATAATCACGTCAGAAAAACGGTTACATTTTAAGAATCCACCTATCATTGAGGCGGTGATTGCGATTACTGTTGTTCCATTGCCCGATTCTGTAATTGAAGATTTTCGAGATTGTTCGGACGAAATGGGTGCTTCTGGGTATCGCCAACCTGATCCGGTAACGCAACATTATATTGAATTCAAAATTGAAAATGGTGTTTCATCAAGCGATTCGACACATTCGTCCATTGGCCTGAAGTTTCTCAGTGAAGATGGCCTGCACGCTGTTCAGTTCAATAAGAATGTTTTTGTTTTCAGTCGGCTTGGCAAATATGATTGTTGGGAGCAATTTAGAGGAGAATTGAGATCCTGAACGATGAAGATGTTTCTCTTTTGCTTTATAACAGGAAGGGAATTTCTAAAACCTTTGATTGGTCTGAATCACCGACTGAACAACAAAATTTGCTCAGGAATTTGCGATACCACCTGAGAGGTGAAAGTCTTGCCGCTTCTTGAGAGTGAAGTTGACACCTCGATAGATTTTTCTCCAGAGGAACCGCTATACAGGCGGATCATGGAGAGTGAACTGATCGATGGTGAAATTGATCCAAGTCGCTTCAATTCTATCAGCTTCGATAAAACAATGCGCGGGGCACCTTCCGTCCTGCGCGCTAAATACGCAAAACCATTCGATGTTCTTCATGCAGATTGCGCTTGGGGCAAGGACAGATCTCATGATCTTGTCGACTTCATACTGGTTCGCGATTTACCTGCACATATCAAATCCGATGACGGTAGAATTTTTGTGTTCTATCCATCACATCAGCCCGAGCGAACGTGCGGAGCACATTCAGTGATCGCAAGTTGTTTAGCAGATGACCCTGCCAAGACGTATGTAAAGCCTAGCAAGTCCGTCCGATATGATTTGCGCGTCAAATTGGCCGTAGGTTTTAAACCTTATGTTGAATCTGCCGAGAATTGAAATAGGAAGTCGTCAGCTTGTCTTATACTTGCATTATTTCCAGCACAAGCCCACAACCCCATTCAGCCCTGTCTGCCCGCAGCCGTCTTCCGCACCGCAGGTGCAACTGCAGATGATCAACGAGGGAAAGGTGCACACCGGTACTGGGAAGATTTGCCGCAAGGGCCACGCGGAGATTCCCGACCGTGCTCAGCAGCCCTCCGCCCGAGTGTGATTCAATAAACATGATGGCAATTCCCCGGAAAAAGACGCTGCGTGGTCGCTGGAAGGCGGTTACGCGCAAGGTGCGTGAGTTGGCGATGGTGGGCCGTGCGTTGGTCACTACCGGGCACCCAGTTCTGGCGCAGATTGTGCCTGCACGCTTCTGCAACCTCTCTTGCGAATACTGCAATGAGTACGACAAGGTATCGCCGCCGGTGCCACTGGACGAGATGTTCCGCCGCATTGACCATCTGGGCAGGCTGGGAACCGCGATGGTGGGAATCAGTGGTGGCGAGCCGCTGACGCATCCCGACCTTGACGAGATCATTCGCCGTATTCGCCGCAACGGTGCAATTGCCGGGATGATTACGAATGGATACCTGCTGAACGTGGAGAGAATTGAGCGGCTGAACCGCGCCGGACTCGACCATATGCAGATTTCAATTGATAATCTGGACCCGGACAACGTTTCGAAGAAGAGTTTGAAGGTTCTTGACAAGAAGCTGGAGATGCTCTCGCAGTATGCCGAGTTCCATGTGAACATCAACTCGGTGGTGGGCGGCGGTTTCAAGGATCCGAATGATGCGCTGGTCATTGGCACGCGTGCGTTGGAGTTGGGCTTCACTTCTACGATTGGCATTATCCACGACGGCAGCGGGCAACTGAAGCCATTGCTAGAGGACGAAGCCAAGGTCTACCATGCGATGAACAGACGGAAGAAGGTCAACTACTCGCGCTTTGACCACTTTCAAGAAGCGATTGCCAAGGGACAGCCAAACGAGTGGCGTTGCAGGGCTGGGTCGAGGTACTTATATATCTGCGAGGATGGGCTGGTTCACTACTGCTCGCAACAGCGTGGTTTTCCGGGTGTACCGCTATCGCAATACACGACAGCGGACGTGAAGCGAGAGTTTCTTACAGCCAAAAGCTGCTCGCCGAATTGCACCATCGGATGCGTGCACAAGATCAGCTATATCGACCACTGGCGTGCGCCGCAAACACGGACTATTTCTCCTGGCGGGCACGCGGCAGAGGCTCCAGTACTGGTAAATATCCAGACAGGCGACTAATTGAATCTGTTCAGCTTATAGCCGGCACTCGAAAAACAGCAATACCCGGAGCTTGATTGCACCGGGTATTGTTGTTTGCTGGTTGAAGTTATCTGCGATCCATGTGTTCCATGATGTGGTCAATGATGTGGTTGGCGTGCTCGATTTGATCCATAGAGCGGTGCTTCAATCCGCCAGCAAACGCAAAGTCCTGCTCGCTGTTGATCTCTGCCCACGCGCGGTTGCCTGCCTCGCGCGCCTGATGTAGGCGGGCGGGAAGAGGTATGCGCGGATCAATGTCTATGTGACCGTGATAATTTCTGTCGTCGTCAATGGACGCTTGTTTGATGTCTCGAATGACAGCCTCAATCGAATCAATTGCGCTCTGTGTCTCCTGGTCAATGCGCTCGTTGGGCGTTGGACGATCCAGGTAAGCACGCATCTGGCGCAGGTCACCTAATGCGCGCTGGAAAGAGTAGTGCATCGCGGCAGGAGGTGCCACGTATTGTGCGTTGCCACCGTACGGACCACCATCATGATGATTGTCACCGTCTCCATCGTGGTGAAATCCGCCCTCTCCGTCACCGCGATGATTGAGGTGTTCGATGATGTGGTCAACGATCTGGTTGGCCTGCACGATGTGATCAAGTGCGCGATGCTTGAGGCCACGCGCATAGTCATTATCTTCTTCGCGGTTGATGTCGGCAAATGCCGCATTTCCGGCTTCACGAGCGCGATGAAAGCGATCGAAGGGCTCAATGCGGGCATCAATCGGCAGATGGTCGCGAAGATCCTTGCCGTCGTCGAAGGAGGCTTCTTTGATCACACGAATCGCGGCGTCGATTTCTCGGATGGCGTTCTGCGATGCGTCGTCGATTCGCTCATTCGGAGTCAGGCGATCCAGATAGGCACGCATCAGGCGAAGATCGCTCAGAGCGTGCAGATAGGCAGGATGGCGACCCCACTCCTGTGCCTGGGAGGTTGTGGATCCAATTGCCAGCGTGGCAAACAAGGCGATTGCGACTAACAATGACTTGCTGAACTTCATGGGTTCGTTCTCCTGGGAGTACATGGTTACATTCGGTTTCGAACAACTCATTCCGCTAGCCAGTATTTCACGGCCAGCATAGGCTATGACACGTGCTCTGATGAAATGTTGTGCGCTCGCGGGATTTATCGCAATGTTAATGCAGGCCAGCCAATGAAGTATAGAAAAAACAGCGAAGCCCGGAGGCGAGCCATCTCCGGGCTTCGCTTTTTTTGTTGATTGAAACTATCGGCGGTTCCTATGTTCCAGAATGTGACCGATGATATTGTCAGCGCGAGCTATGTGATCAATGGTGTGATGTTTCAGTGTCTCCAATGAGGTGTCATCTTCGGATTTGATCTCATTCAAGGCTGTATTTCCAGCCTCGATGGCTCGATTGAAACGGTCTGTGCGAGAAATGTGGAGATCTATAGGCGGGTGGTCCTGCAGGTTCTTTCCGTCATCAATTGCCGCGATATTGATTTCGTGAATTGCTGAATCAATTTCATCAATTGCAATCAGCGATTCGTCGTCGATCCGCTCATCTGCTGTGGCGCGATCCAGATAAGCACGCATTAGGCGAAGGTTGCTCAGAGCATGCAGGTAAGCAGGATGCGCACCGGAAGACTCCGCGTGACAAGATATGGAACTAATCGCAAAACTGGAGAAAAAGGCAATTCCAAGAATCAGTATTTTCTTCACTTGCATGGCATTCCTTCTTGGTGAGATCCGTAACTGACAATTGCACTGTTATTACGATCCCCCATATTGATTATTTCATGACTAACATTGGCTTAGACACTGTTCGGCTTTAGAAGTTACGTAAAGTTATCACCAAATTTCATCTCAACGAATTAGTATTTAGCGTTACCACCACGGGTAACTTGCTCGGCATGACTGCCCCCGTCGCGGTAATCTGTAAGTATCATGAATCCATCCGCGCAGCAGCCTCAAATGACCCTCGTCCAAACCACTGACTTTCGCGAGTCCTACGCCAACAGCGTGCAGGTACGCGTCAGCGTTTGGGATTTCCAACTGACCTTCGGATTGGCTTCGAGCGATAGCCCCGATCAGGTAACCATCCGCAACCACGATGCGATTTTTATCAGCCCGCAGCAGGCCAAGGCCTTGTGGAACGTGCTGGGGCAGAACCTTGCCCAATATGAGCAGGCATTCGGCACGTTGAACTTGGAGCCACAAAGCCACAGCTTCCCGCAAGGTCCCATCAACTAAGCCGTCCAGGAGCCGTCCCTTGCGCTGGAAAACTCTGTTGCAACCACGGTTGGATGCGCCCTTGCCCCTCTGGATGATCTTTCCAGTGGTCTTTACGGCGCTTTATGTGAGCCACTTCACACTGCTCAATGTGCCTTATTATTGGGACGAGGCTGGCTACTACATTCCGGCGGCCTGGGACTTCTTTCGCACCGGATCGCTGATCCCCATCACTACGCTGACCAACGCGCATCCACCGCTGCCCAGCATCTACCTCGCGCTGTGGTGGCGGGTTGCGGGATTCTCACCTGAAGTCACGCGCGAAGCAGTGCTGATGGTTGCCTCGCTGGCACTGCTTGCTGTTTGGCGGCTTGCGATGCGTCTGATCGGCGTAGCTTCGGTTGCATTCTGGACCGTTGCGCTGACTGCGCTCTACCCAATCTGGTTTGCGCAAAGCTCGCTGGCCCATGCGGATATATTTGCCGCCGCCTGCACGCTTTGGGCGCTGGTCTACGCGCTGCCAGATAGGAATCGCAAGCCCTGGATGGCTGCGCTCTGGTTTGCAGCGGCAGCTTTGTGCAAAGAAACTTCCATTGCGACTCCACTGACGCTGGCGCTGATCTGTGTGGTTGAAAGCTTGCGCGTGACTGCGCCGATCCGCTGGCGTTTGCTGCGTTCAGCGGCCTGGTACGCAAGTTGCACGTTGCCGTTGGCACTGTGGTATGGATGGCATTACTTCAAGACCGGCTTCCTGTTTGGCAACCCGGAATATCTGCGTTACAACGCGCAGGCAACGCTTGACCTAATGCGGATTCTGGCCGCGTTTGGACACCGTCTGCTGCATTTGACCGCGCACATGAACCTGTTCGTACCAGTGCTGATGGCCTTTGCGGCACTGCTGTTGAAACCTCGCATCGATGCCGACGGCAACCAGCGTGCGACGATCAATTCGCGTTCCGTGCAGATGATTTTTTTGTTGCTGCTGGCCGATGCGGTTGCGTTCAGCGTTCTGGGTGGCGCGTTGCTGACGCGCTATCTGCTGCCTATGTATCCGCTGGTATTGCTGCTCGCGGTTGCAACCTGGTATCGGCGTGTTCCTTTCTGGCCGGGGCTTGGCGTGCTCTCCGCCGCGGCCTTTGTGTTGGGGCTGCTCATCAATCCGCCTTATGGATTTGCGCCGGAAGATAATCTGGCCTATGCGCACATTGCACGATTGCAACAGCGAGGAATTGCCGAGCTGAACAAGCGTTATCCCGACGCGACGGTGCTGACCGCATGGCCAATGACCGACGAGTTGACGCGGCCCGAACTTGGTTATCTGATCGAGCCATTTGATGTCTATCGGCTCAATGATTTTACCGCCGCCGAGATTGCGCGCGCCGCCGATGCGCCGGAGAAATACTCGGCAGCGTTGGTGTTTTCAACCAAGTACGATCCGCAGTCGACACTGTTCAACCTGGGTGCCAAGAGCAAGGCAATGGATGAGCGATACTTTGGCCTGCATCGCGATCTGCCGCCCGAGGAGATAGCCAGAGAGTTAGGCGGAACGCTGGTTTGGCAGGGAAAGGATCAAGGCCAGTGGGTTGCTCTGATTCGCTTCAAACGGCAACTTGAGGCGCGGTTGGAGTACGAAGATGCGCCCCTATAATTTTTTGCGCAAAAACTCGAAGACCACATAGCCAATGAACGCCGACACCAGCGCTATAAGAAAGTTTGCGCCGGTAAAAATATCATGCAGTGCGAAGAGCAGGGTCTTGCCCTTTCCACTCGCGGCGTTGTACTCACCCATCAGCAGATTCGAGTAGAAAAGAAAAATGATGAACGCAACCTCGACTACGGCCCTCAACAACGGCGTGAGGCGACGCGGGCTTTTCGGGGTCTGAGGCATGGAATCATCATAGAGGGAATCGCCGAAAGCTCCAAACAGATTCGCCATTCCATACTTCAGTAATCGCAACTCACCCGCACTGGTCAAAACGCCTATAATCAGCCTGTCGTGTCTATCTCTTTTTCATCTCGTTTACATCGGGTTGGGCGGGCAACTGTCCATGCGGGGCTGGGGCTGTCTCTGGCTCTGGCTGTCATTTTTCAAGCTGGGGCACAAGCTCCCACAGGTATTGGCGCCGCCGCCGAGAGTGGCGGGCGCATTCTGCTGGTGCTGCCCTTTGATAATCGCAGCGGACAGCCCAGCCTGGAGTGGGTGCGCGAGGCCGCGCCAGAGATTCTGAGCAGCCGTTTTCTGTCAGCGGGATTTGCGCCGATGAGCCGGACGGATCGTCTCTACGCTCTGGATCATTTAGGCCTGCCGCAGGGCTTTCATCCCTCGCGCGCCAGTTCGCTCAAGCTGGCGCAAACGCTTGACGCGGACTCGATAGTCGTGGGCAGCTTTTTGACTGACGGCACCGAGATTGTTGCCGAAGCACAACTGGTCGATGTTCCACACTTGCGCATGAGCGAATCTGTAACCGCTCGCGGCCAACTGCGTGACCTGATCGCGGTCTTCGACTCGCTGGCCTGGAAACTGACCCGCCAACTCGATCCCGGCTTCAAGGGCTCTGAAGAAACATTTGTTGCGGCTGGCAAGGGGCAGAGCGTTGCTGCATTCGAGCAGTACATTCGCGGCATTACCGAGCCGGATCAACCCGAGCGGCTGCGCCACCTCAATCAGTCCGTTCTGCTGAACGCAGCGTTTTCTCCCGCGTGGATGGCTCTGGGCCGCGAGGAGTACAACGACCAGCAATATGACAAAGCCGCAGATGCTTTTGCAAAAGTGGATCGCGGCGATCCTGATGTCTTGGAGGCAGGCTTTTATCGTGGGCTTTCGCTGCTCTTTTCTGGCGACTACCGAGACGCCGAGCAGGCCTTTGCCGGAGTCGCACGCATCTTGCCACTGGCCGAGGTCGTCAACAATCAGGGCGTTGCCGTCAGCCGTCAGGGCCATGATGGTACAGCACTTTTCCGCAAGGCTGAGGCTGCTGACCCCAACGCTGCCGACTATCACTTCAATCTGGCCGTGTGCCTGAAGCGCCACGGAGATGCCGCTGGAGCAATGGCCGAGTTGGAGCAGGCTCTCAAGCTGCGTCCCAACGATGATGAGGCTCTGGACCTCGAAGACGCATGGAATCCACCTGCCACGCAGTCTGCTGTGCATTCGGTTGCTACGTTGAACGCGAACAGCAACGCGGCTGCTGCGGCCAAGCCGGTTTCATTGGCGACTGCGCCGAAATCCGATCCGCTGGAACGTATTGTGCGCGGCTTTGATGCGGCAGCATTTCGACAGGCCGCGCAGGTGATGGATCAGATGGATGCGGCGCATCTGGCGCAGCTTACACCGCGCGAGCGGGCGCAAAAGCTGGCCCAGCAGGCAAAAGACTATCTGAATCGTGGATTGCTGCTCGAGGCGGAACGGCTCTACCAAGATGCTGTGGCCGCAGATAGCAAAGTAGTCGAGGCTCACGCTGGACTTGCTGAAATCCGCGAACGCACCGGAGATGCAGAGGCCGCGCGTAAAGAGGCTCACGCCGCATTGGAACTTGCCACCTCTGCAGATGCGTATCTGGTGCTGGGCAGGCTAGACCTTGCGGCGAATCATTTGGATGAGGCGAGACAGGAATCCGCCGATGCGCTTAAACTTGAGCCGAGCAACAAGGCGGCGGTGGAGCTGAAAGAAAAGATTGAGGCAACAAAAGCTTCGCGCTAACTGTAGTTTTTGGGATGTGGCGCATTTGGCCGCGTCAGATAAGTGGAAGCAAACGGCATGAAGTAAGATCACTCGGCAGTCAAGGAGTTAGACCATGCTGAAGTATGCAATCAAGTCCGTCCGCACGTTGGCAGTACCTATTGCCCTGGTTGCTGCAAGTGTGCTGTCTATCCCGTCTCTCGCCCAGCAGCCAGTCGTTGACAAACTCGTTCTCTACGACACCATTCAGCCCATCACAGCAGACGAACTGAACCGCGCTCTGGCTCGTGCCAACTCCGATGGCGCGCAGGCGTTGTTGGTT
>Ga0182030_10022605_pt1 | contig 11693 bp, 8 predicted proteins | sample 812S3MmetaG_FD_121299 | JGI IMG/M metagenome (GOLD analysis project Ga0182030, IMG submission 121299) | Permafrost microbial communities from Stordalen Mire, Sweden - 812S3M metaG (Illumina Assembly) | ecosystem: Environmental > Terrestrial > Soil > Wetlands > Permafrost | place: Sweden... | reverse complement strand
GTCCCGAGGCCGACAACGGTGAAGTCGATCTGGGAGATGCTGCCCAACTCCGAGATGGTGCTGAGATTCTTGCCAAGGTCCTCGATTTCGGGAACAGAGAAGTTGGCATTGTCTTCTCCGATGCCGAGAGCGCTCTGGCGGAGGTACAGGAGGCGTGCTTCGTCGCGATTGGCGAGCGGGCGCAGAAGCACCGCGCGCACTACGGAGAAGATGGCCGCGTTGGCTCCGATTCCCAGAGCCAGAGTCAGAGCGACGGTGATCCAGAGAGCAGGAACGCGGGAGAGCGAGCGGATGGCAATCCTAAGGTCGCGAAGGATAGACATGAGTGAGTTCCTCCGTGGTGCGGCAGGAGCCGTGATGGCGATATATGTTGATATCAACACATCAAAGAAAGTGTCAAGCCCGATTTTGTTCGGCGGCGCTACTCACTAGACCGACAACAGCACGACAGCGATGAGAGCCGAGATTACGCCCGCGATTTGCAGGCGTGAAATAGATTCATGAAGGATGATCGGGACCATGGCGATCACCACCAGCGGATAGAGCGCCGTGACTGGAGCAACAATGGAGGCTTTGCCGCCGCTCTTCATCGCGATGAACAGAGCCCATGCTCCCAGTGCGTTCAGAGCACCGCTTGCAAGAGCCCAGAAGATGTTCCAGCCGGAGTAGTGGAAGACGGCCGCGCCTGGATAGAAAAACGGCTCCAGTACCATGAAGCCGACCACTAACCAAATGAGGGATGACTCGGCAGAAATGTAGTTGGTGGATAGCTTCTGCAGAAGCCCAACGATACCCCATGAGACCAGTGTGATAACAGTGAACCAAAACCATGGCGGCATGTGCATAACGAACACCTCTAAAGAGAGAAGATGACAATCGCAGCTGCGGCGAACAACAGCCCGACGATTTGAATCGGGCGGATATGTTCGCGAAGGATGGTGACGGCCAGCAAGACGGTAACCATGGGATACAGCGCGCTGGCCGAGGTGACCAGGGCCGTGTTGCTGCCGGTATGATAAGCGGCAAAGAGCGTGAGCCCTCCGATACCAGACAGGACGCCGTTGAGAATCGCGAACGAAATCCCCTTCGAGCTCTTCTCCAAGCGGAATCTTCTGGCAACGAGCAGCATCACCGCGACGGGCAGCGTGCCGATGGTGAACAGAAACTGCATGGTTTCGGGCGGGATTTCACGGGAGCCGAGTTTGGACATCATGGCCCAGCCACCCCAGCAGAGAATGCAGAGAATGGAATACCAGAACCATCGGGCTCGTATGGTTTCCTTGAGGGCCATCGTTCTACTCCTTCGTCCTAGCAGAGGTGGGTGTAGCTGAGCTTTCTTCCAAGTCGCCTGGAGTTGTGTCATGCGGCGATTTGGAGCCGCCGGGAGGCGCGTTGAATCTCGCTTCTTCGACCGCTACCTGGGGCGTGTAGCGGAATGAACCGGGCCAGATTCCTTGTAACTCGGCGAGGCGCGTAGCTGCCACCTGCAAGGGCAAGATATCAAAGAGCGGCGCAAGCTCCTCAGGGACATCCGGCGTCTCGTGCCAGACCAGAGGTGACGGTTCCTTGGTACGCTGGCCGATCATGCGGACTTCAGCGCCGAAGCGCGCCAGTTCCTCACCTAACGCTAGATTAAGCTCCCGTGTCCGCCCGGCCGATGCGAAGACCACCGCGCGAAATTTCTCATCAGCCACTTCTATGGGACCGTGCCGAAAGGAAGCGATCGGGCTGGCAAAGGCGGGGAACTTCGCGATCTCGTTGAACAGCAGCGCGCCCTCCAGGGCCGAAGCCATCGCCGGACCTCGCGCCAGAAGAGCCATGGGAAAAGGCTGCCCGAGGAAGTCGTCCCAGTCATGTTGACAGTCCAGTTCTGTTTGAACCTGTGCGGCGAAGCGGGGCAGGATGTTCAGGATCTCGGTATAGACAGTTTCCGGCGAAGCATCCATCAGCCGAAGCAGAATGTGCAGTGTCAGCAGAGTGCCGGTGTAGGTCTGAATCGCCACCATCTCGTCAGCCTTGCTGCCAACGTGCAGCGCGACGTGAGCCTTGCGCGCCAGGAAGCTTTCAGGCTCGTTGGTCACGCCCAGGATGGTCCGGCCGTCGGAGGGAAGATCAAGCAACCGTTTGATTTCTATCGACTCGCCGGAGCGAGAAACGATGATCCATAAAGCGTCGCCATAGCACGCCTGGCGGTAGTGCAGCAATTCAGCTGCTTCGACAAGGGTCGCGTCGATGCCCCGAGCGCACAGCGCGTACTCAAAGGGGATGGAGGCAAACATCGACGCGCCCATGCCGGTGATAAGCACCCGCGTACTTGAACGAAGGAGGGCAGCGGCTTTGAGCATGGCAGGCAGCCCTTCTCCGCATTGATAGCGGAGCACACCGGCAAGGGAGTTTGCCTGGCTGCGAATGTCCTGGTAGATGCGCGGTTCGTTCAAGTGGTCCTCTCGATCGTTGGGCATCTGGCCCGGCAAAGGAGTTTCGCGGATAGCCTCTCGTTTAGGCGAGAGTGCCATGTTGCACAGAAGGTTCGATCGAGGGGTGACGATGCAGCCAGCACTGCGCTGCTCCGAGTATCCCGATATCGGCACGAAGGGCGGTCGGGACGATGCGGGTTTTATGGACTGGCACTTGTGTGCAGACCTGTTGAACGAGAGTGATCGCGCTATCGAGAAAGAGATCGCTGCTGCTCATAAGGCCTCCGCCCAGGCTAATCAGATCCGGTGAAAAAATTGTGATGAGGTTGGCTAGACCCAACCCGACATAGAGAGACAGTCGTTCCATCGCGCGTAAAGCGAGTGGATCGCCTTGTCGAGCCAGTTCGCAGATTTCGTGAGCTCTGAGTGGCAGGCCTAGCGGTCTTTGTTCCTGCACCCAGGCCTCGACAGCAACGCCGCTGGCCAACGACTCCCAGCATCCGCGCAGCTTGCAATAGCACAATGGACCAGATGGATCAATCAATTGGTGACCAACCTCGGGATGCGAGCCCTCGACCCCGCGGTAAAGCTTGCCGCCCAGAATGATGCCGGCTCCTATCCCTGTACTCAGCGTGACGTAAATGTAGTTAGAAATCCCGGTCGCACAGCCCCATGAATGTTCGGCGAGAGCCGCGGCGTCGGCATCGTTCTCGACAGCGACCGAGAGACCAAACTCCTGCTCCAGATCGGTGACAAGGTCGCCGTCTTGCCAGGTGGGCAAGGTGCCTATGTCTCCGATGATTCCGGTGAGCGAGTCGAGCGGGCCGGGGCAGCCGATACCGATTCCGTCCAACGAGTGACCCTGATCAAGCATGCATCGGATGATTTGTTTGAGGCGTGCAAGGGCGGAAGGGAAGCCAGCTTCGGGCTGCGTAGGAATTTCGACACGGCCTTCAACTTGTCCGTCTTCGCGAACGACGCCGGCCGCGATCTTGGTCCCACCAATATCGATCGATGCGATGTGTCTCATGGCTTGCGGCTTTCTGAGCGGCGTCGTGGCGGATGTGGTTGTGCTGCGGATATCAACGGAGACTCCAGCGCAGCGGCGTACCGGGCTTGCTTTCACCGCTGAAATGAATTTGTGATTCAGTAGAGCGGGAAACACCGGCAACACCGTTGACAGTGATGTTCCGCAGCCGTGCAAGATAGGTGTCGGGCAGGGTGATGTCAACGGTCCAACGTCCCGTCGCCGTCGGCGCATACCATCCCGAATAGCCGTTCGCGTCTTTCTTGAAACCCAACAGCGGTGAAGCAAATTCGTATTCGGGCAACGGCAGATCCGGATGAAAACTTATTCCGCTCTCGTGAAACTCCATACCCAGTAACTTGGCCGCCGAGTAAAGAGGCCACGCGTGCGAATGCATATTCATCACCGGAAAATCCGGCCCCGTCCAGCCGGGGTTTTTCGACAACACAGAGTTGTAAGCATCCGGGCCGCTCCAGATGCCAAACCACATGTCGGGGTAGACATCGGCATGGCGCGCAAGTGAGTTCTTCTTCCACTCGTCCCATGCCATCGTCCCGTTCACCTTGGCCAGTGCGCACACCAGCGTTCCATTGATGGCAGCAAAGATTCCTCCATTCGTTCCCACCCCCGCATCGTCCTTCATCGTCTGATCCGGTTGGCTTTGCAGCAGGGCTCCGATGGGGGAAGGCTTACGAGCCAACTCATCGATGGATGTGACCAACGTTTTCACTTGCTCGGGAGTCGCGCTGCCGCCAAGTATGGCCCAAGGTTGAGGCTCAAGCCACAACTGCCGATCGCCTGACCAGCCCAGTGTTTCGCCAAGCCATGCGCGCCGAAACCACTGTCCCGTCCATTGCTGCCTTACCGCTTGGCGTTGCCCCTCAGATTTGGTACGGACTTCGTTTGCGAGTTTCTGATGACCGGTAAACTCCAGCAGTTTTGCGTAGTAGTCCAGCACATAGCTGGCCATCGCTGCATTGAGAACGCTTTCGCCTTGTTGGTAGACTTCCGCGACTTCCTTCGCTGTCAGTCGATTCACCACGATGCTGTCGTTCCAGTCCCCATTGAAAGAACGCATCAAGCCGTGCTTCCCAGCCCCGATGTCCACCGTGATACGCACGTAGGCGCGCATCAGGAGTTCACCAACAGTCTTGTCGTTCGGACTTGTTTCGCGTCCGGGATAGGCGGAAACTCTCTCGTCGAGAAAATCTTTGTCCCGTGTCGCCAGAACATACTCGCTCGCCAGCCAAAGCAACCATAACTCCAGATCGCTGGGCCGATAGCGGCATGGCATCGGTGCGCCGCTGCCTACGATTCCATAAGGAATCGATCCATCTGGTTGAATTTCCTTCAGTGTGTAACGGATGATCTCCCGCACGGTCGATGGGTCGGTGAAGATCAATGGCAGAGCATGCTGCAGAGGATCGCGTGCGGCGCCTTGAAGTCCGGCGATGTACTGGTACGGCGCGCCCTGAGATAAGATATGCTCCTGAAAGAAGCTATCGTAAGTTAGAGCACTGCGCAGGTAATAGCTGCTCCAGGCCATCTCTCTTTCCACCCAGGGCTCGGAGGCTATTCGAAAGAGGAGACTACTTGCCTTCCACTGGGAGGCGGAAAGCGACCAGTGAGAAAGCGGCTCCGCAGCGTATTTCGTCACCAACCCATCGAGTTCAACTCCCGCCGGCAAGTACCCATAGAGAAAGTACATCGTTCGGCTTTCACCGGGCTTGAGCATAAGTTTCCGCTCAAGGAAGATAGCGCTCTCAGGACCGCTCGCACTTAGATCGTTGTCCAGGGGTTCAATCATCCCAAGTGGACGGTATATTCCTTCTTTGAAGAATCGATTCGCGTTGGTAGCGAAGCCATCGGCCGGGGCATCCAGCGAGACAAGGAATGTGGCCGGCGGGTGAAGGTCTTCCATACTTGCACCAGGTGCGAGGGGAGGCACTGGTCCACCATAGAATCCAGTTGAGTCTGCCTTCAGCTTGACTTGAACTGCTTCCCATGCTGCTTGTTCTTCGGGCGCGCGGCCGGGAAAGGTCTGCGTCTCGATCAATCCCGCTCCGCTCTTCACTGCCTGAAAATGATGAACAAAACGGCCGCAAAAATCACGGCGAAGTTGCGGAGTATTGTCCGCGTCACCCAATACCGCCGCTTCCATCAGCGAACGATAAGAAAACTGATAATTGTGGCAGCCCCAATACTCGACCCATCGCGGATTCGCTGTGTGACTCGAATGGTTGGTAATCGTCACCTGCGAAAGAAGTACCGGGTCATCTCCGTAAGGAGCGAATATCACCTGGTCGATCTCATACTCGTGGCTGGTAATTCGCTTACGCAGATAACCCATACCAAAGACTCTTTCGAAATTCTCGTCCTTACCGGAGTAATACGTACTGAGCAGGATTTTCTCATCGGCAAGGAAGCCGATACCACCGCCGTATCGGTGATCTTCTGGGCAGTAGTCGTTCAAGAATTTCGGCGACCCTTCATCCTGTCGGACCTGGACATAACCGTAATTTGAAACTGCTGCCACAATGCGGTTGTTCCCCACCTGATGGGTGTGGTCGGTAGGTGCGCGCCATGCTTGATTCAGCGGAGAAGTGGCTTTCGGGTCGGTGACCTGGTTGCAGGTGTACTGGTAGGCCGGCAGACCAAACGCGTCGCTGATCCACTGGCCGAAATGCCCCGATCCGTAAGCCTTCGCAGCGTCTTCATAAGACGCAGCGGCCGCGCCCGTTGATGTTCGAGCCTCAAGGCCGTTGGCCCGCTTCGGCGAGACGAAGCTTGCTAAAAATCCGGTTCCTGCCAACTGGAGGAACTTTCGTCGCTGCATTCTCTCGGTCCCTTCCGGTGTCATAGCGTTGTTCACGTACACTTTGAAATCACTTCACTTTGTGTCGCTTAAAGATGGGGGTGCATCTCCTGGCGCCGCGCCCCATGCGTGATCGGGTTCGGATCCAAGCGTGAAATGCAACGCGCCGCCGGCGCTGATCTCATGAAAGGAAATCCAATTATGGGTGTGCTTCTGCCCATTGAGCGTCACATCCCGGATGTAGGGCGTGGAGCCTGGATTTGGCGATGTCTCGATGGTGAAAGTCTTGCCTGGATACGGAGCCTGGAGATGGATCACAACCTTTGGAAAAGTTGGCGCAACAAGCTCATAGGCCAGGCTCGCCGGGTCTACGCTGTAGATACCCATCATGCTCAACACGGCCCACGATGACATAGCGCCACAGTCGTCATTCCCCGGAACGCCGTCCGGAGCGTCCGTATAATTTTCCTGGAGTATGCGGCGAACGATGCGCTGCGTCTTCCATGGCTGGCCCGAAAAATTGAAGACATACGGCGCCTGCATGTCTGTCTCGTTGTACGAGTTGTAAAGCTGCGCGTACCAACCCGGTTCGGGATAGTCGAAGAACGTGCTCATGCGTTGATTGAAGTCATCTCGGCCTACCGCTTTCACCAGCCAGGCCATGTCCGCCGGGGCGAAGGGCTGATAATGCCAGCCTGTGCCTTCGACAAATCCATGGCCATCCTGCGCCGGATTGAAGGCAGGCACCCACGTCCCATCGGCTTTGCGCGGGCGAAAGAAGCGATCTTCCGAATCGAAAACATTGCGGTAATAGAGCGCGCGATCGTACAGCAACTTCGCCTCACTCGTCTTATCCAGTGCCGCGGCAAGTCGATATAGCGACGCGTAAGCGAGTGCATATTCGAGAGTCTTCGAGACCGATCCGTACTCGACCTTATCTTCCGGCAAATAGTGAATCTTGTTGATCCAGTCAATGCCGTCCTCGCCCAGATAGGGCTTGCCGGGCGGTGGCGCCTGCGTGGCATCTTTCAGCATGCCTTCCCAAGCTGCGTCAATATCGAATCCGTGCAACCCGTCCAGCCAAGCTGTTGCTAAAGCAATGCTGAGAGGGCTGCCAATCATGTCGTTTGTGTACAGATTGATCTGCGGCCAGCGGCCGATCCAGCCACCCTGCTGGTACATCAGCACAACGGACTGCGCCATGTCCTGCATACGCTGCGGTTCGATCATCGCCAGCAATGGCAACTCGCTGCGATAGATATCCCACCCGGAGAAATTCGCGTAAATGTGCCGTCCCCGCTCAACGGTGTGCTTCTCTCCATCGAATCCCAGGTACCGCCCATCCACGTCGTCAAACACCGAAGGCATCAGGAGGCAATGATAGAGGGCGGTGTAAAAGACCCTGCGTTCAGATGCCGTCCCGCCCTGAACGTCGATGATATTCAGCTCTTTGTTCCAGGCTGCTACCGCATTGTCGCGGATTGTCGAGAAATCCTTGCCTTCTGCTTCAGCATTGAGATTCTTCTCGGCGCCTGCTACATCCACGTAGGAAATCCCGATCTTGGCGGTGATGCTCTGCCCGTGCTCCTCTGCTGTCCAACTGGCGTATGCTCCCGTCCATTCTTCGTGTCCGGATTGCTGCGCCTTTCGACTACCTGGCTCTATGTTTCCCGGACCTCCTTCCTGCTTCCCGGTCCACGTTCCAAAGCTTGCAAATGGCCGGCTGAAGGTCATCACAAAATAGACTCTGTAGATCTGCTTGTTGGTGCAGAAGGCATGATTCTCTACATAGCCCTCGATGCGGCGGTCGCCAACAACTTGCACGGAGGCGGCGGAGATATTGTTCAGAACGTGACTTATCGGAACAACAATATTGGCAGCCTTCCCGGAGGGAAAAGTGAATCGCGCCACGCCGGTGCGATCCGTTGAGGTTAACTCAGCATTGATTCCCCATTGCAGAAGCTGCACCTGGTAGTATCCAGGCCCCGCCGTCTCGCGCTTGTGCGAGTAGGGCGATTGGAAGTCAATGACCTGGGTGACAATCGGTCCAGTGGTTGCGGTAAAGAACACATCTCCTTCGTTCGCACAGCCCGGTCCGCTCATGTGGGTCATGCTGAATCCCTTGATACGGGTATGAATATGGTGGTAGCCCAGACCATGGTCTTCCGTGTCGGGACTGAGCTGCACCATCCCGAAAGGCGAAGAGGCGCCGGGGAACAGATTGATGCCGTCGTCAGGATCGGCTCCTGTACCGATAAGCGTATTCACGCTGGAGGCGGGATCGGAAACGCGCATGGCCTGCGTATGTAGACGGCTTGGTACCACCGTGAGGACCAAACCCATTGAGCCCCAGAGTATAAGGCGCGCCCCTCGTTGTGCAGGACGGAAGCGAATCGGTTTCATGGTGTTTGTCATTGTTCCAATTCCTCCTCGTGCCTATCGCACACGTTACCAAAACGATGCCCTTACACTGTAACTTCATTCAACGACACCGGCCTCTTTTCCTTGGCAGAACGGATGGCGGCGAAAGAAACACGTGTGGCCATCACCGCCGCATCCACGCCGCACACTTCTGGCCCCAGGCCCAGAATCTGATCCACGAAGCGTTCCAATGCGTGAGCATGACCCTTGTCCGGTTCGGCAGTGAATTGCAGGAGGGGATTGTTGTGAGCGACAGCTTCTGCACAAGCGGCGCGCTTCTTGGCAAGCCATCCAGACACGCCGCCTTCTGTACCGATTTCGGGGTGGCGATCCAGCATCATTGCGTAGGTCGTCTTTGCCGCAACGCCTTCGATTCCCGCGGTACGGACTTCCAGCATGTGGTCCACGGCGAGATAGGCGCCATTGCCCATGAATTCGTATAGCTCTTTGCAGTAGCCGAAGCTGCCGTTGCTCCCAATGACAATCGTAGCCAGCGCGCCGCTTCGATAGCGAATGATGACGGCCTCGTTCAGCATCCCTGTCTCGACAGCCGTCACTTCGACGGGCTCGTCGTCCAGGAACCAGTTGCACACGTCAGTGAAATGCGTCATCTCAAAAAGCATTGGCCCATGCGGTGCGTGTGTCTTGTCGAAGACCCAGCTTTTCCAGCTATGCCAGTCGTCGTTGATACGCACTGAAACCGATGGAACCCCATCGTCCGCGAGGAGGGGGAGGTTATCACCCTCACGCTGCCAGCGCCAGGGGCAGGGCTGAGGATGAGTCATGTGCCTGCGAAATATGCGATGAGCGTCAACCATCGCCGGACTCGCGCGGCGATTGTGGCCCACGCAAAACGGGATGTTGGCTGCGTGTACGACGCGCTGGATTTCCTGCATCTCTTCGAGCGTTGTAGCGAGGGGCTTCTCCACGTACACAGGCTTGCCGGCCTGGGCTGCCAATGCGATTACCGGCAGGCGAAGCTTCTCGGTCGTGGCGAGGCAGATGACGTCTACTTCGGGATCTTCGATGGCGCCTTCAAAGTCCTTGCGGGTCCGTACCGCTCCATAAACGTCCCGGCATTCAGCCAGCACTTGCTCGTCGAGATCAACGCAAGTATGGAGCTTCATTCTTGGAGACTTGACGATGTTCGGTAGGTGCTGAGCCTGGGCCACGGCGCCGCACCCAATGACTGCAAAGCGAAGAACTGCGGCATCGTTGGATAAGTTCACGCCGGCTCCCTCTGGCCATCGAGAGGAGCCTGGGTGAGGCCATTCGCATCCAGGGAACACGGGCCATATTGCGTGAAGTAGTCACGCCGGGAAAGAAGGCCGAATTCTTGCATCACCTCAGACACGGAAAGATCTGCGGAACGCGACTCCAGTGTGAACACACAATTGGACTGATCGAAGCGGATGCGTACCTTGCGTCCATAATGCTTCTGGACGTCGAGCATCTTAGCCTGGTTGTGATCTGCGAACAGCGTAACGGCATCAAAATTGATGGTGGCTTGCAGCACCGGCGAACCAAATCCCATCGACAGTGTTTCCCATCGATATCCTCCCGAGACCAATTCCGTGCCGTCCCGATCAAGGATGCGACTCCACGGGGCATAGGCAAGAACGATGGGCACGCCATAGAGAACAGCACTCGAATCCAGAAAGGAACCAGCCGGCGTGAGGCTGGGAACCACAAAGAAATCTGCACCAGCCTCAATCTGAGGGTCGAATACTTTCTGCGGATAGTAGATGTCGATGCAGATTGCACCACCCATGGTCAGGCCCTCCCACTGAATGGGAGCGGGACTTCCGGGTTTTACGCCGCAATCTCTTTCGCCGGGCGCGAGAATGAGCTTCTGATAGTAGCCAAGCAAACTACCGTCTTTGGCAAGTACGTAGAAGCGATTGGCGAGAACTCCGTTGTCTCGCACCAGCAGCGGCAAGACAAGCGAAATCCGCGACTGTGCGGCGATCTCGCGAAGGGATTCGGTCGCCTGCTCCCAGTTATCGAGCGCCCTCTCTTCGAGAGGGGCCGAATCATGCGCTCGATGGTAGAGATTGATTGTTTCCGGAAAGACCGCGAGGTCCGCTCCCTGGGATGACGCAAGTTCCAGCCATTGAGCCGCATCCACGAGCGTAGCCTGGAGATCTTTGTATTCGCCGTTCCTGAGCGCAATGGTCGCAATTGTCTTCTCGTTCACGGTGAATCATCTCCGTTTCAGAAATACCGTCTTCGAGTCTAACCGTACACTTAAAGGGAGTAGACTCCGGCAAGTTCTTGAGGTGCGCTACGCCAGCCAACGGTCCAGGTGTTCAGCCACAAACCCGTCGTCGTTGAGAAGAGGGTAGGACGAGTAGACACGATCGATCTCTTCCAGTTGTCCTTCGGAAAGAGTCTCATTAGCCTCCAGGCACCACCGGCCCGCGAGCAGTCCCTGCCTGCGGAGCACTTCGTGAATCCCGGGAACACAGCCGCGGAATTGATTTCTGGCATCGAAGATCGCTGCGTTTGCGTCGGTAATTTCCGCGCCCCGTGCGAGGACTGTGTCGAGGCGGGCGCCGTTATGCTTGGCGTCGTGGACGGCGGAAAGAAGTTCCACCGCACGGCTCGTCCAAACCGCCCATTGACCCAGCAGGCCGCCAACAAAATGCGCGGTCCGTTCGCCAAAGCGGAATTCGGTGAGCAGGTCGGCGACGATGTTATCGTCATTGCCCGTATAGAGGGCGATCTCGGAGCCGCGACCACTGTGGGCGACAGCGCGCAGCACCTCCATTGTCTGATACCTGTCAAAAGAAGCTACCTTGATCGCCACGACCGATTCGATCTCGACGAAGCTCTCCCAGAATGCTGCGTTGAGCGGCCTCCCACCGACGGCTGGCTGAAGATAGAAACCGATGAGGGGAATGATCTCACCGACCGCGCGACAGTGCTCAATGAGCGCTTCATTCGAAGCATCGGAGAGAGCGGCGAGGCTGAGTAAGCCACCGTCGTAGCCAAGCCGCCGCAGCGTGGAGGC
>Ga0182030_10022604_pt1 | contig 11694 bp, 10 predicted proteins | sample 812S3MmetaG_FD_121299 | JGI IMG/M metagenome (GOLD analysis project Ga0182030, IMG submission 121299) | Permafrost microbial communities from Stordalen Mire, Sweden - 812S3M metaG (Illumina Assembly) | ecosystem: Environmental > Terrestrial > Soil > Wetlands > Permafrost | place: Sweden... | reverse complement strand
GAGAGTGGTGGTAGGTGATGGATTCGAACCATCGAAGGCGTAAGCCAGCAGATTTACAGTCTGCCCCCGTTGGCCACTTGGGTAACCTACCATCCTCCGCCGGCCCTGCGGCCAGTGGAAGGGGGATTTAGCCAAACCCGCGCCTTGCGCTCAAGTTTAAACTTCAATTTTTACGCGCCGCCTCCGGCCCAAGTTTTGTTTGAAGTTTGGCTGCTCCGCTCTAAAGTGAGGTATGTTCGATTCTCTGAGCCAAAAACTCCAGAACGCGTTTCGTAATCTGCGCGGGCTGGGCAAAATCTCCGAAGACAATGTCAGCGAGGCTTTGCGGGAAGTGCGCATGGCTTTGCTGGAGGCGGATGTCAATTTCCAGGTGGCCCGGGATTTCATCGAGCAGGTCAAAACAAAATCGTTGGGCCAGGAGGTGGTGCAGAGTATTCAGCCCGGCCAGCAGATCATTAAGATCATTCATGATGAAATGGTTAAATTGCTCGGCTCGGCCAATGCCGGACTGACTTTGAGCGGCAATCCCAGTTCGATCATGATGGTGGGGTTGCACGGCTCGGGTAAAACCACTTCCAGCGCCAAGCTGGCCCGCCTGCTTCATAAACAGGCCCGCTCGCCGTTGCTCGTTTCAGTGGACATTTATCGCCCCGCGGCCATGGAACAATTGGAAACCCTGGCCAAACAACTCGCGCTGCCCGTTTTTGTCAAGAAGGGGGAGACGGATGTGCTCAGAATTGCCCGGGAGGCTTTCGACTTCGCGCGGCAGAATAATTGCAATACGTTGATTTTTGACACCGCCGGTCGATTGCAGATTGACGAACCCCTGGTGCAGGAATTGGTCCGCCTGCGCGATTTGACCAAACCGCAGGAGATTTTACTGGTGCTCGATGCCGCGACCGGTCAGGAAGCGGTCAACGTCGCGTCCCATTTCGACAAGGCCCTGCAAATAACAGGCGCGATTCTCACCAAGCTGGACGGCGACGCCCGCGGCGGCGCGGCGCTCAGTTTGAAATCCGTTACGGGAAAGCCAATCAAGTTTGCCGGCGTAGGCGAAAAGGTGGACGAATTCGAACCTTTTTATCCCGAGCGCATGGCGTCCCGCATCCTCGGCATGGGTGACGTCGTCAGCCTGGTTGAACGCACGATCGAGGCTGTGGATGCGAACGACGCGAAGCGCCTGGAAGAAAAAATGCGCAAGGGCCAGTTCACGCTGGACGATTTTCTGGACCAATTGCGCCAGATGAAAAAATTAGGCTCGCTCGAAAGCCTGGTCGGCATGTTGCCTGGCGGGGCGGAGATGCTCAAAGGTGCCGACTTGAACAAGCAGGAAAAAAGTTTCAGGCGGATGGAAGGAATTATTTGCGCCATGACCTTTCAAGAACGGCGCGCGCCGCAGATTTTAAACGCCAAGCGGCGGCTGCGCATCGCCAAGGGCAGCGGCGTGCCGGTGTCAGAAGTCAACAATCTGCTCAATCGATTCGCGCAAATGCAGCAGATGATGAAGAAGATGGGCAAGTTTCAAAAGATGATGGCGAAAATGGGCGGCGGCTTGCCGGGGATGCTCGGGCGATAAAGTTCTGCTACATCGCCTCGCCCACATTGATACCGTGTTCCAGGCAGTAGGCGGCGTTGGCGGAATATTTTTCGGCCCAATATTTTAGTCCGGCGCGTTCCTCAGCGGTCAGAGCGCGGACAATTTTGGCCGGCGAACCCAGCACCAGTGATCCATCTGGAATCTTGACGTTTTGCGTGACCAATGCCCTGGCCCCGACCAAACATTGCGCACCCAGTTCCGCGCCGTCCAACACGACCGCGCCCATCCCGATCAGGCATTCGTCGCCAATGGTGCAGGCATGGACAATGGCCGAATGGCCGACGGTGACGTAATTGCCCACGATACAGGGAAAATCATCCGCCAGATGAAGGACGGAGTTGTCCTGGATGTTGCTGTGGTGGCCAATGACGATCTTGTTAATGTCGCCGCGCAACACGGCGTTGTACCACACGCTGGAACCATCGCCCAGGGTGACGTCTCCCACCACCACTGCGCCGCGCGTGATATAAACGTCTTTGCCCAGCGCGGGCTTTTTGAGCAAAAACGTGTCGAGTCGTTCAGTTAATGTTTTCATGTTCCATCAATTCAGCGGCGCGGTTGCGCTTATCTTCGGCGGATGGAAAAATAAGGCCAGCACAATTGCCGCTGCCAGCGCCACCCCGCACGGGACTAGAAACAATCCTCTAAAATCGATGGAATTTCCAATGGTAAATTTTTCCGTCAGGAAGGGGCAGAGCGTATTGGAGGCGACCACGCCCAGGCCCAGGATCATGACATTAAACAACCCCTGCGCGCTGGAGCGGGCGTCCTTGGGAAAATATTCGTCCACGAAAATATAGACCGTCGCAAAAAAGAACGCGTAACAGATGCCGTGCAAAATAAAGACCAGAATGATGAGCGTCGTCCATTGCGGGAAGAAGGCGAACACGGCAAATCGAACCACATGGCCCAGCACGCCAATGACCATGGTGGTCCGCCAGCCCAGCTTCTTCAAAGTCACGGCGAGCATGGCCATGGTCAAAATCTCCGCGATCTGCCCGATGCTCATGATGGGCATGATCCAGTTACCGCCGATGCCGACTTGCGGGCTGCCGAGAAAGGTCGCCGCCCAGTAAAAATAGGCGTTGATCACAAATGAATCCACAAAAGCCACCAGCCAGAGCACCAGCACAAAGGGTCTGCTCAGAAGCCGGAACGCTTCGGCCCAGGCAAATTTATCCTTGACAGTGGCGGCTTTCTTGGGCGGCGTATGGGGCAGCGCCAGGCTGAAGAGGGCCAATATCAGCGAACCAATCCCGGCCACGGTATAAGTCCATCGGGTGGCTTTTTGCAGAGCGACGCCCGTCAAGCCCGAGCCGAGCGCGGTTTTGATCCAGTCAATCATTCCCACTGGATGGGCAGCCTGGACTTTGTCCCAATCGACCAGAATAAAAGTAAAAGGCCAGGCAGCCAGGATCCAGCCGATGGTCCCTCCCATGCGGATCAGTCCGAAATCCTTTGGGTCCTTTATGTTGGCAAAGGCGATGGAGTTGGTGACAGAAAGCGTCGGCACATAGAGCAGGCAATGCAGCAGCATCAGGGCGAAGAAAACCCAAAAATTCCCGGTGAACGCCAGCGCGATCATGGCCGCTCCCCCAATCAATTGACTGAACCCCAGAAATTTTTCCGCCGAAAAATTCCGGTCGGTGAATTGATTGCTGAAAAACATTCCAACGACGGCGGCAATGGGGAAGGCATTGAGAATCAGGATTTGTTGAATATGGGTGAAATGCAGGCTGGGCAGGTAGCTAAAAATAAACGGCAACCACGAGCCCCAGATAAAAAGTTCCAGCACCATCATGAGAAACAATTTGAAGCGGACAGAATTCATTGACAGGGAGGGTAGGGATTTCCGGGCGGGGGTTCAAGATTCCTTTGGATTTTCTTCTTTGGCCCTTCTTGACTTGGCGGCGCGGCTTGCGTTACGGTGTCGCCATGAATCGGTTGTCTGCTCTCATCGTCCTGATTTTGCTGGGAGTGTTCCTGTTTCCATATCGGTCACCGGCGCCCCTGGTCTATAGGCCCGGGGAAGGATGGTCCTATGAAACGCCCGGCGCCAAAACCGATTGGCACCGCCAGCGGGCCAAGGATCAACTGGCCGTTTCCCAGGAGGCTTTCGATAAAAAACACTACCGCCTGGCTTTAAAATCCTCCTTGCGCGTGATCAAAGTCTGGCCCCTCTCGGATTATGCGCCGCAAGCCCAGTATCTTATCGGCCGTTGTTACGAGGCCCGGAAACAGGATGAAAAAGCTTTTAACGCCTATCAAACGATGCTGGATAAATATCCCAAGACGGCCAACGCCGAAGAAGTGCAACGGCGCCAATTTGCCATCGCCACCCGTTTTTTGCACGGCCAGTGGTTTAAGCTCTGGGGCTACATTCCTTTCTTCCCGTCGATGGACAAAACAGCCGAGATGTTTGACAAAATTGTGCGCTACGGGCCTTACGGAGAACAAGGCCCGGCTTCGCAAATGAACATCGGCGCCGCCCGGGAGAAAGCCAAGGATTATCCTTTGGCGGTCAAAGCTTACGAGCGCGCGGCCGATCGCTACAGCGATCAGCCAAAAATCGCCTCCGAGGCACACTTCAAGGAGGCCAAAGCCTACGAAAAACAGGCGAAGAAAGCGGATTACGACCAGAGCATCGCCGGCCAGGCCATCGCTACATTTACCGATTTCATGGCGCTCTATCCCGATGACCCGCGGGTGGCCGACGCTCGCCAGAAAATCACTTCACTCCGGGCGGAAGAAGCGCTGGGGAATTACCGCATCGCGCAATATTACGAGAAACAGAAAAGGTGGGATGGCGCACTGGTGTATTACAACGAAGTGCTGCTCACGGATGCTGCTTCGCCTCTGGCCAACCAAGCGCGCCAGCGCATCGATAAGTTGAAAAAACGGGGTCCCGCCGCCGCGACCAAGCAAGTCTCGCCCACGCCGTGGACGCCCCCGGCGACCGGCACTGAGCCTGCCGTTCCAGCCGTCCCCGCCACCCCTGGCAAATAATATGCGCTGGTCCCTGCTAATCATTCTGGCTGTCGCGATGAGCGGCTGTGCAGGCTACAAGCTCGGTCCAACCAACGGCATTACGGCGGGCAGCCGCTCGGTGAAGTTTAAGCCGTTCACCAATCGCACCCATGAACCGCGCGTCATCGAATACCTAAGCACTTCGCTGCGCAGACGGTTGCAACAGGACGGCACCTATCGCCTCGAAACCTCCGGCAGCCCCGACATTCTTGTCTCAGGGGAAGTGACTCGTTTTGACCGCGTCGGCCTGGCCTATCAGGCCGGCGACGTTCTCGCGCCGCAGGAATACACATTGAAAATGCAGGCCCACGTGGTGGCGGTGGATGTCAATACTGGCAAAACCTTGTTCGATCGCACTGTGCAGGGCGTTACCTACCTGATGATCGGCAACGATGAATACACCGCGGAGCGGCAGGCCATTCCGTTGCTGGCGGATGATCTGGCCCGCAATGCGATTGCCGTCCTGGTCGATGGCAAGTGGTAACCGTCAAATGCCGGCGAAACTGTAATCGAATGGTTTGCGCATTTTCCGGGCAAGCCATGTATTGGCCTCCTTCGCGCCGTCCCCGGTAAAATGTTCGCTCCCCGCATTCCAGTCCAATTTTCGCCCCAAGCGCAGGGCAATGACGCCGATATGGCAAAGTGAGACGGAGCGATGGGCTGTTTCGACGTCGGCCACCGGCCTCTGCCGCGACCGGACGCAATTAAAGAAATTGCCCATGTGATCGTTGCTGGCGTAAAGGCGTTTGCTCGCGGGCAACGGCGTGGAAATCAGGCTGTCGTCACTGGCTTGAATCTCCGTGCGATTGACCCAAATCCACCCGTTACTCCCCTCGAACTTGATCCCATTGCGCTGGCCGTTTTCTTTGACCACGCCGCCGAAAATATTGTCATCGGGGGTGGTGCGCACGGTGTGGAGCACGCCATTGGAATACATATAATTGACTTCGTAATCGCTGAATGCGGTATAACCGCCGGGAATCGGTTGCGCCAGCGGTTTGCCTTCGACGCTGACCGGCCCGGGCAGATCGACCGCCCATCGGGCGATGTCGTTGTGGTGCGCTCCCCAATCGGTCAGGGTCCCGCCTGAATAATCATACCAGTAGCGAAAAAGCGTATGACAACGCTGCGCAACGTAATCCACCTTGGGCGCCTGGCCGAGCCAGAAATTCCAATTCAGCCCCGCAGGCGGTTGCGATGGGGAAAACGGACCTTCGCGCAAACCCGCCGGCACCCAGACGGTGATCTGCTTGAGCCGCCCGATGCGCCCGTTGCGCACCAGTTCGACGGCCAGGCGGAATTTGTCGCTGCTGCGCTGCTGCGTGCCGGTTTGAAAAACAATGCCGTTTTTGCGAACTGCTTTGATCAGGTGTTGGCCCTCGTCGATGGTCAAGGTCAGCGGCTTTTCCCCGTACACGTCCTTGCCCGCCCCGGCGGCGGCAAGGTTGATTAGTGTGTGCCAGTGGTCGGGCGTGGCGGTGATGATGATGTTAATGTCATCTCGTTCCATCACTTTTCGAAAATCATTATATTTGTCAGGAGTCCGCCCGTTTTTGGTCAACTCTTTGGCGGCGGCAGCGGCGTGATTATCGTCCACATCGCAAACCGCGACTAGATCGCCAAAGCGGGAGGCATTGCCGGCGTCGCCGCGTCCCATCCCGCCGCAGCCGACCAAAGCGATGGCCGGGCGGTCATTGGGCCCCAAAGGTTTTCGACGGGGCGCAGCTTCCGCCAGGTCCCGCTCCACAAACCAGGCGGGCAAACCGGTGGCGGCTGCTGCCAGCGAACAATTTTTGAGGAACGAGCGGCGGGAAATGAAAAATGTTTTTGCGTTCACGGGGTAATTAAGCGTCTGGGGCTGAGGGTCTTCAAGCAGATTCCGCATTGCTTATACTCATTGAATTAGTCGCTCTACTCCAGTCAAGGAGGATGAAAAAACGCCTCGTTGAAGTATTTTTTTAAAAGAGATTTGAAAGATTTCTTCTTTTTCGGACGAGTTATTGGCAGGGGACGAGTAGATCCCCGTGAAGGAGTAACGGACAAAAAGGAGAACATCATGAAAAAAAGCATTATTAGATCTCTCAAGGATTTCATTGGCGCAGGAATGCTTCGTATGACCGCACTCGCCGCCTGCGGCTCGGCCACGACCGCCGGGTGGGCCGAGACAGTGAATGCCGTTTGGAATACCGCCGCCGATGTGCCCATCACGGCCAGCAACTACATGGCGGCGGGCAACACGGTGAATTTCACCCTCAACTTTGCACCTCCCACGGGGACGGAATTGATGGTGGTGAAGAACACGGCGCTGGGCTTCATCGGCGGGGCTTTCGCCAACCTCGCCCCGGGACAGCCGGTTGCATTGAGCTACGGCGGAATCATCTACCATTTTGTAGCCAACTATTACGGCGGTAGCGGTAACGACCTGGTGCTTGTCTGGGCTGACAACCGCACATTCACTTGGGGAGAGAATGCCTCCGGAATGCCTGCCGCGGTGAATACGGATTCGGGGGTTTCGGCGCTCTACGGAAAGACGGTCGTGGCCATCGCGGCGGGAGAAGGCCAGAGTTTGGCCTTGTGCTCGGACGGGACCGTCGCCACTTGGGGTACGGTGCCGATAGCGGTGAACACGAATTACGGAGTTTCGGCGCTGTATGGCAAAAGGGTGGTGGCTATCGCGATGGGCGGTCTGCATAGCCTGGCACTGTGCTCAGACGGCACGGTGGCCGCCTGGGGCAATAACACATGCGGTCAACTCGGTGACAACCAGGCATCAGGGTCTTACAGCGCCATGCCGGTGGCGGTCAACACATCGGCGGGGGTATCAGCCCTCCATGGCAAGACGGTGGTGGCCATCGCGGGCGGCGATGTGCAAAGTCTGGCGCTGTGCTCAGATGGCACGTTGGCGTCTTGGGGCCTCAACAATTATGGCGAGCTTGGCGACAACACCACCACTCAGCGCCTTGTGCCGGTGGCGGTGAACAGTACTTCGGGTGTTTCAGCGCTCTATGGCAAGACGGTGGTGGCCATTTCGGTTGGCTTTCTTCACAGCGTGGCGCTGTGCTCGGACGGGACCGTGATCGCTTGGGGCGACAACAGGTGGGGCCAGCTTGGCGATGGTCAGGCATCGGGGACTTACAGCCCAGTCCCAGTGGCGGTAAACACGGCTTGGTATTCAGCACTGCATGGTAAGAAGGTAATTGCCATCGCAGCGGGCTACGGCCACGACCTGGCACTGTGCTCGGACGGCACCTTGGCCGCCTGGGGCTACAACTATAAGGGCGAGCTTGGCGATGGTAATGCAGATATCTTGAAGCCTTCTTATGGCCAGACCGTTCCCGTGCTGGTCAACACGGCTTCCGGGACTTCGGCCCTTTATGGCAAGACGGTGGTGGCCATCGCGGCTGGCGACGAATATAGCTCGGCGCTGTGTTCGGACGGCACAATGGCCGCCTGGGGCGACAACTTCTATGGTCAGCTTGGGGACAACCAGGCGTCAGGAACACAAAGCCTTGTTCCTGTAGCGGTGAATACCACACCTCTGCCCGTTGGCCAGTTCTTTGTCCATGCCGTGACCGGTTCGATGGCCGATCACATGCTGGCGCTGGTTGCGGTGCCAGCCGTGCCGCTGCTCCAAGTGCAGCAAAACGCCGGCATGATGACATTGCAATGGGACGCGAATTTCCTCGGATTCGTCCCCCAGGCCAACTTCTCAGTTGCCAACCTTGACGGTTGGGCCGATCTGACCAACACGCCAGTCCTTGGCGGTCCTAATTGTTCGCTGACCTTCCCGACCACCAACGCAGCCTGCTTCTTCCGTCTGCGCTCGCCATAGCAGCCGCGATCCAGCCATCCTCCGCCCGATGCCGGCCTGTCCACCAAAGCGCGTGCATGGACGGGCCGCAGTCACGCGGAGAGCGGAAGCTGTCATCCGCGAAACGGGCGCATCTGGACACTGCTACCGTGATAAGGGAGGAACTTTTGTTTGGAGTCCCGCCTTCAGGCGGTCCGGGGCCTTCTCGAATGTAAGAGCCGCGTAAACGCGGGACTCCAAACGCAGCAGTGTCCAGATGCGCCCCCGCGAAACTGATGAGACTTGTTATTAGAGCATGTCTGCCCCACTCTTGAGAATTAACACGGAAAGATCCGATGACCTCACGAGAACGCGTGCTAAATCTGCTTGACGGCAAACCAGTGGACCGTCCGCCGGCCATGCCCATTACCATGATGTGGGCCGCGGATTTGATTGGCGCAAAATATCTCAGCTACGCCACGCGCGCCGAAATCCAGGCCGCTGGCCAGGTCGCGGCCGCCCGTCAGTTTGGTTTTGATTATGTATCGGTCATTTCAGACCCGTGCTGTGAGGCGGCTGATTTGGGAGCCAATATCTTCTATCCGCCCGATGGCCCGCCTGCGATCATTGAAGAAAAGGCGCTCCTGGCCAATGCCGCCGTGCTGGGCAAGTTGCGCGTGCCTGACCCCTATCGGACAGGCAGCCGCATGGCCAATCGTATCGCCGCGGTGGGCCTTTTGCGCAAAGAAGTGGGCGCTACGCATCTGGTTGAGGGTTGGGTGGAAGGGCCATGCGCGGAAAGTGCCGATTTGCGGGGGATCAACACGCTGATGTTGGATTTTTATGACGATCCGGATTTCATTCAAGCCTTGGCGGAATTTGCTGTGGATGTGGCCTTGAAGTTTGCCACCGCCCAGATTGAGGCGGGCGCGGACATTATAGGAGTGGGAGATGCCGCCGCTTCGCTGGTTAATCGCGGGCTTTACGACGAGTTTATTCTGCCGCACCAAAAGCGTTTGGTGAACGGCATCCATGCGGCAGGCGGACGGGTGCGTTTGCACATCTGCGGACGCACACTACATTTGGTCGATGCCCTCGCCACGCTCGCCTGCGAAATAGTGGACCTTGATACTTTGGTGGACATGGGCGCGGCTCGCGGCGTCATGGGAAACCGGCAAGTCCTGGCGGGCAACGTGCATACGGTCAATGTGGTCAAAAACGGGGGTCCCAAAGAGATGCGCCAGGCGCTGGTCAAATGCCGGGCCGACGCCGGAGCGGCCTGGATTGCCGCGGCGGGCTGCGAAGTGCCACGGCAGTCTCCGCCGGAAAATGTACGCTGTTTTGCACAGTTTGATTGAGTTGAACAAGCCCTTGCCATGAACCTCCATTCCCAGCCAACTAAGCCCGCTGCTGGCGCCCCCATGATTGCGCTTTTGGCCTGTGAAGTGTTGAAAAACGAGATTGTGCTTTATACACAGGGAGCCAGCCACATTGCCGAAGTGCGTTACTTCGAGATCGGATTGCATGACCAACCCGACACGCTCCGTGGCACATTGCAGGAAAATATTGATGCGCTGGACAAGCGTGACGATATCGAAGCAGTAGTGCTGGCTTATGGCTTGTGTGGCCGCGGTACAGTGGGACTTCGCCCGTTGCGTCACCAACTCATCATCCCTCGCGCCCACGATTGCATCACGTTGTTCATGGGAAGCAAAGAAGCTTACGCGGAGCACCATCGGCGTTGCCCGACCTGTTACTATTATACACCCGGCTGGAATCGCAGCCGCCGCGTGCCCGGCAAGGAACAACTGGACGCCCTGCGCGCCGATCTGGCCCTCAAATTCGACGCCGACGATGTCGAATATTTAGTCAAGGCCGAGACGGAACAATGGGCCCTGCACGATACCGCCACCTATCTTGATCTCGGCACGAGCGACGCCGCGGCGGAGGCGGATTATGCCCGCAAATGCGCCACCTGGCTTGGCTGGAAGTTCCAGCATCTGCGCGGTGATCCCACTCTGTTGCGCGACTTGCTCTGGAGCAATTGGGATGACAAACGTTTTCAAATTATCGAACCGGGAATGCAGTTGGGCCAGGCGCTGGATGAAACCGTAATGCGCGCTGAAGCGGTCACCGCCGCCACGGTGCTGCCATGAACGATTTTCCCGCAATTCCGCTCCTCGAGCACCGGCCCTACGACCGGATTCGCGAACTGTATTTGTTGCAAGAACCGATGCTCTTGGCGGCCATCCGGCGCGGCGACCGGGGCGAGGCGCGGCGGATTATTAATCATGTCTTGGTGCAAATCTACAGCGCCGGCGAAGAACGAAGCGATTTGCTCAAAGGCCTGTTGCTGGAATTGGTGGTCATGATCTCCCGTGCCGCCGTCGAGGCCGGCGCGATCCAATCCGAAGTGCTGGGGTTAAACTTTCGCTTTCTGACCGAGTTGGCAAAGATCGACGACGACGAGGATCTGGCGGCTTGGCTGCGCCAAACGCTGGAACACGTCATTTCGACCATTGAAAAACAAGAGAGCTTCACCCCGCCGCTGCTGATTGGAAAAGCGCTGGATTTCATGCGACAGAATTTGCATCGGGACATTTCACGCGACGAGGTCGCCCGTCACGCCGGGATTTCGCCCAGCCATTTCTCGCGCCTGCTCAAAGAGCGAACCGGCCGGTCCTTCACCGAATTGCTGCGGCAATGCCGTGTCGATTTGGCCTGCACGTTATTGTGCCGGACAGAAAAGCCGCTGGTGGAAATTGCCGACGACTGCGGCTTTTGTGACCAGGCCTATTTCACCAGAGTATTGCAAGACGTAAAAGGCATGACCCCCGGCCAATTCCGCGCCACCCATAAGGCGGAGCATAAACCGGAGCACCGGATCACAAAACAAACGCACCGGATTACAAGACCGAATCACCGTAACCTGACTCTGCCATGATCAGTGTGCGAGCGTGTATTCCGGCCAGGATTCTAACCAATGAATCGGCTGGAAGGAAGAAAATCGTGTTAACTTGGGCACAGATTCACTTGAGTTTCGGGACAGCAGGGAACGACCAAGACGATTTCTTAGAATCGTGCCCGGCGTCGGATGGATTTCCTATATGAACGAGGACGCTAAGGCACAGAGTTGGTTTGCAGTTAAGGGAGTGCCAGATGAGAAGGAGGTAAGCCGTCTAGAGCATTTTAAATAAAACTATAGCCACAGGAAGCAAACCAATTTCGGGCGTCCTGGGGTGTGACTGTTTTCAGGGCCTCTGCAATGGCCTGCTCCAAT
>Ga0182030_10022601_pt1 | contig 11694 bp, 13 predicted proteins | sample 812S3MmetaG_FD_121299 | JGI IMG/M metagenome (GOLD analysis project Ga0182030, IMG submission 121299) | Permafrost microbial communities from Stordalen Mire, Sweden - 812S3M metaG (Illumina Assembly) | ecosystem: Environmental > Terrestrial > Soil > Wetlands > Permafrost | place: Sweden... | reverse complement strand
GCCAGCATCTTGCCGCTTTCACGCATGGCTTGAATTTCCTTAGCTGTTTTCACCCGTGTCATCATCTATGGTGCCTATTATACCTTCTCTCAAGACAGCTTGAGACGTTTTATAATTTCTTGGTGGACAGCTTTAATTGGTTGCTCGGCATCAATTTTTATAACCGGGATGCCCTCTTTCTTAAACCAATCAATAATGGGTTTGGTCGATCTTTCGTATTCATTAAATCGGGCCTCAATCGCTTTGGTGTGATCGTCTTGACGGCCACGCTCCAATAGTCTTCCAGTTACTGCCTCACGTGAGGCAACCATGTGTATTACATCTGTCACTTTGAAACGGCCATGCTTTGCTTCCTCGAGCAACCATTCAGCCTGCGGTATAGTGCGTGGAAAACCGTCTAAAACACATTCGTCTTTATCGATAATTGATGCTAATACCTTATCCCATATACGAATAGTCTCATCGTCATCAAGAAGTTCGCCATCCAACATTCGATGACGGCGTTCGCCTGTTACGTACATCCTTAAAATATCTCCGGAAGAAATCCAGTGGTAACCATATTCATCGGCGAGGATTTTGCCCTGGGTTCCCTTGCCAGAGCCAGCTATTCCCATGAGTATAATCATAAATTAAACCAGCCTTTCCTTTGTCAAACGCGCAATTGTAGCCCCATCAGCACTGGCACCAACTTTCTGTTTGACTTGGCCAATAATTTGCCCCATAGCATGGGGGCCATCTGTACCGTTGGTTTTGATAACTTCGTCTATCACGACCAGAAGTTCAGAGTCCGATAACTGTTTCGGTAAATAGGCATCAAGAATTGTCTTTTCTTTGAGTTCAGCTTCAGCCCGAGCCTCTTCATGGCCTTGGCTATACAGATCGGCGCTTTCTTGGCGCTTTTCCGACTCTTTCTTAATCAGACTCATAATCTCATCGTCCGGCAGACCTGTTTCACGTGCGTTTTTAGCAACTTCAGCATATTGGATTACACTCTTTAATCCCCTTAAAGTTGCTACTTGTTGCTTATCCCCACTTAATAGGGCAGCTTTTAGGTTCTGCTCAATTTGCTGTTTCAGTACCATAAAATATTTAAAAACTTACCGCTGCCCTAGTTTAATCTTCTGAATCTTGATGGCTTTACGCTCCCGACGCGCAATAGCTTTAATCCGACGCTCAGGCTTACTGATTGGTTTTTCGAAATATTGAGCTTGTTTGGCGTTAATAATTACGCCGGATTGTTGTACTTTGCGATTAAACCTGCGCAACAGGTTTTCAAGTGATTCTTTAGAGTCTTTGCGGGTTGTCTGTATCATTAGTAGTTATTATATCTGGTATAAGGTGTATATTCAAGTAATTTTCGGGTTTTTTGCTTGTTGGCTTAATCGTTGTGATTTCAGCACGATACTTTGTAGTTCTTTAAATATCGGAAATTGCTTATTGGTGTAATAGACCTTGGTGTTAGATTGTCGTTCAGAATTAAGAAAGCCGATTTTTTCTAATCTTTTAAGCTCACGCTGAATGTTACCGGCATCCTCTTTAATGAGTTTGGCCAGGCCCCGTACGTGCGTCTTAAAGTCTGGATACTTCGCATAAATCACAATGATTTTACGGCGCACTCTTGATGTAATAAAAACGTCCAACATAAGCTTCTATTGTCATTCAGACAACGTAAAGTATAGGCTTTGCCAGTGAGGAATTCAAGCTAATTTTAAAAAAAGTTGGTTTAATATACGAATCAAAGACGACCTTACCTTATAATACATAGCATGCCATACTATGAGGTGCTAGTGGCATCTGTCAATTATCACGGACATGATGCATTAACTTACAATAGTGACCAGGAACTCCTGCCCGGACAGATAGTCATGGTACCGCTTAGGAGTAAGCAAGCCCTTGGTATTGTTAGCCAGCAAGTAACTAAGCCAGGGTTCTCAATGAAAGCCATTGCCACCAGTTTCAAACTGCCTCCCATGCCGGAAGCCAACTTAAAACTACTCAACTGGCTACAGAAGTATTACCCGGCACCATTAGGATCGGTTACCCAGCTATTTTTACCTAAAATGTTGTCAGAAAAACTTATACAAGCAACCCCTGATTTTTCACCGAATGTTAATAGCCCTGCCACCTTACCTCCATTAACGGCTGAACAAAATAATGTATTACAGGTTATCGGCTCAAAAGCCGGCCCATATCTTCTCCATGGCGAAACCGGTTCAGGCAAAACCCGTATTTACTTGGAACTAACCAAACAGGTTATTCAGAACCAGCAGTCGGCACTTATATTGACACCAGAGATCAGCTTGACGTCCCAGTTATCCGGCTTCATCCAAAGTCATATTAAGCGACCGGTTATCTTACTTCACTCCCAATTGACCGAAGCCGAACGTCGAACTTGTTGGTTGACCATATTAAAAACCAAAGATCCCTTGGTCATTATCGGACCGCGCTCTGCCCTATTTGCTCCGATTCTTAATCTAGGCTTGGTTGTAGTCGATGAGGCACATGAAACCGGTTACAAACAAGAGCAAGCTCCTCATTATTCCGCCCTTCGTGTCGCCAGCCAGCTAGCCATTCTGCACCACGCCATCCTGGTCATGGGTTCGGCCACTCCGAGTGTTATTGATTACTTCGTAGCTCAAAGCAAACAAGTACCTATCTTGCGTATGGCTAATTTAGCTAGCAAGATAGCCACGCCCGATCCTAAGCTACGGCCCCATTTAATTGACCTAAAAGACCACAGTCAGTTTACGCGCGCTAATCATATATCAGACCAGCTTGCCCAGGCCATAGGTGAGGCTTTGAAGCGCCACGAACAAAGCTTGTTATTTCTAAATCGAAGAGGTACCGCCAGGGTTATTGTTTGTCAAAACTGTGGCTGGCAAGCGCTTTGCCCAAATTGTGATTTGCCCTTGACTTACCACGGCGACAGCCATAACTCTAGATGCCACGTCTGTGGTTTTAAGCAAGCCACTCCAACTAGTTGCCCGAAGTGTTATAGCTCGGACATACTATTTAAAAGTATCGGCACTAAATCTATTGTCGAAGAAGTACGACGCCTCTTCCCCGATGCTGAGATTAAGCGTTTTGATAATGACAACAATAAAATTGACAGTTTCAGCTCACAATATGAAACTGTCAAAACTGGCCAAGTTGACATATTAGTCGGAACCCAGACGCTAGCGAAAGGGTTAGATTTACCCCACCTCAGTGTAGTCGGAGTTATCATTGCCGATACCAGCCTCTATTTACCCGACTATACAGCTAACGAACGAACCTATCAGCTGCTTTATCAGGTACTCGGTCGTGTCAGCCGGGGACATATTCCCGGCCAGGCATTCATCCAAAGCTATGACCCCAATAACCCCACTATACAAGCGGCCATAAAAAGAGATTGGACTGGCTTTTACAAATCCCAGTTGAGTGAACGCCAAACCTTTTTGTTCCCCCCGTTTTGTTTTCTGCTAAAGCTTACCTGTCGCCGAGCTCGTTCTTCTACAGCAGAGGCCACAGCCGTTAAGTTAGCCGATAAGATTAGCCGAGAGCGATTTAAAATTCAAGTTATCGGCCCCTCGCCAGCTTTTCACGAAAGGATTGGCGGTAAGTATCAGTGGCAACTGGTCGTTAAAGCCAAACAACGCGGTGAGCTTATAAAAATTATCAACCTGTTACCAGCCGGTTGGTCCTATGACATCGACCCAATGGACTTATTGTAATTAAAGCCTACCTATTTTCAAGATACAGCCTAGTAGTCTATACTAAATCTTGAAAATGACTAGAGACGATATAATCACGCTGCCCAATAGCCGTTTACGGGAGAGCTCAAGGAAAGTAGGCGCTATCAGCAGTGGTATAAAAACACTTATTCAACAGATGGAAGCGGTGACGCTAGAGTGGGAAGACAGCCGCGAGCACGAGGTAGGCGTCGCCTTAGCGGCTGTTCAAGTAAACAAGATGTTGCGTATTGTTGTTGTTCGTAATGATTTTAACAACAAAGAGGATAAAACGTTCAGCGTATTCATTAACCCGGCAATAACTAAGTACGAAGGTAATATTGAAGAAGACTACGAGGGTTGCCTTAGCGTACCAGATATCTACGGTCGCGTAAAACGTTACAACAAAGTCCGTGTACGAGCATTGGGTATTGACGGACGCGAACACCGTATTACAGCCGAAGGGTTTCTGGCACGCGTTTTCCAGCATGAAATCGATCATACCAACGGTTTGGTATTTATCGATCACATTAAGGATCAAACCGATGTTTTTTTTAAGTTAACCGAAGACGGGAAATTGGAGCCTTTAGATTATGAAAAAACCATCCGAAACAGTCGTATTCTTTGGTAGCGGTCCGGTAGCCGCTAGGTCATTGGAGCTATTAGCTCAAAGCTTCTCAATCGAAGCCGTAGTAACTAAACCGTTAGTCAGCCATAATAATGATGGTGCAACGGTCCAATCTGTAGCTAAGGGGCTAAACCAGCCGGCTATTATTGAGGCTTCGGACAAAAAAGAGCTATCTCACAAGGTCATCACTTCAGCTTTTTCCAGCCGAGTGGCAGTTCTTATTGATTTCGGGATTATCGTTGCCCAAGATGTAATTGATACTTTTCCGATGGGAATTGTTAACAGCCACTTTTCTATTTTGCCTGAGTGGCGTGGTCCGGATCCGATCACTTTTGCTATCTTAAGCGGTCAAAAACAAACTGGCGTCAGCCTAATGCTACTGGTTGAAAAAATGGATGAAGGACCGGTTATAGCTCAAGGTATATATCAGATCAAGCCATCAGAAACATCATCCAGTCTGACCACTAACCTCATAGATCTTAGCTATGCCCTACTACAGAATATATTGCCTGAATATTTAGCGGAAAAGGTTGATCCTCAACCTCAAGAGACAGCCGCTTTGTTAACTTACGGTTCAGCTAAAGCTAGCTATTCCCACAAACTGATAAAAAATGACAGCCTAATCGATTGGCATAAGCCGGCTTTGCGGATTGAACGCGAAGTAAGGGCTTATATCGAATGGCCTAAAAGTCATACCGTGTTAGCTGGCCACGAAGTTATTATCACTAAAACCAGGGTTATTCCTGAAAACGGTCCTGTCGGGCAGATAAAAGTCCACGGTAAAAGATTATTTATTTACTGTGGTGATCAAACGCTTGAAATTTTACAGATCAAGCCGGCCAATAAAGCCGAAATGACCGCTGAAGCTTTCTTAGCGGGCTACGGTAAATATATATAAATTCCCGATAATACCCTGGCTAGTAGGGTTGCTGTTGAGGCGGATATGGTGGCTGACTATTGCCCGAGGGTGGCGGCATATACGGTTGGGGCGGTTGCATCGTAGTCGGATTCGTTGGTGGTTGAGTTGGATATTGAGTCGGCGGTGAAAAACCCGGTTGCGGCGGTAGGGGCATTTGCATGTCTTGTTGAGGCGAAGGTACATATTGTGGTGTCACTGGCGCCTGACCGTAATTAAACGGCTGGGCGGCCATCTGGCTGGGTTGCTGAATGGGCATCGGTGGCATCTGGGTTACGGTCGGGCTAGGATTTGGAAGATTATTTTGTTGGCTGGTAGCCAAAATTTGCGGAGCAGACTGTCTAATCTCTACCTTTAACTTTTCAAGTTCATCGTTAACGACCTGTTTGTAATTTGGAAAGTTAGTCTCCAGCCACCTAAGAGCTTGCTGCTCTTTTTGTTGAACGACGGTCTGGTCATCACCTTCGGCGGGCATTAGTCGCTCAAATTCATCCAATTGGGCATCACTCATACGAGAAGCAAGTGTCGTACCAACACGCATCTCAAGGGTTTCAAGAATTTGGCGTAATATAGCCTGTTTCTCGTGCGAAGGTAAAGCCGCCAAACCTAGTTCTTCTAGTAGTTGATCGTCAAGTTTGAATGCCATAGCTTCTCTCCTTTACCGATATTGTACCATGAACATTATTATAAATGCCGTTCGACCGTTTCACGGCCAAAGAACTCCAACCGGTCGCCTTCTTGCAGCTCAACACGAGAAGATGAACGAAAACTGAGACCGCAAAGTTCCCCTTCGAAGACTTCACGCGTATCTTGCGGTCCCTTTTTAAGGTTGGTTACTTCCACTTCCGCTAACTGCTCTTTGCCTCGTATTACCCGAGCTCTAGATGGTACAGTAAGTTTCCCCTTGGTTACTTCGCCGCCACAGATAACTTCAGCCTTGGTCGTTTTAAAAATACCCTTCACTAACAGTGTACCGAGTTCAGTTTCAACCACTTTGGGGACCAGCAATTTACTTAGTTCGGCTCTTACGTCATCAATCAGCTCATATATAACATTGAATAACCGTATATCGACTTTGTCTCTAGAGGCCAAACGCTTAATATTGGTTGGCGTTGTTTCGTTAAAACCGTAAATAATCGCTTTGCTGGTAGCGGCCGTATGAAGATCATTCTCATTGATGACCCCAACACTTGCGCTAACGATACTAATAGCGACTTCATCTGTATCCAGTGCCTTCAAGCTGTCTATTACTGATGTTAGTGAACCTTGGACGTCAGCTTTCAATATAATATTAAGCTCTTGCAACAGATGACTTCGATTAATAATTCTAAGTAATTCACTGCTGCTGACGCTATTAAGTCGACTGCCCGATGCCCGTCCGGCAACCGCAGCAGATTCTGATAAATGACGAGCCGTTCGTTCGTCTTTTACTACCGTAAATTCGTCGGCAAACTCCGGTAAAGCCTTAAAACCTGTTATGCCTACTGGCGTAGAAGGTAAAGCTTGAAGAATGGGTTTGCCGTTAGGGGTTTCTAGATTACGGATTTTGGCATACGTTGTACCTGCTACAACAAAGTCGCCTATTTTAAGAGTGCCCTGTTCGACAAGAGCATAAGCCATCGGTCCACGACCAGGTTCGACATGAGCTTCAATAATAAGGCCAGCGGCGGGTTGATCGATTTCGGCACGCAAGTCCTCAACATCGGCCACCAATAGGACCATATCGAGTAATTTATCAATGCCTTCGCCTGTCTTGGCAGAAATTTCTACTACTATAGTGTCACCGCCCCACTCCTCTACCAATAGGTTTTGCTCGGATAATTGCTGTTTAACCTGGTTGGCGTTGGCTCCTTCTTTGTCGATCTTATTAATTGCCACAATAATCTTAACCCCAGCTTGGCGAGCAAAACGGATAGCTTCGATTGTTTGTGGCTTAACGCCGTCGTCAGCGGCCACCACCAAGATGACTATATCTGTCAGTTGAGCGCCGTGTTCACGAATAGCCGCAAATGCCTCGTGCCCAGGCGTATCTAGAAAAGTTATCGACCGGCCGTTGTGCTCAATCTGGTAGGCTGAAATATGTTGCGTAATGCCTCCTGCCTCACCCTTAGCAACTTCGGCACTACGGATCGCGTCAAGCAAACTGGTTTTACCGTGGTCGACATGCCCCATAACTGCCACAACTGGCGCCCGTGATACCGCTGTCTTGCCAACGGATCTTTTGTGGCGAGTTGGTATCGGTTGTTCGGCTGCTCTTTTTTCCAGCTCCACATCCAAGCCCAGTTCACCGACAATAATCTGAGCCGTATCAAAGTCAATCCGTTCATTGACTGTAGCCATAACGCCGCTTTTCATTAACTCGGTGATCAAGCGGGTCACCGGCAGGTGCAACCGTTCGGCTAGAGTGCCGACGGTTATGCTATCTTCGATTTCTATGGTTGCTGGTGATGCCATCTAACGCACTCCTTTCTGCCGAAACGGCTACATTATTTGCTTTACATGTCTTATTTCTTGGCTTTTTTTAGACTTAAGGCGATTTTACGAGCGTCGGCATCAATATCTAAAACCTTGAATTGCTTTTTCTCGTTCAACTGGAAAAGTTTTTCCGGATCAGCCGTTTCGTTGTCGTTGCTCATTTCCGAAACATGAACCAGCGCTTCAACCGATGGACTTAACTGCACAAAGGCCCCAAATGGCGTGATGCGAGTGATCTTGCCTTCGACAATGTCACCTTTTTTAAAGGCTTTGACTTCATGTAGCCACGGATCTTCAGTCATCTGCTTAAGGCTTAGAGAAAGACGATCTTTATCAATGGCGATTATTTTCGCTTTAACGGTCTCGCCAACCTTTAAATAGTCACGTGGATCTTCCACTCGCTCCCAGGAGATTTCTGATATGTGGATTAAGCCCTCAATACCCTGGACATTAACGAATGCACCAAAATCAATAATGCCTGTTATGATACCTTCAATTTCACCCCCTACTTTAAGCTCGGTCAAACGGGCTTGCATATCGTCCCTAACTGCTTCTTTTTCGGAAAAGATAAGCTTATTATCCTTGCGGCTGACGTCTAAGACGCGGACACGGATTGGCTTATCAACCAGCATGTTCAGTTTTTGCAAAATTTCATCCTTATCGGCACCAGATACGCGCGGATAGTGCCCGGCTGCCAATTGACTGACCGGCAAAAAGCCACGGATTCCCTCTAGTTCTACCAATAAACCGCCACGATTAGCATCATAGGGCGCAACCTCGACGACTTCACTAGCAGCAAAAATGCGTTGCAGTTCATCCCAGCCGCGATCTTTGACCGCTCGTCTCATACTTAGCAATGCATGACCTTCATCAAGTTCCGGATCTATGACGCTAACCGTGATCTGTTGCCCCAGCTCAAGTTGCGTCCCGTAACCAATTTCACGGCGCATAACAACGCCTACACCTTTAGCTCCGAGGTCAATCCAAAGCTCGTGTTTCCTAATAGACATAACGGTGCCTTCCAGCACGTCACCGACTTCTAGCCCCTTTATATCGCTACCGGCCAGTAGCTCGTCCATTGTTATTGTATTATTTGACATGTCCCCATGCCTCCTGTCTGATGTATTTCCTGACAAAGTATCAAATTATTAGTGCTTCAAGAGATGCACAATAAAAAACGTACCCCATGCAAGATTATTTGTATTATATCTGGTAACCCTTCTTAAGTAAAGATTAATGTATCGGATTGGTTGGCCGGTGACTATTTAAGATATCTAGCGCTGAGATTCGAGCTAGTATGGCATAGCTGCATTTGCTAGAATAGCTATATGTATCTGGGAATTGATATCGGTGGAACCAAGACGCTACTTGCTGTATTCGATGATACTGGTAATCTATTGGAGCGGGCAATATTCTCTTCTTCTCCTGATTACCAAACCTTTTTAAACGACCTGTCTCAAAATATTGCTTCAAAGCTATCGCACCATGAGTTTACCGCTGCTGCAGCCGGTGTTCCTGGGCTATTAGACCGGCGAGCCGGAATAATACACGTACTAAGTAACCTGCCCTGGCACGATAAACCAATCCGTGATGATATAGCACAAATTACCCATTGTCCGGTCGTGGTCGAGAATGACTCAAAAGCCGGTGCTTTATCCGAGGCTAGGCTAGTATTAAACCAGTTTAAGCGTGTTTTATATCTGACGCTTGGAACTGGAATCGGTGGCGGGTTTGTAGTTAATGGCAATTTAGAGCCAGATTTACCGAATAGTGAGTTTGGGCAAATAATTTTTCCGCATGATAATCGGTTGATGCGCTGGGAGTCTTTCGCATCAGGTAAGGCCATTCATGAAAAATACGGTAAAAAGGCATCTGAAATTGACGATCCGGCGATCTGGCAAGTAATTGCCAATGATCTGGGCCTTGGCGTAATAGCGGCTTGCGCAATCACACAAGTCGAAGCCATTATTTTCGGTGGTGGCGTTGGTGTTTATTTTGAGAAGTTTGCTGAGCCGCTTCGAATTTTTATTAACCAAAACCTAGACCCGCTCGTTATTAAGCCAGTGTTATTGCCAGCCCAACATGCCGAAGAAGCCGTTGTATACGGCTGTTACGAAATAGCCAAACAGCTCCATGGACAAGTTAATCAGTAAACTATCAGGTTCATACCCGCAGCTGCACTTTTGCCAAGCTGAGGGTTTCTATTGGTCGCCGGAAGAACAACTGGTTTATTATCAAACAAAGCCGTGTGACGTTTACCGCTGGAAGTTGTTACACGAGGCCAGCCATGCCTTGCTTGGGCATAAGAACTACCGTAGTGACGTTGAACTATTACAGCTGGAAGTTGCTGCCTGGGATAAGGCCCAAGAACTGGCTACAGACCTTAAGGTAGCACCTATTGATAATGAGTATGTTCAAAATTGCCTGGACACTTATCGTGATTGGCTTCATAAGCGCAGTACCTGTCCAACTTGTGGCACACGTAGTTTGCAAGAAAGTGCCGAGCAGTACCATTGTTTTAACTGCCAAGCTGTGTGGCGTGTTAGCTCGTCGCGGTTTTGCCGAACTTACCGCGAAGTCAACCGCCATAACAAGGACGCACCAATGTTACGACAAGCTATTTTCTCTTAACCGTGGTTTCGTGAGTATATTAAAATAACCGCTGCATAATTAAGATGCAACGGTTATTTTAATTAGTGCGTTTTACTTAAGCGACTTTTTTAGTGCGGCGTGAAATACGTCCACCTTTTGCGCCAGCAATACGGGCTAAATCACGGTTAGCAGCGAAGCCGCCAGTGTGGCCCTTCTTGCCACCAATCGAACCAATACGTGCGTAAAAATTAGCACCATATTTTGCTTTGTTAGTTGCAGCGGCAGCTTTGCCACCATTCTTTGTTCCAGCCATGGGAAGTTCTCCTTTTAATTATTATCCTTATGCTTATCACTTCGGGCTGTGAGAAACTTTACTCCACCAGGTTTTAGATTATCACCAGAAAATAAAAGAGCTTACGCTTGGCTCGCGTAAACCCTCTCAATTTTCCCCGAAATCATGCTTATACTATCACGCTATATTGCTAATGTCAACTTAATGTTAAAGTTTATAATAATACCGATAGCTCTAGCCGTAATAAGATAAAAGCCATCCTATTCGGATGGCTTTTATATAATTCGGCACCGTGCTATTTTCCCAGGGGTGAACCCCCAAGTATTGTAACCGCTGCGAGGCTTAACTGCTGTGTTCGGGATGGGAACAGGTGTTTCCCTCGCGCCATGGGCACCGAGCATGATGTTTGTTTATAAAATAGCCTGGGGCTGGCTATATATAGCCGCCAAAGAGCTACGCCTTAAACAAACGTCTTACTTGATGTCCAAGTGTTGTTGAGATATGCCTTTAAACAAACGGGTGCTGGTACGCACCAATAACTAGTCAAAGCATTTCTCTCATTCTTGCCACAAAAAAATGGCCGAATGAGAGAACGTAAAAAGTCAATGGGACTATTAGTACGCTTCGGCTACACACGTTACCGTGCTTCTACCTTGCGCCTATCAACCTGATCGTCTTTCAGGGTCCTCATAGGGAAATCTAATCTTGAGGTCAGTTTCGCGCTTAATATGCTTTCAGCGCTTATCTGGTCCGTACTATAGCTACTCAGCAATGCTCCTGGTGGAACAACTGATACACCAGAGGTACGTTCATCCCGGTCCTCTCGTACTAAGGATAAATCCTCTCAAATTTCCTGACGTCCACAGCGGATATAAACCGAACTGTCTCACGACGTTCTAAACCCAGCTCGCGTACCTCTTTAACCGGCGAACAGCCGGACCCTTGGGAGGTGCTCCCCCCCCAGGATGAGATGAGCCGACATCGAGGTGCCAAACAGCGCCGTCTATGTGAACTATTGGGCGCTATAAGCCTGTTATCCCCGGGGTAACTTTTATCCGAAAGCGCTGCCGATACCACTCTC
>Ga0182030_10022600_pt1 | contig 11694 bp, 9 predicted proteins | sample 812S3MmetaG_FD_121299 | JGI IMG/M metagenome (GOLD analysis project Ga0182030, IMG submission 121299) | Permafrost microbial communities from Stordalen Mire, Sweden - 812S3M metaG (Illumina Assembly) | ecosystem: Environmental > Terrestrial > Soil > Wetlands > Permafrost | place: Sweden... | reverse complement strand
CCGGCGAGTTCGTCCTGCAGACGAAGGAAATTCTCGTTCGCTTTCAGGTTCGGGTAGTTCTCCACCACCAGCAGCAGGCGGCTGATCGCGCTATCCAACTGCCCGTTGGCGGCAATTTTTTCGCCGGGCGTGCGCGCGCCGCCGAGTGCCGCGCGGGCGTTCGCTATCGACGCGATCACGTCTTTTTCGTGCGTCGCATAGCCCTTCACGGTCTCCACCAGGTTGGGGATCAGGTCGGCGCGGCGCTGCAGGGCGATGTCCACCTGCGACCACGCGGCCTTCACCGCCTCCTGTTGCCGCACCAGGTCGTTGTTCACGCTAACGCCCATGGAGAACACAATCAACCCGCCAATCAGCACCAGCGCCAGCACGACTCCGAGAATAATGAGAGCGATTTTCATGGTCTGTCTCCTAACGTTCCAGACGATCCACAGCCTCTATCAGGGCCCCAATGTCCGCGAGATATTTTTCGAATAACCCCGCCGCGTCGATGTCCCGCGCCTTGGCGCGGCCCTCGCGCAGATCCAACAAAGTATAAAACGATTGGCCCGTCAGACTGAAATGCTGCACGCACGCGGCGACGATTTCGCGCTTGCTCCAGGCGGACTCCACGCCGGCCAGGCGCAGCGCGTGGCGGCCGAGAATGCAGAAGGTCGAGACGGAATCGGCCATCAGCCGCAGCAGCAGTTCATTGTCGCTGAGCACGCCGGCTGCCTTCTGCCGCAAGCGCAGCAGCTTGGCCATCAGGTCGTGTTCCACCTGCGCGCGGTAGAACACCTCCTCGATCACGAGATTGGCCACGACGTCCTCACCATACAGGACGCGCCGCCGCTCGCGCATATCCATGAACTCGATGGGGAAGCAATCGGTGCTCTCGCGCACCTCCTCGACGCTCATCAGCAGCGGCGCCGGGTGGTGCTGTTCGCGCCACCAGTGGAAAATGGGCTCGCTGGCGGCCAATTCCTTCGGCGTGACCGCCGTGAGAACGCAAAACACGTTCAGATCTGAGTACGCGGCGTGATGATCGCCGGCCGCCGCCGAGCCGTAGAGAATGACGCTCACCAGCGACTTTCCCTGAGCGGCCTTCAACTTGTCCACCAGTTGCTGCAGCAGTTTATCGTGATCGGCCATGGCACTCTCCTGAAATGCGATCCATTACCAACTGCCCGATGCGCCCCCGCCGCCGGAGTCGCCTCCGCCGAATCCGCCGAAGCTGTCGCCGGAGTCGAAGCCGCCGAATCCTCCGCCGCCACCGGAGCGCGGTCCCCCTCCTCCGCCCAGCAGGTTGCCGATGAGCATGCCAATCAAGAAGCCCCAGAAACCGCCCCCGTTGGCTCCCGCGGCGCCGCGGCCGCGCGCGAATAGGAACAGGAGGAAGATGATTCCCGCCATCACCAGCGGGCCGATCGGCAAGCCTTCGGGCCGCGGACTCGTAGTGCGCCGCGGCGCCGGCCCGCCGATGGCGACGCCCTTGGACGCCGCGATCTTTTCGCCCAGTTGGTGCGCCGCGTCGGCCAGCGCCTGCGCGTAATCCCCGCTGCGCAACGACGGAATCAGGCTGCGCAGCAGGCCGCCGACGTAACCGTCGGTGATGACCGGTTCCAGGCCGTAGCCGACCTCGATGCGTGAGCGGCGATCGTTCACCACGAGTAAAACAAGAACGCCTTCGTTCGTTTTTTTCAGGCCCACGCCCCATTTACGGTACAGCAGGTTGGCCACGTCTTCGACCGGCTCGCCCTCGGTGCTGCTGAGCGTGACCAGCGCGATCTCCGCGCCGGTGGTCTGCTCAACCCGCGCGCAATAGGCGTCGATCTGCTCGCGCGAGCCCTGATCGACCACGCCGGCGAAATCGCTCACGTAACCCTGCGGCTTCAAGGCGGCGAAGTCGGCCGCCTGCAGCCCCGCCGCGAGCGTACACAGAACGACGGGCAGCAACAGCGCGCAGCGTTTCAACAAATCAGATCTCCTTCTGCGACTCCCAGGTCCTCGGTCCGTCCGACGGCCGCCAGCCCGATTTTGCCGGGCTGGAAGCAACGCCGCGCCACTTCCTGGATCTCGCCGGCGGTCACTGCGTCGATGGCCGCGGCCAGTTCGTCCAACGAATAGAAGCGGCCGTACGTCAGCCACTGCCGGGCCAGGTTGCTCATCCGGCTGCCGGTCGATTCCAGGCTCAACAGCAGCGAACCTTTCATGTGCTCGCGAGCGCGATGCATTTCCTCCTCCGGCACCGGCTCGTTCTTCAGGCGTCCCAACTCGGCCAACGTCAACTCCAGAACACGCCGCCCGGTCTCGGGCGACGTTCCGGCGTAAACAGCGAGGCAGCCTGTGTCGCGATACAGATTCAACTCTGAAAAAATCGCATAGGCCAACCCTTGCCGTTCGCGGATGCTCTGAAACAAACGCGAACTCATGCTGCCCCCCAGGATCACATTCAGCGTATAACAGGCGAAGTGCAGCGGGTGCGCCGCCTCCACCGCCGGCGCGCCGGCGCAGAGCTGCAATTGTTGCAGCGACCGGCGGCTTTTCAATTTGAACACCGGCCGGCACTCCGGCGCGCGTTGCCTCGGCATCGCCTCTCCGGCAGGCAGCGAGCCGAAGTGGCTTTCCACCAGCGACAGCACCTCCGCGTGGCGCAGACTGCCCGCCGCGGTCACGGTCAGATTGGCCGCCGTGTAGTGCGACTCATGGTAGGACCGCAGCCCGGCTTCGCTGAAGCTCGCGATCGTGCGCTTCGTTCCGGCGATCGGGCGGCCGAGCGGATGTCCCTTCCAGAAGTTGTGCACGAACAGATCGTGGACCGCCGACTCGGGATCGTCGTTCTCCATCTTCAGCTCTTCGAGGATGACGCCCTTTTCCTTCTCTATCTCGGCCGGGTCGAATCTCGGATGGCGCAGCATGTCGGCCAGGATTCCAAACGCGAGCCCCAGGTGTTCGTCGAGCACCTTCATCGTGTAGCCCGACATCTCGCGGTCCGTAAAGGCGTCGAGATTGCCCCCGATGGCGTCCATTTCGCGCGCAATCTGCTCGGCCGAGCGCGACGGCGTTCCCTTGAAGAGCATGTGTTCGATGAAATGCGAGACGCCATTCACCGCGGCCGGCTCGTAGCGCGAACCCGCTTCGATCCAGAAACCCACGGCCACGCTGCGCACCGCGGGCATCGGCTCCGTGATCACCCGGATGCCGTTCGGCAGCACCGTCATGCGCACGTCGCGCTCAGTTCCATCCAGCGTCATAACCTCCATTCTCGCAGCAACCCCGCGCGCGGACGGCCGCGGGTGGACAATCGGGAGAAGGGGACCAGATCGATGCAGGCGCTGCTGGGACTTGAAACCGAAGAGATTCGCGCGCTGTTGCCCGCGGACGAGCCGGCGTTTCGCGCGCGCCAGGTGTATGAAGCGCTGTACCATCGCCGCGCGGCGTCCTTCGACGATCTGACGACGCTCGCCAAGCCGCTGCGGCAGGCGCTCGCACTGCGCTGCTGTTTCGGCTATCCCGAGGCCGCCTCGGTCTACCAATCGACCGACGGGACGAAGCGCTATCTGCTGCGACTCGCCGACGGCAAAACGGTCGAGACCGTCTTCATGCCGGAGCAGGCTCGCGACACGCTGTGCATCTCCACGCAGGTCGGCTGCCCCGTCGGCTGCCACTTCTGCCTGACCGCGCTGATGGGACTCGAGCGCAATCTTACGGCGGGCGAGATCGTCGGCCAGGTCTTTTTCGTCGCCCGCGACAACGGCCTGTGGGCCGATGCGAAGCGCATCAACATCGTGATGATGGGCCAGGGCGAGCCTCTGCTGAACGTGCCGGAGGTCCTCAAGGCCGCGCGGATTCTGACCGACGTGAAGGGTCTCGGCCTGTCTCCCCGGCGCATCACGGTCTCGACTTCGGGCATCGTCCCGCGCATCGCCGAATTCGCCCAGGCGCCGGACTCGCAGCGTCCGCGGCTGGCGATTTCGCTCAACGCGTCGAGTGAAGAGCAGCGCTGCCGGCTCATGCCCATCACGCGCAAGTGGCACCTGAGAGACTTACTGGACGCCTGCCGCAACTACCCGCTGCGCACGTGGGAAAATCTGAGCTTCGAATACGTGTTGCTCAAGGACGTCAACGACACCGATGCCGACGCCCGCCGCGTCGCTCGTCTGCTCGCCAATATCAACTGCAAGCTGAATCTCATCGCTCTGAATCCCGGGCCGGGCATCCCATTCTCCACGCCCGATCCCGCGCGCGTGGCCGCGTTTCAGGCCATCGTCCGCAAGTCCGTGCCGTGTTTCGTCCGCCGTCCGCGCGGCCTCGACATTTACGCCGCCTGCGGCCAGTTGAAGCGCATGGAATCGCCGCCGGCGCTCATCAGCCCGCCGGTGGCGCGACTCTGACCTGCGGGCGGCAGGTTCGACTCCTAGAATGAGAGCGTGATGCTCCGCCGTATCGCGTTGCCTGCCGCGCTGGCCGCCGTGTTCGCGGCCGTGTTGCTGTCTGTCGAAACTCCGCTGTTTCCGGTCCTCAAGAACTCGCTCTTCGCCGGACCGCAAAAGGAAGGCTTCTCGCTGCTCGTGACCAGCCAGATCCTGCGGCCTTGGGGTGATCAGGCGGCCATCCCAGGACGGCCCGTGGAAGGCGTTTTCGACCCCGCGGGCAAATGGTTTGCGGTGCTCGGCTCGCGCGGCGTGGAGATCTTCGACGCGCCTACATTGATCCATCGCGCGAAGGTGGCGACACACGCGACATCCTACGCCGGCCTGGCGTTTCGCCCGGGCACGCGGGAACTCTGGGTCTGCGAGACTTCGGCCCGGGCCGACGATTCGATCGCCATTGCGACGCTGGATGCGAATGGCGCCGCGGAAAAGACCGAGCGGCTCCGCTTTAAGAGCCACGCGGTGCCCGCGGGGCTGGCCTTCTCGCCTGATGGCCGGACGCTCTACGCAACGTTGAGCGCCGGCAATTCAGTCGCGGTGATCGATGCGAACAAGCGCGAACTCCTCCGCGAAATCCCGGTCGGCGTCGCGCCGATGGCGATCGCGGTCTCTAAACAAACGGGCCAGGTTTACGTCGCCAATCGCGGCGGCCGCCGGCCCAGGCCGGGCGAAACGACGGCGTTCAGCGCCCGGACCCAGGTGCTCACCGAACCGTTGACCGGATCCTCGGCCAGCGGCACTTTGTCGGTCATCGATCCACGCGATCCCGCGTCCGTCCGCGAAATCGCAACGGGTCTCGCGCCTTCCTCCATCGCGATTTCAGAGGATGGCGCAACGCTCGTCGTCGCCAACGCGCATTCGGATTCGCTGTCCATCTTCGACACCGCTCGCATGGCCGCGGTTGATGTGAAAATCCCGTCTTTCCCCGAGGGCACGTTCGGCAGCCAGCCCGTGTCGGTGGCGTTCGCGCCCGGCGGCAAACGGTTGTACGTCGCCTGCGCCGGCATCAACGCGTTAGGCATCGTCGAATACAGCGCGGGCCAGGTCTGGCGCTTTGTCGGAGCGCTGCCAGCGGCTTGGTTCCCGGTCTCCGTGGCCGTTGCGGCCGATGGCGGCGTGCTCGTCGTGTCGGTGAAAGGGACGGGCAACAACGCGGCTCCCGAAGGTGGGCACAACACGCTCAACTTCGAGGGAGCGGTCTCCTCCTACCCGCCCGCGCTGCTCGAGCGCCACGCCGCGGGGCTGCGCGAAGTCCGCGCCGCCAACGCCCCGAAGTTCGAGCCCGCGGGCGGCGTCGCGAATCTCGCCGCGCTGGGCATTCGCCACGTCTTTCTGATCATCAAGGAGAACCGCACGTACGACCAGGTGCTCTCCGACCTCCCGCGCGGCGAGCGCGAGCCGCGTTATCTGATGTACGGCCGCGACGTCACGCCGAACCACCACGCGCTGGCCGAGGAGTTTGTCCTGCTCGACAACTTCTACACCAGCAGCGAGATCAGTTTCGACGGCCACCAGTGGCTGACCATGGCCTTCGTTTCGGACTATGTGCAGCGCTCCTTTGCGGCCTCGCCGCGCGGCTACTCCTGGAACATGGATGACGCGCTGACCGTTGCGCCAACCGGCTTTTTCTGGCAAGGCGCGCCGCGGCAGATCGATGTGCAGCTGATGGGCGAAACGACCAATCCGGCGCGCTGGGACCCAGCTACGAGCGTCGTGAAGGACATCAACGAGAGCGACCTGCAGGGCTGGGAAGCGTACTGGAAAATGTACCAGGAAGGGCGTTGGCGCGAAGCCGCGGCGGCCCGGCCCGCCGTGCCCGCGCTGGGCGCGCTGGTCGACCGGCGCTATCCCACGTCCACCATGAACATGACCGACCAGATTCGCGCCGAGGCGTTTATAGAGCGGCTGGGAGAATGGGAGAAGAATCGCCACGCGCCCGAACTCGCGGTGATCACTCTCACTTCGGACCACACCATGGGCACGAGTCCGCGCTTCCCGACGCCGCGCGCGATGGTGGCCGATGACGATTTCGCGCTGGGCCGCATGGTCGCGGCGCTTTCGAAGAGCAGCTTCTGGGCCCAGACGCTGGTGCTCGTCACCGAGGACGATGCGCAGGATGGCGTCGATCATGTCGACGGCCACCGCACCGTGTGCCTGGCCATCGGGCCGCACGTGCGCCGCGCCGCGCTGGATTCCACCCACTACGCCCACGCCAGCCTCCTGCGCACCATCCAGGAGATTTACCGGATTCCGCCGCGCACGCGGTTCCTCGCCGCCGCCCGGCCGATGACCAGCATCTTCCAGCCCCAGGCGGACCTGAAGCCCTACGCCGTGCTGCAGCCGCGCATCTCGCTGACCGAAATGAACCGGCCCGTGAGTTCTCTCAATGGCCGCGAACGCGAAGCGGCGCTCGCGTCTTTGCGCTTCAATCCCAATCATGTGGATGACATCCCTACCGCGACGATGAACCGCATTTTGTGGTGGGAGGCGAAGGGCTACTCGGTGCCCTATCCGGTTCGGCTCGCTGCTATAGCGCCTCGACGATCAGGCACTTCAGGTACAGCGTCTCCGGCACCGTGAGCAGCACCGGATGATCCTGCGCCTGCGAGCGGCGCTCCAGCACCCGCAGCGTCTTGCCCGCCTCCAGCGCCGCTTGCGCCAGCGTTTCCAGCAGCGCGGCTTCGCTGATGTGATAACTGCAGGAACACGTGACCAGCACGCCTCCGGTTTCGAGCAGCTTCAAGGCCTTCAGGTTGATTTCGCGGTACGCTCGCAACGCGCCCTCGACGGCCGGCTTCGACTTGGCGAAGGCGGGCGGATCGAGCACGATGGTCTGAAACCTGCGCCGCGCCTGCACGCAGCCGGAGAGGTATTCGAAGACGTCGGCTTCGCGGAAACTGACGTTCTCAATGTGGTTCTCCGCGGCGTTGGCCCGCGCCGCTTCGAGCGCCGCCGGCGACGATTCCACGGCTTCGATTGAATCGCATTTCGCGGCGCAGTGCAGCGCGAATCCGCCCGCCGAGCTGAAACAATCCAGCGCGCGCCCACGCGCCCAGCGCGCGGCCGCGACGTAGTTCTCCCGCTGGTCCAGGTACACGCCCGTCTTCTGCCCGTGCACGACGTCGGCCAGCAGCGTCAGTCCGTTCATGCGCACGCTCACTCGCTCCGGCGCAGCGCCGACGAGCGTCTCCGTCGTCTCCGCCAGCTTCTCGTGCTTGCGTGATGGCACATCGTTTCGCGCCACGAGGCAGGCCGGATGCAGAAGTTCTTCGAGACACGCGACGATCTCGCCGCGCACGCGCTCCATGCCCTGCGTTAAGAACTGCGCGACCACCGTGTCGGCGTAGACATCGACGATCAGGCCCGGCAGCAGATCGCCTTCGGCATGCACCAGGCGGTAGGCGTCCGAATGCTCCACGACCCGGGCGCGATGCTCCACGGCCGCCCGCAGCCGCCGTAGATAGAAGGCCCGGTCCGCGGCTTCGGCGTGCCGCGAAAGCAGCCGCAGAGTGATCTTCGAGGAATCGCTGTAATGCGCGATGCCCGCCGTCCGGCCGCGCTGCGTAACCACGCGCACCGTGTCGCCGCCTTGGGCGCCGCCTCGTCCGGCGACGTCGGCTTCATAGATCCACAGGTGCCCGGACTCGATGCGTTCTTCGCCGCGCCGGTTGACCTGGATCGCGGGCAGATTCAGTTTGTCGTTCAAGTGTTAGCTCCGGCGCAGGCTCAGCAGCCGCGCAATGCGCTCCTCGGTCGGCGGGTGCGTCGAGAACAGGCTTGCCAGCGATTTGCCGCTCAAGGGCTGGATGATGTACATGTGCGACATGGACGGGGAAACGTCCATCGGGATGCGCTTCGAATAGGCTTCCAGCTTGCGCAGAGCCGAGACGAGTTCATCGGGATTGCCGGTGTATTGGGCCGATGCCGCGTCGGCGCTGAACTCGCGCGTGCGCGAAATGGCCATCTGGATCAGGCCCGCCGCAATCGGCGCCAGCAGCATCATCAGGAGCGCCGCGATCGGGTTGCCGCCCTCGTCATCGTCGCGCCGTCCGCCGAAAAAGAAGGCCATCTGCGCAGCCCACGTAATGGCCGAGGCGATGGTCGCGGCGATGGAACTGGTGAGGATGTCGCGGTTCTTCACATGCCCCAGCTCGTGTGCGAGCACGCCCTCAATCTCGCGGTCCTCCATCAGATCGAGCAGGCCGGCCGTCACGGCGACCGACGCGTGGGCCGGGTTGCGTCCCGTGGCGAAAGCGTTCGGCGCCCGCTCCGGCGTCACCCACAGCTTCGGCATCGGCAGGCCCATTCGGTCGCACAGCGGCTTCACGATTTTCGCCAGCCGCCAGAAAACTTCCGGGTTCTCGGTCTCATTCACGCGCACTGCGCCGCTCGATGCCAGGGCGATCTTGTCGGAGAAGAAATAGCTGAAGAAGTTCATGCCGATCGCGATGAAAAGCGCGATCAGCATGCCGTTCTCGCCCGCCACCAGCCTGCCGCCAACGATTAGCAGACCGCTCAGCAAACCCAACAGCAGTGCGGTCTTCAAGCCATTCATCGTGCTTCGTGACTCCTTCTCTCCATTGTCTCCAATGCGCCCGGCGAGAGCGCTCTCACCGCGGTGAACGGCCGCGGCGCATTGTCCCGCGGCCCCGCGCACTCTACTTTTTTGCCGTCCACTCGGTGATCCAATCGATGAAGTTCCGGTACCACAGCAGGCTGTTCTGCGGCTTCAGCACCCAGTGGCCTTCATCGGGAAACACGATCAGTTTCGACGGTACTTTCTGCGCTTCGAGCGCCGTGAACAACTGCAACCCTTGCGTGTACGGCACGCGGAAATCGAGCTCCCCGTGAATCACCAGCGTCGGCGTCTTGAACTCCTTCGCATACGTCGACGGCGACCATTTTTCGTACAGCTCCGGCTGCTCCCAGGGCATGCCCTTGAATTCCCACGCCGGGAACCAGAGTTCCTCCGTCGCCCCGGTTTCACTGCGTAAATCGTATACGCCCGCGTGCGAGATCAGCGCCTTGAAGCGGTTCGTGTGGCCCAGAATCCAGTCCACCATGTACCCGCCGTAACTCCCGCCGGCGGCCGCCATCCGGTCGCCATCCACATACGGCAATTCCGCCACGTAGTCCGTCACCGCCATCACATCGTCGTACGCGCGTCCGCCCCAGTCGCCGTTGATTTCATCGGTGAATTGCGTGCCGTAGCCCTCCGACCCCCGTGGATTCGGCATCGCCACCACAAAGCCCGCCGCGGCGAACACCTGCGCGTTCCAGCGATAAGTCCACGACTCGCCCCACGAGCCCTGCGGCCCGCCGTGAATCAGCATCAGCGCCGGATACTTTTTCCGCGCGTCGAACCCCGGCGGCTTCAGCAGAAAGCTGTGCACCGGCACGCCCTCCGCGCCGTTCGTCGTGAACTCCTCCAGCGGGCGCAAATCGTACGCGCTGAGGAGATCGTCATTCAGATGCGTCAAGGCGGTCGGCGTGCCTCCGCCGGAGACCGCCTTGAAGATTTCGACCGGGCTCGCGCCGCTTCGCTCGGTGTAAACCAGCGTCTTGCCGTCGGCCGTGAATTGCAGATCGTCGACGAACGCGATGCCCTGCGTGAGAATGCGCGTGCCGCCGCCCGTGACCGCGATCAGGTGCGCGATCTGCCGGCCGCGGTCGTCCGCCGTGAACGCGATTCGCTTCGAATCGGGATGCCACGCGAAGCCCGTCACATGCCGGTCGAGGCTCTCGGTGAGCACGTTGATCTGGTTGCTCTCGCGGTTGTACACCGCCAGCCGCCAGCGGTCGCTTTCATAGCCCGCGCGCACCTGCAGCCGCCATGCGATCCATTTGCCGTCGGGCGAATACTTCGGCCCGGCGTCGGCGCCCGGGCTGGTCGAAATCTTCCGCGCCTCGCCGCCGTCGATGGGCACCGTGTAGATCTCCCAATTCGTGCTCGTCGCCAGGTTCTCGTCCAGATCGGCGGCGTACACGACCTCCTTGCCGTCCGGCGAAATCTCGTAGTCGTCTCCGCCTTCGAGCGAAAACGGCGGCACGTCGAATTTCAATCCCGGCGTCAGATCCCGCACCGCGCCGCCTTCGGGCGCGACCACCATCAAGTGCTTGCGCCGCTCCCCGCGCCACTCGGTCCAGTGCCTGTACAGCAGCGTCGTGTAGGTCCGCGCCTTGACCTTGCTTTTGCTTTCCGCGTCGATTTTATTCGCGTTGCACGCGTCGTCGGCGTTGCAGCTTGGGTAGACCTCGCTGACGAAAATCAGCCACCGCCCATCCGGGCTCCACTTCACGCCCGCCGCTTCGCTCGCCAGCTTCGTCACCTGCTTCGCGCCCGTGCCGTCGGGGTTCATGGTCCAGATTTGCGACGATCCGCCGCGCGTCGAGACATACGCGATCTGCTTGGAATCCGGCGACCACCGCGCCGTGTCGTTGTTCCCATCCGCGGTAATCTGTTTCGGCGCGCCGCCGGCCAGCGGCATGATCCACACCTGCCGCGGACGCGTGTTCTTCTCGACATCGATGGTCGTTACCGAGAAGGCGACCCACCGCCCGTCGGGAGAAACCTGCGGTTCGGCGATGCGTTTTATCTTGAGCAAAGCTTCGGCCGTGAACGGCGCTTTTTGCGCCGGCAGAAGCGAACATAGGAGTGCGATGGAGGATAGCCAACGGAGCTGCATACCTGAATTGTAACGGGCCGGATGGTAGCATGAAGGTTTCCCCGGCGAGCGCCACTCTCAAGCGCAGGCAACCTTCATGATCCGGCCCTACCAAGGCATCTATCCCAAAATCGCGGCTTCGGCTTACGTCGATCAGGCCGCGCATGTGATCGGCGACGTTACGGTGGGCGAGCGCGCCAGCATCTGGCCCTCCGCCGTCGCTCGCGGCGACGTCAATCGCATTGAAATCGGCGCCGATTCCAATATCCAGGACGGCTCCGTGCTGCACGGCGAGCTCGACCTGTATCCCGTGCTCATCGGCGATCGCGTCACCGTCGGACACATGGTCTGCCTGCACGGCTGCGTGGTCGAGGACGATTGCCTGATCGGCATCGGCGCCATCGTTTTGAACGGCGCAAGAATCGGCCGCGGCTCGGTTGTCGCCGCCGGCGCGCTGGTGCCGGAAGAAATGATCGTGCCGCCCGGATCGATGGTTATGGGCGTTCCGGCCAAGGTGCGCCGCCAGGTGACCGCGGAAGAGCGGGAGCGCTTCAGCCAGAACTCTCAGCGTTATATCCGCTACCGCCAGCAATATCGGGACGACCCCGTTTCATGAT
>Ga0182030_10022599_pt1 | contig 11694 bp, 6 predicted proteins | sample 812S3MmetaG_FD_121299 | JGI IMG/M metagenome (GOLD analysis project Ga0182030, IMG submission 121299) | Permafrost microbial communities from Stordalen Mire, Sweden - 812S3M metaG (Illumina Assembly) | ecosystem: Environmental > Terrestrial > Soil > Wetlands > Permafrost | place: Sweden... | reverse complement strand
TCCGGGCCAGCTACGGCTTCCCCCAGAGTGACGGCTGTGTGGAGATGCCCCCGGCCCATGCCGAGGTGGTGTTCCCCTACACCCCCATCGGCACCCTGGTGACGGTGTCGTAGGCACCGGTTGGGCTCAGTCAGGCCGGCTGCGTCGTTGACCTCGGTCGGGACCGCTCAGATTCCCGTGCCCAGCGGGCGGGGACCGGCGGTCTCCACCACACGGACGCCGAGGACCGAAAATCCCGGGGAGACCCGCCACACCCGGTAGCCGCCGATCGGTCGGGGAGTGGGCACCGGCGTCAGGTGGCCGCCGGCGGCCAGAGCGGCCAGACCGGGCAGTGCCGGCGAGGCCACCAGGAGCACCGACCCTCCCGGGCCGACCTGGACGGTGGCGCCCGAGGCGTAGTAGAGCGCACCGTGCCATTCGTTGTAGAGGATGCCGTTCGGCTGGATGAGGGCGATGCGGTCGGCGGGAAGCTCCCAGCCGGCGTTCCGGTAGATGTTGCCGCCGCCGTCGTAGGTGTCGAAGACCACCACGTCCCGATCGGGATGCACGGCCGGCCCGAGCCCTCGCATCGCCGCATCGATGGCGTCGATGCTCTGGATGGCCGGCCGGGTGTCGGCGTAGGGGGCCTGGTAGCGAGGCTGTTCGAGCCAGACCGGTCCGGACGACCGGAGGAGGCTCTCGGGGAGCACGCCGTCGCCGCTGAGGAACCGCTGGCTACCGAGGGCCACCACGGCGATGACTCCCACCGTGGTGACCACCAGCCATACCGGCGAGACCTCACGCCCTTCTCCCCGGGGCCGGTTGAGGGCTCCTACAGGAAGCAGTAGCGCGATCACCACGGCCGGGAGGTAGGCGAGAAGGTACCCGCCCTTGGCGAACTGCACCAGGGCCACCAACAACATGGGGGGAACGATGGCGGCTCCGAGAACCGCACTTCGCTGCTGGTACCAGGGTCGGCTCCATTCGACCACCGGCCCCACCGCCGCTTCGACTTCAAGGCCCCGAGCACTGTCGTTCCCATCCGACCGACCGACCAGAGCCCGGATGGCCAGAACCACTCCGGCCAGTAGGGCCAACACCGCCACCGGGGCCAGGGCCACCAAGGTGAAGGCGGCGAACGTGCCGAGATTGGTGGCACCACCGGCGGCATGGTCGAGGACCGAGGTGGCCTGGGCCGCGCCGTCGGTCTCGATGCGGGTGGCACGGAGCCAGGCACTGAACCCGCCGGGCTGGCTCATCGACATGGGTATCAACCAGACCCCCACTGCGGCGGCATCGGCCACCACGGTCACTCCCAGCCGGCCCCACCTACGGGTCGATGCCACCACCGGGATCAAGGCCAGTACGGCGAACGACTGGATCATCGACTGCCGGAAGCCGGCCAGCAGACCGAGGGCCACTACCGCGGCGACACCGTGCCAGCTACCGGGGCGGGCCCTCCAGGCCAGGATGACCAGGAGCGAGCAGCCCACCATGTCGAAGGAGTAGGTGGCCACGATGGAACCGCTGAACCAGGCGAAGGGGCAGGTGGCCACCACCGCACCGGCGGCCACACCGACCCACCGTCCACCGAGGTCGGTCCCGGCCACTGTCGTGAGACCGGCGGCCACCGCCGAGGCCACCGCCGCCACCAGCACCAGGCTGTGGATGGTTCCGAGGCCGGTGAGCTGGTGGATGAGTCGGCCCGAGATCACGTACAACCAGTAGCCCGGAGGCTGGGGCTGGCCGTGGGTGACGTCGTAGTGTCCCACCGCCGAGGCGTACTGGGCCGAGTCCCAGTCGGTCGGCCCGCTGGCCGCGGCCAGCAGGCGGAGGGCCAGAGTGACCAACCCGACCACCCAGGGGAGAAACGCCACCCCGGACCTGCGGGTGGACCGACGCCGTTCGATCCTGGTCAGCGGAGCGCGGGTCACGACCGCGGCGGCCAGCGCCACGTCGAGCGTGCCGGTGGCGTCGGAGTCCATGGCTCAGGGTACCGAGGGACCGGGGTTCAAAACCGGCATGCCGGTCGCACGGCTGGGTATAGGGAGCTGGGTAGAGGGACAGGTGTGCCTCGGTCCACCAGTTCCGAAGTGATCGTCGCTAAAGTTCTGACTCCAGGTTGTCGATACCACATCCGGTGTGGACAGTCATAGACGGGAGCCGTTCGGCGCCGCCCAGGGCCGGCCAGCCGACCCTGGACACCTGAAGACACTGATGCCCGATACACCCGGGCCGTGTCCACCCCAACTGATCGCAGCGGAACACGCCGCGAACAAGTAGCAAATACTCAAGGAGTAACTGGATGAACGAAGTGCTCGGTGCCGGCAGGATCCCCAAATCATCCAGGGGGAAGCGGCGTGGTAGTCCCGTCGCCGTGGTCGGGTGGACTCTGGCCCTGGTCGCCGGCAGCATCTTCGCCGGAATGGCGGCGACCGCCGGTCCGGCATCGGCTGCCACGCCGGCCGCCAAACCGGTGGCCCACGTAGGCGCCCTGCCGATCTCGCTCACCTGGCAGCAGACGCTGCCCGACGCCGGAGGCCCGATCGCCCAGAGCTCGCCGTCGGTGGCCACCCTCGACCGTGGGGGTGCGGCCGTGGTGGTCGGGGACCGCTCCGGCAACGTGTGGGCGTTCCACCTGAGCAACGGCTCCGCGGTCGGGGGCTGGCCGGCTCACACCGGCGGTCTGCCCGTCGACTCGACTCCGTCGGTCACTTCTGACGGTCACGGCACCGATGACGTGTTCGTCGGCGCCGGCAACGCCGCCAACCCCAGCGCCGGCGGGTACTACGCCTTCGCCAACTCGGGTCGACAGCTGTGGCAACAGAATGCGCCGGACAGCAATGGACTGCACGGTGTGCAGGCCTCGATGTCCGTAGGGAACCTCAACGGGGTCAACTCGGTGGTGGCGCCGTCCCTGGGCCAGAAGGAGTACGCCTTCAACGCCTCCAACGGCACCATCCTCCCGGGGTGGCCGTTCTTCACCGCCGACAGCGGCTTCACCACGCCGTCACTGGCCAACCTCTACGGCAACGGCCAGACCGAGGTGATCCAAGGAGGTGACTCGACGGCAGGGGTGGCCGACGGCCAGACCTACACGTCCGGCGGGCACCTTCGGATCCTCGGTGCCGGCGGCAACCTGATCTGCGACTACAACACCAACCAGACCGTCGACTCGTCGACGGCCGTGGGGAACTTCTTGGGCGACGGCGGAACCGGTATCGCCTTCGGCACCGGGTCGTACTTCCCCGGTGCCTCCGATACCAACCTCTTGTTCGCGGCCAACACCTCGTGCGGCATCGCCTGGACCGCCAACCTCGGTGGGACCACCACCAGCAGCCCGGCCATCGGCGACATCGAGGGCAACGGCAACGAGGAGGTCCTCGAAGGTGCCAACACCGGATCAGGCGGTCTGGCCTGGGCGCTCAACGGATCCAACGGTGCTCCCATGCCAGGATGGCCCGTGGCCACGTCGGGCCAGATCATCGGGGGCATCACCACCGCCGACCTCACCGGCGGCGGCTACAACGATGTGTTGGTGCCCACCACCAACGGTCTGGTCATCTTGGACGGTCAGACCGCCCAGGTGGTGGCGACCCTCGGTGCCGGTCAGGTGGCACTGCAGAACTCGGCCATGGTCACCCACGACCCCAACGGGGACATCGGCATCACCATCGCCGGTTACAACGGCAACAACGCCGGGGTGATCCAGCACTACGAGATCGCCGGATCCCGTGGTCGTTCCTTGGGCGAGCGGTCGTGGCCCATGTTCCACCAGAATCCCCAACTGACGGGAACCCTGACTGCACCGGCTCCGGGGCACCTCAACAAGCCCATTGTCGGCATGGCTCCGACCGGCAACGGCAAGGGCTACTGGAACGTGGCCTCTGACGGCGGACTGTTCGCCTTCGGCAACGCCGGTTTCTACGGATCGATGGGAGGCCAACCTCTCAATCAACCCATCGTGGGCATGGCCGCCACCAAAAACGGAAGGGGCTACTGGGAAGTGGCATCCGACGGCGGCATCTTCGCCTTCGGCGATGCCGGCTTCTACGGCTCCACCGGGAACATCGTCCTCAATAAACCCGTGGTGGGCATGACCGCCGCTCCCAACGGGAAGGGCTACTGGTTCGTCGCCTCCGACGGGGGCGTGTTCGCCTTCGGCGACGCCAAGTTCTACGGATCGATGGGAGGCCAACCGCTCAATCAACCCATCGTGGGTATGGCCTCCACCCCCAACGGCCGGGGCTACTGGCTGGTGGCCGCGGACGGGGGAGTGTTCTCCTTCGGCGATGCCGGCTTCTACGGCTCCACCGGGAGCATCGTCCTCAATAAACCCGTGGTGGGCATGACCGCCGCTCCCAACGGGAAGGGCTACTGGTTCGTCGCCTCCGACGGGGGCGTGTTCGCCTTCGGCGACGCCAAGTTCTACGGTTCCATGGGCGGACATCCGCTCAACCAACCGGTGGTGGGCATGGCTTCCAACCGGGGTAGCGGGTACTGGCTGGTGGCCGCAGACGGAGGGATCTTCTCCTTCGGGAGCGCGCCCTTCTACGGTTCCATGCCTGAGGTGTTCAACAAACAGGCCTACGGGGTCGACTGATCCGGCACCGACTCGGGACGGCACTGACCCGGCACCCGGGCTCAGGCATCCGTCAGCTTCCACTGGCCGAGCACTACCTTGGTCGGCCGAGGTACATGTGGGAGTGACGAGCACGGACATGGCGCGGACGCGCCTGAAGACCACAATGGCCACCCTGGTGGTTGCCGTCTTGGTGGTGTCGGCCTCCGGGGTGGCAGCTACCGCGGCCAGTGCGTCCGTGGCGTCGGCGTCGGTCAGCAAGGTGGTGCCGGCGACGAAGTTGGCGTCGGCGTCGGCCTATCCTTCACCGACCGTGAGCATCGAAGGTCACGGTTGGGGCCCCGGAGACGGCATGGGTCAGTGGGGAGCCTTCGGGTACGCAGTGAGCGGGACCCCGTACCGGTCGATCCTCGATCACTTCTACGGAGGGACGTCGGTAGCCGGCCTGTCCTCCAGTCGGGCCTCCACCCAGGTGCGGGTGGCTCTCACCGAGAACGACGGCAATACCGTGATCGTCACGTCGGACTCGGCATTCACCGTCTCGGGCGCTGCTCCTTCCCTCGACGTCAGCCCGGGCCATGCCGTGCTCATGAACCCGGTCGGCGCCGGCCGGTGGAACGTCTACGTCGGTGACGGGTGCGCGGGGCCGTGGCCGTCCTCGCCGACCCGGTCCGGCGTGGCCGACCCCACCGCCATCCCCGACTCCAGTCCGGGCCTGGGTGATCCGAACGCCGCCACCCAGGCCCTGCAGCTGTGCCAGGGCGGGGGCAACCTGACGGTCCGGGGCACCGTCGAGGCCACCTACAACTCCAACAGCGCACCCCGTACCGTGAACACCCTGCCCCTGGAGCAGTACCTCTCCGGGGTGGTCCCGAACGAGTCGCCGGCCGGATGGGGAACGCTCGGGAGCGCCGGTCCCCAGGGTCAGAAGTGGGGATTCCAGGAGCTCGAGGCCCAGGCGGTGGCGGCTCGCTCCTATGTCATGGCCGGGTTGGGCTCGTGGGGCGGGTACGCCGACATCTGCGATCTGACCTGTCAGACCTACCGCGGGATCCGCAACGAGAACGCCCTCACCGACCTGGCGGTCACCGACACCGCTGGCCAGGTCTTGGAGTACCCGAGCGGATCGGTGGCGGCCACCCAGTACTCGTCCTCGACCGGCGGCTACACGGCCGGGGGTGCCTTCCCCGCGGTGGTCGACACCGGCGATGCGGTCTGTATCCCGGGCGCCTGCAACCCCAACCACACCTGGACGGACTCGGTCCCGGTGTCCACCATCGAGTCAGCATGGCCGACGCTCGGAACCCTCGAGTCCATCGATGTCACCGGCCGCAACGGCTACGGGCAGTGGGGTGGCCGGGTCACGTCGATGACCCTGGTCGGCTCACGCCAGAACGTCACCATCAGTGGCAACGACTTCGCCGACGCCCTGGGACTGAAGTCGAACTGGTTCACCCTCAACGCCTCACTGGGGGGACCGGCGGTCGGGATGGCGTCCACCCGGAACGGAGGCGGCTACTGGATGACCAGTAGGAACGGTGCGGTGACCAACTTCGGGAACGCCCCCTTCCTGGGCTCGGCCGCCAGTTTGGCCCTGGTCCAACCGGTGGTGGGCCTGGCCGCCACCGCCGACGGGCAGGGCTACTGGTTGGTGGCGGCCGACGGCGGCATCTTCAGCTACGGCAACGCCCACTTCTTCGGATCGACCGGAGGCCTCCGATTGAACAAGCCGGTGGTGGGCATGGCCGCCACCCCCGACGGGAAGGGTTACTGGTTGGTGGCGGCCGACGGCGGCATCTTCAGCTACGGCAGTGCCAAGTTCTACGGTTCAACTGGAACCATGATCCTCAACAAGCCGGTGGTGGGCATGGCCGCCACCCCCGACGGGAAGGGTTACTGGTTGGTGGCGGCCGACGGCGGTATCTTCTCCTTCGGCGACGCCCGCTTCTACGGTTCGACCGGAGCCATAGTGCTCAACAAACCGGTGGTGGGCATGGCCGCTGCTCCCGGTGGGACCGGCTACTGGTTGGTGGCATCCGACGGCGGCATCTTCTCCTTCGGTGATGCCAAGTTCTTCGGCTCAACGGGGGGCATCGTTCTCAACAAACCGGTGGTAGGCATGGCTGCTCTCCCCGACGGCCAGGGCTACTGGTTGGTGGCCTCCGACGGTGGCCTGTTCGCCTTCGGCGCCGCACCCTTCCTCGGCTCCTCGGCCGGGTAGGCCTGCCCGATCGTGGGGGACGAGATGGCGGCCGCTTCCGAGCGGGCCGGTAACCGACCGTGGCGGTCGATCGCCTTCGCCCCGATAGGAGACGGCCAGACCCGTCGGCGGGGCAGCGACGCCTTCCGCTTGGGCCTGGCGGTGGTGGTCGTGTTGGTGTGCTGGCTGGCCAGCCGGGCCAACTCCAAGGCCGAGCACACCATCGCCACCACCATGGCCTCGGTGCCGAACGGGCTCTTGTGGTTGGTCTCGGTGATCTGGTGGGTCGGATCACTCGGTGTCATCACCCTGGTCGTGGTGCTGGCCCTGGTCTCCCGACGATGGTCGGCCGTCCGCGATGTGGGACTCTCGGGAGCCATCTCGCTGGTCGTCAGCGTCATTCTGGTGGCGTTGGTGGGACCCAACGGCGGTCGGCCTCCCGGGACCTCGCTGCTCCACTTCGCGCTGAGCTTCCCGGTGGTGGCGGTGGCCGCCACCGTCGGCGTGGCCACCGCCGCTCTTCCCTACCTGAGCCGTTGGCTGCAACGGGGCATCCAGGTGGCGGTGGTACTGCTGGCCCTGGCCACCGTGGTTCACGGGTCGGGCTATCCGGTGTCGGTGATCGCCAGTGTGTTGCTGGGCTGGGGGGTCACCGCTCTGGTCCACCTCATCGTGGGTTCGCCGCTCGGGCTGCCCTCGACCGACGAGGTCGTGGTCCTCCTCGGCGACCTCGGCATCGTGGCCGAGGCCGTGGTGCCCGTCCCCAATCAGGAGTGGGGGGTGGCCCGGTTCACCGGCCTCCTCGATGAGGATGAGGTCGACGTGTCGGTCTACGGGCGTGATGCGTCAGATGCCCAGTTGCTGGCCAAGACGGTCCGGTTCCTCTTCTACCGTGACTCCGGTCCGACCCTGGCCCTGACCCGGCGTCAACAGGTCGAGCACGAGGCCTACGTGACGTTGATGGCCGGCCGGGCCGGGGCCCGGGTGCCGGCGGTCCTGGCGGCCGGACCGGCCGGACCGGCCCACGACGCCCTCTTGGTGACCCGCCCTCCGGAAGGCCAACGGCTCTCGTTCTACGCCCCCTATGTGGCTCCGGAACTTCCCGACTCTGTGGAGTCGGCGGGACCGACGGACGACGTTGATGGGGGTGGAGTCGATGGTGTCGGTGCTGAGGGCCGCGCCGCCATCCGGCCGGAACCAGCCACCACCACCGTTGTGGCCTCCGGCACCACCGTGGGCACCGGCGCCACCGGCAACACCGCCACGGCGGCCCTCCCGGAGCCGAGGCCCACTGCCACCGGTGCCGCCTCCATGCCGGTCGGGCCGGAGATCACCGACGACGTCCTGGACGACATCTTCGGACAGTTGTCGGCGCTGCGCGACGCCGGTATCGCCCACGGCCGCCTCTCGACGAAGACCATCGTGGCCGAGGCCGGGGGCCGGGCAGGGTTCGTGGACTTCCGGGGGGCATCGACGGTGGCCACCCTCGATCAGCTCAACCGCGACATGGCCGCGGTCCTCGCCGCCACAGCAGAGGCGGCCGGCCCGGAACGGGCGTTGGCTGCTGCCGTGCGGACGGTACCCACCGAGGCTGTGGTCGGTGCACTTCCGTTCCTCCAGCGGGCCGCCCTGGACTCCACCTCATCCCGTGCGCTCCGGCACAAGAAGGCCGTCCTGACCACGCTGCGCGAGCAGGGGGCCGAAGCGGCCGGGGTCGAGGTGCCCAAGCTCATCGAGCCCCGCCGGGTCAGCTGGGTGACCCTGCTGCTGGTCCTCGGCACCCTCATCGGTGGCTGGGCGCTCATCGGGGTCCTCATCAACGTGACCAAGTCGTGGAGCACCATTACCGGGGCGGACTGGGGATGGGTGGCGGTGGTCTTCGTCCTGGCCCAGGCGGCCTATCCGGCCATCGCCGTCACCACGGTGGGATCGGTGACCGATCCCCTCCCCTACGGCCGCACCGTGGCCCTGGAGTTGTCGGACACCTTCGTCGGCTTGGCTGGCGGGTCGATGGCCGTACTGGCCACCCGGGTCCGGTTCTTCCAGCAGGAGGGGTACTCCGGCACGGTGGCGGTGAGTTCCGGGGTCCTGGTCAGCACGGCCAGCTGGATCGTGAAGGGGGCCCTGTTCCTCATCGCCCTGCCCGTAGCCCTCTCCAGCTTCCACTTCAACGAGCCCAGCGACAGCGGCGGCAGCGGAGGTGACTCCCATCTGGTCTGGCTCATCGTGCTGGCCGTCGTGGTGGTCGGCGTGGCGGTCGGCCTGGTGCTGGCGGTGCCGCGCTGGCGCCGGCTGGCCACGGCCAAGCTTCGGCCGAAGGCTTCCGAAGTCTGGGAGCACCTGCGGCTACTGGCCACCCACCCGCGCAACCTGGTGGAGATCTTCGGGGGCAACGTGGCCGCCCAGCTCTTCGTGGCCATGGCCCTCGGGGCATCCCTGCACGCCTTCGGCCAACACCTGGGACTGGCCAGCTTGCTGATCGTCCTGACCCTCGGCTCGATGCTCGGCGGGATCTCCCCGGTCCCCGGCGGTATGGGGGTGGTGGAGGCGGGCATGATCATCGCTCTGACCGCGGCCGGCATCAGCGAGCAGGACGCGGTGGCCGCGGTCTTCGTGCAGCGCCTGTTCACCGCATACCTGCCACCGATCTGGGGTTGGTTCGTCCTGGTGTGGATGAGGAAGAAGGAGTACCTGTGATCCCCGGGGTCGCCCCGGATTGATTCCCTGGCCCGGGGGCCGGATCGCCGTTCGGCCGGGCGGGGTGGTCGCCCGATCAGCCTGCTGCGGGGCCCACCATGGTGGCCTCCAACCCGGGGAACGTGCGGAGCCGACCCAGCGGGCCCAGGCGGCCCACGTTGACGCCCACATCGGCCGCCCGCAGCATTCTCAGGTCTCCCCGGCTGTTGCCATAGGCCCACAGCCGGTCAGGAGGCTCGCCCGACTCCTCGATCCACTGCCGTAGCCGCTTCAGCTTCTCCTCACCCCGGCAGTTGGCCCCCTCGTACCGGCCGGTCAGGCTCCCGGCGTCGCTTACGGCCAGTCGGGTGGCGATCACTCCGTCCACGCCCAGGAGGTGGCCGGCCGGCCCCACGTAGAGCTCGGGGGACGCCGACACGATGACCACACGGTCGCCCCGGTGGCGGTGCCACTCCAGGCGGCCCTGTACCTCCGGGCGCAGGTGTCCATCCAGGTGCCGTCGGGCGAATCCCGAAGCCACCACGGCGGCCCGTTCCACGTCCACCCCGGCCAATACCCGCTCGAAGAGCTGCTCTTTGGTGCAGTCGGCCACGGTGCCTCCGGCCAGAGCGGCGTGGACCAACCCGGGCGACAGGGCCAAGGAGGCCAGGACCACCGACCGCCTCCCGCTTACCTCGGCGAGGAAGTCGAAGACGCTTCCCCCCCGGGTGAGGGTACCGTCGAAGTCGAAAGCGGCCACATCGGACATCAGGACACCATCTCGGTCACGGTCTGCATCCCCGCTCCGGTCACTGTCCGGCCGGGGTCACGCCCGCCCCGCCCCGCCCGGCCCCACCGGCGAACCGGGCCGCCCCCGAGACGGCGTCCGGCGAGGTCAGGCTCTCGAGCCCCCAGCGGGTCTCGGCCACCATGGCCTCCGGCGTGGACAGACCCCACTGCTCGAGCGCCGACCGGCGGTCGTTGCGCATGCAGGCCTGGGGGAGTGCGGCCAACTCGTGGGCCCAGGCCACCGCGTACTCGAGGGCCGTCCCGTCGGGAACCACCCGGTTGACCAGACCCATGCCGAGGGCTTCCTCGGCCCCGACCGCCCGTCCGCTCAGGATGAGGTCGAGGGCCCGGCCCTGGCCGATCAGCCGGGGAAGGCGGACCGTGCCCCCGTCGATGAGCGGCACTCCGAAGCGGCGGCAGAACACGCCGAGGGTGGCGCCGGCCGAGGCCACCCGCAGGTCGCACCAGATGGCCAACTCCAGGCCGCCGGCGACGGCATATCCCTCGATGGCCGCGATGACCGGCTTGGAGAGCTCCAGGCGGGTGGGGCCCATGGGCCCGGGCCCGTCGAGGGCCACCCGGTGGCGGGACCCTTCGGCCAGGGCCTGGAGATCGGCTCCGGCGCAGAAGGTCCCGCCGGCCCCGGTGAGGACGGCCACCGATGAGGACGGGTCCTCGTCGAACCGCAGGAAGGCCTCGAGGAGGGCCTCGGCCGTGACCGGGTCCACCGCGTTGCGCCGACTCGGCCGATCCAACGTCACCACGGTGACCGGCCCCTCACTTCGCACTGGCACGACTTGCACGCTCGACGTCATGCGCCCAGCATGGTGGAATCGTGGGTGCGGGGCCAGACCCCCAGCCGACCGGCATCACCGGGGTGTGAGTTGGCGGCATGGGCTGAAATCTCGACTAACCCGGTCGACAATTGTGGCAGGTCCGACTATCCTGGCGACGCGACAAGGTCCCGGTCACCGCGGATCCTGATCGCCTGGGCGATGCACCAGTCGATGTACCAACAGCACACAAAAGGAGCGACACATGGCAATCCGTCTGGGCGACACAGCCCCCGACTTCACTGCGGAGACCACCGAGGGCACCATCAACTTCCACGAGTATCTCGGGGACAGCTGGGGCGTCCTGTTCTCCCACCCCAAGGACTTCACCCCGGTGTGCACCACCGAGCTGGGCGCCTTCTCGAAGGCCAAGGCGGAGTTCGACAAGCGTGACACCAAGCTGATCGGCCTGTCTGTCGACGATGTGAGCTCCCACGGGAAGTGGGCCGGGGACATCGAGGAGACCCAGGGCTCGGCGCTCAACTTCCCGCTCATCGGGGACGAGGACCGCAAGGTGGCCGACCTCTACGACATGATCCACCCCAACGCCAACGACACCCTCACGGTGCGCTCGGTGTTCATCATCGGCCCGGACAAGAAGGTCAAGTTGACCCTGACCTACCCGGCCTCGACCG
>Ga0182030_10022598_pt1 | contig 11695 bp, 12 predicted proteins | sample 812S3MmetaG_FD_121299 | JGI IMG/M metagenome (GOLD analysis project Ga0182030, IMG submission 121299) | Permafrost microbial communities from Stordalen Mire, Sweden - 812S3M metaG (Illumina Assembly) | ecosystem: Environmental > Terrestrial > Soil > Wetlands > Permafrost | place: Sweden... | reverse complement strand
CGGAGGATTAACTTGATCCGCACCACCGCACCTCCCCTGTAAGCGCACCCAATTCCCGCAATCTGGAGTCGTATGCACTGCTGGATTGGAAGCATGGGTCCGCCTCAACAACGAAACGAGGTATCGCCGGACCACACGAACGTGTAGGCCGGCGGGACACGAAAGAAGCTACTGAACAAAGACCGGATCGGCGAAGATCAACACAGGCGGAAATGGAAAGCGAAAGGTCAAACGCGGCAAGAATGGCATCAGTACGATCCCTTACCAGGCTCTGACGTCCTGAGTTGTACGGCGCTTTTGCCGTCACTGCTTCCGCGACAAGTGTGACGGACCATTTCTTCCCCTTTCACCGTTTTACTCCGCCTAAGTTGCCGGCATTCACGGCTTACAAGGGCACCTACTTTTCTTGACTGACACAGGGAGGTTACCAATCACCGTTATGGGACTCACAACCTTTGCGACCGTAGCACCACAACAGCGTAATGTCGTTATGATTCCGAGTCCTTCGCTGTTCGCCGATGTCGTCGGTTCGTCGGAGCCACTTCGGAAAGTCCTCGCACTAGCTGTCCGGGTTGCGCCCTCTGACGCCACCGTATTAATAGGCGGTGAGACCGGCACGGGCAAAGAATTGATTGCGCGGGCGATTCACGATCGCTCTCCCAGGGCAGTCCGGCCGTTCGTCGCCCTGAACTGCGGTGCGATCCCTCCGGACCTGGTCACGTCTGAGCTATTCGGTCACGAACGGGGCGCATTCACCGGAGCCATCCAAAGACGTATCGGACGCTTTGAAATGGCCGAGGGTGGAACGATCTTCCTGGACGAGGTGGGCGAGTTGCCCATGGAAGCCCAGGTGGTTCTGCTGCGCGTACTGCAGGAACGGGAGTTCGAACGGGTTGGCGGCGGCTGCCGGATTCCGGCCAATGTGCGGGTATTGGCCGCGACGAATCGCAACCTGAAACGTCAGATGCTCGCGGGGACATTTCGTCAAGATCTGTACTATCGTCTCAATGTCTTTCCCATTCATCTCCCTCCGCTACGCGAGCGCACCGGCGACATTCCGATCCTTGTCGAACATCTAGTTGAACGCAGTGCGTCGCGGTTCGGGAAGCGGATCAGAGGTGTTTCCCCCAAGTCGTTGGAACGGCTTCAGGGCTACGATTGGCCCGGTAATGTCCGGGAACTGCAAAACGTGATCGAGCGGGCGGTGATATTGTGCGACGGCGATACGCTGGTGATTGAGGAAGATTGGTTGACTCCGGAATCTTCTATGGAAGTGGTTCCGCCAATTTCGATCCCCTCCGAAAAATCCCGCATGCAGTCCGACGGGATCGTCCCGATTACAACTGCTCTGCACGACAGTGAGAAGAGCATGATCGAATTCGCACTTCTGAACTCTCGCGGAATCGTTGCCGGTCCGCGCGGCGCGGCCGCCCAATTGGGCATTCCCCGGACCACATTGGAAGCTCGAATCACAAGCCTAGGGATCAACAAATACGGATTCAAAGCTCGCGGATGAGGGCGGGGTCATTGCTCGCGCTTCGATGTCACCTTTCTCGCGAGAGTTAGTCCTCCGCGACACTGGGGTTTTCATCCTCTTCGGCGGATGAGGGGCCATGCTGGGCACTCCGGCCCGCAAGTCGCCGGCTGGCACATTCACCGGCGGTCATTGCATATTCCTCAATTGCTTGTAGCTAATCTTGCTTGGCCGCAGGAATAGCATCAGCAAGAGATAGGCGACAACCATCCACCCAATCAGGATGAATCCGTCGGCGGTCGCCATCGTGTACGCTTGCGCGCGCACTTGCTGGCCGAGGATTCCCGCGGCGCGATACTGGGCTTCTTCCGGTCCAGCCGATTGGGACAACATGCCTCCGGTCAGCACCCGAAGGCGGTCGTCGGTGAGCCAATCGCCAGCCTGCACATGCAGACCCAGCAGGTTGGAATGAAGCTTTTCCCGTGACGAAATGAAGTGAGTCATCGCGGCCACGCCGACCTGCCCGCCGAAAAGTCTGATCAAGTGCACGAACCCGGAATATGTCGCCGCGTTTGCGGCACTCGTTAAGGCACCCGACTCGAGTGCTTGCAGAACCAGGCTGCCCACCAGGCCGACGTAAGAGCCCGCGAAGCCCAACGCCATGATGAGCTCCATTTTCTGAAAACTGGCCCCTGCCCAGGAAGGATCGAGATGCGCGCAGACCCAGCAGGCAACCGCTGCGATGGTCAGGCCCCCAGTCAGGACCAGTCGCGAATTGGTGTAGAGCGCGACTGCCGCCACCAGCCATACTACGGCAAGCATCGGCAGGGCTACCCAGGCCAGAGCATAGCCGATTTCGAGCGGACGGTACTGTTGAATGTTGCCCAAAAATCCGGGGATGAGGACGATCGTTGCCAGGTGTACGAACTTGAAGACGAACACCGAAAGCGCAAGGATGACGATATTTCGTCCGTTGAGAAAGGTTGGATTCAAGATAGGATGCGGCTGCAGGATTCGCCGGACGCCGGTCACTAGCAATAGGAAGGCCCCGCCCGCAAGCATCGCGACGATGACGCCGGAGTTGAGCCAGTCCAGACGCTCCCCTTGATCCAGGGCGCCATAGATCAGGCTGATGCCGAGGCTGAAATAGGCGAATCCACGCCAATTTGTAGTGAAGCCAGTGACGGGTTTGCGCGGAATACCGAAATAGATACAGAGCATCATCGCTGGCATGATGGCCGCGGCAGTCCAGAAGGTCCAGCGCCACGATAGAGTCTCCGCATACCAACCCTGGAGGGCCGACGCAATGTTACTGACGAAGACGATTTCCCCCGCATAAGCGGCAATGCCGAAAATCACGAGCCGTTTCGGAAGGGAGGTCAGCACGAAGGTCATCGTGAGTGAGTAGAACGTGCCTGACGCGATACCCGCGATGACGATCAAAGCCAACATCGTCCGATAACCCGCTGCGAAGGGCAGAAAGGCGGACGCCGACAGGAAGATCGCCGCCGCCGGCAACAAAATTCTGCGCGGACCCAACGAAGCACTCAGGAACACGACAAAGACGCCGCTGAACATCGTGGCCATGTTGAGGGCGGTCGGAAGCCAGGACGCTTCGTCGAAACCGAGGCCGAGGGCGGCCCGGAGATCGGGCAAGCCGATGCCCAGTAAGCGGGCGTTTAGCGTGGCGATACCAGCGCCCAGAAAGACCCCCAGAATCCCGAGATACGGATTGGTAGCGCGCTGCGGCGGAGCGGGGATGGCCGGTGATTCCATCATGCGTCGCGCTTCCTCATCTGCCCGCACCTGTTCGCACGATGGCAATGACTGAAAGCCCGGGACGTAATCGGTCGGCCGAGGCCTGCCCGCTGTCGAGGATGATCTTCACCGGGATTCTCTGTACGATCTTGGTGTAATTACCTGTAGCATTGTCGGGCGGCAATAATGCAAATTGCGATCCGCTGGCGGGCGAAACCCGATCGACCCTTCCTTTCAGAATGACTCCGGGTAATGCGTCCACTCGGATCTCCGCCGGATCGCCTGAGAGCAGATGCCGGACCTGAGTTTCTTTGAAATTAGCCTGCACCCAAATCTCGCGTTGCACCAGGGAAAGCACCTGTGTGCCCGGACTGACGAGTTGCCCCACGTGCACCTTGCGTTCGCTCACAATTCCGTTTTCGGGCGCCAGAATTCGCGTGTACTCCAGATTGGTTTGCGCCAGCTTGACCGAGGCGCGTTTCGCGCTTAGATCGGCGCGAAGCGAGAGCTCCTGGGAGTCCAATACCGCGCGCTGGCGTTTCTGCGCTTCCAGTTCGGCTTTGGTAGTCCCTAAGCGTGCGTGTGCCCGGGCCAGATCGGCCTGGCGACTGGCCAGTTGCGCCGTCGCCGAGGCAAAATCAGCCTCGCGACTAGCCAATTGTGCGCGAAATCGCTGCTCGTCCGCGACCACTTGCTCCACCTTCTGACGGGTGGAAGACTCGGTAGCCAGCAGCGCCTCTTGGCGGCGCCGCTCCGACGATGTGCGGTCCACATCCGCTTTGGCGGCGTCGATTCCGCTGTGCGCGTTGGCGATGGTTGACTTCGCCGCGTCAATTCCGGCTTCCGCGGCTGAGATGTCAGCTTCCGCCGCACCTATCCCCCGATCGGCCTGGACGACGCGCGCGTCCTGCAATTCCTTCTGCCGCTGATTGTTGATGAGGGCGGCTTCGCCCGCGGCCACGCCGGCTTCCGCCTGCTGAACCTGCGCGCGGAAATCGTCATCGCGCAACTGCACCAGCAGATCTCCGGATTTCACCTGCTGATAGTCGGACACCGCTACCGTAGCCACCAGTCCCGCGACCTTGGTACTCAGGGGGGTTACGTCGGCCCGCAGGTAAGCATCGTCTGTTTCTTGTGCCTTCCGCTCGCCTGCCCAGGTATTCCAGTTGCCGGTGATCAGGAGAACGATTCCAGCGGCCATCGACAGGATCGCCGCCGACACCAGCCAATGCTTCCACCGTTGCGGACGCTTCTGAACTGCATCGTTCGAATCCGGCATCTTCACTTCTCCTTGATTTGCATTCGACGATTTGCATTCGACGATTTGCATCCGACGATTTGCATTCGACGGCCCTGTATGGAAAGGAGACGCGTACAAACCGTTTTGTTGGACCGATCGGCGATCCGGTTTTTCGACGCCGCCCAACAAACGTATCCGGCAGGGACTCTTCTTCTACGTAACAAACAACGCAAACGCAGCCGGAACAAGGAGAAAGCGAAATGGTTTTGGACACAGGGGTAAGACGTATCGCCATTGTCGGTACTGGTGTGATTGGGGCAAGCTGGGCGGCAGAGTTCTTAGCCAACGGCTTCGATGTGGTCGCCACAGACCCCGCGCCGAACGCTGAGGCAAACCTGCGCAGTTATGTCGACACCGCTTGGCCCGCACTCACCTCGTTTGGCCTCGCGCCGCATGCATCGCGGGACAGACTCAGCTTCACTCTCGACATGAAAGAGGCGGTATCGAAGGCGGAGCTCGTCCAGGAAAACGGACCGGAGCGGCCCGAGTTCAAGATCAAGCTGTTTGCCGATATGGATGCAGCCACTCCCCCGGAGTCGGTCATTGCGTCGAGTTCGTCGGGTATCGCTATGAGCGTGATGCAGTCAGGTTGCAAGCATCCCGAACGCTGCGTCATCGGACATCCTTTTAATCCGCCTCACTTGATGCCCTTGGTGGAGGTGGTAGGAGGAACAAAGACATCTCCCGAAACAATTCAATGGGCGATGGAGTTCTACGCGTCGATCGGCAAGAAGCCGATCCATCTCCGTAAGGAAGTGGTTGGTCACGTAGCGAACCGGCTGCAAGCGGCGCTACATCGCGAGATCGTCTACCTCGTGAGCCAAGGGGTGCTGGGCGTCGCCGAGGCGGATACCGCGGTGTGCTGGGGGCCGGGATTGCGGTGGGGCATCATGGGCCCCAATATGCTCTTTCATCTCGCCGGTGGGCCGGGCGGAATTCAACACGCGTTGGACCACCTGAGCGGCCCGATGGCGAGCTGGTGGAAGGACCTCGGCACGATTACAGACTGGCCACCCGAGACCAAACAGACAATTGTCAACGGCGTCGCCGAGGAAGTCGGCGGTCAATCGTTGGAGCAGTTGGCTGAGATGCGGGACGACGTACTGTTGGGCCTCCTGAAACTCCGGGCAAAGCACGACAAGCCGGCCTTGGCGAGAGCCAGCAAAGCGGAAGGGTAGATATGCCTGCAAGCGCCCCGCGTGTCGTGATTGCCGGCGGCGGCTTTGGCGGCTTGGCGGCCGCCAGAGCTCTCAAGGGTGCGCCAGCGAAAGTCATTCTGGTTGCGCGAGACCGTCGGCTTCGCTCGCGAGTTGCTGGGAGCCAACGGGATTTTGCTGGACTACCAGATCGGACGATTTGTTGCCGATGCGGAAGCTATCTATTCGTACGAGGGCACACGCGAGATGAACACCCTCATTGTCGGTAAGGCCATCACGGGCTTCAGCGCGTTTATCTAGCGCGCCTCCGCGGGGCAACCAAAGAGCTTCAAAAAGGAGAGAGCGAAAGAATGTCTACCGAACGTGTGTTCTTCCTGGATCTGAGCAGCGGCCGTGTGTTATCCATTAACCCCGACGGTTCCGACGAGAAAACCCTCGTCACCGGGCAGAGATTGCCAGACGGCGTCGCCATCGACGTGGCTGCCGGCCACATCTACTGGACCAATATGGGCGATCCGAAAGCGAACGACGGATCCATCGAGCGCGCCGATCTTGATGGCGGGAACCATACGACCATCGTTCCGCCCGGTGGCACGTTTACTCCGAAGCAACTCCAACTCGACAAGCCGAATGGCAAACTCTACTGGTGCGATCGCGAGGGCATGCGAGTGATGCGCGCGAATCTGGACGGTTCCGATGTCGAAACGCTGGTGGAAACCGGGCGGACAGACGCCGATCGGCTGGACGCCCGGAAGTGGTGCGTGGGAATCGCCGTCGACGCGGCAGGCGAGAAGTTCTACTGGACGCAAAAAGGCGATGACAACGCCGGCGAGGGCCGCATCTTTTGCGCCGGGTTGGAAATGCCGGAAGGGCAATCTGCCACCGATCGCCAGGACATCGAAGTTCTCTACGATGGACTGCCGGAGCCGATCGATCTGGATCTCGATCTCTCGACCCGCATGATGTATTGGACCGATCGTGGCGATCCGCCGCTCGGCAACACCGTGAGCCGGGCGCCTATGGACGCCGCCTCCGGGAAACGAAAAGACCCGGAGATCATCTTTACCCACCTCATGGAAGGCATTGGACTGGCACTGGACTTAAAAGGCGGACGGATGTTCCTCACCGATTTAGGTGGCTCGGTATATAGCGCGAATCTCGATGGATCGAACTCGAAGGTTCTCGCGTTGGCGAAAGGAAATCTTTCTGGCATCGCATTCGCCGAACTCCCATCGCAAGGGAGAAAAGCACTGTGAGTCAATCGTCAACTTTAGCAACTTCGTTCGAGACCGTTCTCTATGAGAAGAAGAGCGCCATCGCGTATGTGACACTTAACCGCCCGAAGGTGCTCAACGCCCTCAACAAACAGGCCATCGCGGATTTGAGATCGGCCTTCGAGGACGCCAGAGACGAAGCCGCGGTGCGCGGGGTCATTTTGACCGGCGCGGGCGACAAGGCGTTTATCGCGGGCGCGGACATCGGCGAAATGGTCAGCGATACGCCCGTGCAAACCGAAGAGAAAACCCGCCATGGCCAAGGCCTCATGGATCTCATCGAGAATCTCGGCAAACCGGTAATCGCAGCCATTAACGGATTCGCCCTCGGCGGCGGCTGTGAGGCTGCATTGGCGAGCACGATTCGGCTGGCGGCGGAAACCGCAACGTTCGGCCTGCCTGAAGTGAAACTCGGGATCATGCCCGGTTACGGTGGCACCCAGCGTTTGCCGCGGTTGGTGGGAAAGGGCGTCGCGCTGCAACTCATACTCACCGGCGCCATGATCGGCGCACAGGAGGCGTATCGCATCGGACTGGTCAATGAAGTGGTTCCGAATGCCGAGTTGATCGGCCGCGCGGAGGCGATCCTGAACCAGATCGGTGCCAATGCGCCGCAGTCGATCAGGCTGGCACTGGAGGCCGTCAACAAGGGTTTAGAGACGAGCCTGTCGGAAGGCCTGCTCCTGGAGTCGTCGTACGTGGCGATCTGCGCGTCGACAGAAGACAAGAGGGAAGGCACGTCCGCGTTTCTGGAAAAGCGGACCCCGCAATTCAAGGGGCAGTGAAAGAAGGAGGGCTATGAGTACTGACAATGTGTTTTCTGGTTTGAAGGTAGTCGATTTCGCCAGCTTCATCGCGGGGCCCGCGGCCGCAACGGTGCTTTCCGACTTCGGCGCTGACGTGATCAAAGTCGAGCCGCCCGGGATTGGGGATCCGTACCGCTTCTTCTACAAGACCGCGCCCAATCCTGAGTCCAAGGAAGATTATTCCTGGCACTTGACGAATCGCAACAAGCGCGGCATTGCGGTGGACCTGAAATCTCCCCGCTCCAAAGACATCCTGGAGCGGCTGGTGAAGTGGGCCGACGTGCTGGTCATCAACTTTCCGCATCCGGTGCGCAAGCGGCTCAAACTAACGTACGAGGATGTCGCCCCCTGGAATCCCCGTTTGATTTACGCCGATATTACCGGTTATGGCGACGACGGTCCGGAGGCCGATCTTCCAGGATTCGACATCACCGCATACTGGGCGCGCAGCGGCCTGCTAGCCATGACGCGAGATGCGGGCGCTCCACCCACGCTTCCCTTGCCGGGTAGTGGAGACCATGCCACAGCAATGGGTCTGTATTCCGCGATCGTAACCGGCCTGTACCGGAGAGAACGCACGGGACAAGGGGCCTATGTCACCACCTCCCTGATCGCGGAAGGGGCTTGGGCCGCGGCTGCCTGGATCCAAGGTGCGCTGTGCGGCGGTAAGTTCTACCCGCTGCACGATCGCACCAATCCGCCAAACCCGCTGCTGAACCCATGCCAGACCGCGGATGGTGAATGGTTCCTGCTGGTCGTACAAGATAAGGATTGGCCGGCATTCGCCAACGCGCTCGGGCGTCCGGAATTATTGCTCGACGCGCGATTCGGCGATGGTCCCAAGCGGCGCGCCAACTCGCGGGCGTTGACGGAAATCATCGACAGCGCAACTCTCGCGCAGCCGCTGGCGCACTGGCGCACGGTGCTCGACAAGGCTCATATCACCTACGGTATTGTGCAGACGCCGGCCCAATCGGTAAACGACCCGCAATTGCTTGCCAACGAAGTCATCGTTCCGATCGAGAGCCAGAGCGAGAATCTGAAGTTCACCGTCAGCAGTCCGCTCAAGCTGCACGGCGTTGCGAAAGTCCCCGCCAGACGCGGGCCGGATATCGGCGAGCACAACGAAGAGGTTCTGCGGCAACTGGGGTTCGACGCGGAAGATATCGATGGACTACGCGCGAGCGGCGCCATTCCGAATGTTTGGCACCTCGAAGCCGCGGCTTCCGGAGGTGCACATTGAGTGAACTGATCACGGAGCGCTCGGGAGCCATCCTCCGCGCCCAATGGAATCGTCCAGCGAAAAAGAACGCGTTGACCGCGGGCATGTATCTGGGATTGGCCGATCTGCTCAATGCCGCCGCAAAGGACGATCGCATTCGAGTCGTCCTTCTGCATGGCGCGGGAGATTCCTTTACCGCCGGCAACGATCTCGAGGACTTTGCGAACCATCCTCCGGGTCCGGGCGAGAGTCCTCAGGCGAAGTTGTGCGATGCTCTGCTTAATTTCGACAGGCCGCTGATCGCTGCCGTCCACGGGTTCGCCGTCGGGTCGGGGACGACAATGTTGACCTACTGTGACTTCGTCTATGCCGGCGAGAGCGCGAAGTTCCAGATGCCCTTCATCAATCTTGCGCTGGTGCCCGAATTTGGGTCGAGCTATTCCTTTCCAGCACGCTTCGGATATCTCCGCGCGGCCGAGCTCGTTCTGTTGGGCATGCCTTTCGATGCCGTGAGAGCAGCCGCTATCGGGCTTGTGACCCAGGTGGTACCTGACGGGAAACTGCTGGCCACGGCGACGGAGACGGCGCAGAAGCTGGCGGAGAAACCAGCCGGCGCTCTTCGGGCGTGCAAGAAGTTATTGCTGCGATCTTCGCACGAATCGACTGTGCAGGCCGTCAAGGTTGAGAACGAGGAATTCGCCGCGCGGCTGCACTCGGCCGACACGCGCGAAGCCATCGAAGCGTTCTTTCAAAAGCGTCCACCGGATTTCAGCATGGCGCGCAAAGAGCCCGGAGTCGCAGTGTCGTGAGTCGCAAGGCATTGCGCCCGAACTCCTGCCCCGGCTGACCAGCCCGGCCGAACACTCTCGGGGGGCAGCCGACCGTGGTGACGGCCATTCAGGCGGCCGGGGCAAGCCGAGGCATGCCCTCCGAAAACAGATCCGCGACTGCAAACAAGTTGCGGGCCTGCCGAATCTTCCCACCAGCAGGTAGCCGGAGGGCCATAGTGCTGCGGATCGAGGTAATCGCGGATGGGCAGCGGACTACTCTCCGGCTCAGCGGCCGCATTCAGCCCGAACACTTGCCTGAGTTGCAGACACAAATCGACCATTGCTCAATGGCGCCGCGCCTCGATCTAGGACAGGTAAGGGCTTGTCAGAAATAACCAATCCCTTTGGTCGCGGCTCGGAAGCTTTCGGTGTCGATGCTGAGCCGCGACCAGAGGGAGCGGTTTCCGCAAACTGGCACTGTTGTTTCTTGACGAGTCCAAAGCCTGGTGGACCGCGAAACTGTTTGCTTTCCGCTTGGCTATGAACTGAGGGGCATCGAACTAACGGCGTGCCCCTCGTTTATTCGCCAGTGGATGCTCACGGAAAGGCTTCGCGGGGAGCGGCGAAACGAATAGACGCGATCAGGCCGCGCGCTCCCGCGTGGAGCCGGCGGCTTTCAAGTGCAGCGCCAATTTTCTTTTCGCGTTGTACACGCGCCACTGGATGGTACCGATTGGCGCGGACTGGGCGGCCGCGATCTCGTGATATTCCCAGTCTTCAATAAAACGCAATGACATGACTTCGCGCTCTCGTGCGTCGAGTAGATCCAGCCACTCCCGGAACTCAAATGCCGGCGTGCCGCCCGAACGGCTGGCGCTCGAGGGCAGGCGATCGATCACCGCGTTCAGGTCAACAGTCTCCACGTCGCGCGATTGCCTGCCATAGTGCCTGCACATGGCATTGCGGGCGACCCTGAAAAGCCAGGATCGAAAGAGTGCGCGGTCGCGGACTTGCGTGGCTTTCAAGTGAACCGCCAGCATGACGTCCTGCGCCAGGTCTTCCGCCACGCAAACACTGCAGCCACGAGCTCGGAAGAACGAGACGAGTTGCGGCGTGAAGGCGTGGAATAGATCGGCAAACTGTTCATCGCCAGGCGACGCAAGGTACTTCTCGGTGACCGTCGATTCGTGCATGGAGTTTCGGCGCGTTACGTATTCAATGCTCATGGAAATTCAGTCCCCTCTGGCTGTGCCTCTCTTAATGCACTCTCCCTTCCAGTTCTCCGGGAAGGCGAGATGTCACTGTTTGCTTGGAATTACGCGGACCGGCAGCCTCCGCTGAAGACGCCGCGGTTCGTCAACTTCCGAGATCTCGTCAAACGCCTACCCAACAAAGCGGCGAAGAAAGTTCTCCTATCCATGTGTGGACCGAGGCTCGGTTCGTAGGGAGAGTGGACGCATGCGTATATCGCGAAGAGTGCTGGGAATTGGCCTTGTGCCCGCGTTGTTGATTCTTTCCGGATGCGCGGGGAAGATTCGATACCCGAATTATTATGTTCTGGACGTGCCTTCTCCGGTGCTCCCCGCAGCGGACGCACGGCCCGTCCTGGGGCCGCTCGCGGTGCGTCAGTTCGATGCACCGGCCTTCCTGAGAGCCGGTCCTATCGCGTATCGGGAGTCCACCGCGCAGTTGGGCTTTTACGATTACCACCGTTGGGCGACCGACCCGCGCCGGGCGGTCAGCATGGCGGTGATTCATGAACTGCAGGCCCGGGGAGCTTTCCGGTCGGTTGCCTTGTTCGATGGCCACGGCTCTCCGGATTGGGTCGTGACCGGCGCCATCGATCACATGGAAGAGGTTGACGATGGTTCTAATGTCTCGGTCGAGATCGCGCTATCGGCGCAACTCATCGACCAGAAAACGGGCGAGGTCGT
>Ga0182030_10022596_pt1 | contig 11696 bp, 11 predicted proteins | sample 812S3MmetaG_FD_121299 | JGI IMG/M metagenome (GOLD analysis project Ga0182030, IMG submission 121299) | Permafrost microbial communities from Stordalen Mire, Sweden - 812S3M metaG (Illumina Assembly) | ecosystem: Environmental > Terrestrial > Soil > Wetlands > Permafrost | place: Sweden... | reverse complement strand
TGGTCTTCATGTTCATCATCGGCATCATCCTGCTGGCGACGATGGCGCTGGTGACGCCGTTCATCCAGAACCTGCTCGGCTACCCGGTGCTGGCGAGCGGCTATTTGCTCGGCACACGCGGCGTCGGCACGTTCTTCGCGATGATGCTGGTCGGGCGGCTGCTCGGCAAATACGACGCGCGGATCCTGATCTTCATCGGTCTGGTCCTTTCGACCGCATCGCTGTGGGTCATGGTCGGCTGGACCACCGACACCTCCGCCACCACGATCGCGATCTACTCGGTCATTCAGGGCGTCGGGCTCGGCTTCGTCTTCGTGCCGCTCAACACCATCGCCTTCGCCACCCTGCCCGGCGCCCTGCGCACCGAAGGCGCGGCGCTGTGGACGCTGATCCGCAACATCGGCTCGTCGGTCGGCATTTCGATCGTCATCGCCCAGCTCACCAACATGGTGACGACTTTCCACAGCCAGCTGGTCGAGCACGTCACGCCGTTCAACGACGCGATGCGCCTGCCGGACGCCGTGACGATCGCGGGACAGTCGCTCGGCACGCTGGCGCGGCTCGACGGCCTCGTCACCCAGCAGGCGGCGATCATCGCCTATTCCAACGACTTCCTGCTGATGACCTTCGTCTCGCTCTCGGCATTCCCGCTGCTCGCCTTGATCCGCGCGGCCAAAAGCGCGCCCGCGCCGAGCGGCCAGGGCCATTCGGCGGCGGCGGCGATGGAGTGAGGCGAGCGCCTCCCGCGCCTCACTGCATCATGTCGGCGAGCGCGCGGCGCATCGAATCGCTCGGCACGCCGAACAGGCCGCCGTAGGGCACGTCGAGATCGTGGATGACGAAGACCGCCGAGCTGACGGCGACGGCGCACATCACGACGACGATCACGTTGAGCGTGTTCGGCGGCGCGCGCAGACCGAAGCTGGCGAAAACGATCGCCAGCCAGAACACCAGCACCCAATAGAACGGCGTCGAGATCGACCCGTGCACGCCCTCGATCACCACCCAGCGGCTCTTGACCGCGTCGGAATAGTCGCTCGCGCAGGCGGCGGCTTGCGCGCGGTGGAAGGCGTCGCTCGGCTCGAGCCCGCGCACGGCGAGGCCTATGTCGTCCATGAGGTTGGCGAGCGTCGGATCCTCGCCGGTCTGGCGCATGTGGCTCGTGTCGGGAAAGGCGACGCCTTGCGGCGCCGGTTCGTCAGGCCAGGTCGAGGCGATGACGGCCGCGACATAGCCGCGCAATTGCGCGCGCGTCGACGCCGTCTCCGATCCGTAGTCGCGCAGGCAACGGTCGAGCTGGGCGAGCTGGCCGGCATAGAGCCCACGCGCCTGATAGGCGTTCTCGAACCCGGTCTTGACCGACGACGTCAGCAGGCCAAGCACGATCGCGGTGAAAGTCACCAGCAAGCCGAGCGCCAGATGGACGAGCTCGATCGAATCGGGCGTGCGATGCCGTTCGGGAAGGCGGCCATGAACAAAGAAGCCGAGCGCCGCGCTGGCGCACAGCGCGAAGAAGACCAGCAGCGGCGGCCACAGCTCGGACATGGCCCAGACTTCACCGGACGCGCCACCCCCGTCAATGGCGCGCTGCGCCGCGAGGGTTAAGCGGAGCCACGCGCTGAAAGAAAGGCGCGCATGTGGAACGCCGCCTCGGCCGGCTCATGGGCCCAATCGGCGCCGACCGGACAGGCGCGTCGGGCAAGACAGGCGCCCGCCATGCAGGCGCGGCCGGCCGGACGACCGAGATGGGCCGCGCAGGCGGCGACGTCGTAGCCGGCGCCGGTGAAGGCGCCGACCGGACAGGCGGAGAGGCACGGCCGCGCGACGCAGGTCTCGCAGGCACTCGCCGCGGCGCGGAACGGCGGGACCGCGAGGCGTTCGGCGAAGGCGAGCGCGCCGCGATAGCCGCGCCACAAGCCCTCGGTCGGATGGATCAGCAGGCCGAGCGGCGAGACGTGCATCGGCTCGGCGCGCATCGCCCACCGCTGAAACGGCCAGTGCGGCGGACCGTCGAACGGGTAGAGCGCACGCGCGCCGAGTTCCGTCGCCAGCGCGCCGACGACGCGCCGGCTCCAGCGGTCGAGCGGATCGGCGCCGCGGTCCTCGGCCTCCGGCGAGCCGGAGAACGCCGCCCAACCGCGCCGACCGGCGAGGCCGACGAGCGCGATCGTCGCGACGTCGGCCAACTCGCCCTGACGTTCGTCGTCTTGGAGCGCGAAGGCGCCGTGCGCGGCGAGGCCGCGCCGTTCGATCGTTTTCACGATCGGCGCCCAGGCGAGCATCCGCCCTCCCCGTTCGCCCGCGCCGTCAGCTGAGGACGCGCTGCAACAGAACCGCGTCGCTGCGGCGATAGCCGAGCGACTCGTAGAAGCCGAGCACCGCTGCGTTTTCGGCGCGCACCAGCAGGTTGAGCTTGGGCGCGTCGCGCTCTGCGAGCCAGTCTTCCGCCGCCTTCACCATGCGCGCGCCGATCCCCCGGCGCTGCAGATCGCGCGCCACGGCGAGATAGTAGATCCAGCCGCGATGGCCGTCCCAGCCGACCATCACCGTCGCCGCCAGGCGCGCGCCCGCGTGGGCGGCGAGGATCGTCGAGTTCGGCCCGACCAGCGCGAGGCGAATATCGGCGTGCGGGTCGTTCCACGGCCGCCACAGACCCGCCTCTCGCCATAGGGCGACGGAGGCTTCGATTTCGCTCTCGGCGAGCGAGTCGATGACGAGATCCACGACTTCCATCGCCCTCACCAACGGATCAGCGCCGCGCCCCAGGTGAAGCCGCCGCCCATCGCTTCGATCATCACCAAGTCGCCCTTCTTGATTCGCCCGTCCTTGACCGCAACGTCGAGCGCGAGCGGGATCGAGGCGGCCGACGTGTTGCCATGGCGGTCGACGGTGACGACGACCTTCTCGCGCGCCAGCCCGAGCTTATCGGCGGAGGCGTCGATGATGCGGCGGTTGGCCTGATGCGGCACGAACCAGTCGATGTCGGCGGCGGTGACGCCGGCGTCGTCGAAGCAGGCCTTGATGACGTCGGTCACCATGCCGACCGCGTGCTTGAACACCTCGCGGCCTTCCATGCGCAGATGGCCGACCGTCTGGGTCGTCGACGGGCCGCCGTCGACATAAAGCTTCTCGCGATGACGGCCGTCCGAGCGCAGCTGAGTCGAGATGATTCCCGGCGACGTCAGCTTGCCGTCGCTCGAGCCCGCCTCGAGCACGATCGCCCCCGCCCCGTCGCCGAACAGCACGCAGGTCGTGCGGTCGGTCCAGTCGAGCAGGCGCGAGAAGGTCTCGGCGCCGATCACCAGCGCGCGCTTGTGCGAGCCGGAGACGAGAAACTTGTCGGCCGTCGCGACGGCGAAGACGAAGCCGGAGCAGACCGCCTGCAGATCGAAGGCGACGCCGTGTCTGATCCCGAGCGCCGCCTGCACCTGGGTCGCCACCGCCGGAAACGTGTAGTCGGGCGAAGAGGTGGCGACGACGATGAGGTCGATGTCGGCGGGCTTCAGCCCGGCGTCGGCGAGCGCCGCCTCGGCGGCGCGCGTCGCCAGCGTCGACGTCGTCTCGCCGTCGCCGGCGACGTGGCGCTGGCGGATGCCGGTTCGCTGCACGATCCACTCGTCGGTGGTGTCGACGATCGTCGCCATTTCGGCGTTGGCGATCACCCGCGGCGGCAGGCAGGCGCCGACGCCACGCACGGTTGAACGAAGTCTGGCAGCATTCATGAAGGAAAGGTCCCTAAGCGGGAAGGCGTTTCAGGTGACGGCCGGCGCGACGGTCGGGGCGCGCGCTTCGTTGGCCTGGGCGATCATGTCGCGGATCTTGCCGAGCAGCTCCTGGCGGACCATGTCGTAGCCGACTTCGATCGCGCCGGCGACACCCTCCGCGTCCGCCCCGCCGTGGCTCTTGATCACGACGCCGTCGAGACCGAGGAAGACCCCGCCGTTGACCCGCCCGGGGTCCATCTTGTCGCGCAGCGCGCGAAACGCGTCGCGGGCGAGCAGATAGCCGAGGCGCGACATCCAGCTGTGGTTCATCGCGTCGCGCATCCATTGCGAGATCTGCTTGGCGGTGCCTTCGGCGGTCTTGAGCGCGATGTTGCCGGTGAAGCCCTCGGTGACGAAGACGTCGACCGCGCCCTTGCCGAGGTCGTCGCCCTCGACGAAACCGTGATAACGCAAGTTGGGCAAGGCGGTTTCGCGCAGCACGCGGCCCGCCGCCTTGACCTCCTCGATGCCCTTGATCTCTTCGACGCCGACGTTGAGCAGGCCGACGGTTGGGCTGTCGATGTCGAAGACGATGCGCGCCATCGCCGCGCCCATGATCGCCAGGTCGATCAAGTGCTCAGCGTCGGCGCCGATCGTCGCGCCGACGTCGAGGACGATCGATTCGCCGCGCAAGGTCGGCCACATCGCGGCGATCGCCGGGCGCTCGATCTGCGCCATGGTGCGCAGGCAAACCTTGGCCATCGCCATCAGCGCGCCGGTGTTGCCGGCCGAAACGGCGCAGTCGGCCTCGCCCTTCTTCACCGCCTCGATCGCCTGCCACATCGACGACGTGCGCCGGCCGGCGCGCAAGGCCTGGCTCGGCTTGTCGGTCATTTTGACCGCGACGTCGCAATGACGCAGGCGCGATTTGCTTTTCAGGGCCGGATACCCCGCCAGCAGCGGCGCCATCGCCGGCTCGTCGCCGAACAGAAGGAACTCGACGTCCGGCCTCCGCTCGAGGGCGATGGCCGCCGCCTTGAGCACGACTGGCGGCCCGTGATCGCCGCCCATCACGTCGAGCGCTATGCGGATATCCCTTTTCATACCCTTTTTCTGTCCCGCGGGGGTCCGGCGCCCCGCCGGCGCGCGGCACAATAACGTCTTCGCGCCGCAAGGCAAATTTTCTTGCGCCGTCTACGCCCTTGCCATGGGCGCGCCGCTCGGCCGAAGATGAGGTCCGCGGCTCCATGCGCGCCGGGGTCGAGGCGTCGGCGCCGCGCCGCCAACAGGGAGGCGAACGGCATGGGCGGCTTTGCGGATTTTGCGCGCTTCGACGGCCTCGGGCTCGCCGAGCTGGTGCGCCGCGGCGAGGTCGCGCCGATCGAGCTCGTCGAAGAGGCGATCGCCCGGATCGAGGCGCGCAATCCGGCGCTCAACGCCGTGGTCTACAAGCTCTACGACAGCGCCCGCGCCGCGGCGCGCGGCCCGCTCTCCGGCCCGTTGGCCGGCGTGCCGTTCCTGCTCAAGGATCTTGGCGCGACGCTCGCCGGGACGCCGACCAGCGAGGGCAACCACCGCCTTGCCGAAATTCCGCGCGAGGCCGACAGCGAGCTCGTCGTCCGCTATCGCAAGGCAGGGCTGATCTTCGTCGCCAAGACCAACACGCCCGAGTTCGGCCTTGCTCCCGTCACCGAGCCTGAAGCATTCGGAATCTGCCGCAATCCCTGGGATGTGAGCCGCACGCCGGGCGGCTCGAGCGGCGGCTCTGGCGCGGCGGTGGCGGCGCGCATGGCGCCCTTCGCCCACGCTTCCGACGGCGGCGGCTCGATCCGCATTCCCGCTTCGTGCTGCGGCCTGGTCGGCCTCAAGCCGACGCGCGGGCGCACGCCGACCGGCCCGGTCGAGGGCGAAGCGTGGCGCGGCTTCACGATCGGCAACGCGCTGACGCGTTCCGTCCGCGATTGCGCGGCCCTGCTCGACGCCGTCCAGGGCGCCGACGCCGGCGCGCCTTACGAAATCAAGCCGCCGGCGCGACCCTATCTCGACGAAGTCGGCGCGCCGCCCGGCCGGCTGCGCATCGCCTTCACCGTCGCGCCGATGCTCACCGATGCGATTCATCCCGATTGCGTCGCCGGCGTCCAGGCGACCGCGGCGCTGCTCGCCGAACTCGGCCACGAGGTCGTCGAAGCGCAGCCGCCGCTCGACCGCGAACCCTGGCTCGACGCGTTCGTGAAGATCGTCGCCGCCGAGACTTGCGTCGACATCGAGCGGGCGCAGCAACTGGTCGGCCGTAAGCTCGGCGCCGGCGATTTCGAGATCGCCACCTGGGTGGTCGGTTCGCTCGGCCGCTCGTTCAGCGCCGCCGAGTACGCCGCCGCGGCGCGCTTCGCGCAGCGCTGGTCGCGGCAGGCCGGCGCGTTCTTCAGCGGATACGATGTTCTACTGACGCCGACTCTGGCGCAGCCGCCGCTGCCGCACGGCGCGCTGAAGCCGACGCCGGCTGAGGCCGCGATTCTGCAGGCGGTCGGCCGCCTCGACGCCGGCTGGTTCATGCGCATAACCGGGCTGGCGCGCGAATTGTTGAAGAAGCCGCTGACCTTTATTCCTTATACGCCGCTGTTCAACGTCACCGGCCAGCCGGCGATGTCGCTGCCGCTGCACTGGACCGAGTCCGGCCTGCCGATCGGCATGCAGTTCGTCGCGCGGATGGGCGACGAGGCGACCCTGTTCCGCCTCGCCGGCCAGCTCGAGCAGGCGCGGCCGTGGTTCGACCGCGCGCCGCCGGGCTATTGAGCGGCTCTTGTCGACGCGCTCGGCGAGCGCGTCTGCGCGGCCGGCGGCCGCGCCTACAAGCGCTGCGCGTCAGCGTTTCTTCTTCGGCTCGGCGAGCGGGGCGAACGGCGAATCCTGGCCGCCCTGCGGCTCGGGCGGATCGAACGCGACGCCGGGCTTGCGCGGATAAGGATCGAGGCCGAGCGCAAAGAACTCGGCCGCCAGCGCGCCGAGGTCGATCCTGCCGTCGACGATCGGATCGGGGGGATCCTCGCCGCCGACCTCGACCGTTTCGGCGTCGTCTTCTCTCGCGCGCCGGACCGTCTCGGCCGCTTCAGCCGGCGCGAAACGCACATCGACCGGCTCGTCGACCGTCGCCGCGAACGGCTCGAGGCTGACGACGCAGACCTGGGTGACTTCGGCGTGGACGTCGCCGGTCACGCGCGCGCCGCCGCGGCCGCTACGCCGCACCGTGAAGTTCGCCGTCACGCTGGCGATCGCCGGCAGGCGGTTGATCGCGGCGAGCGCCGCGCATTCCTCGGGGCTGGCCTCGATCGTCTGGGTCAGGCCGTCGGCCGGCAGCGCGTCGATCCTGACCCGGCGGCTAAGCGGCGGCGCGTCGCTCATCGGGCTTCTCCTTCAACGGCGGGCAAGCGGAAGCGCCCGGCGGCGAAATCCTCGTAGCGTGTCCGGTCGAGCGCCGCTGCGGCGGCGGCGACGCGGCGAGCGAGGCCGCTCACCCCGGGCGGCGCGGCCGACGCGCCATAGACATTTCGCGCCAGAGCCGCGGCCAACGCCGCTTCGTCGCCGGAATCAAGAGCGGCGGCATAGGCCCGGCTGCGCCCGGCGAAGTCGCCGGCCATCGTCTTGATCCGCCGCGCGACGCCAGCGTCGCCGATCGCCATCTCGCGCAGCGCGTCCTCGAAACCGCGAAAGACGCGGTCGACCAGCTCCTGCGCCATATCCGCCCCTTGCGGACCGAGGGCGAGAAGCCGACGCACCACCAGCGCCGCATGCAGCACCACCATCTCGAAGCGGCCTTCGATCGTGTCGGCGACCCCAGCTTCCTGGTAAAGTGCAGGCGCGCGCGCCGCGGCCACGATCTCGCCGTGAATCTGGTTGATCAGGAAGCGGTTGGCGCGCCGGGCGCGCCAGTGGGCAAAGAACATGCGGCGCCTTGCTTTTGGTCGGCGCGTCGGGTTAGGCATCGCCGGACGATCTGGCAAGCGAAAAGCTGCGGAGGGGAAAGCCATCATGCGGCCGAACATCAAGGTCAGCGCCCCTCGCCTGTTGGCGGCGGCCGGAGCGCTTGCGCTCGCGGCGGCCTTGAGCGGCTGCCTCGGCTACGACGGCGACTTCGATCGCGGCTATCAGGTCGACCAGCAAACGCTCGATCAGGTCCAGGTCGGCAAGACCGACAAGCCGCAGGCGCTGGCGCTGATGGGCACGCCGTCGACGACCTCGACCGTCGGCGGCGACGCCTGGTACTACATCGGTCAGAAAATGTCGCGCGCGCTCGCCTTCATGCCGGCCAAGATGACCGACCAGACCGTGCTGGCGATTTATTTCGACAAGGGCGGGAAGGTCGCGCGAATCGCCAATTACGGCATGAAGGACGGCGAGGTGTTCGACTTCGTTTCGCGCACGACGCCGACCGGCGGCGCGGAGCCGGACTTCCTGCGCAACATGATGACCGGCCTGTTCCGCTTCAGCTGAGCGACGGCTTACGGACGCGCGCGGCGGGCGCGTCTCTCTTCACCGACAAGGAAAGCGCGGCCGGCGGCCGCGCTTTTCGTCGGACGGGTCAGGCGGCGCTGGCCGGCGCTGTCGCCGCCGCCTCGAGCGCCACTGCGGTCGACTGGACGATCGCGGCGTAGCGCAGCGCGGCGTGGATCTGATCGGCCGGAACGCCGCCGTCGCGAAGAACCTTCTCATGCGAATCGATGCAGGCGCCGCAGCCGTTGATCGCCGACGCCGCCAGGCACCACAGCTCGAAATCGAGCTTCGGCGCGCCGGGGTTGGCGATGACGTTCATCCGCAACCGCGCCGGCATCTTCGCGTATTCCTTGTTGGAGGCGAGATGCACGGCGCGATAGTAGACGTTGTTCATCGCCATCACCGTCGCCGCGGCGCGCGCCGCCTGCTGGACCTCCTCCGGCAGGCGGGCGGCCGCTTCGGCGGCGAAGGCGTCGCGCACTTCGGCGTTGCGCGTGGCGATGGCGCAGGCGAACAGCAGGCCCCACTTGGTCGGCTCGGCCAGAATCTCCTCGCTGGCGAGAGCGGAGAGATTGAGCCGCGCGTCGCGGAACGCTTCCGGCAGTCGCGCCTTGAGCGCGTCGATCGACATCGGCTCAGGCTGCGTTCAGCGTCGCGCCGCCAACCTCGCGGCCGCAGGCGCACAGCTCGTCGGTCTGCAGCGCGTCGAGCACGCGCAGCGTGTCCTTGGGGGCGCGGCCGACGTTGAGATTGGTGGCGTAAACGTGCTGGACGACGTTGCTCGGATCGACGACGACGGTGACGCGATAGGCGACCCCGTCAGGCGAACGCACGCCGAGACCGTCGACCAGCGAGCCGTTGCTGTCGGCGAACTGCCACATCGGCAGCTTGTGCAGATCCTTGTGGTCGCGCCGCCAGGCGAGCTTGACGTGCTCGTTGTCGGTCGAGCCGCCGAGCACGACCGCGTCGCGATCGGCAAATTCGGAACCGAGCCGCGCGAATTCGGCGATCTCGGTCGGGCAGACGAAGGTGAAGTCCTTGGGATAGAAGAAGATGACTTTCCACTTGCCGGGGAAGCTCGCTTCCGTCAGCGTTTCGAACGCGCTTTGTCCGTTCTCCTCGTGGAAATGGAACTTCGGCTTCACGCCGACGACCGAAAATGCGGGAAGCTTTTCGCCAATGCCGATCATCATGCTCTCCTGAAAATCGTCCGGATCAGGTCCGCTACGACTTAGAACGGTTCTAAGACCTCAGCCGCGGTCCGCAATGCGGCCATTCGCCGCGTTGACGCCATTGCTGCAGCGCGCGCGCCAAACGAAAAGGGCGGGGTTTCCCCCGCCCTGATCTGTCTGTGACGCGCCGCTTTGGCGGCGGCGCGTGGAGATCCGCCCGTCAGTGGTGGGCGAGGATCGCGAGCAGCAACAACGCGACGATGTTGATGATCTTGATCAGCGGGTTGACCGCCGGGCCGGCGGTGTCCTTGTAGGGGTCGCCGACGGTGTCGCCGGTCACCGACGCCTTGTGCGCGTCGGAACCCTTCAAGTGCTTGACGCCGTCCTTGTCGACGAAGCCGTCCTCGAAGCTCTTCTTGGCGTTGTCCCACGCGCCGCCGCCCGAGGTCATCGAGATGGCGACGAACAGGCCGTTGACGATGACGCCGAGCAGCGAGGCGCCGAGCGCGGCGAAGGCCGAAGCCTTGGAGCCGGAGATCAGCAGCACGCCGAAGTAGACGACGAACGGCGCCAGCACCGGCAGCAGCGAGGGGATGATCATTTCCCGGATCGCCGCCTTGGTCAGCATGTCGACCGCGCGGCCGTAGTCGGGCTTCTGCGTGCCCTGCATGATGCCGGGCATTTCCTTGAACTGCCGGCGAACCTCCATCACCACCGAGCCCGCCGCCCGGCCGACGGCGGTCATCGCGATGCCGCCGAACAGGTAGGGGATGAGACCGCCGAAGATCAGGCCGGCGACGACAAACGGGTTGGCGAGGCTGAAATCGACCGTGCCAACGCCCTGGAAGTAAGGCACCCCGGTATCGACGAAATGCTTGATGTCGTTGGTGTAGGCCGCGAACAGCACCAGCGCGCCGAGGCCCGCCGAGCCGATTGCGTAACCCTTGGTGACCGCCTTGGTGGTGTTGCCAACCGCGTCGAGCGCGTCGGTCGAATGACGCACCTCCTTGGGCAGGCCCGCCATTTCGGCGATGCCGCCGGCGTTGTCGGTGACCGGGCCGAAGGCGTCGAGCGCGACGATCATGCCGGCGAGGCCGAGCATCGTCGTCACCGCGATCGCCGTGCCGAACAGGCCGGCGAGTTCGAAGGTGGCGATGATGGCGGCGACGATGACGATCGCCGGCAGCGCCGTCGATTCCAGCGACACCGCAAGACCCTGGATGACGTTGGTGCCGTGACCGGTGACCGACGCCTGGGCGATCGAAACCACCGGGCGCTTGCCCGAGCCGGTGTAGTACTCGGTGATGACGACGATCAGGCCGGTGACAATGAGACCGATCAGGCCGCAGACGAACAGCGCCCAGCCGAAGACCGTCTGACCGGCGATGACGCCGATCGAGCCCCAACCGACAACGAGCTGGGTGGCGATCGCCAGACCGACGATCGACAGCAAGCCGGTGGCGATGAGACCCTTATAGAGAGCGCCCATGATCGAGTTGTTGGCGCCAAGCTTGACGAAGAACGTGCCGATGATCGAGGTGATGATGCACACGCCGCAGATCGCCAGCGGATAGAGCATCGTCTGCGCGAGGTTGGGAGCTCCGGCGAAGAAGATCGAGGCGAGCACCATCGTCGCCACGACCGTCACCGCATAGGTCTCGAACAGGTCGGCGGCCATGCCGGCGCAGTCGCCGACGTTGTCGCCGACGTTGTCGGCGATCGTCGCCGGGTTGCGCGGATCGTCCTCGGGAATGCCGGCTTCAACTTTGCCGACCAGGTCGGCGCCGACGTCGGCCCCCTTGGTGAAGATGCCGCCGCCGAGACGGGCGAAGATCGAGATCAGCGAGGCGCCGAAGCCGAGCGCCACCAGCGCGTCGATCACGGTGCGATCGGACACCGCGTAGCCGAGCGGACCGGTGAGCACCCAGTAGTAGACGGAGACGCCGAGCAGCGCGAGACCAGCCACCAGAAGTCCGGTCACCGAGCCGGCCTTGTAGGCGACGTCGAGGCCGGCGGCGAGCGACTGGGTCGCCGCCTGGGCCGTGCGCACGTTGGCCCGCACCGAGACGTTCATGCCAATGAAGCCCGCCGCGCCGGAGAGGATCGCGCCGATCAGGAAGCCGATCGCCACCGTCCACGACAACAGCAGGCCGAGGGCGATGAAGACGACCACGCCGACCGCGGCGATGGTGGCGTACTGGCGCTTCAGATAGGCTTGCGCGCCTTCGCGCACCGCGGCGGAGATTTCCTGCATCCGCGCCGAGCCGCTATCGGCGGCCATCAACTTCGTGACGGTGTAACCGCCGTAGACAAGCGACAACGCGCCGCAAAG
>Ga0182030_10022592_pt1 | contig 11697 bp, 12 predicted proteins | sample 812S3MmetaG_FD_121299 | JGI IMG/M metagenome (GOLD analysis project Ga0182030, IMG submission 121299) | Permafrost microbial communities from Stordalen Mire, Sweden - 812S3M metaG (Illumina Assembly) | ecosystem: Environmental > Terrestrial > Soil > Wetlands > Permafrost | place: Sweden... | reverse complement strand
TGAATATTCGACCCGATGGAGTTTGGAGCTGACAGTCGCGTGCGATCACTGCAACGTTTCCATCGACAAGTTTACCTCAGCACGCTCACTCGCCGAGAAAAAAAGCATACAGTATATTCTCCCGCCGATTCTCTTCGCAGCTTATATATCAATCTCAGAAGAAAACATCAATGCGGCGGCGTTAATCTTGTCGGGCGCTCTAAAAACGGCGAATTTCGACTCATTTTGATACCATTTCTCTTTGTCCGCCGAGCGCGGTGGAGCAAAGAGGCGGCAACATAGGAGGCTGACAAAACTTGAATTCCTAACCTTACCCAAAACTTCCGCCGGATACTCGGTGCTGACGGTTGATACTGATAGGCTTTTATTAGTGTGTTTTATTACTAGGTACTAAAGTCCCCTTTGTTGCTAATTTCAGGGGGCTATTCGGGACTCCGAGTATGCTCATTCGCTACACCGGGTATGCTATTGCGGCGGACGCTATTGCTGAGTGGGTCGGTCGTTAGGTCGCCAACTAGGCAGCGTATGGCTGACGGAGAAACGAGGTTAAGCATCTTTATCTCCAGCTATGCTGCAGCGTCAGCACCGGTGATATGGCACTGGAGCGGCTTTTTAACGGAGGTTCATACCCATGTCTTTCTTGTCTTGCGTAAGCAGTAGAGAATGATTGACAAAAGATGAGACTGTGTTGCTTGGCGTTATACGTCATTGCAATTGAGTGTTATATATAAGCATAAGTCCTGAAGCATTTCCTTGGTTTTCTTAGTGTTCGTTGTTTTTTGATTTGTTATACTTTTTTTCTAACTTTCTTGCTGGACTGTACGAACATTTAACATGGACTCTAGATCAGCGACCTTGGCGGAGGAGAAAGAGCTTGGAACGAGTGTTACGCCTTCAATTAACGCCTCGTTACAGAAAGAAACGGAAGAGGATCTTGAAGATGCACAAGCAAAAGACGAAAAGGACGAGGAAGCCAATGTAAACCTCGAAGAAGAGGAGGAGGATGGAGAATATCCAACTGGGTTTCGTATGGCGATGATTGTCGTTGCTCTAGTGCTGAGTATCTTCCTCGTAAGCCCCGCCTATCATTCTCCCTGGTCAGATGCTTATATTTCCTAGGTAGCTCTTGATATGACGATTGTAGCGACCGCGATTCCCAAAATCACAGACGAGTTTCATGGGCTAGATTTAGTTGGGTGGTATGGAGCGGCTTTCTTCCTCACCGTCGCTGCTTTCCAATCTACTTGGGGGAAGGGATATAAGTACTTTCCTCTTAAGACAACCTTCCTTATTGCGATCTTTATCTTTGAGCTAGGAAGTTTGATTTGTGGTAAGATGCCAAACAACATCCAGCCATTCATAGGCCATGCTGACCCTATCTTAGGAGTGGCACCAAATAGCAAAGCTCTTATTGTTGGACGCGCAATTGCAGGTGTTGGAGGTGCTGGTATCGCCTCAGGCTGTTACACCATAATTGCATTCTCCGCCAGACCAAGCAAGAGAGCAGCCTTCACTGGTCTTCTGGGAGCAGCTTATGGAATCGCAAGTGTTGTCGGCCCGCTCCTTGGAGGTGTCTTCGCTGAAAAGGTTACGTGGAGATGGTGTAAGTGAAACCCAAGATTCTATCAACTCAACTGACGTTCTCAAAGGCTTTTATATCAACCTACCCATCGGTGGTCTGTCTGGCGGAATCATCTTCCTCTTCTTCACTACCCCATCTCAAGCCAAACCCGTCGAAGCTCCTCTCCTAGAAAAACTCCTCCAAATGGATCTCCCCGGCACCTTCACCGTAATGGCCGGCACAGTCTGCTATATCCTCGCACTCCAATGGGGTGGACAAACAAAACCCTGGTCCTCTTCCGATGTCATTGGCGTGCTCGTCGGCTTCGGGCTCTTCATTATTCTTTTTGTCGTCATCGAATTCTACCAAGGCGAACGCGGTATCATCGTCGGCCGCCTCCTCAAAGACCGCACCATTTCTGTCGGAATGGCGTACATTTTCTTCCTCGCAGGCGCTTTCTTCCTCTTACTCTACTACATCCCCATTTATTTCCAAGTCGTCGACGCCGTCAGCGCATCCGAAAGTGGGATCCGCAATCTCCCTCTTATTCTAGGAGTAACAATAACGACCATCCTATCTGGCGGTTTAATCTCCGCTTACGGCCATTTCGTCCCATTCATGATCTTCGGTTCCGTGCTTACTACCATTGGATGCGGATTGCTATACACTCTCTCAACAACATCTGGCCACTCGATGTGGATCGGGTATCAAGCGCTCGCGGGTTTAGGTATCGGACTCGCATTGCAAGTCCCCGTTATATCCGCCCAAGCAGTCGTCGCACCTACGGATCTTTCGTCCGTTACCGCTATGATATTATGTTTGTCCCCCACCCAGCCCCGCTGCTCCCCTCATCTTCCATATCATAAACTAATAAGACCCTCCAGTCTGCCAAACGATCGGCGGGGCGTTCTTCGTCTCCGCGGGTGCAACAGCTTTCTCCAACATCCTAACCCAAAAACTCCCCATCAACGCCCCATCCGTAAACCCCGCCACCGTCGCTGCGACCGGTGTCACAGAGCTGAGGAACGTGTTTCCGGCTGATGTGATCCCGGGGATTGTGGATAGTTATATGTCGGGCCTGAAGGTGGCGTATGCGGTTGCGATTGCGAGTGCGGGGATAAGTGTGCTTATTAGTGGGGCTAGTAAGTGGAGGAATTTGAAGGGGAAGATTAATATGGGGGGTGCTGCGTAAGGTAAGAAGATTGTATGATACCTGGCGCTAGCGTTCAATTTCCATTCGTAGTCCTAGAAAGATAAGATATAATAGAGGAAGAGGTGGTCTAGAATAGGTTTATAGGGTCTAGATGGAATTACTCCTCAGGGATTTGGCAAATAATGGACGACGAGTCCTGCTATTTAATGAGTACTTAGTCAGATCTATATCAATTTTCTCATAACATCAAATACAATTTTATCTGAGCAACCTTTCACAGGGTGGGAGACTGAACGACAATGTCACTCTTGAGCCATTGTTCCCCATCCCCGCAAGTTCAGCCGCTCTCGGAAAACTAAAACTAGGATCTACCAAGGGACTCTCCTAGGTGAGATATAGGTGGATTCTGAACTGGAAAATTCTACATTGCTCATTATAATGAGTATATCCAAGCATTGGCATAGCTAGGTAGGAGGTTTGATTTTCTAATACGCTATAAAGGGGTAGACTCTCATTGCTATAGAGATGGAGCAACCTAGGACGCAAAACGAGACATGGTACTTCGTCATTGAGAAGAATGGAGAAGAAAGTACATAGCAGAGAAGACGGTATAAATAACACCAACTAAGTTACTCCAGAACCCCATCAAAGTGCCATAGGACGATAAGCTTTGACTTGTTGACAGCCCAGCCCACATTTTCCCAACGGTCCTCCAAAACCTCGCTATTCTCCCTCAGCTCTTTCCTCAATTCATCCAATCAACTCTGACAAGTTTCCCATCGCTCTTGACAATTTCACCATTCACGAGTACCGTACTCACATCAGATGAATGACCATGAATAGCTTCCGCCCCGCCAAGTGTACCCATATACAAGACCTCATCAACTTTCGCTCTGACCTGAGACGGCAGTTTATTTCTAGCATAATACTCCGAATTATATCTTCCTCGCTGACTATTTATCGCAAGTCTCATGCAATAAAACATATCCCGGCCACAAATAGCCGGACAATCAAGTCCCAGACCTACATGGCAACCCGCTCGTTGGAATTCAAAAGCAGATGGGCAACCGTGACCCATAGCTAACTCAGACGCCGGGTTGTAGATTACTGGAATTCGCCGACCGTGCTTCTAGAATATTTAGGAAAGTCAGAGAGTACTTTGAGTCTTTGACCAGAGTCTGCGATCGTGTACTTTCAAAGAAGAATCAGTCAAGTGCAACATAAGACACTGGGGATCGTTCCTTACAACGTAAGTCCAGGGTGCCAGAAAGTAAGCATGAGCTTAAATTGATTAATAAGAGTGCAGCCAATACTGAAAACAAGTAGTGTTCAAGCTGTATTACTCTAGACGATGGCCAACAACTGGACGGTATGCATATCATTCGGAATGTTGATATATCGCTGCCTGAGAACGTTTCCTGCTTCGGGAACGACGAGAACACTTGTACCGCAAGCTTCTATACCTCTTCTTTTGATTCTCCAATGAGTTTGCGAATTGAAACTATCTCCTTAGAGGTCTAGGAACAGTCACAGAAGAATAATATTTGCATCAGTGACGGTATTTCAGCGTAGGTTATACATTTCGATCCTATTTTTTGAGTGTGTAGTTATGGAATCCTGAACATTTGGTGAAGTCAGGTATAGGTTGAAAAGCACAACATCTTGAAAGCCGATGCTAGGTAGCACCTGCTATGTATCTGGAGCAACGGGCCCATAATCGCTGCAAGAAAACTTTCAGAGTGCAATGACATTATCAACTTTGAACATCAACATTCAGGGTAGAAATTTAGCCGAAAGTAGCATCCAGGAATAGTGTATTCATGTTAAGCTGCTATTGCGCATTTGAACTTTACAGAACCACAATCGTGTGCTTGTAAACGCTATCGTACGCTTGACAGGGGTATTGAGCTTCCTCAGGATCAACCGCGCTTCGTAACAATGACATGAGCTCCCCACGTGAATCGTGTACAAGGCTTCCGTGAACATCGAACTCGTCGTCGGTAACACTATAAAATCCAATTCGTCGGTAAGAGCCTCGAGCATCCCCATCTTTGATCAATTGAAATATGAGACCATTGGCCTGCCACGTTTGAGATACTTCAGAAACCCATTGACGGAACCCCATGATATACAAATCCTCCTTTAAGGTCTCCATTGGAACATCGATATGGACCGTTGGGCCATGCCTAGTACCTGTCGACTTCCTGGCTTGCAAATTATTGATTGTCATTATCCATTCTAAGCCGAACTCGTCCATTTTCAATTTCGTCTTTTTCAGTAGACCCCGGAGAACAATGTAGCCAGCGCTGATCTGGCCTGTAGGATCTGCTGTTACTGGGGTGGTTTGGGCATCGAGAACTTCTACCAGAATGCCATTTTCTGTCGTAGCTCCCACACTAATCTCTCCATCAACAGACGCCCACGACCAAGATGGAGCACGATATACTTCTGGCCGCAGAGAGGGCTCGTGGTTACTTTGTCGACCATGGTTCACAGTCCAGAGTAATTGGCTTGGGAGAAATTTCCTCCAAAGTCCCGCCAAGTACTCGTCGTTGCCTAGAATTGGCTGCATATGCTTTGCAATTCCGGAGAGCGCGATCAGCTTATCTTCTGCTTTGGTAAGTTGGCATGCCGTATATGCCTCAACGATTCTCTCCCATATATTGTACGCGAATAATCGAGGGTCAGGATCCAGTCCGGCAAGTTGCTGCCTATGTCGTCCATTGATAGGTGGATCTATGCCTTTGAAAGAAGCTGCTGCTTGTAAAATTTGCGGTAGCCGATTTGGGTATTGCTCAGCCACATCCATCTCGTGACATTCCCATAGTAGTTGATGTCTACCGAAGTGTAGGACCCTCGGTGCAAGGAGTCGTTCTTGGACAACCCAGGCCCGATGATTCAAAGGCGCCGATGATACTTCTCTTTTCCAAAAAGCAATATCGAGGACTTGATACTCAATCTCCGGTCCGCCTCTTCTCGACAAATTCACTGTCGTTGGAAGAAGTAGCGATTGGTCTCGGTCGAAAAACAAGCCTTCCGAGGTATCGAACGCACCACTAGCTGATATATTCAAGAACGATGATGAATAGACTTTATGCATCAAACCTGCTTCTCGTAGCCAATCCTGACGATCGTCTTGTACAATACACAAGGAGTCTATCCATATGTACCGGATTCCAAGACGCTGGCAAATCGTGAAAGCATCTAAAAAGGTCTTTGGCAGATCCGATAGTAGGATTCCTTTCTGAAATTGTGTGATAGACGCACTGAATAATTGGCAAATATTTGCTGATCCCCAACGATGGCTTAGCGTGGCATATACTCCAGGAATCTCGACATTTGCAGTACAGACCAGCTTGACGTGGGTGGCTTGAGATGATCCAATATCTATTAATCGGGTCGGCACCCATTTAAATGCTGCCGCTTGGTTGCATCGATGATGGGTCTCTGAACACGTCCGAAGCCACCACTCGGCGGTCTCAAGAACGTTCGGACTTTCTGTTGATCTCGGATAAGATGCTTGAGGGGAGTAGTCCTTGAGCTCTGCAAGATGCACCATTTAGAATACGTGCTTCTTCGGACTGACGAGATGTGCTTACCAGAACTTGGCCACAAAACAAAGACAGATGTTGGATTATCGCGATTTCCCAATCGCGAAACGCCATCACCAAATCCTATGATGAAACCTAGAGTTGGGATATCGGCTCTCATTCCAAGACCTGACGCTATGCTGTTCGGGATCATATCGTCCAAGTCAAGCAGGAACCATTGTGTGACATTTCTTGTGGATTTCTCGTCGAGGCTCATAAGTTGATTTTGCTCTGAAGGGGTCAAATCGTCCCAAACGATACGGCATGTGTAGCATCCAATGTTGAGGGCTGAGTCACGAAGATCACGGGCAGTCTTATGATGAATGCCCATTTCACGGCCGTAACTTTCGCGTTCATCGTTTCGAATCCTGCCTTCTCGAAGACGCAGGGCGCCAGTACAAGTCGGACACAGCATCGCTGTTAAACACGGATCCTGGATGAAGCTGATGACAATTGTTACCCAGAGATTGGCATGATTGTCGTCGCGGTGCCCCATGCTTAGGCGAAGGAAGCCCTGAAACACCCTCGCTGATTGTGGACTCTCACATCTTTTCGTAAGCAATGACCATCAACAACGACATCAACACTTGTCGATGCTATCGTGAGAATTCGCGCTGATTAGATTTGATGTTGCTTTGGTTCGGGGAGCTGCCTTGATTGAATGGAGGCTGTCGAGAGAGGAACGGCGTGACTCAGAAAATGGCGTCCGCCGCTGGGTCGCGATTGCCTTTCTAGTTCCTAGAAATAGTGCAAGTTGCGCTCAATTATTGCGATTTCGCTCCTTCCAATCTCTTTCCTTCACTGTTTTTTAACCTTGTTGATAGCAATGGCTTCTTCTTTTGAGCCTCAATACACAATTGCCTGTGAAGAAGACATCAACTCCTTTGGCAAGCACTTGTACAAATCGACGCGAATTCTAGCCCTCTGTGGTGCGGGATTGTCAGCGGCATCGTGTATTCCCTCCCACATTTCGAGGCTCTGGTGCATTATGGAGGAATCACAAGGCAGCTTCCATCTCAAGCATTGAAACTTTTAAGGCGAATCCTGGGCTGGTATGGAGTTACCACGCTGATCGAAGGCATTTAGCCTTGGAAGCGAAGCCGAATGAGTGGCATCTGGCATTGGCGAAATTGGCCAAGAAAAAAAAGGGATTCGTTTGCTTGACGCAGAATATTGACGGTTTGTTTCTCTAATTTTTCCTTTCCTATGAATAGCCATGCTGACTCCTACTCAGGCCTTTCGGAGAGGGCGAAACATCCCAGGGAACGGTTGTATGGGTTGCATGGCTCCCTACTAGACATTAAATGCACCAATAAGTCTTGTGACGTTTATGAAAAGGAAAAGACGAAAGGTCCTCTATCCTCTGCCTTGGTTAGCAACTTTGACGCACCCTCATTTTCATCGAAGCCTATTTCAGACGTGGAAGATATCAACTCCAAGCTGTCCTCAATGGACCTCAAAGAGGACAAAAAGCCCACCTAAGAACGCAGACCCAACCCTCTCCAAGAAATCCTCGGCTCTCTTGCCCCAACCATTACTCCAGAGATGCAAAAATAAGTAATCAATTCCACAGGCCTACCCCATTGCTCAAAGTGTTCATCGCTCCTCCGACCAGGAGTCATCTGGTTTGGCGAATCTCTGTCTCAAGCTATGTTCGATGAAATCGATGCCTAGATCGATGAAGAGAAGAAACCGGATTTGATGATGGTCATAGGCACTATGGCGGAAGTCTACTCCGCAGCGAGATTCGTGCAAAAAGCGAAGGACAAAGGTGCACGAATTGTGATAATAAACTTGGATGGAGGACACCTTGGTGGGCGGCATCTGAGAAAACAGGACTGGTTGTTTGAAGGCGATGCTGCGGAGATTTTGCCGGTGCTCTTCGAGGGCACGCTGGAAAATTAACAACTAGGGTGTCAATGACTCTTAAAAAGGAGAAATTTTTCGGAGATTTTTCGTTCCCTGAAGTTCTACAGCGGTATAATCAGCGTGAGGGGCAGTGCCCTTACCAACTACAGCCATCAACAACAGGTTTCCGTTCGTTAACCATTTTACACCCAGAATCAACTGATTTTCAAGCAAATTTTACTGTATCTTTGTAAAGAAACGTATTATGCCAAGGCATACCAGAAGAAGTGAGTCAAAAACTGAAGATCACAAGCATTGATTAAACTTAGAATATGTTGCCGCATCTCATACCAAACCTATCACAATTCAGGCCTTTGCGGTATTCTGAGCAACCAGCGGCCTCAAATGCCTATCGATTGGAAATTCAATCAGAACTGGCCCCTCCATCTGCAGCGCTTTTTTGAAAACATTCTGCAATTCCGTCGCATCTGAAGCAAAATAAGCAGGGCATCCATAAGCCTTTGCTGCCGCTACAGCATCAAGTCCAGGGAGGTCCAAAGCAGGCACATTTGGCGTATTTTCTAGAATCGCGAACTCCTTAAGGATAGCGTATTCGTCGTTCCTTGGCACCAGATAGATGAGTCTGACTTTATGCTGTACAGCAGTGTAAATACTCTGTACGGAGTACTGCAGAGCTCCATCACCGATCGCTAGAATCGTAGGGCGGCCGCTACTTTTGTGCTTCTGGGCAAGGGCGATTCCCACTGCTGCTGGTCCATTCCACCCCAGTCCTCCACTGGCGAAGGTGAAGTACGATTCTGCTTGCTCAGATGGCCAGGCTTTCACGAAATCTTGACCATTGGAAGGTGATTCTTGGACTAACAATGCCTCTTTTGGTCGCAATTTTGCCAAGGAATTCCAAGCATCCATTCCTGTCATTGAAGCTCCGCTCTTTGGCGTGGTGTCGGAGAGGACTTTATCTATTGGGGATTTCTGAGCGCTGTGGCCAGTAGATTGCTGAAATCCGGATGCTTGGAGCTCCCGATAGAGGCCTTCAAGTGCCAGACGAGCATCGGACAACAACGAGTCCCCTATAAGGGCTGTTGCCGCATCGTGAGGGTCGTTTGTAATCTGCAAAACGCTCACGCCCGGCGGTGCAACCGGACCAGCAACGTATGGATAATATCTCCAAACTTCAGCACCGATCACGATAAGGAGATCGAAGGGCTCAACACTCTGGGCAAGAGGACCCTTTGCTATAGGCAGCGTTCCTTTGAAGAGAGGGTGGGTTTCAGGGAAGACTGCCCTTTCAGCTAATGGAGCCTGGAACACAGGAATATTCAAAAGCTCTGCAAGTTTGATCCCAGCCTCCCATCCCAAGCTCTTATCAACTTCCTGACCCAGGACTAAAGCAGGGCGCTTTGCTTCGTGGATCCGGGATGCGAATAGGGAAAGCTGTTCAGGATCTGGTGAGACCCTAGTGCTGACATTCCTTATGAACGGCGCACTTTCAATTTCCTGGTCCCAATCGTCAAGGGGAATGGATAGAAAGACGGGGCCTGCGGGTGGCATCACAGCAGTAGCAATAGCTCTAACCACTGCTGCAGGAACATCTTTAGCTGCCACAGGCTGATACGCCCATTTCACCCACGGCTTGGGCAACATCGTCTCTTCACGGTTGGTTAACATCGGCTCTCCTATAAGCATCTCTCGAGTTTGCTGGCCAGCAATCACAATCAGTGGCGTTTTGTTGAGGAAGGCTGACATGATATTCCCCATACCATTGCCGGTCCCTGCAGAAGTGTGCAAGCTTACAACTACAGGCTTTCGTGTTGCTTGAGAGTAACCGTCGGCCATGGCGACGACGGATGCTTCTTGGAGACCCAGAATATATTCGAAATCGCTGGGAAAGTTCTTTAGCATTGGTTGCTCTGTGGATCCAGGATTCCCAAAGATGGTCTTCGTGTCATAGCTACGGAGGACATCGTAGAAGGCATGCCAGACTGTTTTCTTCCCTTCTGAAGTCATGATGGTCTCTCGTTTGATGTGGTTTGGAATGTGGTAGAATATCAGCAATAGATGCCGTTCATTCAACTTCTCACTTTTTCACTCTTGAGCGCTGCTCCTTATAAGAAAGCTCCTCTATAAGAGGCGATCGACAGGGATCACGCATATTTTACCCAAGCGAGGTAGTACCTACGTAGAGACAAGCTGTCTTGATCGAGTTCCCCGCATCCGCATGATAGATCTACAGGTCGCCATGTCGCTCGACGTTGATGTGGTAGCGCAATGTACAGAGCCTCCTGCAGGATGCTTACATAGCTCCGCTTCATACCGCTTAGCTCATGCAGCCAGCGTATAAATCCAATTTAATCCAATATCTGTATCACTGCGGGGCTTGTCTAGGTCAGTTGTTGAAATCAAAATCATTTGTTGATACACATCTCAAAAATTATTGGTAGCTTTGAGGGAAGTCCCAACAGCTTTACCAATGGGTAAGTCGAAATATTCAAGCCACGATTGACCACCCAATTGATAGGTTACAATTCCTAATGTCCAAAAAAAAGGGATTAAAAAATAATAATAATTGCTCCTAATATATAGGCTAAAAAAAGGCAATCTCAAAGGACACATCAAGAAAATTTGTCCTAAGAATCCAGAACGTGAGCTTTGACAGATCATCTTACCAATATCCATCAGCCGCAGAGACTGCATGGGAGTCGCAGAGCATCCGGTCCATTTTATACCCAGGCTTGAACTTGCAAGTTTGTGGTAAATTTGGGTTTTCATGAAATAAATCTTTAGTGTCAGTTTTCAAGAAATCAACCGCAAGAAAACTTTCCTTGGATCTCGTGTCTAAGCCATGTCACGACTTGGCTAACTTTCCTATAAACGTCGCCTATTCTTACAAGATCTGTGCTTCGCTCTAAAACACCATTTTATGACACAAGCGAAGCGTCGAACTCAGATGGCTGTCAATGAGCGCCTCATCGGGCTTATCTCATGTAACATTCAATTTCCTTGCATCCATTTGATGTTTTTTTACCTAGAGTCGCTATACTAGTACTAGTACCATCGCCTTCGCATCCCGCATTCGCTTACGAGTATCGGAGCGTCTATTTTCCCGGAAAGAAGGCTACTGAATCTCATTTCGTACCTATTAGTATTGAGGCAGCACATGTGGCTTTTTGCTCAAATCAAACATCATTCCGAGGATATCGCATTCGGCTCAACGTATGCTCCCACAGGAATTCAGATGCAAGGTCGAAGAGTATGCGTCCGCATACGCTTTGGCCCAATTAAAGGTAGTAGAGAATATGTCATGTCATGGTCACGTGAGGAGGCTACGTTAGCTCCTATCCTAGTACCTTAGATTTAGAACAAGAGCTTTTTTCTCTTTTTTTCTTAGATATCTAGAATACTAATAAACTTATACTACCTCTTTATTTATATCAAATTAAAATCTTTATAAAACAAATACTATAAGTATAATATAGTAGTAATACTTTTCTTAATCTAGATCTCTAAAAAAAGATTTAAATAAT